>Ga0114994_10004419_pt1 | contig 10216 bp, 10 predicted proteins | sample ArcticOcean_MG_C_9_FD_87043 | JGI IMG/M metagenome (GOLD analysis project Ga0114994, IMG submission 87043) | Marine microbial communities from western Arctic Ocean - ArcticOcean_MG_CB2_152 | ecosystem: Environmental > Aquatic > Marine > Oceanic | place: Arctic Ocean: Canada Basin | collected... | reverse complement strand
GAACGGTTGGTAAGGATTTCCCCGTATTCCTGCATCCTGAAACACAAGAAGAATACGCGCTAGCCCGAACCGAGAGAAAAACCAGCCCCGGACATACTGGTTTTGTGTGCTACGCATCACCTGAGGTTACCCTTGAAGAAGACCTGCTAAGGCGCGACCTCACGATCAATGCCATCGCCCGATCTGATTCCGGAGAGCTCATAGATCCTTTGGGTGGCCAGGCTGACATCGCCTGTAAATCGCTAAAACACGTCTCCAATGCCTTTATCGAGGACCCTTTACGCGTCCTGCGTGTCGCCAGGTTCTATTCAAGATTTTACCACTTGGGCTTTACGGTTCATTCTGACACCACCGCATTAATCGTAAAAATGGTAAATGAAGGACAGATAGCAGAACTAACAGCGGAACGTATTCATGGCGAATTGAATAAGGCACTGCACACTAAAGACCCCGCGGCATTCTTCGATTATCTGCGCCTGGTGGGTGCACATGAGTTCCTGTGGCCCGAGATCACAAACGATGACATCGAAAATCTTAGAAAAGTGTCATCAACAAATATCCCTTCGCTGCAGATCGAAACCTGTTTCGCAGGATTAACGATGAATCTGGATAACGCGTTGCTTACAAACCTCTGTCAGCGCTTGAAGTGCTCAAACAGCAGGACAGAGACTTCTGGCCTGGTCGCGAAGTTTCTCGCGAAATGGGTCTTGTTGAGTGAGCTTGACGCTGAAGAAATCATCTCGTTACTCCAACAAACAGACGCTCTGAGGAAGCGGGCCAGATTCGATGCGTTCAACGCGATTTGCGCCAATATCAGCAATAACAAAACGCTGCCCGCTCGCTGGTGTCATTTCCTCGACCTTATCGCGAACGTCAGGGCAAGCGATATCGATACCGGGGAAACCGGCCCAGCGCTGGGCAAAGCAATACGGGAAGCACGGATAAAGCGGGTGAAAGCGGCCATTCCGGTCAATAAATGACAAAAGGCCGCGAGATAACACGACAGTCGCCCTGATCACCGGTGCTGCAAATAGCGTGGGCGCGACCATCACCCGCAGACGTCATTCGTCCGGCTACAAGGTGATTATTCATTACTACGAGTCTGCCAGCGACCTCGGATACGCGACGCAGCGTTTGTGACAGGGCAACCGATAGCCTAAACAAGACTATCGCGGTTCGGCGTTTTCTCTTGCTATAGCCCGGTAACCAATATCGGTACGAAACTCTGCACCATCAAATGAAATTTTGTTTACAGCCGCATAGGCATTTTCATTGGCCTGAAGAGCGTTAGAACCCAGCGCAGTCACCCCAAGCACTCTTCCTCCATTGGTAACGACTTCTCCGTCTTTTATTGTAGTTCCGGCATGGAAAACCTTGGCACCCTCGACGTCGCAAAGGCCAGAAATCACCTTGCCGTTCTCATAACTTGCCGGATAGCCACCCGATGCCATGACAACCGTTAAAGCAACGCGGGGATCAAATGATATTTCAGTCTCATTCAGTCGCCCGTCAAGGGCCGCGTCCATCAAGCTAACAAGATCAGTCTGCAATCGAGACATGATCGGCTGGGTTTCCGGATCACCGAACCGGCAGTTGAATTCAATGACCCTGGGCCGGCCTTCTTTGTCGATCATTAACCCGGCGTAAAGGAAACCAATATATGGGTGACCTTCGTCCTTCATCCCCTGAAGCGTGGGTTTAATCACTTGCTCGATTGTTTTACTAAATACCTCATCGGTGACGACCGGTGCGGGAGAATAGGCTCCCATACCACCGGTGTTTGGGCCGATATCACCGTCGTATGCTGCCTTGTGGTCCTGAGATGTTGCGAACGGCAAGAAGTTCTCACCATCGGCGATAATAATGAAGCTGGCCTCTTCTCCCTCCAGAAACTCCTCAATCACCACCCTGGATCCAGCGCCAGGCAAAAGGTTTCCACTCAACATATCGGCGACCGTAGATTTCGCTTCCTGTATAGACTGCGCAATGACCACACCCTTCCCCGCTGCCAGGCCGTCAGCCTTAATGACAATGGGCGGTATCTGTGTGTCCAGATATTCATCAGCCGCTTTTATTTCATCGAATGCCCGGTAATCTCCGGTAGGAATACCGTATTTCTTCAGGAAGGCTTTGGTGAAAATCTTGGACCCTTCCAGTTGCGCAGCAGATTTTGATGGCCCAAAGCATCTCAGCCCGGCTGCTACGAACCTGTCGACACAACCGGCAACCAGCGGGTCCTCTGGACCGACCACCGTCAGGTCAACTGACTCGTTTTGCGCGAACTCAATTAACCCGTCAAAGTCCATCGGCGAGATAGACACATTCTGCAGCTTATCTTCAAGTTCAGTACCTGCATTGCCTGGCGCAACAAACACTTTTTCGACAACACTCGACTGAGCTATTCGCCAGGCGAGCGCATGCTCGCGCCCACCGCTTCCGGTTACCAGTACTTTCATAACGAGCCCCACATAATCTCTAACCCTGCCTTAAACCAAGGACAATTTAGTGCCTAAAATGCCTCATTCCTGTAAATATCATCGCCATGCCTGCTTCATCGGCAGCGTCGATAACCTCTTGGTCCCGCATGGAACCACCGGGTTGAATGACTGCGCTAATACCCACCGCTGCTGCCGCATCAATGCCGTCCCTGAAAGGGAAGAATGCGTCACTCGCCATGACGGACCCCGCAACCCGCAAGTCCTCGTCAGCTGCTTTTAAGTTCGCTATTCGCGCGCTGATAACCCGACTCATTTGTCCGGCGCCAACACCTATCGTCGCCTGATTCCTTGCGTACACAATTGCGTTGGACTTAACGTATTTGGCTACCTTCCATGCAAATAACAGGTCCGAGCTTTCCTCGCTCGTCGGTGCTCTTTTACTAACGACTCGGGTTTCCTTTAGTAGCGCTACATCAGGACTCTGAACCAACAGCCCACCGGCGACTCTTTTGTAATCTCTTGTGCTAAAAGAAAAGCTATTGTCTAGCCCACTATCGCTACTAACCTGCAGCACCCTAACGTTTTTCTTACGTTCGAAAGCGACCAATGCTTCGTCGCTGAAAGAAGGCGCAGCAATAACTTCTGAAAATTGGCGCTCCGTGATCGCAAGCGCAAGCTCAGCAGTCACTTCCCGGTTAAAGGCAAGAATGCCGCCAAAGGCTGAAGTAGGGTCTGTCTTGAAGGCCAGTTCATAAGCATGCATCACGTCTACTGCTTGCGCGACGCCGCATGGGTTGGCATGTTTGACGATCACACAGGCCGGCTCACTAAACGCCTGAACACACTGGAGCGCTGCATCAGTGTCTGCCACATTGTTATACGACAACGCTTTACCCTGATGCTGAGTTGCTGTTGCAATTGAACCAAGCGGCTTGTTGTCCTCGACATAGAACGCAGCTGACTGGTGCGGGTTCTCACCGTATCTCATTGCCTGTTCTCGGGAGAACTGGAGCGTAAGCGTTCCAGGATACTCGGTAATTTCTTTCGATTGTGGATCCAGGCTTGATAGGTGATTCGCGATTGCAGCATCGTATCGAGCAACCAACTCAAACGCTTTAACCGCCAACCTAAACCGAGTTTCAGCACACAGGCAACCATCCGATGCTTTCATTTCTGTGATCACACTTTTATAGTCGTTACGATCTACAACAACCGCGACATCATTAAAATTCTTCGCGGCGGAACGTAACATCGCGGGCCCGCCGATATCGATATTCTCTACGATTTCTGCCAGGTCATCCGGGTCCCTACGAACAGTTTCCTCGAAGGGATATAGATTTACGATCAACAGATCGATGGCAGTTATCCCATGATCCTTCATCACATCACCATCGACAGATCGTCTACCGAGCAACCCACCGTGAACCTTTGGATGCAGCGTCTTGACCCTACCATCCATCATCTCAGGGAATCCCGTAAAGTCAGAGACTTCGCGGACTGCAAAGCCCGCTTCGGAAATTGTCCTGAAGGTTCCCCCTGTGGACAACATTTCTACCCCGTAAGCATCAAGAGAAGCAGCGATAGTTAAAAGGTCTGTCTTGTCAGAAACAGACAATAGTGCGGTTCTAACGCGAACGTCAGTCATAGGTTCTCCGATCAGGATTTAGTTCACAGCAGATGGTATTTACGTAGCTTTTTACGGAGCGTCCCGCGATTGAGCCCAAGGATTTCTGCGCTCTTGCTTTGATTGTAGTTGGTGAAAACGAGCACAGACCGCAGCAAGGGCGCTTCAACTTCAGACATCACCATATCGTAAAGATCTGACACAGGTTCGCCACCCATCATCTGCAGATATTCTTCCACACCTTCCTGAACAGATTCGTTAATAGTTTTTTTCAAAGCAGAAATTCCCTCACGTCAGGCGGCCGTCTGTAACGTGCCAAGTTGATCAATCAATCCAAACTGCACCGCGGCTGATTCGGCCCGGTTAAAGCGCTGCTTTAGCGCAGCCGAGCCCGCTACCTGATCGAGCGTCCAGCCTACGTGCTTCCGAGCAATTCGCAGGCCTAGGTGCTGTCCATAAAATTCGTGCAGTGCCTGCACATGGCTCCTCAGCAATTCTCGTATTTCATCAAGGCTGGGCTCCGGCTTCATCGTACCGAACTCAAGGTACTGATCAACCTGCGACGGCAACCAAGGCTTTCCCTGCGCTGCCCGGCCAATCATTACGGCATCACAGCCTGTGATATCCAGCACTTTTTTTGCCTGCTGGGGCGTCAGGATATCGCCGTTAGCCACGACAGGTATAGAAACGCTTTCTTTCACAGCCGCAATGGCCTCGTAGTTTACCGTACCGGAGAACCTGCAGGCTCTTGTACGACCGTGAACCGTTAGAAGAGAGATACCTGCCGATTCAGCGATTGCGGCGATTGACCGAGCATTTATTTCATCGGGCGCCCATCCGAGACGGATTTTTAGTGTCACAGGCACTTCGACTGACTCAATAACAGCCGCCAGAATATCAGCAACCAACCTTTCATCCCGGAGAAGCGCTGAACCTGCAGCTTTGTTACAGACTTTCTTTGCAGGACATCCCATATTGATATCAATAATCTGAGCACCCAGTTCCACATTAATAGCCGCTGCCTCAGCGATCTGGCCCGGGTCAGATCCCGCAAGCTGGACCCATGACACGGCAGTTTCCACGGTATGATCAAGGCGATGACGTGATTTACTGGTTTCCCATAATTGCTGGTTGCTCGTCACCATTTCAGAGACTGACCAGAAACTCCCTAATCGGTGGCAAAGATCACGAAATGGTTTGTCAGTCACGCCTGCCATGGGGGCAACAATCACCCGGCTGGTACTGGAATATGGTCCAATAGATAACATCGCATTTAGGGCAGGTATTGACGGAACGCCATGATAACAAACTTGTCACTACACACTAAAGGCTAACGACCTCCATCTGATAACCAAGCGCATCATTTCCCGGATCAATCATCTCCAGCGACAGGCGGACCTCGGTTTCCGCAGGCATTAGCTTAAGTCCCCGCATTTCACCACCAAGATATTCGCTCGCCTTGAATACCCGGCTTGCCACTACCTCACCGTCAACATTATAGAACTCTAGGCTCAGACCAGGGAAAGTCTGGCTGAAGGGTCCACTATTAAGTAGCAGGACATCTACCAGCAGAGCCTTTGGCTCAACCGGGTGGCTGCGAATCACCAACTCTCGCGTTCTTAGTTCATCGTGATTCTCATATTCCGGTACCTGGCACCCCAGGTACCCACAAACAAAAACATACGTCGGTCGATATTCAGCCATCTGGGCATAAACACCCGCTCTAAAGAAAACCACCTGGCCTATTGCTACGACAATCATCAGGGCAATCCCAGGCAACCATTTCAGCGACCTCGCCGTAAATAGACGACGTCTATCCTGAAGAAGAAATTCAGGATCATCATGCAAGGGAAGCGCTGAGCTAGGAACAGTACTACCCGGATAAACACTGCTGTCTTCCCCCACATGCTGGTCACCAGACGCTCCCCCGGATTCTGCGTACGAGAGATATTCTTCATAACGGGCATCTGTAAGACAACTAGTTTCATCCTCATCTACCTCTAGCGCGGGCGACATTACAGCATCTGCCTGCATCTCGGGAAAAATGCCTGGATGCGCGGTCACGTAGTTTAGATAGAACGTCATCAGGTCATCTTCACCGGCCTCCAATAGCGCTTCGAAGGCTGTTATTTCGTCCTCGCCGTGACTTAGGATCTGATCGAAGTTCGTTGGTGACGTAGGGTGATTAAAAGCAACAACTGAAAACACATAATCGTCGAAGTTGGACCAGTACTCCTCAGCAATCGCAAGGCGTTCAGTTTTATCCAACAACGGTGACATAAAGTATTTTTCAGCCGCAAAAACATGCAGACAAGCGCCGCAACGGACAGCGCCATCGGCGATCAGTATTTGTGCTTCGGTAACCTTGAATGTCGCCTTGCAATCCGGGCACTGGGTAATCGCTTCGGTCAAGTGCGCTTCCATACCAGCCGAACCCAGCCATTCAATTCCGTTCGATCGACCAGCTCGACCTGATTAACCTGGTCGACGTACGCTTGCACCACCCAGTCTGCCTGATCACTCATAATGCCGGAGAGTATCAACAGCCCACCCGATGTCATCGTTTTTATTAGCATCGGAGCCAGTTCAACCAAAGGCTGCGCAAGTATATTGGCAAGCACGACTTCTGATGGCATGAGAGCAACACCAGGAAAGTGTGTGTCAACCGTCACCGAATTTCGTCTCGCGTTTTCAGCTGTAGCCGCCAATGCCTGGGGGTCGTTATCAATTCCAGTGACTTTCTTTGCGCCGAGTAACGCTGATGCGATACCCAGGATTCCTGAACCACACCCATAGTCGACAACATCAAGACCACCAACTTCGATAGCATCTAGGTACTCAAGGCATAATCTGGTCGTTTCATGGGTACCAGTACCGAAGGCCAGCCCGGGATCCAACTCTATAATCACCTTGCCATCGGGTTCTAGCGAGAACCCCGTTGGACAAACCCACAGCCTGCGACCAAATTGCATCGGCTTGAATCTCGACAACCATTCGCGTTCCCACGCCCGATCATCCAACCGCGCCACCTCTTCCAGCTTATAATTATCGCGGGCAAGCTCCATCGTCAGGTTTTCAACAGAAATATCACTTTCAAAAAGCCCTGTTACCATCACCTCGTCCCATAGGGGGTGCTCCCCGGGCGGTGGCTCGAAAATAGGCTTGTCCAACCCATCTTCTACGGTCACTGATACTGCGCCGTGATCCCAAAACCAAGCTTCCAATACATCAAGTCTACCTTTGGTTGACGACGCTGACACATTCATCCAATGCATTATTTCTCCATCCCTTCCAGGAAATGTGTGTCTAGTTCCCCTGATCTAAAGCGAGCATCACGGAGAATCAATCGCTGAAGATCTATGTTGGTCGAAACCGGCCCGATCACGAATTCGACCAGCGCCCGTTCCATTCGAGCGATACACTCAGCCCTATCGGATCCAGTTGAAATTACTTTGGCAAGCAGGGAATCATATTGATGGGGCACTATATACCCCGGGTACAGGTGTGAGTCCAACCGAATGCCGGGCCCACCAGGGGTACGGTACTGATTAACTGCCCCCGGTGCCGGTTGAAAATTCCTGTCTTCAGCATTAATCCTGCATTCCATCGCATGACCTGAAAAGCAGACGTCACTTTGCAGAAGCGACAAACGTCCGGTCGACGCAAAGGACAGCTGCAACTTAACCAGGTCTATTCCGGTGACAGACTCAGTAATCGGATGTTCCACCTGTATTCTTGTATTCATTTCTATGAAGTAAAAAGCACCGTCCTGAAACAGGAATTCCAGCGTTCCTGCATTCGAGTAGTTTAGTTCAGCAAGTGCACCACAACAGGATATTGCTAGCTCAGCAATTCGAGCACCCGGGATACCCGGCGGGGGTGTTTCTTCCAATAACTTCTGGTGCCGCCGTTGGATTGAACACTCTCTTGCACCAAAGTGAATAACCCGACCATTACCGTCTCCGAACACCTGTATCTCAATGTGTCTGGGCGCGTCGAGCCACTTTTCAATATAAACGCCACCGTTTCCGAAAAGTTGTTCGGCCTCGTTTCTCAACCCCTTAAACGCCGACCGAAGTGAAGCTTCATCATCAACAATCTGAATACCACGACCACCTCCCCCATGACTTGCCTTTAGCATCACGGGAAAACCAATGCGCTTGGCACAATCACAGGCGTCATCGACGCTGATCACTTCACCATCACTGCCGGGCAAAACAAGAATTCCCTTTGCAGTCATCGCTGCACGCGCTTTTGCCTTGTCCCCCATTAACTCGATATGGGTTGCCGCAGGCCCTATAAAGCATAGTCCAGCCGCCTCGACCTGAAGCGCGAAATGACTGCTTTCGGAAAGAAACCCATAGCCGGGATGAACGCCGTCGCAATGCCTGCTTAATGCTGCTGAAATGATTTGTGATTGATCAAGGTAGGAATGTTTACCGATGCAGACGGTGTCATCCGCAAGCGGCAAATGTACCGCACGACTGTCTGCCTGGGAATACGCCGCAACCGTTTCCAAGCCAAGCTCCTGACAGGCTCGCAGGATACGCAGGGCGATCTCGCCTCGGTTAGCGATCAGTACCCGTTTCATCCGCGGTTAACTGATCGTAAACAATGGCTGATCAAACTCGACGGGTTCTTCATTGCCAACAAGTATGGCCTCAATTTTTCCGGCCTGTTCTGCCTTTATCTGGTTCATCATTTTCATCGACTCAATGATACAAAGTGTCTCCCCTTCCCTCACCACGTCTCCGACCTCTACAAACGGAGGCGATGATGGCGAAGGTGCTAAGTAAAAAGTACCCACCATTGGCGCGCCAACAACATGCCCCATCAAAGGATTGTCAGCGGCGGGCTTCAGGCGATCAACCATAACATTATGCTCAGGTAGTTTGACGTCGGAGACAGGCACACCAAGACCACCTCTGCTTATCCGAACCGAATCATCCCCTTCCTTAATCTCGATCTCGCTGATATCTGATTCTTCCATCATCTCTATCAGCTTCTTTACCTTTCTAATATCCATTACTGACCCTCCAGGTAACTCACCGCATATTCAGCCGCAAACCTATAACCACTCGAACCCAGCCCTGTGATGCACCCCACCGCGATATCGGAAAGAAATGAGTGTTTCCTGAAATCTTCCCGACTGAATACGTTTGACAGGTGCACTTCGATGAAAGGGATCGACACACTTAACATCGCATCTCGAAGCGCGATGCTAGTATGCGTAAATGCGCCCGGATTGATGATAATGAATCCGGCTTTCCCCCTACCCGCGTGAACCAGGTCTATCAGTTCATGCTCAGCGTTGCTTTGACTCGACGAAAACAGGTAACCCGCATCTTTGACAATGCCACTGACCATTCCGCTGATATCCTCCAGCGTCTCATAGCCGTAGATCTCTGGCTCTCTTGTTCCCAGCAGGTTCAGGTTTGGTCCGTTTAACAACATAATCTCGGTCATTTCCGTTCTCTTCTCGATTTTTTAGATAAATTAGCGATTTTCGACTCATTTTCCCTGATTTTTAGAAAAAAAAGCAAATTTACTTCGATGATTAAACCGAAGAATGACCAATAAGCTCGGGTTTCCAGCACTCTTGAGTCAGCTTACCATTTTTTCGGATTTATCTGCATTTTAGCCGAAGTTAAGCGCTTTTCTTGCGGCGGATAGCAAAAACCTTGGGCTGCACAACCCTGATAACGAACTTCAACCGCCTGCTCTGGCGGAAAAGTTGTGTGAAGCTCAATCAGTCCATCCAAGACCATCACCTCACCAAAAATTTCGTCCTGCCGAGTAACGCCCTGAGGCAGCTGGATAATCTGCGCTTTCCCGTCATGCAATACTTCAATTTTATCTCGATAGAGGAAATAGCCTGGCATCACTTGCCAAAACATTTTGATACCAGAACCTTCTACGTAGCTCCCAAACCGAAAGGCTTCGTCAACCGTCAGCATTAGGGGTTCCTGCTCGAAATTGCTGTGGCCAAGCTGGCTATTAATGACCAACTCAGCGCGGCAACTCCACGACAGCAGGATCAGAATAAACAGCAAAAAAGGTTTCAGGGTTTGTTTCACAAGGTTCTCGTGCTTCAATTAGCAATTCATATAAAGGTCTACACTACCATTGTGAACCACTATCTCGTCTTAAGTTT
>Ga0114994_10004417_pt1 | contig 10219 bp, 7 predicted proteins | sample ArcticOcean_MG_C_9_FD_87043 | JGI IMG/M metagenome (GOLD analysis project Ga0114994, IMG submission 87043) | Marine microbial communities from western Arctic Ocean - ArcticOcean_MG_CB2_152 | ecosystem: Environmental > Aquatic > Marine > Oceanic | place: Arctic Ocean: Canada Basin | collected... | reverse complement strand
GATAACGACCACTTCCACAACGGAGCTGGTTTTTTGGCCCAGCATTTGAGGTTAGACACCATGGTGTTAGAATCAGTACAATCGATCGACCCCCGGGTCTCGACGCCGTACTGGGACTGGACCGTGGAGATGGCCCAGGTGGACGCCGGGGAATTGGAAAGCCCCTTCGAGAGCCCGCTCTGGACGGCCGAGTGGTTCGGGAGTTTGAACTACGCGCTCGACCCGGTCGTCGTCGGCCCGCACTACGGATTGAGCGCCACGGAGTTCTTTGACCGGGGCTTCGAGACCTGGGCCATCCAAGACGGGCGGTGGGCCTTCTCGAAGGTGCGGAAGTTCAAGGACTCGGACCCGGACCGGGACATGTACCCCAGGAACTCGTACGGCTTCCTGCGGTCGCCGTGGAACAACAACCCGTCGCCCTACGTGACCAGGGTGAACTTCGCCTATGTGAAAGACGCCGTCGACGCCGGGTTGAGTCCGGTCAAGTCGTGGCCCACCTGCTCGGACTTGTACGCCTTCATGCGGCCCGCCACGACCGCGGTCGCCTTCATGACGCACCTCGAAGACATGACGGTCCACGCGAACATCCACCAGGCGCTGGGCGGCACGATTCTAGACGTGGCTTCCACCGAAACATTACTCGATGCGTTCGAATCCGTAGAAATCGAGGGCTACACTTCTTGTTATCAAACCGTAAGTGAGCGCCACATGTGGCGCATGTACCTGTCCGACTTTCCCGACTCCTGCGATGATAGCCACAGCGAGGGTGTCCTCAACTGCCAGCTCACCTGCAAGGACCTCCCCGACGACGACGTGCAACTGGAAAAGATCGGCGCCTGGGCCGTGGACCACTACGCCTGCTGGAACGTCATGGGCGACGTCGACGCTTTAAGCTATGCGGACCAGGCGACGCCCGCCGCTCTTAAAAGAGTGGGCAGAGCCATCTGCTCCACGACGTTCATCAAAGGCGAACACCTGGAGGCTTCCGGGACCACGGACCCCTCGTTCTTCATCGTGCATCCCTCCCTGGGACGGTACTACCAGATGAAGAAGATCATGGCCCTCCAGGAACCGGGGACCTTCGAGGACGACTGGGCCGAGGCGGACTATGGCGAGGGGTCCTGTTTACCGGCGACCGGCGAATGTTTAGTTGCTTCCGATAGAGACCAGCCCTCGTCGGAGTGCTGCGCCGGCCACTACCGGTACTCGACCTTCTTCAAGGACAAGATGCGCACGCCCGCGGCCGGCGCCACGCTGACCAACGGCGAAGTGATGGACGCGGCCGACCCCTCGAACGCTGGTCCAGACAATTTGGTCTTCCAGCACCTGCGCTTCGACCACTGCGAGGACGACTTCGCCACGTTGCTGGACCCCACGGCGCAGAACGCGGCCCCGCTGACCGGCTACCTCTACGACGACTTCCAGTCCGGGCCTAGTGGCCCCTGGGGCACGAACGCCAGGGACGGCCACAAGCAGAACTTTGACCGCGTCGCCAAGCCCACGGGCGCCACGGTGCCCTACGGCTCGAACGCGCCCTATCCGAGCGGCGAAGCCGACGGCCACAAGGCGGCCTGGCCCCGGGACGCGAAGGCGCACTTCCCCGGGGCCGAGCCCGGTTCTAGAAACGGCGCGCCGCCCGTCGCGGTGGACGAGGAGGAGGCGTACGCCCACAAGGCGAGCCTCGTGCAGACGGGCATGCTGAGCTAAGGAATAAATATATATGTCGCCGGGGGGTTCTGGCGATGGCGTGGTTCTAGGTATATGTAAAACAGTTAGTCTTGGGTCTGACTATCGGGTGGTGGCGGTGGCGGTGCGAGGACCTGCCGCAGCCAGCGGTTTTTGCGTCCCTCGCCCGGGGCCTTGACGTACTCCGCGCCGCGGCTGAGCACGCCCTGGACGCCGCCCGCGAGGAGCTTCTTCTGCGCCGCCGTCGCGCCGGACCACTCGGGCACGTTCGTCAAAACCCACTCGCGGAGGTCCTTCGTCTCGGCGCCCGCGGGGCGCGCGGCGATCTCCGGCGCCGCGAAGGCCAGGGCCACGAGCTCCGCGTAGGTGGGCCCGGCGGGCTTCGTCTCGCTCCGGTCGGACGCCACGACCGGGGGTCCGGGCGCGTCCGGCGGCGGCGGCGGCGGGACCGCGACGGAGAAATCCGGCGGCGGCTCAACTTGAACCAGCGGGGGCGGCGGCGCCGAACTGGCGGGCACGACGGGCTCGCCCGCGCCGCCGGGCAGCACGAAGTAGCACGCGCAGGGGCCGAACTTGATGGCGCTGCGGTGGTGCAGGTCGACCGTCTTTCCTTTATCCCAGAACATGCCGTCCACGACCACGCCGTTCTTGGAGTCGCACCGAATCTGCCACTGGTCCGCCTCCGCGTCCCAGCTGATCGTGAGGTGTCGCCGGCTGACGGCCTTGGAATGGACGGTCCCGATGAAGTCCGGGTGCTCGTCCGCGTCGTACATGTCCTTGCGGCCGAGGAAGACGCTGGTGTGCGTGACGTCCAGGTTCAGGTCCGGCAGGGGCTCGTCCTCGTCGTTGTCCGCGTACAAGGTCTTGCCCTGGATCTTGGCGAAGACGGGCATTGTTTTTTCTCTGCGCAGCCCGCGCCGCTCGAACAGATAGCTTGCGAGAGAGATCTGTGCTCAGCTGCGGTGTGCAGCTCTGCGGGGGCGCCGCTCGGCAGAACGGTCCACTGGTGTGCTGTCGCGTCCTTTTTTGGTGAGCTATGCGACGCTCGCTTGCTTGTGCGGCCGCCGTGTCAACGTGTTGTCGCAAGCTTTGTCACTCGGACCCGTCCTGCACGGGTTTTCATGCACGGGTTTCTTTCACCGAGCGCGTACGGACGGTGCGGGCAAGACTGAGCTAGCGTAGCGTAATCTGCTGCTGCAACGTAGCTGTCACCCAAATGGTCTAACGGACGAGCTGGTCCGCAAAAACACGCGGTCAGCGACCACCGGAAGAGCCTAAAATCAGTGCCACCGCAGAAGGGCTTAGTGAGACACGGCTAACCCGATGGCCCGCAGCATGCTGCTCCACGCTCTCGTACCAGCTCTTCTAGCGGCATCCGTGCTCGCGTTTCACCCGACGCCGCCGCCGCGACCGCCGTCGCTGCGCCGCGCCGGCGACGCGGACCTCGCTGCCTTCTCCCTCAACGACCTGAAGACCCTCGCGGCGGCCCGCGGTATCGACGTCTCGGGCATGACCGAGAAGGCCGATGTCACCGCGGCCCTGAAGGCGCCGCGGACACCGGCGGAGGAGGAGCCCGCGCCCGTGGACGAGGTGGCGTTCAACCCGCTCGCGGCGCTCATGGACGCGAACGGCCTCGCGCTGGACGGCTCGGCGTTCGAGGCCGCCCCCGTCGAAGCGGACGAGGACCTGGACTTCGACCCCCGCGTCTCGCCGCACGCGTACGAGGCGGCGCCCAATGCGGTCGGCGTGCTGATCGTCGACCACGGCTCGCGCGTGGATGCGGCCAACGAGCGGCTGGAGCGGCTCTGCGAGGGCTACACGTCCAGCCGCGCGCCGAAGCACTGGGTCGTGAAGCCCGCGCACATGGAGCTGGCCTCGCCATCCATAGCGGAGGCCTTCGACGCGTTGGTATCGGAAGGGTGCACGACGGTCGTGTGCCACCCGTTCTTCCTCTCGCAGGGGCGCCACGTCCGCGAGGACGTGCCGGCGTTGTTGGACGAGGCGGGCGCGCGCCACCCCGGCGTGACGTACTCGCTGACGCCCCCCTTGGGCGAGGCACCCGCGCTCCTGGATCTGGTCCACGACGTCGTGACGGCGGGCGTCAAGGCGGCGACGCCCGCCGATGAAAGCGGCGGTTTCGGATTCTTCGGGGAGATCGCGGCGATGATCGAGGCGGAGGGGGTGTCGCGGTAAGTATTTATATGTATACTCGCGTCGGTGGCGTATGTTGATAAGGCCCGCAGAAGAAACGCCGCCGGCGCTGAGTAGAACTATGTGCCTGTGCCCGTGTAAGAGAACTAAAAACAAACACCGAGACTTTACATCCGCACCCCAAAGTCATAGAACGACACGACCTCCGCATCGCACGCCGCGCGCCATTCCGCAGCCGACCGTGCCACTCCACCAGTGGCCGCCGCGGCCGCGCCCGGCGCGGCGCACGTGATGACCGCGCAGGCCGGCTCCTCGCGCCGGACGACGACGTCCACGAAGCCCGCGTCCACGAATAACTTCTTGAGCTCCTCCGTCTCGAAGAAGCGGTAGCCGCGGTCGCGCACCTCCTTCGGGAGGCTATTTGTGCCCATGGCCCCGACGAGGAAGGTCGTCGCGAAGAAGGGGGCGCCCGGTTTCAGGACCCGGCGGATCTCCATCAACCCGTCCTCGAGCTGCACCCAGCAGTGCAATGCCGCGCCCGCGTGCACGGCACTTAACGCGCCCGACGCGAAGGGCAGCTGGGCCACGTCCACGCGGTACAACTCCACGCTCAGGTCGGCCTCGTCCAGGCGCCGCTTCGTCTCCACCAGCATGGACTCGGAGTAGTCCGCGGCGATCACGCGCGTCTCCGGGTGCTTGGCCTTTACTAAACGCCGCGTGAAGAGGCCCGTGCCGCAGGATATGTCCAGCACGATATCCTGGCCCGGACCGCTCAACGCGTCGCCGAAGAGGGCCTCGACCTCCTTAAACTCTTCGTCGGCGCCGGGGAAGCCGCTCCGCTCGAAGCCCTGGCGCCACCCGCGCTCGTAGAGGAAGGACACAAAGGGGTTGCGGAACGTGTCCTCCTGCACGCGCTGCGCCGAGGTTCTTCCGACGATCTGATCCCGCAGCTCGTCGGCGAGCTCGCGCGCCGTCCGCGGGCGCTTCGCTTCCGCGAGGTCTACGAAGCTGAAACGCTGGCCGTACGTCGCCGTCGGCGACTGGTACGTCCTCTTGACGACGCCGTTGAAGTACTGGGCCTTCACGGTCATGGGCTGCTTCGTCGTGGGGTCGACGAGGAGGGCATCCTTTGAGGGCTGCAGCCGCGTGCGGAGCCGCTGCTTGGGGGTGCTCGTCAGAGTTGTCGAGAGTGCACCAGCACACGAGAGGAGCGCTGCGGCGGCGAGGCTGTGGCGTGGCATTGTGCCGTCGTCTTCTTGGTGTTCGTAGCGTCTCTATCTCACTATGGGGCGATGGAACAAATCTGCGCTGGCCGCTTCGCACGGGTTTTCTGCACGGGTTTTTCAACCAAAAAGAGTACTCACGCGAGGACGTTAAAGCACGACGCGCAGGAGTCCTGTATTAGATACCTTCTCTTGAAGGCGGTGGCGTCAACAAACGCCCTGGATCGCGCCGCCGCACAAGCAATTGGAATTTGATTTAGCAGCGCGGCGTCTTCGCGGCGGTCGCGCGCTTTCAGACGCACGCGGACAACCCTGAGAGCGACCCGACTTTTGCGCAGGACTACGTGAACAAGTTAGTGGCCATTGCGCGGCGCCAGGTAGCGGCCAAAAAAGCGTTAGACGTTCCGGGCGGCGGCGCCGTCGATGTCGTGCCGGAGCCGCGCCAGGAAGCGACGGAGGATCCCGAGGAGGCCGAGGCGCGGCTCGAACTCTCCCTCGCGCGGCGCCGATGCGACGTCTGCGCACTGCAGGCCGCGAAGGCGGAGCCGCCGTTCCAGGTCTGCAACGGCTGCCGCGACCGCCGCTACTGTAGCCGCGGGTGCCAGCGCGCCGACTGGGCCTTCCACATGCAGTATTGCGCCGGGTACAACGCCGATGTGTAAGTGATAATAGTTACACTCTTTTAAGCCGCTTCAACCGGCTTCGCGGATCGAACGGCCACTTCAGCCGCTCGGCCGCCGCGACGGCATTCGCCTCGACGCCGCCGACGCGGCCCTTCGTCGCCACGAACACGCGGTTGCCCTGGAAGCGCACGGGCGCCGCGAGCAGCTCGGCGAAGGCGCCCTGGAACGACCGCGCCGCCCGCTCCGCTCTAGCGTCCGCATCGGCGTTCCCGACGTGGAAGTTCGCCACGAAGACGCCGTCGTCCGTCAAGGCCGCCGCGACGCCGGCCGTGAAGGCAGGGTCGCAGAACGGGAGCGGCACGTTGTTTGTGTCGTCGTAGACGTCCAACGCGATGAGGTCGTAGCACCCCGGGGCCAGCAAGGCGTGATCCAGGGCGTCGCCTAGTTTGACCTCCACGTCCTCTAAACCGAGGTGGTCCCGGGCCAACTCGGCCGCGCCCTCATCGAGCTCGACGGCCACAAAGGCCGCGTCGTCATGTTGGAGGAGCGACGGTAGGGTCCCCGCGCCCAGCCCGAGGAAGAGCGCTCTGTCGGGCAATTTGCCAAGTGCACCGACGGCGCAGCACGCCATCGTCTTAATATATTCGTTGCCGACGACGGTGCGTCGCGGCGCATTCGTGGCCGGGTCCCAGGCCGTCGCGCTCTGCACCGACCCGTGGCGCAGCAGCACGCGCCACTGACCGCCGCCGCGGCTCTCGACGGACGCCGCGCCCCGCCGCCCCAGCTCCGCGCCGCGCCCGAGGGCCCACGCGTCGTAAACGCGCTGCCACCGGCCCGGGTCGTCGCGGTCCCACTCGCTCTCGGGGCCATTCTCGTCCAGGGCGTTGAGCAATCGGACCGCGGCAAAGGCCGAGACGAGCGGCGCCGCGACCACCATCCAAGGCTGCGGCCCTTGGGCGAGGAGGTCCGGCGTCAGGGCCGAGGCCGTCGCGAGGGCGAGGAGGAGGAGGCTGCGTTTTGCCATACTGACTGGGCTCGGCTACGGGTGCCCAGTGCGGACGCAAGCAGAACTGCTGCGGTTTGGCAGAGAGCTTTTGCTTGTGGGGTCCAAGAGTTGTGTTTGGCGATCTCAGGCGAGCTCCGCAGCTGTTGCGGAGACGGTACTAGCGACGGATAAGGTCGCGTGACGATCAATGCGGTCAGACACCCTGCTTTTTTTACTGATTTGTATTGCATTGAATACCCGCGCGAAACCCGCACCTTGACAGAATCGTCCCGAAGCTCGAGCCATCTTTTTCCAAGCTCCCTTGCAGTTGTGTGGACGCCGCTACGCCTCCATCCCCTGATAAAAACTCGGCTTGACTTTGCAGCAGTGCGTGCAGAGCTGCCGCGGTTCGCCCAGCCTCCGGCCTGACTGCTGCCAGGAACGCGGTCAGCCCGTCCTCGCATAGCTGAAGCGCGCGTCGTGCAACCGCGCATCATGGCGCGAGCAAGACGACGAGCACTCCTGCTCTGCAGCTTGGCCCCAGCTTTGGCCCTCGTCGCGCCCGCACGGCCATCGACGCGGTCGACGCGCCTCTACGTAGCGACGCTCGGCCCGGCGCGCGTCAAAGCTTCGGGCTATGCGCGCAAGCTCGCGAAGGATTTTGGTTTGGACCTCACCGGCATCGGGGGCAGCGGCCCGAATGGTAGAATTGTAGCGAGAGACGTGGAAGGCGCCAAGGGGAGCACCTGGGCGGCGACGCCCGGGGCGACCACGGCCACGCCCAAGGCCCAGAAGCTCGCCAAGTCTAATAGTGTGGACCTAAGTGCGATCGCGGCCACGGGCAAGTTCGGCCGCGTGACCGAGGACGACGTGAAGCGCGCCTTGGGTACACTCACGGAAGCGTTAGGAATCCAGCAGGGCGCGACCATCGACGTCTACCCCCAGCTCGGCAGTGTGCCGATGACCGGCATGCAACAGGCGATCGCGGCCAACATGGAGAAGACGTTAAATGTGCCCGTGTTCCGCGTCTCCAAGACCATCGGGACCGACGGGTTTGACGCCCTGTACCGCAAATTGAAGCCGGACGGCGTGACAGTGAGCGCGTTGCTGGCCAAGGCCGTGGGCGTGTCGCTGAAGAAGCATCCTCTCATTAACGCGGCCTACGGTCCGTCGGGCACGATCGAGTACAACGCCCACGTCAACGTGGCCCAGGCCGTGGCGCTGGAGGGGGGCTTGATCACACCTACTTTAAAAGACGCCGATAGCACGTCTCTGGTAGACCTGTCGACCACCTGGAAGGAGCTCGTCGGCAAGGCGCGGAGCGGGTCCCTGGCCCCGGACGAGTACCAGAGCGGCACCTTCACGATCAGCAATTTGGGGATGATGTCCGTCGACAAATTCGCGGCGATATTACCCCCGGGCCAGGGCGCGATCCTGGCCGTGGCCTCGGCGAAGCCCCAGATCGTGCACCTGTCCAAGGCGCTCACGGGCATGGGCATCGAGAAGCGCATGATGGTCACGCTGACCTGTGACCACCGCATCATCAGCGGCGCGGACGCGGCGCTGTTCCTCAAGGACCTCCAGGCGGCCATCGAGAGCCCGGCGGGGCTGGCTAAGTAGCAGTAGAGTATGCCGGTGCTGCGGCGACGGCGCGTACTACGCCGCATCGCGCCCGCCATCCCAGAGGCCAGGGGCAGTCCTCGGGAGACGCCTGCGGGCAGGAAATGCGCGCCGGCAGGCGTGGCGGTGGGCTTAAAAAACCCGGAGGCGGAGGCTGATCCCTGAAAGTGGGAGCGCTGCAGAGCGTGGCACTAATAAGCCGCCGTGCGCGCGCATAAATGGAAATGGGCAGCCCAGGATGACGGAGAAACCAAACTCGCGGCTTCAGAGCATCATGGAGCAGCAGCAGCGCGCGCGGGCGCGAGCGGCGCCCAGCAGCAGCCCCGCTGAGTTCCCGGAGGGGCTCGTCGCCTGGACGAGGACGTGCGTCGAGGAATGGTACCGCGTGTCGGATCGGCAGCGGGACGCGGCGGCCGTCCCGATCGAGGCCCTGATCGAGGCCTCGCAGGCCGAGGGCGGGTCGCCGGCGGACGCGGCGGCCGTGAAGAAGGCGCAGGAGGACCGCAAGGCGAAGCACGAGCTGGAGGACCTCCAGTCGAAGAACATCTTCTCGCTGCTCAAGGAGGTCACCATCAAGGGCATCCAGGCCAAGTGCCTCTACCTGACGAACCGCCAGGCCCAGATGCTCAACCTCGAGAACATGGACAAGTTCGTCATGGCCATGGACCTCGAGCCCAAGCCCAAGCTGGTCATCAACCTCTTCGAGGCGTTCTCGTCCTTCGGCCACAACGCCTACGACCACGGCCACTGGTCCTACCGCAAGGGCGAGATCGACGGCGACCCGTCCGTGGTGCACGGCGAGCCGCGCGGCGAGCGCGGCCTCTCCGAGACGGAGCGCCGCCTCGGCGAGTTCATCCGGGACTCGCTCCTGCCCATCGCCATCGAGTCGAACGCCGTCATCATCATGGGCGCGAACCACTGCAGCTTCAGCAGCATCTTCTCGTCGCTGTCCCAGCGCGAGGCGGCGCGGTGCGGCGGGCGGCTGCCGTTCTACATGTTCTGCATCGTCGACGCCATGCACATCAACGAGAACACCAAGGTCGCCGGGACGAACAGCAACACGCTCCACAAGGTGATGCCGCGGTGGAAGAAGAACTCGGCGAAGCTCGAGGCGATGCTCCTGGAGTCGATGGGCGCGCCGGCGAAGAACCGGTACTGCAACACCTTCGTGCCGCCCGCGACGCACTACATCGTCGTCGACGCCATCGACGAGGGCCAGCCGGGCCAGGGGCGGGACAAGTTCGACACCCTCCCCACGAAGACGCTCCGGAGCTACATCACGGCGCGCTTCGCCGAGACGCTCCCGTCGCTGGCCTTTGGCGCGTTCGCGGCGAAGGACGGCTGGGAGCAAATGCAGCGGTTCTCGAAGTACACCAGCCGGGGGCTCCCGCTGTTCCTCATCGACACGAAGACCGTGCCAAAGGCGAAAGAGCGGCCGCGGACGGACGACGTGCTCGCGGCGCTCAACGACGACGAGCTCCCGTGGCTCGCGGGCGCGGCCGACAAGGACGCGGCATGGCTGAGAACGGCGGCGTACGAGCTGCTGCGGCGCGACATGGAGCTCGAGGCGCGCCCGCAGGGCTACAACAGCTACCACGCCGGCGACGTGAGCTACCTCGTCTACATGCTGCGGAGGAACGCCGGCGGGCACAACTCCCCTGGTTCGAGCAGCAAGCTCAGCGCGTCGAGCACGCGCCAAAAGTACATCTACGAGGTCATGGTCCTGAACGAGGAAGTGATCCGAGAGCGGAAGGAGGGCGCGGCCAAGCGCGCGGACGTGTTCAAGGAAAACGTTCGCCGCTGCGCGGACCTTGTGGTGTGGCTCGACGTGAGACGGGCGAAGGCGTACGTGGTAAAGTGGCACAAGCACCGCGCTGCGCAGCTCGACGAATTCAGTACCGCGGTCGCGAGCTGCGCCGACCGCGACGCCG
>Ga0114994_10004416_pt1 | contig 10221 bp, 8 predicted proteins | sample ArcticOcean_MG_C_9_FD_87043 | JGI IMG/M metagenome (GOLD analysis project Ga0114994, IMG submission 87043) | Marine microbial communities from western Arctic Ocean - ArcticOcean_MG_CB2_152 | ecosystem: Environmental > Aquatic > Marine > Oceanic | place: Arctic Ocean: Canada Basin | collected... | reverse complement strand
TGCTCTACCGACTGAGCTATCTGGCCTTATAGCGGGGACGACGAGATTCGAACTCGCGACCTCCTGCGTGACAGGCAGGCGTGAACTCCAGACTTCACCACGCCCCCGTAACTAATACAAATATCTTAATCTAAAATTAGAATATAGTGTAGAGAGATATATAAAAGTAAAGAATCAGTATGAAAATAAAATCTTGGGGAAAGCTACCAAAAGTAAAGCACTCAAAAATATCCTATATAAATCAAGGTTTAAAATTTAAATTTACAGAAAACAAGTATCTTCCCTACGGACTTGGCAGAAGCTATGGTGATAGCTGTCTAAATGAGAATGAAAATTTAATCATTACCCAACAATTAGACAATATAACTCATTTTGATAAAGATACTGGGATGCTAGTTTGCGGAAGTGGAATAAGCATAAAGAAAATACTACAACATATAGTTAATTTTGGGTGGTTTCTTCCTGTGGTTCCAGGTACTCAAAATATAACTATTGGTGGTGCAATTGCAAATGATATCCATGGAAAGAATCACCACAGAGCAGGTAGTTTTGGAAATTTTGTTACGAGTTTTGAATTACTTAGATCCGATGGAACAATCTTAAAATGTAGTGACAGTCTTAATACTGAATTTTTTCATGCAACAATAGGAGGCATGGGTTTAACTGGAGTAATTTTAAATGTAGAGATTGAATTAAAGAAAATTCAGAATGCTTTTATTAACGTAAGGACTGTTAAATATAGCTCTTTAGAGGAATATTGGGATATAAGTAGTGAACTTGAAGATCAGTACGAATACACAGTTAGTTGGATTGATTGTCTAATGAAAAATGATGGTTTTCGAGGTGTATTTCATGCTGGAAATCACTCGGAAGACTTATCAATTAGTACACTTGACTCTAGAAAAGAGCGTCGTTTACATTTTCCTATTACTCCTCCAATTTCATTAGTTAATAACTTAAGTTTAAAAATTCTAAATGCTGCTTATTTTAAATTAAATAAACAATCAAATGATAAATTAGAACATTACAAATCTTTCTTTTTTCCATTAGATGTTGTAAATAATTGGAATAATGCTTATGGGAGAAGAGGATTTTTTCAATATCAGTTTGTTATTCCGAATGATGCGGGATCAACTCCTATTAAAAAGATACTAGATCAGATTAGAATTTCAGGTCAGGTACCAGGACTCGGAGTATTAAAAAATTTTGGCCCAGTCGAGTCAAAAGGGTTAATGTCATTTCCCAGAGAAGGTGTTACTTTAGCCTTAGATTTTTCCAACAAAGGTAGGAAAACTCTTGATTTATTTCACAAATTAGATGACATAATCCTGGCAAATGGAGGTGCAATATATCCTGCAAAAGATGCGAGGATGTCTCCAGAGGTTTTTAGTTCAGGTTATAGAAATATAGATATCTTTAAAAAATACATCGATCCAAAGTTTTCTTCAAGTTTCTGGAGACGAGTAAATAAATAATTTACACACTGTACTCAATAATCAAATAATATATACATATGACTACTAATAAATATCTGAAGTATTTTATACGCTTCTCAATATTGCAAATAATATTAAGTTATTTCTCTATTTTTTATTTAAATAGATATCTAATATCAAATGCATTTTGTGAACTCTGTATTGGGAACAGTTTCAAAATGCAAATAGACACAAATCTTTGGGAAGATAGGAATAGATTTTTTCCATTTGTTAATGAAAATTTAATAAATATAGAGTATTTCACAATAATTTTTGTGTTTATTTTTTTAATTATCCTTTATTCTACAAAATTTTATACATATGTAAATGAGCTTAGCTATTCACTCGACAGAAACTACCTGGATGAATATTTATCAATTTACCTAGTTTGGACAAGTAGTTTCTTTATATTCCTAACTCTCTTCAGGGTCTCTAATCTGATATCACGGGGATATTTATTAATTTTTACATTACTAGTTCCCCTAATATTGTTGGTATTTAGAAATAGCGAATTCTTATCCTCAGTTCTTGGTAGATCTGTTACCGATGAAAATTATATAACATTTAATCTTGAGAGTGATTCAATATTTAACAAGCTACGATTAATAACCTTCAGAAATAAATTAAAAGACTTTAAAAATGTAGACCTGGATGATTATCTACAAGTTATAGAAATTATTGACTCTACTAATAAAGATCACAACATAAATTTAATTGTATTAAATATGGCTGAAAAAAATAGTCTTCATCCCGAACTTGAAAAATATTTAATTAATTTAAATAAAAAAGTATTTTTAATATCGCAAAATGAATTCGAATTTAAAAACTTCTTTTTGAGTAGAAAAGAGTCGCTATCAGAAAACTACTTAACCTATTTCAATAACGATATCCAGTATGGATCAAAATATATAATTAAAAGATTTATAGATCTATCTTTATCAATCACTGCAATGACTGTCTTCCTTCCTGTCTATATATTTATTTATTTATATATTCTATTCCTTGATGGGAGTGAAGTAATAATCAAACAGCAAAGAGTTGGCTTGCATGGCAAACAATTTAATATGTATAAATTCAGAACTATGTATAAAAATTCTCATGACCTAAGGGATGAATTAGAAGAACTTAATAAAAATGATGAAGTTATTTTTAAAATTGAAAATGATCCAAGAATTATCTCGGGAACTAATTTTTTAAGAACATTTAGCCTAGATGAGTTACCACAGTTTATAAATGTGTTGAAAGGTGAAATGTCTATAGTCGGTCCAAGACCATTATTTGATGAAGATACAAAACTATTCGAAAAAAGTTATATGAGAAGGTTGAACGTTTTACCAGGCATTACGGGACTCCTTCAGATTAATGATAGGAATACCTCAGAATTCGCAACATGGTATAAGTACGATTTAGAATATATTGAAAATTGGTCTCTTTATTTAGACCTAAAAATTATACTTAAAACTCCAATGTCACTCTTTGGTTCAAAAGTTAAAGGATTGTAGATTATAGTGGGTCGGGTGGGAATCGAACCCACGACCTTGAGCTTAAAAGGCTCCTGCTCTACCAATTGAGCTACCGACCCAATAACCATTAAAGAATATTATACAATTGTAACTTTTATATCTGTATTGAAGATTTATTCTTCTTCTGTGTCAGGTGAATTCTTGGCGTAGTAATTTAAAATTTTATTATTAGTTTGTTCAGTTGTAGTTTTGAACTCACTATATAAATTATTCACTATTTCAACTGATTCTTTTCTAATTTCAGGATCTTTAAGCGCAGATTCTAAAGCTTCAATAGCGTTATTGAATATATCTGATGTGTCTTCAAGTGCAATCTTGAATGATTCTTTTAAGTCTTTAAGTGTATCGTCTTGGTCCATACTTAATTTAACCTTTTTTTCATCATTCATAACTGTAATTATAGATTGTTTAAAATTTTGCTTTATCTCTAAAAAGTAAGTCTGGTTTATTTGTGATTCTTTGTTTTGCCCATCTAGCTGGTGCTGTGAGTCTAAAGAATGGTGGAAGAAAGGGTCTAGTGTATTTAAGTAATTTAAGATTAAATCCTAATATGAATGATTTTAGTTTTGAATCTTTTATCCCATAAATTTTTCTAAATTCTGGTGGGAGCGTATTGAAAGCTGTAAAAGAAATAAACGGCCATATAGGTTTTATGTGGCCTGGAACAGGTCCTCCTCGAATAATATCTTTTACATCTTCTGCAACATCAGTAAGTAATAAATAATTTTTTTCACGAGACTTATCAATAACCCAATCTCTTAATTCATCATGAGTTTTAGGTATTTTATTTTTATCAACAAGTACTAGCTCTGCCGCCTTTATGTTTTCGAAGTGATATTGATTTTTTTCCTCAACAGTAAGTTTTTTAACAGTAAGTTCGTAAAAATATATGGAAGAAATCTGTAAACAAGCATGCACCCATAAAAGTTGTTCCTGGTCTAATGCATCATAGATTCCACCACTTACTTCATCTTTTCCTTTTATAACTTCATGTAATTTGTTAATTCTATGTGCGCTCTCATTAGCTTCCTCTTTAGTGCCAAATGTAACTGAGTTTTGTAAAGATAATGTTCTTATTAACCTTTTCCATGGGTCTCTTTGATAAAATGAAGTTTGCCTGGCCCCTGCAGCAATGAGTGGATGTGCCGCATGCATTAATAACGCCCTAGCTCCGCCAAAAAGAACTGTTATCTCTTTATTTACCTTCCACATCATGGAATTGGGTCCAAAATATCCTGGATCTGCATTCATGATTGAATTTTATATAATAAATATAAATATCAGTAATCTGCGGGTTAAATAAAAAAAAGTTTTTCTTTAATGAACAATTTTTTAAATTATATACTTTTATATATAGGTATAAATGCAAAATAATCAAAATGAAATAGCAAAACAATGTGGAGTACAGCCTCCAGATATTAGTATCCCAGAAATTGGGAATGATCCAAATTTTGTATTTGTTAATGACCCTTCCTTCGTATCCTTAAATTTATACGATATTGATGGAAATAATGTTATTGTCAACTCTTGGATTGAATGTGCTCATTATGTAAAAGGAGGCTGGTCAACAATTTTAAACCAGAATATTCCTGGAGATAAATATATAGTTTTCATTTGTGGATCATTAATTATCTTTTACTACGTATTGAAAATATTCAAAAAAAAACAAGTACATGAAAATAAATAATAAAAATTTACTTCTCGTTGTACTTGTAATCTCAGTTCTCGCTTTGCCTTTTAGTCTTAGTGATAGAAATGACTTTAGGGTACCTAAGTTAGTTGACGATAGCAGTATTGGTTATTATCAATCTACAACTTGTGGCATTTCTTTTGTTGAAGTTCTTTCAAAGAATATTAACAATACGAATAACCTCTACTTCAATAATAATGCTTATCCTGGAACAGAATGTTTTGGAAAAGTAACAGGTTTAGATAAAGTAGAAAATGTATTTATAGTTTCTATAGGCACAAATCCTTCAGTTAACTTACTCCTCCAATCAGTATTGTACTTTTTAATATTTTTATTAATTAAACCGAAGGAGAGAAGCTCAACTTTTAATGAATCCTTAATTCTAATTACCTTACGTAGTGGTTTATTATCCCTACTGTTTACTTTTCAACATTTCTCAGAAGCTAGGTTTTATGAAAGAACAAATAAATACTTTTTAACCGATTCGTCGGTCAATAATTACTATCTACTGGGGATATTTTTAATTTACTTTTTGATCTTCTTGGGATTAACAGAAGTTGCAAATTCTAGAGAAAGTGTACTCTTAAATTATTTACCATATGCATTTTTATTTGTAGGAACGTTTGTGGGTACAAATATGAATTTATATATTTTGATTTTATGCTTTTTTGGATTAAAAGGTTTATTTATGAAAAAATATAACTTTTATATAAACATAATTTATGGCCTCTTTTCAGTTTTATGGATCACTTTTAATTACTCATCAGATAACTTTTTTGATGCAGATAAATTAAGAGGCTATACAAACTCAGCAAATAATGACGCTTCTTTATATTTCTGGATCATTACTTTTTATCTACTTTTGAATGGGTTTTATTATCTATATACAGTTTCTCAGTTAAATTTAGATAAATTCAAACAGAGTTTGATTTACTCAGGTGCAGGAGTTGTAATTTTAGGTTTCCTAGGAGCAATTTATCCCTCAATTAACTTTATTAACTTTTTCTTCTTTGGACAAAACAAAAGAGGGATGAAGGAGCTAGATAGTATAGCTGGAAACACGTGGAGGGGGTTTTCAGCTAGTGCGGAAAGTATTGGAGAGTTTTTTGCATTTATTATTTTATTTTATGTTCTTTTTTACATTAAAAAAAATATATCATTAACAAAAGTTGACTATGTTCTTCTACCAATTGTTGGATATGGATTATTAAAATCTAATAATTTTGCTGCAATATTATCTCTTATAATTTTTACAACAATTTTTATAGTTAATAAAAAAATACTCAATCCGAAGTACCGTAATCTAATTTTTGGTGGTTTGTTTTTTTCATCCCTTGTCTTGTTTATATTTTATGTAGTGTCTTTTAACTACGAATTTTTAAGCACTGGTCTTTTATATGAAATCTCATTGCACTCAAACTTTTTTACAAATTCTGACAATTATATTAACTTTCTAAACATCGAAAAATATTTCAATGAAAAAGATTTAGGTACGTTACTTCTTATGGAGGATAATTTAAGTAAGGCATCAAGTTCTTATTTATTTCTGGTTAATTTATTCACTACAAAAATTAACATTCCTTTAATACCCAATATTGTTGCTTTTATAAGTATGATTTCTATCTTTATCAATAGAACTGAGATGTGGGGAATCTTTTTTGCAAAATACAGCCCGACTATAGGGGAATCTTTATTCGGATCTGGTCCATTGCAAATTTCTGAATACCTATACAGACACCCTGTACGTTTAGATGTTCCTCCTGAAAAACTTCAAAGTTTATTTTTACCACATTCATCTATCTTTGATGTATTAGTTTTTTATGGTCTAATAGGATTGCTATTGATGTCTTTCTTCATTTTTCGTATATTTTACAACCGAAAATATATTGAGAAAGATGCAAAGTATTTATTAGGATTTCTACTCATTAATATGGTGAAAAGTGACTCTATACTTTATATTTCCTCAACAATTCTTATATTTCTAATAATTTTTATGATTATCGAAAAGAAAGAAGAATATGTTTGATAAAGATAAAAAAGTTTTTTATGTTACTTATCAAACTTTCCCAGCAAAAACCGCAAATAGCTTGCAATCAATTTCAATTATCAAATATTTTCTGAAAAATAATGTCGCTGTATCCCTGTACTTTCCGTTGAGAGAAAAAAACAGTTCTAGTAATCTTGAAGTATTACAAAATGAGTACAAGATTGAAGAAGATTTTTTTGTACATGGAGTAAAACATTATCTTCCATTTGGAAGAATAAAACTTTTCGAGAAATTTTCTTTTCACTTTAGTCACCTTATTTGGAGCTTTATTGTCGTTAATAAATATTTTAGGAATAGATCAAAAGAAGATATATTTTTTACAAGATCAGAATGGCTAATGTATTTTTTATCTAAAAAAGACTCATTAATAATTTATGAATGTCATCAAACATCTAAAATAAGAAATTTTCTTATAAATAAAGTTAAGGATAAAGATAATATAAAATTTATTTTCTTAAATGAAAACCTTTATAGTTTTTATGGTACTTCTCAGAAAAATAGTATTGTTCTTCATAATGGGGTGGATCATGAGCTGTTTAAAAAAACTAATATTGATAAAACCGATACACTTGTCTTTGTTGGTAGTCTATCTAGATTTAGTGAAAGTAGAAATATTGATTTCTTAATTAACTTTTACAGAGATAATCCTGATTTTAGACAGTATAAACTAAACATTGTTGGCGGTCCTGAAAGTGAAGCTGCCAGATTAGCTTTAAAAGTTAAAGAATTAAACCTATCGGATGTTGTTACAATCCATGGAAGACTAAGCAGAGAAGAGTCAATCCAAGCAATTCAAACTTCTAAAATTGGTATATTGATCAATTCGAATAATAATCTACACTCTTTTGAACACACATCTCCTTTAAAATATTTTGAATATATTTATGGAGGATTAAATGTAATTGCGATAGACTTCCCTGCACATCAAGTACTTCCTTTTAATGAAAATATAAGTTTTTTTCAGGAGAATAATTCAGAAAGTTTTTCTAAAGCAATAGAAAAATCGTTTCAAACTAAAAGCCTAGAGATCGAAAATCTTCAAGAAATTACTATAGATTCAAGAGTGAAAAAGATTATAGATTTTATCAATTAGCACGCCTGGAGGGACTCGAACCCCCAACCCTCTGATCCGAAGTCAGATGCTCTATCCAGTTGAGCCACAGGCGCATGAACTAAGTAATTCATCCAATATTTTGATTCTATTTATATACTAGTTTTAATAATGAATACAGTAAAAATACTTGATACTTATATATCTGAAACATCAGTTATAGAAGTATCAAAAATATTAAACACTACTAATTCGCTAAAAGTAGCAATTTGTAATACAAACACTGTTGTTAGAAGCTGCAAAGACAAGTTACTAAGTGAAATCATAAATTCTTTCGATATTAAAACCCCAGATGGATTCCCCATAGCAAAGTCTTCATCACTACTTTATAAAAATCATCAACACAGAGTTGATGGATACAATGTTTTTTTATCAACAATTCGTGAAGGTCTTAAGAAAAATACTAGTCATTATTTTTTTGGGAGCGAAGAGTTCATTTTAGAAAAATTAATTCAAACATTAGAGAAAGATTTTCCGGCGATAAATATAGCAGGTTCATTTTCTCCCCCTATTGACAGTTACGAAGAACTCACAGCAAAGAAATACGTTGATGAGATGCAGAAAGTGAAACCAGATATTGTTTGGGTTTCTCTTGGGTTTCCAAAACAAGAAATGTTTATTGAGCTCCTTCAAAAAAAATATCCATTGAAGTCAAACCTTGTTGGTATAGGAGCCGTCTTTGAATGGGTAGCTGGAACAAAAATTAAAGCCCCAGAATTATTAGCTAATCTTGGGCTGGAATGGATTTTTAGATTAATTCAAGAACCTAAGAGGTTATTTAGACGCTACTTCGTTGATAATGTTTTGTTTTTATATTTAATTACCAAACAATTAATTTCTAAGAAGTAAGCTGATAGCATTTAAAAAGATATGAATTTATTAAAACCAGTTATAGATGAAATACATGATTTATTAATAGAAAATAACTTAAATGAAGTTATTGATCTTAGAATTTCAAATTTAGATGATTATGACTACCAAATAAATAATCTTGTTAAATATCAGAATCACCCAGATATAGAGATAATTAAATCGAAAATAACTAAATCACTTAAATCATCTGAATTGGTGAAGGAGTTTAAATTCGCAAATAATCTTTTTATAAATTTAAAAATCAATGCAGAATTAATAATTAAGAATTTAAAAAATGTTGAAAGAAATATATTAACAATTAAAAAAGAAGATGTAATAATCGATTATGGTGGTCCAAATATTGGTAAACCTCTTCACGTCGGACATTTAAGGCCCTTAAATATAGGTAGAAGTATCTATTATACAAACAAAATCATTGGCAATAATATCTACAGTGATATCCATCTTGGTGACTGGGGTATGCCTGTTGCTCAAATTATTACTTACTGTGAATTAGAAAATATCGATTTTGACCAAATATCTATTGAAATGTTGGAGGAAATTTATCCTAAAGCCTCAAAAAAATATACAACTGACGAAAATTTTAAAAAGAAAGCTCAGGAAACAAATAAAAGTTTGTCTTCAGAAGAAGGTAAAACTCTCTCAAATTGGGAAAAAATTAGTAATTTAACACTTACTGCTCTTAAGGAAACTCTCTCTTTGCTTCATCATGACTTTGATTATTGGTGGGGAGAAAGCTCTGTAAACCACCTCATACCAAACATGTTAAAAGAGCTAGAAAGTGATAAAAAAATCGAAAAAGATGGTGATGCATTCATAAGTTCACAACTTACTGATCCGAGAATCCTTATCACAAAATCAGATGGATCATATCTATACATTACCACTGATCTCGCAACTGCTGTCTTGAGAAATCAAGAAATTTCACATGAAAAAGTCCTTTATGTAACAGACAATAGGCAAAAATTACATTTTGAACAATTATTTCAATCGATCGAGTTTTTTAACTTTCCTTCAAAGGAGTATGCTCATATCGGATTTGGTACTATAAATGACTCAAACGGTAATCCTTTGAAAACAAGAGACGGTGGAAACTTAAAGCTAGTTGATTTATATCAGCAGGCTTTTAAGTATATACAAGATATAAATACTGCATTATCAGAAGAGGATATCCACTGTTTGACTAATACAGTACTTACATATAGTGATCTTATTACCAATAGAAAAACGGATTATAAGTTTGATTTAGAGAAGTTTACAAATGTTTCAGGAAAAACTGGCATATATATTCAATACGCCCAAGTAAGGGCTAATAAATTAATTAATACTCTTGCTGTAGATGAACAACCCTTAAGTAAAACAACTGTTTCTTTAGATTCATTGGATAGAAAATTAATTATCGCTCTTGCGAATATTGAATTTTATCTTGAATTAAGTATAAAAAATAGTGAACCACATCACCTTGCAAACTATTTATATGAGATAAGTAATGCGTTTAATGC
>Ga0114994_10004410_pt1 | contig 10231 bp, 6 predicted proteins | sample ArcticOcean_MG_C_9_FD_87043 | JGI IMG/M metagenome (GOLD analysis project Ga0114994, IMG submission 87043) | Marine microbial communities from western Arctic Ocean - ArcticOcean_MG_CB2_152 | ecosystem: Environmental > Aquatic > Marine > Oceanic | place: Arctic Ocean: Canada Basin | collected... | reverse complement strand
GATAAAAGTGACGTGATAACAGTAACATGCCCGTCCTCTTCGCAGGCGGTGGCTTCAATCACGGCCAACACCTCGCCTTCGATAGGAAGAAAACTACCCGCTTCCCAATCTCTTCATGAGCTTGCTCCAGCGCCAAGGTATCGCGGCTGAGACCTTCGCCGCCAGCCGGAGCACTATGACCGGACTAGATTTGATTTAAAGAAAGTTTCATGAATCGCTTCCTCGCTTTTCTTTCTCGCTTCCCTCACTGCAGAGGAACACCCATAGGACAAGCTCGCTCGCTCCATTGTCGAGTTCCTCGACAACAATTGCTACGAGTGCCACGACTCCTTTGACAAAGAAGGCGTGCTCGATCTCGAGACCCTCAAGTTCGATCCTTCTGAACGCTCCTCCCTCACCCGCTGGAGCTACATCCTCGATCGCGTTCAGCACCATGAGATGCCACCCAAGGAAGAGCTCGATGAAAAAGAGCGAGCCAAGTTCCTCCGTGACCTCGAAAGAACTCTCCATGAATTTTCCCAAATCCCCCGCGAAACAAAAGGCCGCGCCCTCACCCTCACCCCCACCTTTAAGCGCGTCCTCGATGCTTCGCAAATCGGAGGTGACTACAAAAAAGGCGGACGCCGCGCCGGCAAGCGCGAAGCGATTTTCCACCACGGTCACGCCATTTCCATCTCCTCTCAGAATAACTACCACGGGCGCATTTTGAAACCACCGTCCCCAAAAGCGGCTGGTATCGTATCCAAATCACTGCCAAATCCTTCAATCCGCCCGGGTGCCGCGGTATCTGGACCCAAGTCCATAGGGGCATGTGCAACGCCAAAGCTCCTACCATGTTCTGGGTTGGTAGCTTCCTCGCCGAGGCGGAACCCAAGACTATCAGCTTCGAAGCGTGGATGGCGAAAGACCACATGCTCGAGACTCGCCCCAGCGATAACACCCTCAAGAAAACCTCGGGAAAAAGCGTCACTGAAGGTATCGCCGTCAACAAAGGAGCGATCGGCACCGCCCTCAAATCGCTCACCATCGAACGTATTCACAAAGGCCATTCCTCTCATAAAATCAAAAGCCTGCTCCTCGGCGACCTCTCGATCGAAAAAGGAAAACTCCTTAGCGAAACCCCAGTCGAAGATCTCGCCAAACTCATCACCCGCTTTGTCACCCGCGCCGTCCTCAGCTCACCACGCGTCCTCTTCTTCACCGAGAAACTAGGCCGCCTTGATGACTACAGCATCGCATCCCGCCTCAGCTACTTCCTAAGGAGTCGTCCGCCCGATCAAGCCCTCCTCACCGCCGCGAAAAAAAGGGAACCTTTCCGACCCAAAAGTCCTCCGCCAACACACCGAACGTCTCCTAAAAAGTCCACGCTCTACCTTCGTTCGGAACTTCTCCGATAGCTGGCTCAGCCTCAAGGACATCGACTTTGCCACCCCCGACACCCAACTCTACCCTGAGTTCGAGATCATTCTCAAGAACGCCATGCTCCATGAAACCCGCGCCTTCATCCGCGAGATGATCGACGCCGACCTCAGTGTCACTAACGTCATCCACTCCGAGCTCGGTATGCTCAATGAGCGCCTCGTTCGTCACTACCGCATCCCCGGAATCACCAGCTCTCGCATCACCAAAATCCCACTCGCACCCCATCACTACCGCGGTGGCATCATCACCCACCGCAGTATTTTAAAAGTCACCGCCAATGGCACCACCACCTCGCCTATCATCCGCGGAGTCTGGCTCCTCGAGCGAATCGTCAAAAGCCTCTCCCAAAAAATTATGGCTTCTGCTCTGTAATCCACGCCGCCGTCCAAAGCAACATCTTCCTCTCAAAATAGAGCTAATCAAGGAGTCAATATTCTTCCGCCTCTAAAGGGGAAACTAGCGCAGCTAAAGACGAAGACCTGGTATTTGCGTATCCCAAAATCAGCGAGCGCTGAAGGTCCACTCCAGGGCGGCTAGAAATTTACTTTTGGCGGGAGGGTTTTGAAGGCATTTTTGGACCGGGGTAAAGGGGTGCGCTGCTCGTTAAAGCAAGAAGGAATCAATATCAAACAAGACTCCACGGTCACGTCACGAAACAAATTCCCCACCCGGCTCTGCCTCCTTTGGAAAGAGATATCGTAGAAACATGAATTTGAATACGCGACTAGTGCGCAGCAGGCTGGGGTAGCGGTGCTTGAATTTTTAAAGCTAAACTCTAGTTCCGTTCAGGATGGATTCTTCGCGATGGCGAGGTGCCCTGGTTACCTACTTATTGGTCCGTGATCTTGAAGCTGTTCCTGATCAGCTTCAGCCCGCGCTCGTGACCTTCGCGCACGTCGGCTTCGGACTGGAGCATGATGGTTACTTCGAGGCCGTAGAGCACCTTTCGATAATGGTCGCGTCGCATCGGCGTGCCGAGGCCTAGCACCTTGATCACAAACTCTTCGCGCACAGACTCCCAGCCATCTACGGGATCGAGCCGGACAAAATTTGAATCGCCACTACTCAGCATCGCCACGTCGACCTGAGCTGCCGAAGCGAATTCTTTCGCCGCATCCATCAGATCTTCAGCTGCATCCGGCTCATCCACCGAGATCAGACAGACGTCATCGCGCTGAGTCTGCAGCATGAACTGGTAGAACGGATCGATATCCGTCTCGCTGGTGATTTCCCATCCCTCCGGGTGAGTGAAAGAGGCTCTGCCCAAGCTTCGGTCGGTGGTCGAGTGGTTATCTCCAGAGTCCCCGCAATGGCTCAAAAAAGGGACCGCAGCGGCGATAAGAATTAATATAAAAGGCGCCTTTTGATTATTTTTTAGAGTTTCATGAAGGTTCCCAAGCGGTGCAAGCCGCTATGCTAAACCATATCAGTTTTTGTGAAAAATAATGCGCGAGGTGATGCTCATGACCAAGAAGCTTGGGCCGTCTCGCCGCTAGTTTCTTGGTCTCAATACATTTTTTAAAATCACAAAGCGAGGTGTCATAAAGCCCTCGCGTCGTGGCGAAATAGAAGAAAATTCTGGAGTAAACTGAGTCGATCAACTGCTAGGAATTTTCTTTTGGCGGAAGGGACTTTAAGCCGCCTTTGGCCCGGAGCGAAGAGGGGAGACAGGGGGTGTCGTCTTCGGAAAGGATGAAAGGCGGTTGAATTCTAGCCCAACCGCCCACGCGAATATCTCCTAGCTCTGCCTAACTAAAAGAGGCTGAAACCTAAATTCGAGGAGCCCAACCCTCACGGTAGTCTCTTTTCACGAATTGGTTAGCACGGTCATTATTAGTCGATCTCATGTTAGGACCATCCCAATCAATAGACTGCCCCTCTCCCACTTGTTGAGCAATGCATCCTAATAAAATCACTTCGTTTAGATAAGCTGCGATCTCAAAGTTTGAATAAGCTGGAGAACCACCCTTCATCATTTCGAACCACTCCTCAACGTGTCCTGGCGAACGAGGGACTGTTTGCGGGATTGCTTGACAAGCTTCGTGCTGACTAGCGTCACGGTATCCTTTTTCGTCGTTCAACATTACGTAAGGATTACCGCCCATATCATCTTGGGAAAATAACTTCCCCTTATCTCCAATAATGACAGCGCCACTACCAGGGAGCTTACCTCCCCGAAGGGCAATCACTTCAGAGACAATCTCCGTCCTGGGGCGAACCGGATCAAAGCTCTGACGAGGATTGCCGTCATACCACCAAAACTTCAGTGGTGGCAGCCCTTCTCGCTCCGGAAATTCAAACCGGACTCTCGAAGTTAGAGGGTAAGTTTCATCATAGATTCGAGAAGCCATCTCACATTCAATCTTGGTTGGATAACCTAACTTTAACGCACGAAACGGCATGTTTACGGTGTGACAAGCCATATCGCCTAAAGCACCAGTTCCAAAATCACTCCATCCACGCCACTTAAAGTCATGGTAAACTCCTTTTTTGTAGGGCCGCATCTGTGCCGGCCCGATAAAGCAGTCCCAATTTAAATTATCTGGAATGGGATCTGCGCCGGCAGGGCGCTCTAAGCCTTGGGGCCATACCGGACGATTTGTCCACACGTGAAGCTCCTTAGGATTCCCAATAACACCAGCTTGAACGAGCTCAACTGAACGACGCAATCCACTTCCAGCACTACCTTGGTTCCCCATCTGAGTTGCTAACTTTTTTTCACGAGACAAGTTCCGCATCATGCGTGATTCCCACACCGTTTGAGTCAGAGGCTTCTGGCAATAAACATTTTTCCCCATCTGCATCGCCATGATGCCGGCCACCCCGTGGAGGTGATCTGGAGTGGAAATGGTTACTGCATCGACCTTGTCTCCAATCTTAGTCAACATCTCGCGAAAGTCGGAGTATTTGGCCGCCTTGGAATACTGCTTCGCCATCTCGTCAAGTTTTCCTCCATCAATATCACACAGGCCAACAATCGCGCCACCACATTTGGCCGCGTTCATCGTATCGCTCCTGCCTTTACCACCCACTCCGATGCAGGCTACCTGAATTTTGGAGTTCAAATTCTTACCGCTCACAAAGGCAGGCATTCCGAATGTTACGCCCGCAAGGAGGCCAGACTTCTTGATGAATTGACGTCGGTTGGTCGCTGATTGAGCCATATTAGTAAAACGGGACTTGCGACGCCTGACTTTCAATCACTCTGCAAAACTTCACTTCTTTTTCACTGACGGCTAGGAAATTTCTTTTGGCGGGAGGGCCTTGAAGCCGCCTTTGGGCCGGAGCGGAGGGGGGAGAAAGGGGCGGGGTGCCGCTCTTTGTGCGCAGGCTCTTGGGCTTGGGTGGATTGGTGAAGTTGCCCTTGTCGGTGGAAGGCGGCTTGCTCCTCGAACGGCTGTTGCGCTCGAGCTCGGCGATGTGGGTCTCAAGTTTTCCAAGGCTTCCACCCGATCCAATAATTGAAGCACCAAGTCTGCAATGGTCTCGGGATCGCCCTTGGCCAAGGCAATGAGTTCTTCTCGATTCGGACGTCGCACGAAGATTCCTACGAGCGCAAGTTGCTTAAGCTTTCTTAATGACCTGAATAGTTATGATCAGAGAAGGTCATCGTGGAACTTGGGAAAGAGCTGGAATACTTGTATCGACGAGTGGTCGGGGGGTGCCTACTTTGAGGGATGATAAGAAGGGCTTTACGAGCTTGGGCTTTGTGGTTGTTGGTTTTTGGATGGACCTGTTTGCAAGCCGGGGAAGCGGAGTATCGCTATTATCGTTTCACTCCGACGCAGTTGAGGGTGAGCAATGACTGTTGCGTTCAGTTGGCAGAAATTGAGTTTTTAATAGATGGAGCAAAAGTGGGAATTCCATCGGCCTGGAATCCGGGTGGAAGTAATCCGGGAGGGGAAACTCCTGATTTGGCAGTGGATGGTTCGCTAACAACAAAGTGGCTGGACTTCAATCAAGGGCCCTTGATTTTTGATTTCGGGAGTGCGGCTACGGTTGATGGCTATCGCTGGGCCACGGCGAATGATGCCACCGAGCGCGATCCGGTCCGATGGACTTTGGAGGGAAGTGATGACGAGACGAATTGGGTTCTCGTCGATGAACGAGTGGATGCCGATTTCCCAACGCCAGTTGCTCGCTTCACTTACACCTCGATCCTTGAGTTGAATGCCGCTCCGCAGGTCAGTTCATTCACGGTAGATCGTCCGTTGATTTCAGCGGGATTACCCGTGACTCTCTCCTGGGAGATTGATCCGGCATCGACCGACGTCTCGATCGATCAAGGTGTCGGTTCGGTATTGGGAATGACGACGAATGGTGTAGGCTCCATCACGCTCGACCCCGGTCCAACTGCGACGACCGTTTATGAGATCACCGCAAATCATGCCAACGGAGATTCCGCGGCACAGGTCGTGGTGACGGTGACTAATCTTCCCGTGATTCATGAGTTCATCGCCACGCCAGCGATTGGAGGGCCGGGAGATAAGGCGACCTTGAGTTGGGAGGTTTTTAATGCCGACAACTTGGTTCTGGATGGAGTTGCGGTGACGGGGACTTCCTTGGTGAAAGTTCTCACGACTTCGCAGACATTTATCCTTATGGCAACCAATGGAAACGGCGCCTCGACCAAGAGCGTGTCCGCGAAGGTGGTGGAACCCGGGGTGCCGGTGATTAATGAATTCATGGCGAGCAATGATGGCGCGCTGGTGAACGATGAAGATGGTGAGGATTCGGACTGGATTGAGATTTACAATCCAAGTGGATCGATCACGGATTTAGAAGGTTACTATTTAACCGATGATGCCGGTGATCTAACAAAGTGGGCATTTCCCGCTGGGACTTTGGGGATTGATGAATATCTCCTCGTGTGGGCCTCAGGAAAGAATCGCGCGGTATCGGGAGAAGAGTTGCATACAGACTTTAGTCTCAAATCCGGCGGCGAATATTTGGCTTTGGTGAAACCCGACGGGATTACGATTGTTTCGGAATACGGTGTCGGGGGAGCTGACTATCCCGATCAAGATGCACGGGTTTCTTTTGGTGGATTTGGAGAGGGGCAGCAACAGGGTTACTTCTCAACGGCGACTCCGGCTGCTGAAAATTCGAGCGGGTTTCTGGGTTATGTGAAGGACACCATGTTCAATGTGAAACGAGGGCATTTCACCGATCCCTTTTTACTGGAAATCACTTCGAATACCGTCGGGGCATCAATTCGTTACACCACTGATGGTTCAACTCCGAGTGTATCAGAGGGGACTCTCTATTCAGGTCCGGTTACGGTGGACCGGACGATGCCGGTTCGAGCCATTGCTTACCTGGATGGGCTCAGATCGACCAATGTGGATACGCAAACCTACCTCTTTGTCGATGATGTCATCACACAAACTTCAGCGAATTCTCAAAGCATCTGGGGACTCCCTTCCGACTGGTCTGGAACATCCCCGGACTATGGGATGAACTCGAGCGTGACCTCGCTGCACGCCGCGACGATCGAGGATGATTTGAAAACGGTGCCCAGCCTGTCGATTTCAATGCCGGATGAGGATCTTTTTGGACCGAATGGAATTTATGCCAATCCGCTAAGCAGTGGCATCGCTTGGGAACGAGCGACCTCATTGGAGCTGATCGACCCTGCAAATCCTGATGGGAGCGGGAACTTCCAAATTGATTGTGGCATTCGGATTCAAGGAGGGGCATTCCGTAGATTTGATCTGACGAAGAAGAAGTCGTTCAGAGTGGTCTTTAAAGGAATCTATGGAGATACCAAATTGCGCTTTCCCCTGTTTGGAGATCTGACGACGGATGAGTTTGACACCTTAATTTTCCGTATGGAATCGAATGATGGTTACCAGTGGGATAACCGGACCAATGTGCAATATGCCCGTGATCAGTTTGGGAGACGCTCGGCTTCCGATTTGGGAATCCCTTCATCTCGCGGACGTTATTTTCACCTCTACCTGAATGGAGTTTATTGGGGCGTCTATAATGTCGTGGAAAGGCCTGATGTCTCCTTTGGGGAAACACATTTCGGGGCGAAGAAAGAAGAGTGGGATGGGATTAACTTCGGTACGCCGACGAATGATAGCCTGAAGGATTCCTGGAACACCCTGGTGGGTCTCGCAGATGATGTGAGTAACGCCAGGAACGAAACCTCACGAACGGCAGCATACATGAAGGTACAGGGACTCAATCCGGATGGCTCGAATAACGCGGGCTGGTCCGACTTTTTGAACGTGGATAATATGTGCGATTATTTACTCGTAAATTGGTACACCGGGAATGCGGATTGGCCGCACCGGAATTACTACACAGGCCGGGAGCGGGATCTGCTGGATCCCGTCGCATGGCGTGGATCCCGGACGAGCACGGGGACCCATTTTTTCATGTGGGATGTCGAGACCTCGATGTTTTTGAGCTCGGATCGCGATCACACTGACGTGGTAACCGGGGTGAATGTACCGTTTGGAGATCTTCGTGGTAGTAAGGAATTTCAGGTGAGAATGGGAGACCGAGCGCACCGGGCTTTATTTAATGGAGGTACCTTGACGGTGAACGAAGCGATGACACGATACGATGACATCACGAAGAATCACCGGAGCATTCTGATTCCGGAACTGGCACGCTGGGGCGATCAGCATGGGATGCAACGGACGATTCGCCAGTGGGAGTCAGCCTATAATCAGATTCAAGACAGATGGTTGGCGGACCGTTCACCGGAGCTTGTGGGAATCTTGCGAGGCTCAAATTATTATCCGGATTTGGATGCTCCGATTTACAGCCAACATGGTGGCGATGTCTCTTTTGGCGGTGGCCCGGCCTTGAGTGTTCCCGTGACGATTCCGCAGATCTATTACACTTTTGGAGAAGACGATTCTGACGAAGCCGATTATCAACATCCTCTCGATCCGAGATTGATTGGTGGAGGAATTTCTCCTGAGGCGACTTTGATCACTCTGGGCGGTGGCGGTGGTGGGCCATCGATGCAGTTTGTTTCGAGCGGTGATCAATGGAAGTATCTCGATGATGGTTTGGACCAAGGAATGGCATGGCGGGGGACTGGCTTTGCGGATGGAGCATGGAGCGAGGGGGCGTCTCCACTAGGATATGGCGATGGTGACGAAGCGCAGGTGGTTGGGTTTGTTGATGCTGACCCCGGGAAGCCGGGAACCCAGAAGAATGCCACGACTTATTTCAGGAAGACGGTGAGTATTTCAGATCCTTTGGAGTATGGGCAATTTAAGCTCGATTATGTCTTCGACGATGGCGTTGCGATTTACGTAAATGGAAATGAGGTTGAACGGATTCACCTGGAGGATGACGCGCCGTTTGATCAATATGCCACGCTGCAGAGTGATGAGAATGAAACGGGAACGGTGATTCTAAATCCTTCGCTTTTTGCGGCGGGAGATAATGTCATTGCGGTGGAAATTCATCAATTGAATGAAGGCAGTTCTGATATCAGCTTTGATTTGGAATTACGCGGACAACCAGCAGGCGGCGGAGGAATGCACAGCTCTTCTCCTCTGGTGTTGACGGAATCAGGTTGGTTATATTCCCGGTCATACGATCCGGGGACAGGTGAATGGAGCGCCTTAAATGTCGCTCACTATAATGTCGAAACAGAGCCCGCCGATGCCACTAATCTCGTGATCTCGGAGTTTAACTATCGTCCGGGTGAGCCCTTTGTTCCCAATGATGTGGCGGTGTCAACGGATCGCGATGACTACGAATTTATTGAATTGATGAACATCGGGAGTAAGACGATTGATCTCTCGGGTGTGAAATTCGCGAGCGGAATCAGCTTTTCATTTGCAGAAAATACCCTGCTCGGAATCGGAGAGCGGTTGGTTCTTGTTTCGAATGCCGCGGCTTTTTCCGAGAGGTATCGCGGGGTGGAAATAGGCGGTGTCTTTTCCTCGGGTAAGCTGGGGAACGGGAGTGAGCAAGTGGTTTTGACAAGTGCCACGACGGGAGTGATCCGAGATTTCACCTATGCAGACGTGGATCCCTGGCCAAGCGCGGGAGATGGTGATGGATATTCGCTCGTGCTGGTTGCTCCGGCGACAAATCCAGATCACAGCGATCCTCTCAACTGGAGGTCGAGTGCAGAGATCCATGGAACTCCGGGTGGGGCGGATGGTGTCAGCTATGCTCTGTGGAAATCGGCCAATGGGATCATCGGTGATTTTGGCGACCCTGATGGTGATGGGCTGACCAACTTGGGTGAGTTTGCGAGTGGATCGGACTTTGAGGTTGGAGGAGTTGAGGGCGAGCTCACAGGGCAGGTGGTGAGTGGATTTTTTGAAGTGGAAATTCAGCGAAATCTCCGAGCCGTGGATGAAATCGAACTGATCGTGGAAAGTTCCCATGATCTCCTGAGCTGGTCGGAGGATGGGATTTATGTGAGCGAAACGAATCTGGGTAGTGGGATTGCGATCGTGAAATATCGCGTTGCAATCGATGCGAGCCCGAAGAAGTTTGTTAGAGCAAGATGGGTGTTGCGAAACCCATAGATAATGACGACGTCATCGTGAACAAGATCGTCACTTAACTCTCGAAAAAGAACTACTCCTCCCAAGAACTCATTCTCCAAATCATCAACTCCCGCCCCTTCCTAAGCCGCTCCAAAACAAGGTAGGAAAAAGGGATTGAAGATCGTGCCCAAGGGCTAACAACCCGTCCGCTACTCCAACAAATCCTGCGGCCAAAATTCCCCCAACCCCGACTGTGTCACCCGGCCATCCAAACCAGGCTGGCGGAGGCAAGTAGGATGAGATCGCCGCCAGTGCCTCGCAACGGAACGGCG
>Ga0114994_10004406_pt1 | contig 10236 bp, 14 predicted proteins | sample ArcticOcean_MG_C_9_FD_87043 | JGI IMG/M metagenome (GOLD analysis project Ga0114994, IMG submission 87043) | Marine microbial communities from western Arctic Ocean - ArcticOcean_MG_CB2_152 | ecosystem: Environmental > Aquatic > Marine > Oceanic | place: Arctic Ocean: Canada Basin | collected... | reverse complement strand
TTCGAGATTGGGGGGGAGAGGGAGGAGAGAGAAATAGAGGTTAAGGGAGAGGTCAAGGAGGAGGAAGAAGTAGAAGGTGAAGCAACAGCAGCAGCAGCAGCAGCAATAGCAGCAGCGGACGATACTACAGCAGTTACTAAGGACTCGCTTCTCCGGGCGTTGGAAGACGGCGTAAATAATGTTGGTATTCAGCCTGGTGAAGAGGACGAAGAGGACGAAGAGGACGAGGACGACGACGAGGACGACGACGGCGAAATTGACAGCAACATCGATCACTGGGGGGCGGGGGTCGCAGGAAGGCCGAATAACGATGGAGCGGACGAGGATGAGGATGAGGACAGCGATCTCGACGACATGGCTGACTTTTTCACCAGGGAAGGGAGGCGGGCAACATAAAGTACATTAGTTTAGGACAAACATATATATCCGCTTTACTCATCCTCTACAACGAACAGCAAGTTTCCGTCGCTCACAAGGTCGCCAACCACTCCCCCGACGTTCCTGACGATTCCCGCCTTGGGCGCAACGATTGGATGTTCCATTTTCATTGCTTCTAATGTCATGACGACTGCCCCCTCCTCTACCTCCTCCCCCTCCGCAACAGCAAAATTCGTAATCTTCCCGGGCATTGGCGCGAGCACGCTTCCGTTTCCTACCATCCCGGATCCCTCTCCAAGCGTCCTGCCCTTGAACTTCACGCTAGCAAACGACTCTGTGCCGTCGAAGAATTGGCCTGGCTCGGCCCAAAGGGAAACGGTAGCCTCTCCGTTCACGCCTCGCTCCACAAAATAAGTCCCGACGATGTTCCTGTTGTTGACCTTGACTACGAACTTTTTGGATTTTGAGATCGTTCCGCTGACCATCATTTTGTTGTTGCCAAAATCGAAAGTGAACGCGCCGTCTTTGTGGCACGTTGCTGTCGCTGTCGCTGTCGCTGTCGCTGTTGCTGTCGAGCTGTCAACCCCCTCAACTCCCTCGTCTCCCTCGTCTGCGCCCTCTAAATCGAAGTTGACCGGCCTAACAACGTCGGCTCCAAGCACCCAGCTTCCCTGCTTGGTTGACCAATTCGAGTGGCCCTCCTCCTCCTCCGCCCCCACTCCCCCCTTCCCCTCCACCCGATTCTCGTCCTCCAAAAACTTGGCAAATGCAGCAACCCCCCTCGCAACGTTCATATCCCTGTCCTGGTCCAGAACAACCTTTACGTCGTCGGCGTAAATGTCCAAGAAGCCGGTGGTGACTCCCCCCTCTCTGAATGCCGGGTGGTCGGCGCACTTTTCGACAAATGAGATGTTCGTTGGCATGCCAACGACGTGATAGTTGCGGAGGGCCTTGACCAGCTTGTTGATTGCCAGCTCGCGAGTGGAATCGTAGGCGATTAGCTTGGAGATCATTGGGTCGTAGTACACGGAGACATCGTCCTAGTGAATTATGGGTGGTTAGTTGTTGGTGTGTTGGTTTGTGTATTTTTGTACGCCCAGTAACACTCACCTTCTCCCTCACTCCGGTTTCCACCCTGATACCTTCCCCAGTGGGCTGGGACAAGTACTTCAAGTGCCCTGTGGCGGGCAAAAAGTTGTTGGCAGGGTTTTCGGCGTAGATCCTCGCCTCAACTGCGTGCCCCTGGACCTTAATGTCTTCCTGCTTCATCGGCAGCTGCTCCCCCGCCGCCACCCGCAGCTGCCACTCGACCAAATCCACCCCCGTAATCATTTCGGTGACTGCGTGCGCCGAGCGAAGCGAGGCGCATTTTTAAAGAAGCAAACGAAACGAAACGAATTGAATCGAATTGAATCGAATTGAGTGGGTTAGTTCATCGCTCTCGAGTCTCCTTCAAAGCTCGCTTCGCTCGCTCACCTGGGTGCTCGACTTGCAGGCGGGTGTTCATCTCGCAGAAGAAGAACTCGGTGGTTCCAGCCTCCATCAAGAATTCTACGGTGCCAGCCCCGACATAGTTCACAGCCTTGGCGGCAGCGACTGAACCGGACGAGCGAACGAGCGGACGAGCGGATGAGCGAACGAGCGGAGCCAAACGAATTGGGTTAGTTATTTCAGTAAATGTATTTGCCGTCTGTAGTCATTTCGCGCACTTCATCGCGAGTATTATCGTCTTCAAAAAGGCTCGCTCGCTCACCTGCAGCTTCGCCCATGGCAACTCGCATATCCTCGGGCAAGTTCGGCGCGGGGGCCTCTTCCAAAACTTTCTGGTGGCGACGCTGAATGCTGCAGTCCCGCTCGTGCAAGTGCACAACATTGCCGAATTTATCCCCAACTACCTGGACCTCGACGTGGCGGGGGGCTGTGAGGTAGCGCTCCAGCAGGACCGCATCGTCGCCGAACGCAGCGATCGACTCGCGGCGGCAGGACTCCAGCTGCGTCGAGCGATTTGGGTTGGGTTGGGTTGGGTTCGGTTAGCTGCCATTTTCATTTCATTTCATTTTATTAAATTTCATTCCGCTTCGATACGTTCGCTCGCTTGCTCACCTCCGAAATAAAGTCCTCAGGCTTGTGGACGAGCCTCATTCCTTTTCCGCCGCCGCCCATGACCGCCTTGATGAGAACTGGGTAGCCGACCTCTTTCGCTCTAATTTCCAACTGCTCAGCACCCTGCTCAGAACCGTGGTAGCCAGGAACGCACGGAACACCAGCAGCCAGCATTATCTCCTTGGAATTGCTCTTACTTCCCATCGCCTCTATTGCGGGCACCGGGGGACCCATGAACTCAACACCGCTGTCCCAGCACTTTTGCGCAAAGGCCGAGTTTTCACTGAGAAAACCGTACCCAGGGTGCAAGGCCTGAGCGCCAGACTCCTTCGCAACCCGCAGCACCTCGTCCCCGAGCAGGTACGACTCGGCAGCAGGGGGAGGCCCAATGCAATACGACTCCGTGGCCATTGAAACGTGTCTAGAGTTGCTGTCAGCTGTGCTGTAAATAGCGACCGTGTCAATGTTCATCTTGTTACAGGTTTCAATGATTCGGCAGGCAATCTCCCCTCTGTTCGCTATGATTATTTTGTTGAATGGTTGAGGTGAAGGGGGATATGGCTTTGCTGGAGACCTATCAGGGTCAGGAGATTGAGTTGAGGAAGAGAGTGAACTGAAATTTGGTGAAGTGTATTGAGATCGTCGAAGGGAGAGCTGAGTTAGCCGCTGGGCTTGGGCGATGCGGGACATCATACTGAACTTATGTGCTTCACTAAATGCTAAGTTGTCTGATTTTGAGGAGATTTTTATATTTTTGTGTATTTGATACCAACGATACGAATAGCGCCACGTTTAACAGATACTTCCACACCCCACATCGACAAAAATATACCCATCACCCCCAAGTTATCTTCCTAAATATGGTGAGTGTTCATAAATCCGCCCTTGTGTTTTGGTTCATTAAGTGTAGACACTCAACCCATAAATCTCACTCTTTCTTATTCTCTCCCGCTGTCAGTCGTCATCTCCTCTTGCCAAGTACAAGCTTGTGTACCTGGGGGACCAGTCAGTGGGTAAAACTTCGATAATTACCAGGTTAGTGAAGTTCGATAATACATCCACTACTAAACTAACCCACTCAACTATTTTTGTTCTCTCGCTACTCTCTTGCTCTCATTATCTCAATCTCTCAAATCTCTCAAATCTCATGCTTCATGCTTCATCAAAAATACACGGGCGAAGATTTATGTACGACAATTTCGACAAGACTTACCAGGCAACGATTGGGATTGACTTTCTGTCAAAAACAATGTATCTCGAAGACCGGACGGTGCGGTTACAGCTCTGGGACACTGCGGGCCAGGAGCGGTTCCGGTCATTGATCCCCTCCTACATCCGTGACTCCTCTGTTGCGGTAATCTGCTACGACATTACTAATAGGGCGTCCTACCTCAACACTTCGAAGTGGATCGAGGACGTTCGAGGGGAGAGGGGCAACGACGTGGTGATAATGTTGGTGGGGAACAAAACAGATTTGGCCGAAAAGCGCCAAGTCTCAATCGAGGAGGGGGAGCAAAAAGCCAAGGAGGTGGGTTTTCTTCTCACTCAGTCTTCGCTTGCCTTGATGAAGACGAGCATTCTCGCGATGAAGAGCGCGAAATGGCTACATACGTAATTGCTACATCCACTACTAAACTAAACTAAACTAAGCTAACCCACCCAATTTGCAATTTGTTTGGTTCACCTTCGCTCGTTTCGCTCGTCCTTCATTAAAACAGGAGAATTTGCTCTTCATTGAGTGTTCCGCCAAGGCGAACTACAACGTGAAGAACTTATTTCGTAAATTGGCAACGTCGTTGCCCGGAGGGGAGGGAGCGGGGGCTGGAGGAGGGGGCGGGGCCAATAACGGTGGGGCGGGAGGGGGGGGAGGAGGCGCCAATAACAGCAATTTGATCGACATAAAATTGAGCGCCACTCCGCCCAACATCGACGAGGCGGCTGGTTGTGGGTGCTAGGACTGCTATGAAATTAAAATTATAAATATGTAGCGGTCATAGAAAAAAACAATTTAATTTATTCATCTTCTCTCCAATTCCAAATTCTTCACAACCCCCCGTTGCCCACCCCAAACACATTCATGGGGTCTAGCTGGGCTTTCACGGACTTGACCACATCAGCCGCCCCGGCGCCATTCACTCTTCCCATGAAGCCAGCGCGCACCTTGCCGACGCCGTGGTGGTGGGACAAGCTCCCTCCGCAGTTCATAATTTCCTCTCGGGCAATTTCCTCAATCTCAGCGTAAACCTTGCTGTAGTTCTCGAGCCCGGAGTAGTCTATCATGTAGTAGAAATACACGCACGCTCCCTCGTCGTAAAGCTGAGTCACCCTGCAGGAAATGAGAGCTGAACCGAGCGAGCGAGCAAAAATAGTTGAGATTTTTTTAGGTTAGTTCAGTAGTAAATATAGCCATGTACAGCAATTTCGCACGATCTTCGCATCTCTGCTGTCACAAGGCTCGCTCGCTTCGCTCGCTCACCTTCCCCCCTTATCCCCCGCCGCTTGTGCTCGAGGCAAACGCGCGCTTTCACCGACTCGCACATCTTTTCGAGCTTGGAATAAACCACAAAGGTTTCGAACGACTCCCCCAGCAGCCCATACTTGTAGGCAAAGTCCCGCAGGTAGGCAATGGAATAGGTGAGTTCGTACCCGGCCTTGCCAGTCTCGCCGCCCCCAGCCATTCCGCCCCACCTAACAATCAGCTTCCCCAACTTCTTCCGCTGCAAATCAACCTCGTCCGAGTCGCCCTCGAATCGCAACGTTGCTGCAACCATAGTTTCACTCTCGTACCCCTTCAACCCAACGTACAGCTTCTGCGCCGAGCAAAATGAAGCGAGGCGCATTTTTAATGAAGCAAGAGCAAAACGAAATAAAGCGTTAGTTAGTAATGGATTAAGCCATCGTTCGAGTCTTCATCAAGGCTCGCTCGCTCACTCACTCACTCACTCACTCACCTTCAGCGTGGACTTAATCCCCCCACCCCCCCCCTTCATTACCTGACTCAACCGAAACTGCTTATTGTCAACAAGACGCACCGACACGGGCTTGCTACTCATTTTTGACACGTCCCTCATAAAGTTGAAGCCGGAGGCGAAATCGTGAAAAATCGCGCTGCGCCGAGCGAAGAAGGTGCCAAACGAATTAATTGAGAGAGTTAGTTTAGTAGTGGATGTAGCCATGTACAGCAATTTTCGCACGGAGCTTCGCAACTCTTCTGTCACAAGGCTCGCTCGCTTCGCTCGCTCACCTGTCGTAGAGGACGACCTCGGGCAGAGGGGACACCTTGACGACCGCAGAAGTAATTATGCCAAAGTTTCCCTCGCTGCCGAGGATTGTGTCCTTGAGCTCCATCCCGCAGGAAACTCGCCCCACGATTGATTGAGAAAGGTCCGGGTTTCCCTCGCCCCCGCCGACCAAGGTAACTTCGCTAACAATGTCCTCAATGTTCCCGTACTTGTTCCTCTTCATGCCGCTTGCCTTGGTCGCCACCCAGCCGCCTAGCGTGCTGAACTCTATACTGTCCGGTTCGTGCCCCATTGTTAGGCCGTACCCCCCCTCCAACCCATCAACCAAATCCCGCCCAACGATCCCAGCCTCTATGCAGGCTAGGCCATCCTGCGCCGAGCGAAGAAGGTGCGAAGGGGTTAGTAGTGGCTCATATTCTCGTCTGTACCCTAGTTTGTGACTAGCTCGCTTCACTCGCTGGCTCCTCACCTCACGGTTCACCCACAAAATTTTATTCATTTTTCGCATATCGACGGACACAATCGGTCGCGGCTCTTGACTTTTGGGGGGACACCAAACGCTGTGGGTCACGCTCGTTCCGCCGCCGAAGGGAATCAGGCACAGGTTGTTGGTGCGGGCCAGGGAGACGAGTTTTTTCACATGCTGCATGGGTTGGATTGGATTGGATTGGATTGTTAGAATAATTTTGCTGTACTCACTCTTTTTCACTCACTCACTCACGCACCTCCTGATTGGCAGGCCAGACAACGCAGTCAGGTGCTCGGATGGAAAACTCATTCCTCAGCATGTAAATGTCCTCCTGGCTCTGCCCAGTCCCGTGTCTGCAACGGCACTTGGGTTCCTCGCTGAAATCTTCCACGTGGCTCCCAACGATGCTCTTCAATCCAAACCTCTGCCTGCACGTCAGCTCGCTCTTGGAAATGTTTTTCCACGATTCGCACTCTCCACCGCCGCCCGCATTCAGGTCAATCTTCGTTCTCATCTCCTTCTCCAAGAATGAAATCAAGCTTGGCATCTTGCGCCCCCCGATGCTGTACCTGCTCCCCTGCATCACCACGTTTACGTTCTTGCCATCGTCCTCGTCGACTTCTAGTTTGAACGTCGAGTCCATGAATCCCCAAGCACCGTAGTTTTCTGCGTCGGATGGGGATGTTGCGGTTGCTGTTGCGGCCACGATCGGCTTGAACAGGGGCTGAACCTTGGAGTCTTCTGTTTTTGTTGCTTTTTCTGCTGCTGTTGCTGCTTCTGTTGCATCCAACAAACCCACCACACCACTCAAGCAGTCCTTGCCGAGCCTCAAACTCTCAACCTCCCGCCTCACCGCCTCGTTGGCAATTGGGCCAGCAAGCTCGACATAAACACTCAAATGCTCGTACGACAGCTCGCTCTTGACGAAGCCCTTGGAGGTCAAGAACTCGACGGTGCGGGCAACAGAAGCTTCGGCCTCGGCAAACTTGGCGGAAAATTGGGCGGCCACCTGTAAGGCGGCGGCGGAGTTGCTGCTCGTGCTGGCCATTGGCGTTGTCATTGTCATTGTCATTGTCATAGACGGATTCAACCACTTTGCCCATTCCCCGCCTTGCAGGAGCTTCGCGAACAGGTGGCCAAATTGCAGGCAGACGGACCAACACTCCAATTCACTGTCCGGACACGCCAGCGGATGGCGATAATCGTCATTAATGTCGTCCCAAAAAACACAATCCAAAGATTCTAGCGCCTCGCGGATTACTGCGGGGGGCAGATCCAGACATTTAGCTCCACAATCGATGTGGTAGCTGCTAACCACGACTTGCTGCTGTTGAGACTGCGCCGAGCGAAGCGAGACCCATTTTTAATGAAGGACGACCGAACGAGCGAGCCAAACGAATTGGGCGGGTTAGCTTAGTAGTGGATGTAGTCATTATATTATGTCTGTAGCCATTTCGCGCACTTCATCGCGAGTACGCTAACCTTCATCAAGGCTCGCTCGCTTGCTTCGCTCGCTCACCTGCTGGATAGATTTCGCTACCGCGGCGAGATCACCGTCGAACTGGGGAGGAAGATGAATTGGGGTGGAGGCGGAAATGTGGATGCGGCCGTTGAAGACGCTGCCTGAAATTACCCGCGACACCCAGTTGATTAGGTTGGAGAGGTTCAGGGGGGTCTTTCCACGGTGGGCGGTTTCGGTTGAGAACGAGGACTAAGCAGGGGGAGTAAGTGTTAAAATTGCGTCGTCGTTGTTGTTGCCGTTGTTGTTGCCCGCTCGCTCACCTGCTCAGGAGTTCGTTCATAGGAGATTGTGATTGGAAGGATACAGTGGGAGCCACCAGTGTTGATCAAGCACTTCAGGAAGCCGGTTTTGGGCTTCACAAATCGCCTGTCCCGACTCCTCGTCCCCTCGACAAACACTTCGATGACACCCCCAACCTCCTTCACGCCTCTCACTTGCTCCCCCAACGCCTTGTCCACAACCCCCTTGCCCCGTTTGATGAAAAAGGCCTGCGCCTTCTTGGCGAAGTAGCCCAAAACGGGGATTTTCTGAAAGTCGTTTGCGGCACAAATGTGAGGGAGCTTGATCTGAAGAATAGAAGTTAAAAATGTAAGTGGGTTGGGGTGAAGTGGGGTGAAGTGGGGTGAAGTGGGGTGAAGTGAGTCGATGTAGCCCTCGCTCACCTTTAGCTCGGGGAGGGAGAACGAGACAAAGGAGATCAGCATGAAGTCGAAGAGGGACCTGTGGGTGGGGGCCAAAACAAGGTGCTCTCCACGCTCGCGTTCGCGTTCAACAGCCGCGAAGGCCTCCACGTCAAGAGTAATTTCGGACACGGTCATTCGGATGATTTTGATAAGCAGGTAGGCAATGATGCGAATGAACAAGTTTCCGGTGGGCTGGGTGAGCGCCCAAAGCAGATCGGACACGCACGGTTGGCTGTGATTCTTCCCCGCGATGACCACGGGGTTGCAGTCTTTGACGCTTCGAATTGATTTGGGGTTGTTTTTGGTGGTGCTGCCACTCAAAAACTTCTCCCCCGCTAGACTGCATAGCACCATGTACTTTTCGCCATCAAAGTCGTCAGGCGCAGGGATCGAGCTCTGGAAGTGATACTCCTGCTTCGTGAAGAAGAAAAAGAGCACAGGGAGCTCGATAAATGGCCTCATCTGCAAAAAAAGAAAGTTTGAGTTTTTTACTCGATTTTTACTTGACTGACGCAACTCGACGCAACTCGACGCAACTCACCTTCGCCAGCTTCGAGCCCGCCTCTTTCCCGCCAAACACACTGACAACTTTGACGCTCAGCTCGAAAGGCAACCTCGCGAAAATCTTGTGCAAAACCATGAACAGCCTGAAGTCATTGTTGTTGCTTCTAACCTTTTTGGTTATCATCGTCGTGAGGAGGGAATGGGTCAAGAAGCCGACAAATCTAGAGTAGTAGCTCTTCATCGCGCCCAGTTGGATTGTTGCCATTGAAAACTGGGACCAGGTGAACGTCGAGTTTTTGTGGGAGGAGGGGTTGAAACAGGTTGTGATTATTTTGAATTTGGGATTTGGGTTGGGGCTTGGTTTTAATTTTGACGGGCTCGCGAAAAAGGATAGGAAGGAGGAGGAGGAGGAGGATGAGGAAGTCGGGGAGGAAGTGGGGGAGGAGGGTGGAGGGAGAGCAACGGGCGCGTCCTCGTTAAACGCGGCAGAAATCGAATATTGGCTGACCACGTCGACAGGGACAACCGGCACGCGATTCTCAGGTAGATACCACACGCTCATTCTCGATTTCAGATACAGCAGCGCACCCGCAACGAGGGTGGAGGCCTTGTCCCCGGCCCAGCCCGGGGAGGGGCTGGTCCAGCTCGGGCCAATTACACTCGGCCGGATCACAATCGTTTCAACTTTCTTGTTCATGCGCAGAACGTGCTCCGCAACGCACTTGCTGAAGCAGTATGTGTTTGGGAAATTAAACTGCTCCAAAGCAGAAATTGCAAGGTCTGTTGAGTTCACCATTGACTGCAGTGCAGTGCAGTGCAGTGCAGTGCAGTGCAGTGCAGTGCAGTGTGCAGTGCAGTGCAGTGCAGAGCGGGGGAATGAATAAATGGGTTAGAGGAAGATTTTGTGGTCTGTTTGTTTCTCCGCTCACCTCGTACAACTCCACCGGATCGAACGAATTAGTCAGCTCGTGATACACGTCCTCGGGAATGGGGGAGTCGGAACTTGACGTTGACCCCCCCCTGACGAACGCGGTGGAGAAGTATATGAACTTCGCGCCGTGTTGCTCCGCCAGCTCTTGAATTTGCAACGCTGGGGTGATGTTCGCCCGGGCAGCCTTGTACAACGGCAGAGTGAAGGACACAGAGGCGGCAGCATGGAAGATTTTTGTAATTGAGGAGGACGAGAGGAGGCTGGTGGAGGTTTGGGTGAGGCCGAGATTGGGGAGTTCAAGGTCTGCCTGGATCACTGCGCGTGCAAAATGGGTTAGGGTTGGTTTTGCGGAAAGCCGAGCTCAGCGGAAAGTCGAACGCAGGAAAAAGGGGGTGGGGGGGGGG
>Ga0114994_10004404_pt1 | contig 10238 bp, 6 predicted proteins | sample ArcticOcean_MG_C_9_FD_87043 | JGI IMG/M metagenome (GOLD analysis project Ga0114994, IMG submission 87043) | Marine microbial communities from western Arctic Ocean - ArcticOcean_MG_CB2_152 | ecosystem: Environmental > Aquatic > Marine > Oceanic | place: Arctic Ocean: Canada Basin | collected... | reverse complement strand
GACGAGCGTCTGCGCGGCCTTGACGTTGCCGCTTCCCGAACTGCTGCTTCCGTCCATGGCGTTCTGCGCCGCCGTCATGAAGTCGGCCACAAAGTTCGCTTTGAGCGCTGTGGCACCCCGCGGCGCCACCGATGCTGCCAATGACGATGCTGGCAGCACCACCAGTGCTGAGGCGCTGAGGGCCGTGCACGCGCCGAGGAGGAGTCGTGCAGCGTTCATAGTGGTTTTGTGGAATGAACGCAACGCACGCGTAAGGAGAGCAAGAAAACCCGTGCCGACGAGCTCAGCGGTCGAGTGCGCGACGCGACGACGCCACGCACTGCCCGCCGTCGAGAGCGAGCGACGTCTCCAACGCCGTCGTGCAGCGGAGCGATCAATCGCGCTCACTGACGACCTTGTTGCACACTCTCCTGGGCAGCGAAGGCATCGCGCGAGGCATGCGCACGTCCCTAGCCTTACTGGGAGCCGCCGCCGCCATGGCGCCCACCGAGATCCGCCGCGCCACGCCAAGGTTCGCGCCCATGCCCGCCGCGCTCACGAGCACGGCCCCGGGCACCTGGGCCCACGACACCATGTCGCGGCGCGTCGTCGAGGACATCTTGGACACGGTGGTGTATGGCGACAACGCTGCCGAGCCGTGGTTCGCCCGGGCGAAGCCGGCCCTGGACGCGCTCCGCGAGGAGATTCTCAATGATGCGCCGCTGCGGCCCATCGCGGGCGCCGGCGACGACATCGAGGACTGGAACGCACTACTGGAGGAGCACTCGGACAAGACCTGGCTGAGCGCGCCCTGGCTCGTGGCGGAGTTTTATTTCTACCGGAGGGTTGCCGAGGCCACGCGCTGGTTCCGCGACGGCAATAGGAGCGGCGAGGTTGGGAACGAGGACGTCTTCGCGAAATCGAAAAGTGCGGGCCTCGCGTCCGCCACGAAGACGCTGGAGGCCCTGGCGGCGCGCACCGCGGCACTCGTGAGCGATCCGGAGGCGTCGGCCCTCTTCCTGTCCTTGGCGCTGTGGGGCAACCGCATGGACCTGAGCCTCTGGCCGGCCGACGCGGGCGTGGCCTCGTCCTCGGAGGCCTTCGATTTGGTGTTGGCGTCCTCGGCCGAGCAGCTTTTGGCGGACGACACGAGTGAAGTGACGGCCCTGCTCCAAACCTTGCGAGCTAAAGGAGGCGGCACCATCGATCTGGTGGTAGATAACGCGGGCTTCGAGCTCTGCACGGACCTGTTACTGGCGGACCACCTCGTGGCGTCGGGCGCCGCGAAACGCATTCGATTCAGAGTCAAGCACCACCCGACCTTCGTGAGCGACGCTTTAGAACGCGACGTCGACGCGCACATCGCGGAACTCACCAAGGGTGCCACCGTTGATGTAGCGACGCGGTGGAAGGAACGGCGAGATAAAGGAGAATTTGTGTGCGTGGCGGATAGTTACTGGGCCATGCCCTACGCCCTATGGGCGGTGCCCCGGTCCCTCTATGACGAGCTAAGGACCACGTCCGATCTCATGGTGGTCAAGGGCGACGCGAATTATAGGCGGGCCCTGGGCGACCGGCCGTGGCCCTGGGACGCGCCCTTTGCCGACGTCTGCTCCTACGCGCCGGCGCCCCTGCTCTGCTTGCGAACCTTGAAGGCCGAGCTGGGCTGCGGCATGGCGAAGGCGGGCACGGACCGTGCCGCGGCCGCGGATCCGACGTGGCTCACGGACGGGCGCTGGGGGGTCGTGCACCTCGCGCCGGCCGCGGAGGAGTAAGGTTAGCCACGGCACCCGTCCAGGATATAACTATGTGCGTGCCTGGGGAACCATCACCGGGGGGCAAGATAGATCGGAGAGATCGCATCGCTAGGATGGGCAAATTCGGGTTATAGCTCTCCCGCCCTCGAGCGCCGCTTATGCAGCATCACGTGCTAAAAACCCGTAGGAAGTAGAACCCGATTCACAGATCCTTGGCACGCGCACGGCGCCGATCTGCGTGCAGGGGCAGCCGGAAGCGGCCGCGGGGCTGGAAGTGATGCTACGCGCCTAACGATTCGCGCGGAACACATTGCAGCAACTGGCAATGGGGCTGCAATGCGGGACGGGCATACCCGAGGACCCGCAGGGGCCCACGCTCCGCTTGGTCCTGGCGGCAGCATTAAGTGCGGCGGTCTTAAAGGTGCAGGGCGAAACGCTGGACGACCCGCACCACCTCCTCTGCACGACCGTGGCGGCCGTCCTGGTGGTCGAGTGGCTGGGCTGCGGGCGGCGCTGGTACGGCTGGCTGTGCGGGAGCGGCCTCGCGAAGTACGGCCCGAGGCCCCGCCGGGCGTTCCCCTGCGACCGCCGTGGTTTCGGCGACGGCCACGACCGCCTCTGGGGCTGCGTGCCGGTGCCGGCGCTCAGCGTTAGGAGCATGGACGCGCTGCTTGTTGGTATCGCGGCGCCGCTGTGGTTTATGCCACAGTCACATCTAGCGCGCGGGCTCGCCGCGGGCGCCGCCCACGTCTACATCGGGAACCTCCAGACGCACAAGACGGGCGGCCAGCACGGCATCCTGGTGCTACACGTGCTCGCGCTCCAGGCGCTGCGGGCGGACGGCGAGGACGAATTGTGCCTCCTCTGCACGCGCGCCGTCGTGCTGGGCCTCTACTTCGGCGCGGCCGTGTCGAAGCTCGTCGCGAGCGGGTTCCGCTGGTGCGACGGCGGCACGCTCCAGCGGGAGCTCTTTGAGAGCGCATTCCTGGTGCCCGGCGCGTTTCCTGGTGCGACGCGCTACGTGGCAAGTCATCGAGCCCTGTGCTGCGTTGCGTCGACTCTAACGGTGGCCGTCGAGTTTTGTCCCCTGTTGGTGTTCACGGCCACCCGTGCTTTACCTCTGGAGTGGCTCTACGTCCCTGTGCACGCCGCCGTCTACGTGTTGATGGGCGTCGACTTTGTGACGTGGTGGGTGCCTGTTTTAGTGGTGCTGGGCGCGTTCGCTAAGCCTGGCGCGCTCCCGGATATGACGTCCCCCTGGATGCCCCTCTACGTTTTCATTCAACTCGCAGTCGCCCTCGCGAGCGCGGACCTCCGCCGCGGGGCGCCGTGCTTCCCCTTCACGTGCTGTCCCATGTTCTGCGACCACAAGGAGCTCTTCGCGGGGGCGGGGACCTGGACGCTCACGGACTCGCAGCTCCCCGGTCTCCTGACTCCCTGGTACCCGCCGTCGTACGTCCAGGGCAAGTTTACCCAGGACGAGCTGCATCGCTTGCCCTACCGCTACGTGAGCTTCTCGTTCGGCGCCGGGGAAGCATTCGCACTCACGCGGCTCCGACCAGGGTTCGAGAGGAAGCGCGACCAGACGTTCGCAAATTTGGAAGTAACGAAGAACCTGCGGGACCGCCTCCTCGACGGCGCGCGCTTCGTAAAAAGCGGCGAGGCGGGCTGGGCCTGGGACCAAGCGCGCATGAAAACTCTCCTGGCGCACCAGCGCGCCATCCGGGACGCGATGCGCGACGCGTGCGCGGGCGCGCCGCCCGCCGGGGATTCCGGCGCCGCGCGGCCGCCCCCGCGAATTCCCCCCCGCAACGGACGGGCCCCGCGGCACAGGCCCGTAAGGTAATGTTATTTTGTTTATGCCTCGGGCCGCCGCGCCCCGGACAACAGGGGCCTCGATGGCGCGTCGTCCGGCTCCCCGGACTCCCTCCTGTTGCCGTAGATGGCCACAAGCACGGCGCAGACGATGAGTCCCGTACCTAGCACCTGCGCCCACGTCGGCGGCTCGTCCCGCACGGTGCACTGGTACAAGTACGCCCAAAAGATGTCCGTGATCTCGAGGACGGAACCGACGTGGGCGGGCAGTTCTTGCGTGGTCAATATAAATCCGAACTGCGCCACGACGAGGAGGAGCGCCTGCCCGACCAAGCAGGACCACACTATCGCGTTCAGGGGATCCACGATATGCCACAGGGGAAGCAAGAAGCTCAAGACCAGCGACGCAAGCATGGTCATGACTCCCGCGGCAAGCATGACGCTGCCGAGCGGCGTCCCCCGCGTCATGCGCCCGACGGGGTACTGGAGGCCGAACGTCACCGAGGCACACAAAGCGCAGGTGTACCCCAGCGTCGTCGTGTCCTCGTCGTCCGACGCGGCAAAAATAAACGTGGGCTGGGTCAGCGTCAAGGCGCCCACCAGCGCGAGGATAAGTGCCACGGGGAAGATGACCGGTAGGCGCTCCCCGAGGAACACGTACGAGAAAAAGGGCCCCGTGATCGGATACAGCGACGTCAGCACGACGGCGTCGCCCAGGGGCAGCTGCGTCAGCGCCGTAAAGTACAACATTATGTTCGTCGCCGTGATGGTGCCCCGCAGCCAAGCCCACCACTGCCACCGCTCGCGCGGGAAGTACTCACCGCCCTGCAAGAGTAGAAGGGCGGCCGCCGTCTGTAAGATGCCTCGCGCCAAAGTGAACTCCCCGACCGGCAGCGAGCCGTTGGCGGAGCCGATCTGCACCAGTAGCCCGGCGCTCGCGTAGGCGAAGGCGGAGAGGAGGCACACGAGCAGCAGAAGGTTTTGAGACGCGTCCCGCGGCGCGCACGTCAGCGCCGCAAATGCCTCCGCCAGTTCGCCGCCATCGCACGAGCAGCCGTCCATCGTACTGCAGGCTGGGATCTGCCCTGCTAATTTATGGCTTATGCAGCCCCGCGCCGCGCCCGCTGACTATTGCCGGCACGCGTGCCCGACGCCTGGTGTTGCCCCGCGGCACCGCGAGCAGTTATACGCGCCTTAGGCGGTCCTCGATCTCGTGATCGAGGATCATCGAGGTTGCTCAAGCGTGGATCATTAACCCGAACCCGAACCCCTTGCGCGGGACCCGCAAAAAGAAGGTTACCCGGTCACGGCATCGTCCAATGGACGAATGTGCCGCGTGTGGGACAGTAGCGGCGGCGTGTAAGTAAAACACCTCGGCGTCGCCGCCCGCGTCCCAATACCAACGGAAGAGAGAGAACGGAGGCCTTACTTGACAAGCGGGCAGGAAGGGGAAGAATCAGGCCGATTCCGGGGACACGCCGACCCACTGGGCCGCGAGGCGCCGCAGCGCCGGCGTTGCGGACGGCGTGTCGACGGACGACGCCGGCGAGGCGCTCACCCAGCGCGGCGCGGGGAGCGGCGTGGCATCGATCGGCCCGCGCGCCTGGCACCCGCCGTACTCGCCGGGCGGGGGCAGGTCCAGCAGCAGGGCCTCGCAGTCGTCGTTCTTCTTCGGCGACTCGAACTCGAAGAGCATGTCCGCGGCCATCGGGGCGTGCTTGCGCAGGAACGGGGCCGCGCGCGACGCGCCGGCCGTCCGCGCGCGCAGGAAGGCTTCTAAACATAAACCGGACACGACGACGAAGACCGCCAAAGACGCCTCGACCGCGCGCGAACCCACGGAAACGACCCGCGTCCACGCCGCGACGGCGACGCGGCCGGCGTAGGACGAGGCCTGGATCGAGAGCTTCACGGACAGGCCGGCGAAGCGCGCGACCTTGAGGACGCCGCTCGTCGCGGCTTTTACGCGCCGCGCCATAGTGTAGATCGTATGAACGAGGAAGCAGCAGCCGCCGACCAATACGGCGCTGGCCACGGCCAGCGACGCCCAGAGCGCCGCCAGCGCCGCGTAGAGGCTCCGCGACGCGACCAGCGAGTACGACCCGGCCACCTTCGTGGCCGCGACGCCGTAGCCACCCACGACGCGCGCGCCGTGCAGCGCGAAGCGCGCGCTCTTGAGCGCCGCCGAGCCGGTCCGCTGGCTCACGCACACGAGGTCGGCCTCGAGAATGACGGAGCACGGGCTCGCCGGCCGCTCGTGCAGCGGCAGGACGTCGGTGCGCTGCGCGCTCAACGCCTTCTTCACCAGCTTCCGGGCCACGGCCCGCTGGCGCTGCAAGGACCGGCTGCCGGGCGTGAGGCTGTTCTTCTTCGTGAAGGCGCGGCCGTCGCCCGCGCGGCGGTCGAGCTGGCCGAGGGTCATGGTTTTACGGTGCACGGCGGCGGCGTGCAGGTGGCGGCGTTGTTAAGTTACGCGCTGGCCTCGTCTGGCGCGAGCGCGTGGGCGATTTAGCAGCGAAGGTGCCTGAGCGTTGTTCCGCGGCGCACAGGGCGTACGGAGCACGGTTTCCTACGCAGAGTGCGGCGTACGTTCGCCGACAGGTACTGTGTACTGCGGAGCGGCACAACGAAGCGTGAAATGTGATGTGCGGGCGGTAGTGCGCGCGCAATGAAGTCGGCAAAAATCGTAACAGCCTTACGGGTTTTTGCCAAATTATCTTTTGCTCCGCGAAAGCTCTCCCACGCGCCAGACCGGTCGTAGAAGAGAGGTGCCTCGAGATCTCCTGGCTCTCAGCGGGCTTTCCTCACTACCGATTACCAATACCCCGCGCTGTGCTCGGAGAGCGGCAAATTGCCAGCCGCGCAAGTACCACCGGGGACCACGAGGCAGCCCGCACAGCTCGTTGGGACCACTCAACGCCATCGACGTAACGAGAGGACATCGTCGCGAGAAGCAGCTCCTGTAATACAGCAAGCTCCGGTAGCACCCCGCCCAACGCGCAGCCAGCAAGAGCCAAACGACGATGATCGGCGGCTCCATGGTCTCGAGCTGGGAGAGCTACCCCAAGAAGCACATGGACCCGGACGCCAAAAAAAACATGGCCGGCTCCGGTAGTGACAGCGGGCAAAGAGCTTCGTTCAATTACGGCCACGCCATGAACTACAACACGCAGATGTCCGACGACATGAAGCTGGCCATGGGGGCCGCGAAGGGTAGAGATCTCAAGGCCGAGGCCCAAGAACGGAAGGAGCTGAAGGACAAGGCTCGCTCGAGTTGCACGAAATGGTCCATTGACGTGCCCGGGGCGCCCGACGTGGACTACTCCCAGGTCGGGGCCATGCCCAATATTGTCTGGGATAAAGATCATCGCTCACCCAACATGAAGGGCGACTACTATCACCGGCCGCGACCGTACCGGTACGACGAGGAAGGTGTTTGTGCGTCGCGAACGACCATGTTGGACTGCATGGACGGCGGCCTGGATCCCACGGACGGCGCGGGGGCGAAATCACCTACGTATAAAGATTTTGACCCCAAAGAGCTGAAAATGAAGCTCTCGCGCAATGTGCACACGGAAGGCGACGGGAACTGGTACGGCTACTCTAAACGCCACGTGAAGGACCCGGGCTTCCCGTCACCTCGAGACAAGAAAGAGAAGGACTCGCACTACAAGTCCCAAGTGGGTAATGTATTATTCCCACCACAAAACGGCCGCATCTTCGGGACCACCATGCGCGACTGCATGGCTTCAGGTGTCACCAAGGGCAAGGCGTTTTCGACCGTCGGCGCCGGCTCGAAGCCCAGCTACCCGCGCGTCGGTTTGGACTACGACTACGAGCCCATGTCTCTGGCCATGCCGACCCACTTCGAGCAGTACAAGGGCGGCAAGATCGCGGGCGAGGCCATGCTGCCCTCCTCCCAGCTCGACCAGTGGGTCCGGCAGGACAAGCCCGACCAACGGGGTGCCGCGGGGGCCTCCTCGCGCCAGTCGACGGCCTCGGAGCGGCCCTTCTAGGCGCGTAAGGGGTGGTCGCACGTAGCACTTACCAGCAAGGTAATATGCAGGTGGCGTTTCGGTCGGTAGCTTCGGGTTCGGGTTCGTTTGCTTTTTGACACGGGTTTTACGAGGAGTTTGCCGATCGTCCAAGGCTGGGCTGCTACCACCCTGCACTCACGGACGGACTCACACTCTGCGGACGCAGCGTCGATCACCCGCAACAGCGCCGCGCGTGAGGAGAAGCCGTGCACAAGGCATCCATCCGTGCTACCCTAAATTCACTCTAGAAGCGTAAACGCCTAGACTTACAGCAGCGCCGACGCCGCGGCCTACGGCAGAATCCAGAACCTGTGCCGCTGAGATCATGTCCGGCGTCATCGAAGCCACGGCCTCGACGAGCGTCGCCGCGCCGGCCGTCGCCGCCGAGGTGACGGAGGCGCCGGCCAACGAAAACCAGCTCACGCCGTCGGAGGAGCTCTTCCAGGCTATTAAATTGGGTGCCGACGCCGACACGATAATAGAAAAGATGACGGTCTCCAACCCCAAGGAATTGTTAGAAAGCAGAGACCAGCAGGGCCACACGTTGGCCCATTGGGCTGCGAAAAGAGGAGAACCTTGGTTATTACGGTTCCTCCTGGACAAGGGCGCGTCCGTGGCCGCGGCGTCGGACGACGACGTCGGGATGAGGCCTTTGCACTGGGCCTGCACGGAGGGCCGCATGGCCTGCGCGCGACTCTTGGTGGATAGAGGTGCCGACGTGAACGTAAGGGACAAGCAGGGCTGCACGCCCTTGGTCGTGGCCGCCCAGTGGGGCCAGGCCGACGCTGCCGCTTACTTGATCAAGGTGGGGGCGGACCCGCGCATCTTCGACCGGCACGACGACAGCGCGCTGCACTGGGCGGCGTATAAAGGCAACGTGGAGATTGTCGGGTTGCTGCACCATTTGGGCCTGCCATTGGACGACGCCGACGCCTACGGCCAGACGCCTTTACATCTGGCCGCTCTCAGAGGTAATTTAGGCGTGTGCGAGTACCTCTTAGTAGATGCCGCCACTACTACGAAAACGAGATTAGACCCCGTGGACCGCAATTCCAAAAGACCCGTGGATTTGGCTATTGAGAAGAACCACCAGCACGTCCGGCGCTTCTTAGATGGCCAGCGGCCGGTTTGTGAACGAGGTTTGAAGGCCTTTCTAAGGGACAACATGTCCTTGGGGGCGTGCATCACTTCATGTATTGCGGGAGAAAAAGCCCGGTTCCCGTGGTGCGCCATGGTGCTGAACAAGCTCTTGGCGCAGACGCTCTACGTGTTTTTGTTTCTGAACGCGGAGTTCTCGCCCTCTTCCGGGAACAGCGGCCACGGCTTCGACGTGCCCGTGTGGGTCCACGCTTCAGTTATTAATTTGCACGTGGTCGTGTGGGCCTCGTTCTTACTATGCTGGCTCGGAGATCCTGGCGTGATCAAAGACACAAAGGCCGAAGGGAAACTAAGAGATGCCTACGACGCGTACTTCGATAGGTTGGTGACTGGGGAGCGGGACGACGACGCCGTACCCATCAAGTTGGACCACTCGTGCCACATTGTTCGTCCACTAAGGTCCAAGCATTGCCGCGTGTCCAGGCAATGTGTTGTGGGCTTCGACCACTACTGCCCCTACGTCGGAACTACTGTAGGATTACAGAACTACCGGTGGTTCTATTTGTACTGCGTCTCGTTCACGCTAGCTGCTATACAATGGCAGTGCGTCGCTATCAGTTATATCAAAACATACACCGTCTCCTACTTGTTCTACGGCGCCATGGTCTGGTTTGCACTCTTCATTTTGTTCGGACTGGCCATGGTCGCGTACCACACGCAACTCGTCTTCAGTAATGTGACGACGAACGAGCACCAAAACATGGCGCGTTATGAACATTTTAGGGACAGCAATGGCATCGTGCGGAACCCCTTCGACGCGGGCGTCTGGCAGAACGTATGCGATCGGTTCCTGCCGCCGCGGGTGGACGACCTCCCTGTCGTCCACCACTCGTTCGCGGACGCGGGGGCGAAGGCGCCGCTGCTGGCGAAGGCCTAGCGACTAAGCATTTTTAACGCTGACCCGCGTCGATGGCGTTGTGCTTACTAAGTACTAGAAGTACTTCTAGTAGTTCACATTAAAACTTACGGCTCTAACGCGACGGACTCGTCGGCCACGACCACGTCCACCGCCAGCTCTCTAATCCGCGACAGCACGGAAAGCTCGCGCATGCGATCCAGGGACGGCGCGCTCCCGTCAGCTAAATCGGGCGCCGCCACAAGCACCGCCAGGCACTGGGCGCGCGACAGCGCGACGTTCAGCCGCCGCACATCCAAAACAAATGCCACGCCCCGCCCGCCCGAGGCCACGCTGTCCTCATCCTCATCATTCGAAGAAGGCGGCGCACATAAAGATGCAACGACGACCGGCGCCTCCCGGCCCTGGAAGCGGTCCACGGTCCCCACGCGCACGCGGCGGATGCCCCTTTCCACGAGCGCGGCCTCGACGGCCCGGACGTGGGCGTTGTAGGGGCACACCACTAAAACATCGTCCGTCGTAAGAGCGCGTGTCGTCGCACCGTCCACAAGCTGGCGCTCGAGTATTTCAGACACGACCCTTGCGACCACGGCCGCTTCCTTCGCGTTCGCCGTGGACGAGCGGTAGGCGCCGTCG
>Ga0114994_10004401_pt1 | contig 10241 bp, 7 predicted proteins | sample ArcticOcean_MG_C_9_FD_87043 | JGI IMG/M metagenome (GOLD analysis project Ga0114994, IMG submission 87043) | Marine microbial communities from western Arctic Ocean - ArcticOcean_MG_CB2_152 | ecosystem: Environmental > Aquatic > Marine > Oceanic | place: Arctic Ocean: Canada Basin | collected... | reverse complement strand
CGGTGCGCCTCCGGAACGCGGGGCGGTCCAAGCCCAAGCCCGCGAAGAAGAGCGTCCACGCGTGGCGCCTCGACGACGACGAGCTCGCGGAGGACGCGCCGGCGCCGCGGCGAAGCGGCCGGGCGCGGACGAAGGTCGCCACCTACGCGACCGAAGAGAACGACGTGCCGAAGCGCGCCGCTCGCAAAAGGCGAGCGGCGGCGAACGACCGGTCGCCCTTCAAGAGCGGTGCGAACGTATTCGGGTTCTAAGGAGGAGTGCCCTATGTCTACTTCCCGTTTCCTTCCCCTTTTCTGCCTTTGCGGACCTGTCCAGTCGGCGTGTGGCTACTCCACGGGGCCCTGCCGGAGGCCCCGGCTGGGCGGGGTGTGCCGCGGCGCCGGGCGGTGAAGAGTGCCAAAGATAAACTTGAACATCTGGCCCGGAGGACCTATTATGCCTACCAGAGGCCTCGTTGGTGCCTTTAGTAGAGTTGGCGCGGGTCGACCCCGCACCGGCCGCGCCGTTCATTTTTTGCCGCCGCTTCGCCTCCTCCGCAAAAGAGGCTGCCCCACGAGCGCCAGCACCGCAAGAAACGCACCACGCAGCCCACCGGCCGCGCCACACGGGAACCCCACCCGCAGCCACCGACTAGGCGCCGCCGACGCGGCAGCACAGCACACCCAGAAGCACATCATGGCCTGCGTCGCCTCGCCGCTGGGCCCGGATTCGCCGGGCGGCCTCCACGCCGACGTGGCCGCGCTGTACGGCGAGGCCCAGCAGATCTACGCCGACGCGCAGCACGATTTTAACGGCGACGACGCGCCGGCCGCGTGGGACCTGCCCGAGGCCATGCTCACGGGCGGCATGCCCGAGGCCTTCGAGAAGACGCGGCGGGACGTGGGCTCGCTCACGATGCAGATCGCCTCCAAGAAGGCCGGCATCGAAGAGTTGCTGGAGCGCATGGCCAAGCTCCAGTCGCGCTACAAAAATTTGGCCGAGGGCAAGGAGGAGATGTCAAAGACGGTCAGGAAGGCCGCGCGCAAGACCCAGAAGGAGAAGCGCAAGCGCAAGAAGAAGCGCGACAAGGCCAAGAAGGCCAAGAAAATGGTCCACCCGCTGGACGGCGCCGCGCGGCGTCCTTTCCGTTATCGAGGTGCCACCGAAGCGCCACCGACGCGCGGCGCCCCCCTACGTCGCCGCGACCGCGACTCACACAGGCATCGACGAATTTAGCACGGCGGTCAAGCAGGAGCCCGCGGCCGTCGTCGAGGAGCAGGAGCGGATGGCGCCCGGCGCCCACCCCCTGGACGACCACTTCGAGCTCGGCACGGAGGCAGAGGAGGCCGCGGCCGAGGAGGAGTGCGACCAGCAGGTCGAGCGCATTTTGGAGTGGGTCCAGGCCTGCAAGGACCCGAGCGCGGACCCCTTCGGGGACCTCCAGCAGCGGCTCGCGGCGGACTTCATGGAGATCGAAAAAGTCATGTACCGCATGGAGGGGTCCTCGACGCAGACCTTTGCCGAGCCGGCGAAGGGGCCGCAGACGTGCATGCTCGAGCAGCTTGAGGCGCGCGAGCGGGCGCTCGAGGACGCGCGCGACGAGCTGCGGGTCATGGACGAGGAGACGGACGAGGCGACCCACTTCTGGGGGCACCTGTACGCGTGCGACTCGGACGAGGAGGAGGAGGACGACGACGAAGCGTGCTCGCCCGAGGAGGCGCAACTACTACTGTACCTGGGCCACTCGCTCCACGACTACCTGGGCGACGTCGAGGCGCACAAAGACGTGCTCGTGAAGGCTTCGGAGCAGTTTGACGGGGGGTTGTTCTGAGAGACGTCCCGGGTAAAGTACAATTTCTTAGTCACTACAACATTGGCCGCGCTAGAGATCCTGGCCGGGGCCCTTCTTCTTGCGCATTTTCTTGCGCTATTTCTTGCTCACACGGTATGCCTTGCGCTCGGCGTCGTACTCGACTGTCGAGTCGCGCGTCCGGAAGAGCAGCGTGTCGACAAGGCCTGCGTTCTGGGTCAGGGCGGCCTTCGCAAGGCCGGTGTCGCGGGCCCCGGCTTTGGCGCCGGGCATCTTCGACTTCGCCATCAGCGTGTCGTCTGCGTCTTTCCGGTAAGCGAAGCTGACCGCGCGCGCCATCAAGGCCTTAATTTCCTTCCGGTTCCTGTCGACCATCGCCTCGACGGCCTTGAGACCGGCGCTAAAGTGTTCCGTTTTGCCCGCCGCGATGTAGGCTTTCGCCTGCTGGACAATTATAACAACAAGGTTCGCGGCGTGCTCGCGGAACGCTTCGCAGTTGGTCGTCGCCGTCTTCTCCCTCCGCACGCACGTCTCGTGCTCGTGCTTCGCCATGCTTAGGATCATCTCGAACGACTTCGGGTCCGCGAGACTGCGCACGAAGGGGTCGGCATACAAGGCTTTCACATCGTGCTGCAGCTTCGAAATGTGGAGCATCATCACGGAGAGCACAGCGCCACGGTCGTTGACGACCTCACTGAATTTCTTGTACACAAGTTCCACGTCCTCCTCGCTGAGGGTCGTGCTGTCGGCCCAGAAGCGCATCGATAACTGTTTCCAGGCCACCTCGTCGTCGTCCATGAAGGCGTCCTTCCGCTTAGAATGCAGTTGCCCCGTCGCCTCGTCCAGGTCTGTGTTCATGTCGTCCGCGCCAAGCAAAAGTAACGCGTAGCCTTCCGTCTGCTCCGCCTTGGCCTCGGCGGCGGCGTCCGGCGCGAATTCGACGGCGCGCCGCATGAGTTTTACGATATCCTTCTGGCGCGCGTCCACCACCATCGATTGAATCACCCCCTCCGGCGTCGCGTCGTCGATCGTGTACCCCGCGAGGAGAAAGCTCTTGGCCATCGTGATGATGACGAGCACTAGAGTCGGCACGTTCTGTCGAAAATCCGCGCAGTTGGGCGACGTGAGCTGCTTCTCGCGCACGCATTTGTCGTGCTCGGATTCGGCGAGGTCGAGTAGCTGGTAAAATTCCTTCCCCTTCTGCAATCGTAAGATGAGTGGATCCTTAAGCACGACACTCGCATCGCGCTCTTTCACCCGCTCCACGTAGGTACCCAGGAGCGCCATTAATTGGCCGCGTTCATCGTCCACCATCTCAAACCGCCTTCGGACGAGGTCGACGTCGCCACTGGTCAGCTTCGTGCCCTCGCGCAGGCGACCCTGCACATGTGTCCAGACGTCGTCGTCGGCGCAGCAGCGCGCCGCGAACAGCAATGCGAGGATGAGCGTGCGCACCATGTCTTGCGCTGCGGCAACTTGTTGTCTGCTCTCTGTCCCTTGACAGAGTCCACTTAGTCTGAGCGCGACCGCGCTGACTCCTATTCCTTGACAAGCGCCGCGCTGCGAAAACGCGTATATTGCTGCTGCACTGCGTTTGTCTATCTAGCCACAGCCGCTGCCGCCGGTGTTTGGCCCCAGTGGAGCGGCAGTAAAACCCGTATAGCGACAGGAGATCTCCAGATTTCTAGAGTCACTCATAAGTACAAGTTCTTAGTCACAACAACTCCTCCCGCCGACCCGCGCCACCGCCGTGCTGCTCCTTTAATGCCGTGATGAGTTTCCGAACAACATGGTTCGGCACGAGCGCGGTCGACTCGAGTTGCGCGGAGGTCGCCGGCGAAGTCCGCGCGCCGGTCGCGAACCACTGCTCTATTGCCACTCGCTCGTAAGTGTGCCCGTCCTCCACACAGAGAACCGGGTCCATCATGATGATGCAAGTGATGGGACAACACAGATCCTCGGGAAGCTCGCGAATCCTCAGCCGCTTGATCTCTTCACGATGCTCTCGGAGCGCTTCCTCGAGCACGCTCTGATGCTTCGCGACGTTGTGAAGGACGTCTTCCGTGTCGAGCGTCTTCGTCTTGGCGGCGGCATGCGCGGCGCCCAAGATGGTTAGGCACGTCATTTGATCTTCTAGCATGTTCGCCCGCACGCACCTGTCGTGATCAGACGCATGCAGGTCGAGGAGGTGCTTGAATGTCTCGGGTTTCCTGAACTGCGTGAAGAGGGGGTCGTAGTCGAGCTCAAGTCCGTTTGGGTTCCCATTCATAACGGTTCCAGCATAGCTCACCATGAGGGTGGAGAGGAAGCCTCGCGCGATGCAGTTTTCACCGTTCTCACAATGTTCAGCATCGAGACCATCGAGTATTAGCTCGACATTGTCTGCGTCCCATTGCTCGCCGTTCTGAATACGATTAGTTAGGCGCTCCCAACCTTCGGAGACAGCGGCGCGGCACCGCGCGAGCAACGCGACAGCGAGAAGCGTCCGCATGAGTGCTGCCGTCTCCTGCGCAAACAGCGCGGCTGCGCAGCGGTTCGCGCGCGGCTCAGCGCACGAGCAGCAGCACCTCTGGCTCGAGAGCACAAAGTCTTTCGCGACGCAGCGGTGCGGCACCGCTTGATGTTGCGACGCTGCGACAAGATATTCCGCAGATCAGCCAGCGGTGTGGCTGTCGTATGCACCAAAGACGCAAAGGCACAAGCTTTGTAGCCTGCGAAACCCGTCGGAAAAACCCGTGAGGCGTGTCGCAATGCTAAGCTTTGCTCTCTACCGCTCGCAAACAGGCACCAGCAGCGCCAGCGATCGTGCAGGACGTCTATAGCATCACACATCAACGTGTTACCTTGCTAGAAACGCACACGCATACGCCGCGAGCAGCACTGGAGCCGGCGCCGCAGGAGAGCAATGCTCGCCCGCACCACAGTTATGCATGCAGTGAGCGAGTACGGCGCCGCGTGGACCACGCAGGACGCGGACCGCATCGCGGCCCTCTTCACGGAAGACGCGGTCTACGTCGAGCGCGCCTTCGACCGCAACGGCACCTTTGTCGGCCGCGACGAGATCCGCAAGTACTGGCTGCGCCAGATCTGCGGCAAGCAAAGCAGTATTCGGTTCCGCCACGTCGAGCGGGACCTCGTCCTCGATGCGACGAGGCCGGTCGCGGTGGTAAAGTGGCTCGCGGAGTTCAACAACTTCCGGGAAAAGCGCGCCGACAAGGCGGAGAAGCGCGTGCGCTTCTGCCAAGTGGCGCGCCTCGAGTTCCGCGGCGACCAAATCTGCTACCTTGAAGAATATGGGCAGAGCGTCTCCGGCCCGAGCGCGCGGTGGCCGCCTCTAGATGCCTCGGAACACGAGCTCGCCGCGCGCATTAGGAAACAATTCAAGGAGTCCGCCGTCGCGGCGACGTGCGAGCAGTGCCAGGCGCCCTTCGCGTCGCGCTCCAAGCTCTTCGCGCATTTAAGGGCGACGTCCTGCGGCGACGGCGTCGTCTCGCGTCCAAAGACGGAGCCCGTCGCCGCGCTCTGCTTCACCGTGAGCTATGCGAGTCCGCCCCGCCTCCAGGAGGTGCTGCACGACGTCGTGGGCCCGCACGGCATTCTGCACTGGGCTGTGCCTCTAAGAATCGCCCCGGCCGCGATCTCGAACCGGGTCGCGGCCGCGGTGCCCAAGGGTCGTCTTAAGGACCTGCCGGGCATCGTTCGGCGCCTGCAGGAGCGCCTGCCCGGGGTTGTGGTGCGGGGCGCCGACGTCGCGGACCGGCCCTTCGCGGCGGAGCGGCGCCAGGCCGAGCGCTACATTGCGCTCGTCCCGTGGCGGTGCTGCGGCGCGGCGCCGGCGTCCGCGGCGGCGTTCGCGCCGGCGATCCCGAAGGTGCAGCGCGACGGCTGCCTGACGCCCTTTGCATCGCTCGAAGCGGCGCGGCACGTCGACGACGCGACCGTCGCGCGGATGGCGCACGCCGCTAGGCGGGCCGTCGAGTTGAAAGACAAGGGCTGGCTCAAGACGACGAAGCTGGGGCGCGTCCGGTGTTCGGCGCAGGAGGCGCCGCGGGCCGCCTGGACCCGCATTTCCATCTCCATGCGCCAGCCGGAGCCGCTCTTCGTCAATACATTGGTCGCGGTGCTCGTCGCGCACGCGCGGGGCGTCCTGGACGGCGACACCCTCGACGCGGCGCTCGCGAGCGACACGCGGCCGAAACTGACGCCGCTACCCGCGGCCTTTGTCGTGCTCGCGGGGCCGGTGATGACGAACTTCGAGAGCAAAAATAACCTGGGCAAGCCCGAGCGCGACGTGCGCGTGTCGGATGCCGCGCAGCGCCACCTCGCCCGCATGGTGGCCGCGGACGGACCCGACGGGAGCTCCGTCCTCGACGCGTGGGCGGACATGTTGTAATATATGATTTCACAAACAGTTATACAAACTAGGTAGCCGCGGCCGAAAAAAGCCGCGGCGCGAGCCGCGCCAGCGTCGCCGCGTCGACGGCCGTCACGCCCCGGAGGAACAGCTTCGTGGTGTGCACGGACGACGCGAAGATGAGGGCCTCGGGCGGCGGGTTCCGCCCGTGCAGCACGGAGCCGGGGTGGACCGCGACCTCGGCGTCGTTGCGCAGGGCGCGGAAGCACCGCTTGACCGGGTCGCGGACCGCGGCGTTCTGCACGCACAGCGCCTTCGCGACGCAGTCCAGCGCCGCCGTGCGCGCGGTGTCCAGGGGGATGGTTTTCGCCGGCGCGAAAATAGTGCCGTCCAGCACGTCCAATAGCTGCTTGCGGACGCGGAGCGCCGAGTCCACCGCCGAGACGCCGAGGAAGCGCTTTCGGCACCAGTGCGGGCGGTTCTTCTCAACCGCGGCGGCCCGGAGCGCGTTCCGCGACGTCCACAGGTCGCCGCTCCGGTCTTCAAAGGCGTCCCGGGCCCGGATCGCGTCGTCCCGGGCCTCGCCATTTCGCGGTTGTACGAAGAGCCCGTGCTCCGACGCAACGACGGCTGATATAACCCAGAGCACGTCCGGCGCGCCGTCCTTGAAGGTCGTGCTCGCGAGGTCCACGGCCAAAGCTAATAAAGGTGGCAGGGGCAATGACGCCAAACGCCGCCCCAGCGCCGTCAGCGCCCCCTTGGCGTCCAGCGCGTCGCAGGCGTAGAGCGTCTCGAGCGCCCGTAGTAGCGCGTGCCGCGGCGGCCTCGTCACGAAGTCAAAGGCCTCCGGTCGTTGAACGCCCAGCGCCTTCAACGAGAGCACGACGCCGGCCAGGTCGCACCTCAAGATCTCGGGCGGCGTCGCGTCCGGCAAGCTGCTCCAGGCCGTCTCCGGGTAGAGGCGGTAGCACCGCCCCGGCGCCTCGCGGCCGGCGCGCCCCGCCCTTTGGCGCGCTTGCGCCTTGGACGTCGCCTCGACCCGCAACGCCTCAAAACCTCGAGCATCGCAGCCCCGGTTCTTGGCCCAGCCCGGGTCAATTACGTGCCGCACGCCACTGACCGTGACCGACGTCTCGGCGATCGTCGTGGAAATGATGAACTTGCGCTTTCCCCGCGGAGCGGGTACGAAGGCCTCCAGCTGCTTTTCCTTGGACAAAGCGGCATAGAGAGGGACCACCAGCACCCCCGCCAGCCGCTCCTCTAATAAAGCTTGGCACGCGGCGATCTCCTCCTGGCCCGGCATGAAGACTAGGATGTCACCTTCACACGTGGGGTCCGCGTGGAGCTGGGTACAGCATTGTACACACGCCTCGTGGTAGTCGTCTACTGCTTCCGCACAGTAGAACACATCCACGTCATGTAAGCGGCCGGGCACTTTTACTACAGCGCAGTCCTCAAAATAGTTTTGTAAAGAGGCGACATCTAATGTAGCGGACATGAGTATTAATTTCAAAGGTCGTTTCCGTTGCGTCCGCTTGCACAGCCCTAGTAACACATCTGTGTGGACGCTCCGCTCGTGGGCTTCGTCCACGATGACACACCCATAGCGCTTCAACTCGGTATCCCCCAGCATCTCCCGTACGATTAAGCCGTCCGTGGCGAAGACCGCACTTGTCCGCTTCGACACGACCCGTTCAAAGCGCATGGCGTAGCCGACCTCGCCCCCCAGGTCCCCGCCGCGCTCCGCGGCGACGCGCTCGCTCACCGTGAGGACGGCGACCCTTCTCGGCTGCGTGACGCACAACCTTTTGCCGTCTTTCGGAGTGCAAACCTTGGCGTCCAGCAGGAACTGGGGGATCTGCGTACTCTTGCCGCTGCCCGTCTCGCCCACGATCAATACGGTCGCGTGGGTGCGCACCGCTTCAAGAATTTCGTCCTTGGCCGCTAGAACCGGCAGCGTCGGGTCCCTGGCCGCGCGCGGCTTGCGCGGCTGCAAATTGGCGAAGGCCTCACTCGTGAAGGAGGCGGCGGTGATCTGCGCCATCGCTGCCTTTCGTCCGGGTGATCACTGCGGCGTCGTGTCCCGCACCTGGTTATAATATCGCTCGTGTGTTGTTTGCTGCTGCACTGCCAGCTGACGTAGGAAAAGCACCAGCAGCGGTTCAGATACTAGGCGTACGAAGCGTTCAGAGCATGTAACGATGCTTAGCCTCTCAGACTAAGGTCAAGTACACCCAAATGTGCTACAGCAGTAGCTGGGTGAAAAAACCCGTGCGCACAGCAAGACCCCTAGACGCACTAGCCCTAGCACCATAACAACAGTTTTGCCAGCTGCGATAATAAGTAAGTCCAACCAGGAGCCCTGGAGAATCGATTGTGACCACCTTACTCGGCGACGTGCATCGCCCCGAAGATCTGCTCGTCCGGGTCGTACAGCTTGAGGAGCGACGTGAGCGCCACGCTCTTCTCGACGACCTCCGTGCGCTTCTGGTTCTGGCGGTTGGGCTTGAACGTCGCGCTGGCGCCACTCGACCCCGCGAGGGGCCCGCCGCCCGCCTTGGCCAGGGCCGCGGCCGCCGCGGCGTCGCAGCCGAGCACCGTGCCTAGCAGCTCCAGCGGGACGGACTGAAATGTCTCGGACAGCAGCTCTAATAATCCCCGCCGCATCTGGCCCTTGAAGCCGGGGCACGTGGCCTCGAAGCTCGGCTCCGCCCGCGCGCTCTTCCAGAACTCGTCGAACTTCGAGGCCTCCAGCAACGCGTCGGCCTCGGCCAGCCGCTTGCAGACCGCGCTCCGCGCCACGAGGGCCTCGGGAATGATGTAGAGGAGGTTGGCGGCGTCGCCGGCGGGCCGCGCGCCCAGCGCCTTGGCCAGCACCTGGGCGAGCACGGCGTCCTGGCACCGCCCGGGCGTGAACTGGTAGAGCTTGGCCAGGGCCTTGTTCGCCGCGGCGTCGTACTGCTTATTTTGGACTTGCGCCGCAACGTAGGCCTCCAGCGGGGCGATGGCCTCGGGCGCGTACTGGTCCGGCGACGACAGCAGCGCGTCGAGGTCCGCGGGGCGCGCCTGGGTCGGTGGTGCGGCGGCGATGTCCATCGTTGACTTTGTGATGACCGCGGATTTCGCCTAGGCAGCGTAAGGGCCTCTATAAGTCCTGTCGCTGAGATTCATGATGAACGAAACCCGTGCGGAAAACCCGTTACGATTCGCTCAACGAAACACATACTATAGACACCCCTTCACGACGACGACGAGAACGGATCCTCCTCATCCTCATCCGCCTCTGGTTCCAGCGCCTTCGCCCACTCGTCGCTCATTCGAACAGCGGATGTTCGATCCGCGTTCGAGCCGAAGTCTTCGATCGTCGTCGTGTAGATCAGCCCGCAGATCCCGAGGATGAAAAATATGAACAGCGTGTCGAGCCACGCGACGCCAGTGATGCCCACCCCGACGCCATCGCCGAGGCCTCCTTCCCCAGTTCCAAGCGCGAGAGCCGGACAGGGCACGGTGGCCGCTATCGACGCGACCGCCCGCGGCGCCACCGGCCTCAAGCGTGGCAGGTGCAGCGCCGCCGTGCCGGTCGCGATCGCCAACACGCAGGGCGCGCCGCCGACGCCCGCTGCCGCGGCGAGATTCAAACAGAGCGCCATTGCCGCGAGCCGCGGGTAGGACCGATCCGCCGGTGCGACAGCTGGGCAGTTGCCGCGGCCCTCGGGCCAGTCCGAGGGTTCGCAGGCACACACATTGTAGTACCCGCGATCGGGCCGGTCCCTCTCGGACGCGTTGTAAGCTGGGCCTAGACTGGAGTCAACCGGGGCTTCCCGAATCGCAGCGACGGAAACGGTCGTGTGCAGGTGCGCGTACCACACGTCCGGAATGACGTGGAAGCACTGCGCCAGGCAGTCATTGGCCTCGGTGGGTTCGTGGCCGGTGGCGTCGCACGATGGAACATCGACACCGCCGTCGACCGCCCGCAGGCCGCCCGCGATCATGTCCTGGAGCGTGCTGGCGAGCTCCTTCGGCCGTGTCGTTAGCCACGCGGCAAAGGATTTGGGATCTGACGCCTCGCAGCACTGCGAGGCGTAGCCGTTCCGCGGG
>Ga0114994_10004400_pt1 | contig 10242 bp, 8 predicted proteins | sample ArcticOcean_MG_C_9_FD_87043 | JGI IMG/M metagenome (GOLD analysis project Ga0114994, IMG submission 87043) | Marine microbial communities from western Arctic Ocean - ArcticOcean_MG_CB2_152 | ecosystem: Environmental > Aquatic > Marine > Oceanic | place: Arctic Ocean: Canada Basin | collected... | reverse complement strand
TTTTGAAAGTCCTGTATATTGCTTCCCATGCCTTTCATTAAGGTAACAAACTGTTGATCAGTTTTGTTAGATGCAGACATATAGGAAACTACCCTATTCATTGTTTCCTCAGACGCCCATGCAGGTATCTGTATACTATCACCATCTGGCATATTTACTTGGTTTTCTTTAGCCATTGCTACTCTCCATTAATTGTTCTAACTTGATCATTTCTGCTGCTAATTGTTCTTCGAGTTCTAATAAGCGTGTATGTGTAGCAGTACCTTCTTCTACTTCATTTTCAATTCCATCACCATCTATATCTTTTATATCTGATATTTCATTTTGTAAATCTACAGTTGCAGTTCTTGATTCTACTACTTCATCTGATACACGAGTAGAAGCTGTTAATTCTCCACTTTCCATTGCAGATTTAAACTGTCTTGCATAATCTTGTCTTGTAGCTAAATCACGTTGTCTTACTGCGCCTTCGGCTGCTCTTCCAAATACTATTTGATAAACAGTTGACATCTCATCTAGTTGATCAATCTTACCTCTTAAATGATCTTGTGCAAAGTATGCTGCACTTGCTCTAGCTGATATTTCTGGATCTAGCATTAAATCTGGATTATTAAGTAAATCTTCTCCTATTAATTCTCCAACTGCTGCATAGTTAGCTTGTCCTGTTAATTGAATAAGCCCTCTGCCTCTATATGCATATCCACCTAAATCTTCATACACATGATTATAAAAAGCTTCATCATCTGCTTTAAGTGCTGTTAACTCTTGGTTGCTTAAATCTGAAACTCTGTCTCCCATTACGTCTCTTATACGCTGGTTAGAGGTTCCACTATACGATGTCTCTGGTATTGCTTGAAATCCAGATTCACCATGCATCATTCCTAGTATGTTTGCTTGTGCTTGTGGGCTAGTAATTCCTTGTGCTGCTAATTCTGATATCATAATTCCTTGCAAAGTTGCATTATCTCCGTAATTAGATATTACATTTTGACTTGTTACATTTATAGTTGCAGGCTCAGCAAGTCTAACTTGTTCAAGATCAACAACTGCTTGGTCGTAGCTAACACTTGCTGATTCTAATTCAGCGTCTTTTAAATCTAACAATTTTTCTAATTCTTGCACTGCTAAGAGATCTGGTTGATTTGCCAACTCAATTTGAGCAATTAGTTCATTAATTCTTGTTTGTCCATTTTCCCATCCGGTCTTTAATTCTTCACGTTGGGTTTCATTTTGTACTAAGTTATCTTGTGTTACTTCAAGTGCTGCTTGTATATTGTCAGCTTGTAATTGTGCGGCTTCTAACTCTGTGTTCATTTCTTCCAATGCGTTTTCTGCAACGTCTAACTCTGTGTTCATTACTTCTAATGCGTCTTCTGTCATTGCAGCTTGGTTGCCTTCGCCACTTACTTTAAGAGTTTCAATTAAACTTTCTTGATCAGAAATCTGATTTTGTATTCCTTCAACTCCAATGCTGCTCAATGAACTAGTAAGGTTCATTTGTTCCGACTGTAATTCTTTAAATTCGTTTAATAGATCTGCCTGGGATGTCATTGCTGTTCTTCTAGTTACTTGCAATGCGGTACGAGCAGTTTCTAAATCTGATTGTAATCCGTCTATTAATACTTGATCTACTTCTGCGCCGCCTTCATATTCATAGATAGCTGCAACTGCGGCGTCATATTCAGATTCCAATCTTTCAACATTTGCTGTTGCATCTGCTACACGTTGTTCAGCGTCTGCTACTGTTAGACTATTATCAGCTAATGGTGTAGTTACATCAACTACACCCGATCCTCCACGTGTTTGACCTGGTGCTAGTCTGTATGCTTCTGCTACCTGTGAAGAATAATCTAGCATAACATCTGTCATAGTATTAGGATCTCCATTGGCATTTGTTCCGCCAAACATATCTAACCAAAAGTCTGTGAATCTTCCCACAGTTGAATCTAATACGTGCATTACTGTTCCCATGGATTCAAATCCTGGTGTTAACGCATGCTGAGCTTGTAAAAATCCTCTGGTTAGTGTTCCTACAGCTATAATGGAATCATCTGCTCCGTCAATTGCACTAGATGTTATTGCTAATTTAGCATTAATTTCTTCCACTGTGCCTTCAAACAATCCATTTGGTATAGTAGTAACAGTTGCAATTAACTCGTTGACAGCTAGAGCTGAGTCACTGTATCCAATTAATGGCCTGGACTCTTTTATAAGTTTTAATAAATTTCTACCAGCCATTATTTGTTCAGCAGGATCGCCTAATTGACCAGTGGCAGAATCTTGTATTAATTTCATTGCAGTAGAAAATACTCTAGGTCCTAACAACTGTAGTTGTTCAGTAAACGCTGAATCTAGCATATTGTTAATTGGACTCTCATCAAGTTGAATATCACCAACTGTACCTACAAATACTTCTCCAAATTTGCCTGCTAGTTCATTTCCTAATGTTGCACTAAAGAACATTGAAAGGAAATCTCCTGCACTTCGTACGTTTTCAGCTGCTCCTTCGCCATATTGTTCTTCTAAGTATTCTCTGTTTCGTGACATTGCAAGTTGAAAGTCTATATTCTCACGTACTATTTTTCTTGACTCTAACATAGCACTACGCTGTACGCCTAGTGTATCTGCCATGTACATACCCATTTCGTTTGCCATTCTAAAGGTTTTAGAAACTTTTAATTGTTCTTGGAGATTTAGTTCGTTGACTTCGTTTAACTGAAACAACTCAATTGACTCATTTGCTAATTGTTGACTTAATTCCTTTGGTGTATATCCAAAATGTTTTAAATTCTTTACCATATTATCATCTGTTAAGAACAGATGCATTGTTCCAACACCTGTTGTCATATCTCCAGATGCACCTACTATCATTGCACTAGTTGCTTGCATGATGCCTGCGTAATCTTTAAGTGTCATTCCTGCGTCAGCTGCTTGTCCACGTATAAGTGTATAGTTGTCTATGTTGCCCATTACTAAGCCTAGGTCAATCATTGCCCTTACTTGCTTTTCTTGTTCAGTAATTAGTGTAGCAAACACTGCTGCAACGCCTGTTAGTGCAACTGCGGATCCTGTTGTTGCACTAGTCATCCATTTAACTGCGGTTGCAGCTTTGCCAGTGCCTAGTGTGCCTGTTAATGCACCTGCTGCATGATCTAATGCTTCAGCAGTAGCGCCTGCGAATGTTGTCATTGATTCAATACCAGATGACCCTGTATACAAACTGCCACTTATGTCTTTTCCAGACTTTGTTAGGTTTTTAATAAGCATTTCGCCACTTGATATTTCTTTATTAATATTCTGGACTTGATTTTTCATGTACGTATTAAGTTCTTTGGCGTCACTAATACCAGTGACTTGTTGCAATGCAACTGCTAACGCTGTGGTTTTTATATTGCTGCTTCTGCTTAGAGAAGCCATGCGAGTAACTGTATCCTCGCTTGCCCAAGGATATTGGTTGTAAATTCCTGCTAATGTCGATCTTATTTCTTCTGATTCCATGATATCTCTTAGTTAACTGGTATTTTAATTAGATAAATACAACTATACTGTACTACAGTATTTATGGAGAATGAAATGACAAACCCACTAATTCAGGCTTACAGGAAGCCTGCAATGTATGTTGCCTTACCAAGCGGCGGGAAATATTATAAATCTAAACCCAAGTTGAGTGTAGATGGTGAACTAGCAATATATAGTATGACAGCAAGAGATGAACTTGTTTCTAAAACACCAGATGCATTATTCAATGGAGAAGCTACTTTTAGTTTAATTAGAAGTTGTGCGCCAGATATTGGTGATCCACATGAAATGCCGGTTAATGATCTAATGGTAGTGTTAGTTGCAATTAGAAAAGCTAGTTATGGACCAGCAATTGATGTTGATTTAAAATGTCCATCTTGTAACGAACTTAACCAGTTAAGTGTTAGCATTGATGCATTGTTAGCAACTGTAACAGAAAACAAAAGTAATGACACAACTGTTGTAGGAGAAGGATTTACTATTGTATGTACACCATACAACCTACGAGATCGAACAAAGCTTCAACTACAACGTATCAAACAACAAAAGTTAATAGAATCTCTAACTGACGCTAATTTAAATGATGAAGAGCGTCAATCTCTATTCGGTTCTACATTTGTTGAGATTGCTGATTTAACGGTTAGCCTTATTGCTAATTCAATTGTAAGTGTACAACCTCCTGGAGGTGAGACACAAACTGACTACGCTATGGTGCTTGAATGGTTACAAACTATTACTAAAAAAGACTATGAGAACATCAGAGAAACAGTTGAAGCACTAAGTGCAAACAACATTGATACAACGTTTGATGCAACTTGTCAGTTCTGTGAAAATACTTGGAAAACAAGCATAGACATAGATCTTGCAAATTTTTTCGAGGGTTGATAGCATCTAGACAACCCGCTCAAATTGATGAAATTGTTGAACGTTACAACAAAGATCTCAAAGGAACAGAAGCTAGCTATTTTGATTTAGTTATCAAGTCTGGAGGCTTAGTTTCATATGAGGAGATTCTCAACTTACCAATCGACTCGCTGTCGTTGTTTGTTGAAAGACTAAACAAGAATACCGAAGAGAAGAACCAGGCTCAAAAAGGCCAAGGCAGAATGTAATAGATCAGTAGCTAAACTACTGGTCTAACATTATCTCTTTATAGTACTCTGCAGGCCAACTGGCGTAGTAATTTGTTTTGTGTAAACTGGCTCGTCTACGTAGTAGTTCACTTCTTATTTGTACAAGTATCACATTGGATATGTTTTGTACAAAATGCCCTGATGTAGTGGTACTTGTTAAATACATTAGATCTGGATTAAGTTCCCGAATGTGATTTAAATCAACTGTTGATATATCAACATCATCCCCAAAATAACACACACCTACCATCTTTGTACGTGGATCAAACTCTAAGATATTATCTGGATTAGGTCCTTGACAATCTATGAATTGTACTTTGTCTTGAACTCTAGCAGTTTTAGCATATGGACAAGTAGGATATCCATCTTCTTTGTTTACTTCTAATTTATTAATCATCCAATCAGTAAAATTTATTTTAAATTGATCAAAGTTTTTATTAGTCATAGCTGTTCATTCCATAATATGTTTTTAGTATATCGATGTCTTACGACATCATCATATTCGTATTGCTAAAGCAATACTCTATGTATTTTTTTAACTCTTAATATTAAGATATTAAAAAGTTTTATCATGTTATATATGATATATTACTATATCTATTTATGAACTATTATTTCCCAGATTTTTTATTCACACTTAGCTTATTACAGCCAAATGCAAAATAAAATTGATAGAATCATTTCCCGTCAAGAATACCCACTCGTTATAGTAAAACCATATTAGCACATGGAAGAGGCGGTTGTGCGGTACCTCTTTACTTACTGCTTATCAGCGCAAGAACACCCATTGCCATAACGACGACTAAGGGCTACTCGTAAGTTCCAAACGTCAGGAGAGCTTACTCATTTTGGTTGGTCAGACCAGCGCATTGACCAAAGGCAACACCAGTTCCAGACATGTGAGTACACATATCCTCAAGGTGAGTCGAGAAACCTCGACCAAACAGAGCCGTGTGAGAATTGTATTAGAAATGTATGTGAGAATTGTATCTAATTTATATTAGAATTGTATACGAGGATTGTATTAGAATTGTATTAGTTGTCTGTAGTGTAAGTATACACTACATTAGTTGGTCTAGCAAGTGAAATGTGTTAGATTTAAAATGGATTTGTATCGGCTCCATTAACCGCTAATTTCTGTAGTGTTTCTATATTGTCTTTGTTTTTTAAAAAATCTGGCCAAAAAGTAATTGTCCATGAGCCATAAGTTGGTGAGCCATAAGTTACCCTACGAGCAGTAAATAGAAATCTATCTAGGTGCGAAGGGAATGCCAAGTAAATGCCTTTACGATCAAACTTCATAAACAAAATGTCTAAGTCGCTTTCGTCGTGTGCATCAAGTGTTTGTTCTAGCCATTGTTCTAGTAGTGGAATTGGTTTCTCTTGGAGTAAATGATGAAAAGGGAAGTCTGCATAGTTTTTACACTCGCAGTTAAAATAGTTCCAATGATCAGGAGGAATAATGTCACCCTTAAATGCCTTGATTTGATTTTCCGTAAGTGTACTCTTACGATGAGCGTTCTGGCCTCCTACAAATGCACCACTGTGTGGTACACGTTCGAAGTTATCTTTGTATAAGTCTGAAAGTTGTTTACAAACTTCCCGTTCGAATCCTTTGCCTTTATTTTTGCTTTTGCTGCCCAAGTTTTTCTTCTTTTAGTTTTAATAAGAGATCCAGCCCAATTAATTTCTCATTAATCTTTAGTACTGGCCAGAACTCTATCTGTTTATCTTTATCATCAAATGATAAAGGATTATGCATCAACCACATCAAGTTCTACATTGAATGTAGTAAATCCGTTTTCTTTGGTGACTTGTAATACATTGTCTACTCTGCCTACTAGTTCATCTCGATGACTAATAAGTAAAATGTTTTTATGTCTCTCACGTTCCATTTTCTTAAGAACTCCTAATGCACTTTCAACTCCAATTGTGTCCATTCCACTATCTACTAATTCGTCAATGCAAATTACGTTAATTGGATGATTCATACTTTCGAATACATCACGGAATGACCAACTAAGCCCAAGTATAAGACGATTACGTTCACCACGTGATAAGTTATCAAAGTCTAAGTCTTGTCCCAACTGTGTAATTGTTACAGACAAGTCGCTTTGAAATTCTACTTCATGTGGTAAGCCTAAACGGGTAATGTAATACTCCAAGCGAGTATTTAAGAATTGCAAGTTTTGTTCAATAATTTTCTTACGTACAAAACTATCCTTGTTAGTAAGTAGCTTCAATAAAAAGTCTTGATGCTCCTTTAACTCAGTAATTCTATTTACCTCATCCCAATTAACTTCCTGCAGACCAGTGTCTTTTAATGCGGTTATCTGTTCATCGTATGGATTTACTTCATCTTTAATACGATCTAACTCTGCAACTGTTGCACTAAGTTTGTTCTGATGTTCGTATGCTTCCTTGACACTATTATAGTGCATAGACGGCGCATTGTCAAGTGGTCCGATGTCTTTTAATGCAGAATTGTATTCATCAATCTTATGAACATATTCGTTAACATGTTCTTGACTTTCTGCAACTGCTGCTGTTTTTTGCTCAACAATTTTTTCGTGTGTATCATCATGTAGCTCTTGTCCACATGCATAACACTTATGTTCTAACGTATCATTTAGGTCCTTTTGCGCTTTATCTAACCGCTTCTGTTCTCTATCGTTAGTGCTGGTTAGTCTTGCTATTTCTTTAGTTAAAGTATCTATTTGTGTTTTAGTAGCAATGAACTTTTCGTATTCAGCATGCGCCTTTAACTCTACATCAATGTCAACATGTTCTAAGTTAAGTAAGTTTGTTTTTAAGTCTTGTGTGTCAGTTACACGCTTTTGTTCCCATACAGTACGTCGACGTACTAGTCCTTCAATTGATGCACCAATTCGTTCGTTAGCTTCTTCAGCACCTCTGATACGATATGTTTCTTCTGTAATTTTATCTTTGCTTATTTTGACTAATTCTTTTAAAATGTCAGCCTTCTCACTTAGCTTAGTAATACCCAAGAGTTGTTCAATGATGTCACGTTGATCATTTGCTCTCATACTTAGAAATGGTTCTGTGTAAGTGTTTAGTGCAACAATGTGCTTAAACATAGTATGACTCATGCCTAGCACACGTTCAATTACACGTTGACTCTCACGGCCTTCGCCCTGCATTTCATCTGTAATGTCTTCGTTGTTGTCAATGTCGTTAACAAGGAACTTAAAAATATTTGGCTTACGTCCACGCTCAATGCGGTAATCAATTCCATTCATTTCAAAGTCACAGGTAACTAACATACCTTTGTTATTTGCTTTGTTGACTAAGTTATCTTTCTTGATATTATAAAGTGCATTACCATATAGTGCAAAGCTCAGTGCATTTACAATAGTAGTTTTACCTGTGCCATTACGTGACCCATCGCCACCTAAGTCCATGTTGTTACCTAGCACAAGAGTTAATCCTGCATTATCAAAGTGTACAGCCTGTGTAACGTTGCCAACACTCATAAAATTACGTACGGTGATATTTTTAATTTTTAACATGTTTAAGTAGTTAATCCTGTATAGATGTCAATCAACATTTGTTTTTTGATAGTTTCGCTTTGTACTGAGTCTAGTTGAGTAAGTACAATTGTGTCAACATTTTCTACTTCAATGTCAACTCCAGTCTGCCAATCGTTTGTGTGTTCTTCTTTTTTACTTGGAAGCAAACTAATCTCACGTAAGTCATACTGTTTAGCAAATGTTTCTTTGATAAAGTTTGCTTCTTCGTATGTAATACTTACATCCAATGTAATGCGACAATATGTTTTGTCTGCTAGATATTTACTTGGATCATCAATTAATTTACTCAATGGAATAGTGCGATACTTAGGTGCATCTGGCCACGCTGCGTATTCAATATCACCATCCCAATCAAGGAACATACATCCGCGATCATCATCCCATGCATCACTAAAGTTATGAGGGAAGCAGTTGCCTGGATAAATTACATTACCACGTTCTTGTCTTTTATGAAAATGTCCACTGAATACTTTTTGGGGCTTGCTAAGGTCTTCTGCTTTAAGTCCACCATGGTCTGGCATTTGTACAAGTGCGTTCATATAAAAACTAGGAAGTTCAAAGTGACCAAACATAAATTTGCAATCTACATCTTTTACTTTTTTCCATTCGTCTTCTACTAGCCATGGCACAAATGCACATCCACCTTCTTCGTAAATTTCTTCATTTACAATCTTAATGTTTGGATATTCACTTGCCATTGGAATACTATGAATCTCTCTCTTCTCACGATAATACAAATCGTGATTGCCCATAATCATAATAACTGATTCAAAGTTATCATTGAGCCTACGTAAGTTACTTACTGTATAATTTAGTGTGCTAACATTAATTGTTGCTCTGTGATGATGCCAGTCACCCATAAAAATACATTTAGTAATACCACGCTTCTTTGCCTCATCGATCATCCAAATAATAAAATCTTCACAGTCTTGATTGTGTAGTCTTGAATTATTCTTGTTTCCAAGATGAATGTCAGTGAATACTACTGCTTTGTCAAATAGCATACATGCAATCCTTTTCTAAATTATTTTGTAGTTTTTTTGTTTTCTGCATTGAAAACTCGCATACGCTCAATCTCTAACTTTTCTTTACCTTCCCATTCTGCATTGAATGTTCTTGTAAAACTTGGATTAAGTCCTGCTTCTTCCAAAAGGTCATCACGTATGTTGTGACTACGCTTCTCTAGGTTTAGTACTCTAGTAAAACTGTTGTTGATTGCCGCAGTGTAATATGCAAATGGATTTTGTGATTTAAATTCATTGAACTGTAATCCAATTTGACTAAGCTGAACAAGTGCTTGTCCACGCATTTCATCTACATATGTGTATCCACGCCAGTTACTTCTCATACTATAGCGTTCGCATAATTTAATATACATGCTACCTAGTTTATTTGAAGTTTTTCCATGTGCAACACTAAAGTATCCATTGTCTAATCCACCTTCCCAATGACTACGTGCTACTTCAGCAAGTTCTCCATCAATATAAGCGTAATGCTTAAATGGTGGGAAGTTACATTTGCTATGCAAGTCTGCTTCTGTCTTAGGTTTGTTTTTACGATTCTCTAATGGTACATGATCAAATGTCATTGAACGAATAACAATGTCTGTGTCTAAAATTGTTTCTACATCAACAAGGAAGTCTGCCACACGTGGCTTTGTTTTTCTTCCTGTTAATCCTTTTTCCCATCTCTTTACTTCTGCTTCATGTGCTTGCTTCTGTAAACGAGTAGCACGTGATTGTTTAGCTTCTGCTACAGCCTCTGGTGTGATATCGTCAAATGTTTCAACGATAAGATCAAAATGGGTATACTGATCGTCCATGACATAACAATATGTCATCTTTGATTCGTGTATTGCTTTTAGTAATTCTTTGTTTGTTAAGTAAAACGTTTTGGGTGCTTGCGCCATAATTTATCCTCTGTTGAGTACTATTATAACTGCCTACGCTTTTGATGTCAACCTATATTTGTAAGTCATAAATACAAGTGGAGAGTATTATGATTATTAATGAAATAACACAAATTAGAGAAGATGTCAA
>Ga0114994_10004394_pt1 | contig 10245 bp, 12 predicted proteins | sample ArcticOcean_MG_C_9_FD_87043 | JGI IMG/M metagenome (GOLD analysis project Ga0114994, IMG submission 87043) | Marine microbial communities from western Arctic Ocean - ArcticOcean_MG_CB2_152 | ecosystem: Environmental > Aquatic > Marine > Oceanic | place: Arctic Ocean: Canada Basin | collected... | reverse complement strand
TTTTATCTTTTTTCTTCTCCCCCACTTCATGAGGGGTAGTTGTTTCTTCGTTTTTATTTCGAATCTTCTTTGCTTGGCGGAACCCTTTATTTTTTTTTTTTTTTTGTTATTAAATTTTGTTAACAAAAACCCTCGACATACCATGACAACTTCCCCAACCCCCACACCAAGCGACTCCAAATTCACAGAAGAGTCAGGAGAACTTATTCGGTCAGGCAGAATCAAACTGTTCCCTTATTGCATGAGGGAGGCTAAATCTATGCAACTCAACTTCAACCCAACACAGTATTTGAAGGACGAAGAAGCGAAGAAGAACAAGCCCCCGCTTCTCCTCCAATCACCCTCAAGACCTGACCTCTCCTTTGCCTCCCCAATGAAAACAGCCAAGGAGATTGCGAATGTTGAACTGCATCAGCAGCTTGAGCAGTCAATGAAGGACATCCAGGCCGAGCTTGATAGGGTTGGCGTTCAAAAAACCCGGCTGTTGGAGGGTATTCGGGAGGATGCCCTAGCGAAGCATATTCAGCTAGACAATGTTTCAATTTCCGATACCAATTCCAACTCCCTACCACCCGCAGCAACCACCCGCAGGCCAAAACCCTCGCCATCCAAAAAAACGCCTGTACAGGCCAAACAAAAACGCTCAATCGATGAATCCTCGGCGAATAACATTCAATGCCCCAACTGCTGTGGCGAAGTGATTCGTGTGCAGGTGAGCGAGCGAAGCGAGCCTTCGAGCCACTAGTAAACTAACTTTATTTCACTCAATTAATTACATTCGGTTGGCTCGCTCGCTCGCTCGCTCGCTCGCTCTCGCACCTTCTTCTTCGCTCGGCACCGGCGCAGGACTTGACCAAGCACAATGAAATTTGCAAGGCGCGCACAATCAAGTGTCCGCTGGTTGGCTGCAGCGATCAGATTATGTTTATGGATATTAAAAAGCATCAAGCCACCAGGTGCAAGATTGCGAAGAAGAGGAGGAAGCTAATAGAGGAGAAGGCCGAGCGGTTGTTATTGGAAGAAAACAATAATAAAAAAACAATCCTTTGCGTCCCAATCCCACCAAAGACAAAGACGGAGGGGGAACTTTTGGAAGAAAGAATCCGCGCTCGCATGGTTGAAAAGTCCAGGATAAGGCACATGCTCGAGGATGAAAATAGGAAATTTGCCTTGGAGGACCATCGTTTGAGGCAGCGCGTTTACGAGGCGAGCTTGTTCGACATTTTCGCCGTCGATCCTGAGATTGAGGAGCGTGCGGAGCGAGCAAGGAAGCGGAGATTAGATGTGGACTGTCCGAATTGTGGCGAACCTGTCGTTGCAATGTGGCTGGAGAAGCACTTGGTGAATGCCTGCGTAAACCGAAAGGTCCCGTGCCGGAACTGGGAGCTCGGTTGCCCCACGTTCGTAAGGATGCGGGATCGAGCCACCCACGAATCCGTTGAGCATTTACTGAAGCCCAGGCCGTGCTTGAAGTTCAACGGAATTGCCGGTTTTATTGAGTTGAAGGAGGAAAATGATATTAAACCCCCCTGGACGGCCGAGTACTGGATCTGCAGGTGGGCGAGCGAAGCAAGCGAAACGAGCGAGCTTTGAGGAAGACGAGCATACTCGCGATGAATCCCGCGAAATGGCTACAGACACAAATGGCTACCTACATCCAATACTAAACTAACCCGATTAATTCTTTTGACTCGCTTGGTTCGTTTCGCTCGTCCTTCATTAAAATGCGCACCATCTCGCTTCGCTCGGCGCAGGACTTCCACCACTGACGGCGCGAGGTGCACGATAAGGAAGTGCTTGGACGCGTACGAGTTGATGAAAAAGACCAAGGCGGAAGCAGTTGATGCCGCAGCGAACTTGTCCACGGGCGAGACACTGCTGGCAATTGTGGCGAAGGACGCTGCCGATAGCCGGGATGCAATCTCGCTGCGAAAGAAGGACGAGGTCACGGAAAGGCTGATTGTGCTTGCTGAAACCAACGAAAACGCGGTTAGGGCGAGTGCTTTCAGTAAGGTAGCGTTTAGGATGTTAATAAAGGCTTCGAGGAAGGTGTTGGGTGAGATGAAGAAGGAGAATTTGGATTTCGACGATTTGGTCACGAATCTCGAAGAGGTGAAAGAAGAAAAAGAAGACGACCTTCAATTTGAAGAGAAGGCGGCGGAGGAAACCAAGGCGGAAGAGAAAGAGGAAGAGAAAGAGGAGAAAGAGGAGGAGAAAGAGGAAGTGGAAGATAAAGAGAAAAAGAAAGAATCTGAACAAGAAAAACCCGAAAAAATTGAAGAAATCCCAATCATCCGCCCAGACACCACCGCATCGTCTTTTTCTAATAGGCCACTCACGGCTCCCCTTTTCAACGACGCTGACTCGCAAAACGGCAACCCGTACCATGGAACACCGAGAATTTCGTGGACGGGAAATGGCCAAAATCTCGTCGATCGCATTTACGAGCTAGCAGAGAGAGCTGCGAAGGATAAGAAGACTGAAGAGGAGGAGGAGAAGGCTGGCGACCCTCAACACGATGACCACAACAACCATGGCGACAAAAAGAAGAAAAAGGGGAAGAAGGGGAAGGACCGAAAGGAAGAGAAGAAAAATAAACGACGAGCGCACCGCGAGGAAGTCCACGGACTCAAGCTTGAGGACGTAATCAAGAAGGAAACCATTGGGCTTGGCGGCCTAGACGTTCTCGCTTCAAGTAAGAATGCCAGACTAGGTTTGAATTTTGCGGCAGAAGGCCGCGTTGGATTTTCAGTTGCAGGAAAAGGAGGTGAGCGCGAAATGAAATGAAAAGGGTACAGACTTTTGCTAACCCACCCAATGCGCCTCGCTTCGCTCGGCGCCGCGCCGTGCAGATTTCACAGTTAACATTGACATTCCGAGGGAAGAGTGGGTGCACGTTAGCTACGTCGCTTTTGCCCCACCGAAGAAGCGCGTTGCCGTTTACGTCAACGGGAGGCTTATCGGCTACCAGGATGGGGTGAAAGTCTCGCTGCCGATGGACTTTATCGGCGACAGGGACAACACCCTGCACGGAATTATTCACGAGTGCAGGTACTGGGCAACGCAACGGTCCAAGGCGGAGCTACAAAAGTACATGCACGAGCTGCTTCCTCCTGAAGCGACCCAGGAAGGCTTGATAGGTTGGTGGACGTTTGAGGAGGGCGAGGGCCGATACGCCTTCGACGTTACTGAGCAACGCTACCAGAGTAAGATAAAGGGCAGGGGGACGAAATGGGTTACGGCGGAAGACACAGAGTTGGAGCCCCCAACCCCGGCTTGGCGCGAGAAGGCGGCATGCAAGGTGGAGATCAGGAGGGCGAAATTGGCGAAAAACGGGCGAACCATGCTTACTCCGTGCGAGTGCCCGATGGGCTGCGGTCTGACACTCCTCAAAAAGGCGAGTGAGCGAAGCGAGCGAGCCTTGACGAAGACGAGCATACTCGCGATGGATCTCGCGAAATGGCTGCAGACACCAACCAGGCAACATCCACTACTAAACTAACATTATTCCACTAAATTCGTTTGGCTCGCTTGGTTCGCTCTTTCTTAATTTAATAAAATAAATTAATATATATGCGCTTTTTGCTATCGCTCGGCGCAGGATTTGAAGTTTCACCAAAAGTACGTCTGCCCGAACATAAAAAAAGACGTTCCGAAGTGGATGATAAGGAATGAGAAGAGGGACGACCTTGCCTTGTACGGGAGGACGATGCAGGAGGAAGTGGAGTGTACGATGGGATGCGACGAAATGGTGACGAAGTTCAATCTGAACAATCATCTCAAAAACTACTGTCCGTACAGGCTGAAACCGTGCAAAAATCCCGGATGCGGCATGTCTGTACCATTGATAAGGCTTCAGGCCCACGAGGAGATGTTTTGCGAGAGCGACTATATGGAGCAGAAAAAGATCATGGTGGCTAAAGTGAGAGAGCGAGCAGGGTACCCAACGCCGTGGCTCTTGTGGGCGAAGAAGCACGATTAATTTGAGTGGGTTGGGGCTAAAAAAATGGTAGATAAAAGTGTCTTTAGTCTTATTGCAAATTATTGACTGAGTGGGCCCTGAAGGAACTCGAAGTAGCCCTCTCTACTTCAAAAGACGACCTAAAAGACTGCACAGATCTGAACGATTGCGTTCCTGTTCGACCTGTTTCACCTGTTCGACGGTTGATCGTCCAATCTTCGGCTTCCCCAAGCACTCCCTCGTCGGCTCCTCCGGGAATGAGGTCGAGCGGAATTGAGCCAAGAACGCTCTCAGTCAACCACGCGGGTCTGTTCAAAAACCATTTGTTCCAATTATCTTCTAGCCAAGCTTTCACTTCATCCTCGTAGCCAGCGTAGTATGACCTGTGGCTCTCGAAAATGGTGATCTTTATATCGTCCTGATCGTCCTCGAACATTGCTCTCTTGAGCGCTCTCGCAGTCATCAGACTATAAAACGTGTGTCGGAACTCCCTCTCGCTAAACTTTACTAGCGTGCCGATGGCCACTAGCCATGTCACTAGCAGCACTAGTGCAATCATTCTGTAGTCCTCGTTTGTAAAGTATTTGCCCTCGTCTTTAATGTTTGATGAACTCTCCCTCAAATAAATGGCACCGAACACCCCCGCTTGTGTCAAAACCATGTTAAACAACCAGTAGAAACCGCCCATTTCGTAAGGGTGCCGAGCATGCAAAAGTCCTGTAAAATCTGCGCCGAGCGAATACACAATGTTAGTTTCTGTGTGTGGAGTTACGGCCGACTCCGTGATTTGTTTATGCTCGCTTCGCTAGCGCATACCTGTGACGATCTTCAAAACCACCCTCGCGAAGAAGGAAAATATGAGACTGTAAACGTTTGAAAATCTGAGCCAGTAACGAAAATCCCGTCGCACTAATTTGTAAACGAAGAAGAACGCAGTCTCCGCTACCATCACCTGAATGGCCAGCGTTTTCCCTCCCAACTCAATCAGTATTGCCATCTCCAAGCTCTTCCCCAGTAGTTGGCAGAAACTCAGCAAGTACATGCTCCACTTAACAACCACAAGTTTTATTCCGCTGAGAGGAATAAAACCGTAGAAGAGTGACTGCTTCCTCCTACTCTCCTCGTTGATGTCCTTCATGTACGTCATGTAGCTTACACCCTCGGCCACGAACACAGCGCTCGTGAACAGTGCCCCCACCACAACCAAATCCAACTCCTCGCTCGCAAGTATGTTCGTCACCTGAATCACAGTCATTGGTATGCTCTCGCTGAAGACCTCGCACAGCTTGAACATCATCATCTCGCTCACGGGAGGAACCAGTTCGTGCCCTTTCATCTGCGAGTTGTTTTATGTTTTGTTAGTTTAGTGATATTAATTATAAATTGATTAGAATAGCTCAACACATACCTTCGCGTTGGTCAGCACCCGGAACTTGTTGAAGGCTGGCTTCGCGAACGTCAACGTCCCAAGCATTTCGATCAGGATTTGCCTTTTGCTCTTGTAGTGAACACAGTAAACTGCGATCAATTGCATCGCCAGACTCAACAAAAGAAAAGTCAACATGAGCCTTGCGACTTCAGTTTTGCCCGTAATGTTGAAGTACGCGACCGTGTAGACGTCTGTGGCTACATCAGACATGCTCATCAAGCCCGAAGCCACGCTCAAAATTACCTTCTGCCACGTCGTTGTGTGGCGAATTGACTTCCCAATGGACAACATGAGCGGCTTGAAGAAGCTGTATTTTCTGCTAAACTCTCCCAGGGCCGGATATTTGGCCACCCACGATCCGAAGGCCCCCTCTTCCGTCGCTGCAGAGCTTAAAAACAGCAAGTAACTCGCTCCAAAGTCTCCTCCGTCCTCAGCCGTCAAAGTTTCCAATTTGGACGCATGCTGGTCTTCAACTTCGCGTTCGTGCCCGATCAGTACTCCAAAAATCATTGTCTCAAAGAACGGGTGGGTAATCCTTATTTCCCTCATACTGAGCATGAATGAATGAATGAATGAATAGCGAATTGAATTGTTTAGCTAGAGCCTCGCTCACTCACTCACTCACTCACTACTCACTCACTCACTCACCTGTGAAATTCCTCAAAAAAAGTTTTCGCCCGTTTATCCCGCGCCCTTTTCGTCCTGTTCTTGCTCAACAAACCGCTGCTGTTCAACATAACCATACACCCCATAACGTCTCCGTCAATTTCGTCCACCTCATCCAATTTCCGCCAATGCTGGAAGCGCATTTGCAAGTTCTCCAAAACCCTAAAGTCGTGGTTGTCTTTCAGATTTTCGGCAACCTTTTTAATGCCACCCTTCATTTCGAACAACTGTTCAATAGTCGTTTCGGCATCAGCTGTGTCGTACCGAATCAAGGTTGTAACAATGCTATTATCGTATATTTCGTGAGTCTTGAGGTTGGGGAGGTTGCCTCGCTTGTTCTCATCATGATCCTTGTCCTCGTTTCTCCGTGTTTTACGCTTATTTGGAGCTGATGGAGCTGAATAAACCATGAAATGACCTTCCTCTTCCTCCTTCTTCCAAACCACTCTCCTTTGGATCCTGTATTTTACCTGCGCGAAGCGAGAAACGGGAGTGGTTAGTTAGATAGAATGTCAACATCACAAGGCTCGCTCGCTTCGCTTCGCTCGCTCACCTTCGTCCCGTCCACCAAAACCTTGATCTGAAGCTGACTTGTTACTTGCGTGTGCCCCTTGTCCAGCACCGCCTCGCCCGTGGTCCTACTCTCCCCAACCACGACTTTTGAGGGGACCAAATCGTTCTGGCTCATTAGAGCTCGGCTTTCAACGTCTAAGAAAAAAGCAAGCGCTGCGCCGAGCGAACCAAGCGAGCCAAAATAATTGGGTGGGTTAGTTTAGTAGTGGATGAAGCCGTCTGTTGCCATTTCGCGGGATTCGTCGCGAGTATTCTCGTCTTCATCAAGGCTCGCTCGCTTCGCTCGCTCACCTTCCTTGCCCCCGACCCGCACCGTGGTTCGCAACTTGCACCACGTTTTTCCGCGGATCTGGGCCGCTACACAATTAATTGTGGCACTCGTGTTCCCCACATCGATCAACGTGTGACTGTCGCTGTCCTGAAACGCCCGCATCAGCCTTTTTCCCTTTTCGATGTCAGCTTTCTCGGCCAAACTGTATTTGTCGGAGTTGTGTTTGTTGATGCATTTAGTTACCTTAGACCGAGATAAAAGATCGATCTCGTAGTCCTTGTTGAACATCTTCCGCATCACCACGTAATCGTTGAAAAACTTGCTGGCGTTCATTGTAACAATCCTGCTGGGAATCACGCCACCAAGGTCCAATTTTATATATAACTTCAACCTCGTCGTTGCAAATTCGGCGCCTTCACAACCTGGCACAGCCAGTGGCGTATAAGCACTAAAAGTAGTTGTTTGTGCTACAATGCAGTCCTCCAACGAAATGGGTAAGTTGTCCTGCGCCGAACGATAAGAAAGAGAGTGTTAATTAAAATCGTCTCTCGTCTTCTACGGGACGCGCTTCGCTCGCTCACCGTGCGAATCAACTCGCTCTTAGGGATGGAGGCAGCAACGTGAGCTATCTGACCCCCGTCTCTCTGCCAAACATTCTGTGAGAAAAAAATTCTCGCCCTAAATCCAATGCCGACGTCCTTGACAAGGAGGTTGTCGTAGCAGTAGTTGTTGTGGTACTTCACTTCGCGAACCAAAATGTCCTTCCTGTCGTTGATTGTCCTCCTCTTTCGGCTCATCAGGTTGAAATTGTAAGCCGCGGCCTCTTCTACAGTCAAATCGACTTGCAACTCGCACTTTAAGGTTGCAGTTTTCTCCCCGTCGACGTGGGCAGCGCCCATTTTTACTCGAAAATCTGGGCTGGGAATTGGAGTGAACTGGCTCTCCTTGATTTGCCGGAATTTCCGCGTGATTTCAGAAACTATTGAAAGTTCATGCTCCGTGTACTGTTCCTCCCCCGCTGCCATGATGGTGACCAGCTTCTGCCGCTCCAAATCATCAATCTCCTCGTCGCGGTTAAATGTTTTGTGCATTCGAAAAACACTATTAAACGACGAAGCGATCGCAAACTCGAGGAGCCTTGCCGGGACGGCTCCTGCAAATGAGTGGGTTAGTTTATTTTCTCTTTCGTCTTCAACAAGGCTCGCTAGCAGTATTTCGCTAGCTCACCTTTGAGATCAACGTGGTGGCAATAGGTGACCTCGCACGACCGGTTTTCGTTATTTTTCAACAGTATGAACCCATTCGTCTCGGCCAGCACAACATCCTTCAAATTATTTGTTCCGAAGTTAATCGATTTTTTGCTGATTTCTCGCGTCGTATTTGGTCTCCAAGCATAGTAGAACGTGCCCTCTTCGTCGTCGTCCTTCGTCCACACAGTCTCAATCAGAAGCCGTCTTGTCTTGAAGGGCCACGGCAATCTTTTGAATTCGTGCAAGATTTGGTGGTTATTTGAGAGAGTTTCAACTACCTCACGAGGTGTCTTGCTGGGTTCTTTGAGTAATCTCACTCGCTCGTTGGAGCAGTAGTCCCATAGGTAGCCCAGAACCTCTTCGGCAGGCGCATCTATGGTGAGATCAGCTCTGCCCCAGCCTCCGTCAACTCCAGTTAGTTTCTTGGAAAGTTTAACGAATATTGAACTGCGCCCAAAGTGGGTTAGTTTGTTTTTGTTTTTGTTTTTTATTCTTTCGGCTTCGCTCGCTCACCTTTCTTTTTCCATAAGCTCCCATTCTTTCACGTTTTGGAACCCGCTCTTTGAGACTTGCTCCCGAACAATTGCAACTTGAGCATCGTTGACAACCGCGTTTGGCAGGTTCGTCACAAAGACTTCTCGCAGTTCTTTGTCCACATCTCGTCCGTTCCGGCTGTAGAAGTCTTTTAGAATTTTCACTGGCTTCAGCGCGCGGTTAATGTTGGCGTTGACGATTGAAGTGGGAATGTTTCCCTGCGCCGAGCGAAGTGAGGCGCATTTTTAATTAAGCACGAGCAAAACGAGCGATTCAAACGAATATGAATTGAGTGGGTTAGTTTAGTAGTGGATGTAGCCATTATGTCTGCTGCCAATACGCAAGATCCACCGCGAGTATGCTCGTCTTCATCAAGGCGAGCGGAGACTGAGTGAGACTCACTCACCTTATCGATCAAATTGACAACGTAAGTGACTTCACACACATTCTTTGCCAAACGCTTGAACAACCACAGACCCGTTGTTTTAAGTTGGACGCACTTCTTCTTTTTCTGTTTTGCTATTGTCATTCTTCCAAGCATACGAGTTGGTTCCAAATTGTCTTCTCCTGCTGTTGCTGTTACTGTTGCTGTTGCTGTTGTTGCTGTTGTTGCTGTTGTTGTTGCTGTTGCTGCTGTTGCTGTTGCTGCTGCTGCTGTTGCTGTTGCTGCTCGCCCCCCCTCTTCCCCCTTTCCCCACTCTCCCCACTCTCCCCCCCCTCCCTCCTCTCGTTTTCCCTCCTCCTCAAGCTCCACAACCAGCTCGGAAATCCTGGCTGACTTTTTTAAGCTATTTTTTCTCGAGCTCCTCAGTCTTTTTGATGAGTTATAATGTGGTATGTGCTCTGCAACTTTGGCCTTCGTCCGACTAAGAAATCCCATTGAAAGCATTTTGGGTGTGTGACGCACCACATCATTGTCATTTTCTTTCGGGTCGTAGTACTCAACTTCTGCTGGCTCGAAGGCGTAGCAGAGCGAGTCTTCGCCCACTCGGTCCCACACGGCTTTAATTGAGGTCTCCCTCGGGAGAAAAATTCCTCCCGGGATGATTTTCCTGACAACAATGTGGGCACTACGGACAGGTTTCGATGAATTATATGAGCTCATTGACCCTGGATCCGCCGGGTCGTAAAACTTGCGCAAGGCGTTGTTGTCGGCCTTCTGGTGCTCTTTCACTCTCAAGTTGGAGCAAAAGTCCCAAACGAATGCTAGCGCTTGCTCCGGACTCGTGTGGACAACAGCAACAGCTTTCCCCCAGGCTGAGGGGCTCCCTTCCATGACTCGAGAAAATGATTTGACGCTGAAATCTCGCTCACGAAGCGAGGTCCACGCGCTTTTTGATTCGCCAACGAAGGCCATGCTTTTTGCAACGAGTTCCTTTTCCGAGGGGGAGATATCCGGCGCAAGGGGCATGTTTGAAACAAACTTTGTCCGAACCTGCTCGTCAAGGTCTGGACCTCTTTCAAAGTGTTTGTAGGTGTCGCGCCCGGTGTCGAGGAGACCAGAAAGCAAGCTGACTGTGTGTTGTTGTTGTTGTTGTTGTTGTTGTTGTTTTTTTTTTTT
>Ga0114994_10004393_pt1 | contig 10247 bp, 4 predicted proteins | sample ArcticOcean_MG_C_9_FD_87043 | JGI IMG/M metagenome (GOLD analysis project Ga0114994, IMG submission 87043) | Marine microbial communities from western Arctic Ocean - ArcticOcean_MG_CB2_152 | ecosystem: Environmental > Aquatic > Marine > Oceanic | place: Arctic Ocean: Canada Basin | collected... | reverse complement strand
TGGGGCGAAGAGGCGAGCGGCGAAGAACAGCGTTCTGGCGAGCGGCGCAAAACACACTAGGGGCTAGTGGCGCAAAACCTACTAGGACCTGTGTGCCCCGTACCGTTAACGGTACGGGGCACCGGCGCGCAACAGCGTGATGGCGACCGCCAGGTGTCCTTTTCTTAAGCTGACCGAGAGAAATGCATAAGCAAGAGGGGAGCACCGGTAAACTACTAATCGATCGTCCTCTAGCTTTGTAGTTATAGTAGCTTGGTTGCGCTGGACCTTTGCGCCCCATCTTATCAGTAGGTCGATAAAGCGCGGGGATGACTTACGAGCTCTCGCTGAGACCAGGCACAGCAAAGTGATTTTTTGAATCTGTGTCTCAGGTTCGCCACCAAAACGCACTGTCTTAAAATCATTCGGGTCCGCACCGCGAGCGAGAGCCAGGCGAACGAAGCTGAGCTTTTCCTCGTAGGCCGCAGCGCTCCACATCACTGCTGACAAGGTGTCCTCGCGAACCGCGGACATGACCCATCGGCGGGCGGCCTCGATGTCGCCTGTAGAACTCCTTAAGGCATCTCTAATTTGTGTGGGGATAATAAATGTAGGCTCCACCATGATGTCTGTGCAAAGCAATGCACTCTCGTGAGACCACTTGGCTTCCTCCACTTCAGCACTGCTGTGAAACTGGCTGTGCTGTGCGACGAGGCTCGCCACTTCTCCAGGCCACTGGCACCAAGCATCTGAAACTGCGGCGCAAAAAAAAGCAAAAAAAATTGGCAAACCTTGGAGGGTATTTGCGGGCGCCAAATCGGTTTTTGGACGCGACGCGTCGCGCGTACAATCCGAAGCATATATAGACGTAGATTAACACACTAGACCGCCGCCGGCGCCGCCCCCTCGCCACCTAGGAGCACGCGCCCGAAGCGCCGCAGGTGCTCCGTGCCCATGATCGTCCGGATCTGCTGCCGCCGCTTCAGGGTCTCCGCGCCGTCGCCCCGCCAGCCCTGGGCCTTCCACTGGTCCCGGCAACTCGCAGCTTCCGGGTCCGGCGCGGCGTCCCGTAAAGCGACCTCTCTTCGAGTGGCTTCGAGCGCCGCTTCGGCCGCAAGGACGGCGTCCAACCGGTCGTCCGCCCGGTCCAGGCACCGCCGGGCCGCCGCGTGCCTTGATAGCGTCTCGCTGACGTTGGCCGGGGTCGTGGGCGCGCCCTCGTGGACCTTCGAAGCGGCCCCGGAGTACACGGGCGCGAAATGAGTACTAGCGCTCGCCAGGTTCCCGTCGTAGGCCTGCCGCGCCTTCAGCGTGGTCTTCACGACGTTCCGTATCGTCTCCCACCGGACTCTCTGTTGCTCATCTAGGACCCGGTCCTGTTCTACAATTTCTGGATCAACGGGTATTGATTCAGGACACGCGGCCGACGTCACGCTCCCCAGGAACTGCGTCACGACGGGCGTGGCCCGATCTACGGAGATGCCGCCGTGCGGGTTCTTCTCCGCTTGGGCCTCGGCGCCTAATGCTCTCTCTAACCTATCAACTCTGGATCGATAAAACAATGCGGCGTCCTTGGCCGTGTACTCCTCCCGCAAATCCTCTTCGTCGGAATCTTCGATAATATGATCCCGGCGCTGGGGCGGCGGCACCAGATCAAAGCACTCTTCTAATGCTATATCAGCAAACCTTCCATAACCATGACAGCACACCGCGCTGAGTAACCGAGCGTCGTGCGCGGGCGTCCACGCCGGGTGCGTCTCGCCCAAGTAATGCTCCGTGATGTCCCGGGCGAACTCCACGCCGGAGTGGGGGATCTCCGCCGCCCGTCGCCGGAGCTTCCGCTCGACGAGCGCGAAGAACCCGACCCGCCTCAATAGCTTGTCGCCGTCGAAGGGTTCTCGCTCCGCGTTGTATTGCACGTTTTCCGTCCGCTGCCGCACGGCCTCCTTCAGCGCGTCCTGGCACAGCTTGAACGTGGAAGCAGCGTCCGGCGACGTCTTCCCGTCGAGCTCCAATCTCTCGTGGGCCAACGCCCCGCCGTCTTGTAGCCCGCCCGGCAGGCCGTACAACAAGATTTTAGCAGCGCACTTGGCCACGGGCGCCCAGCCCTTCAGCCATGCGGCCTTTTCCGACGGTGTCTCGTCTTCTCTCTCCGAGTGGAGTTCGTGGTGGAAATCGTCGTCGTCGTCGTCCAGGTCCTCGTCGGACAACTGCGCCAGAACCGGGCCCTGCTTGATCTGCTTCCGTTCGCGCTTCCCCTTGCCTAGAATTTCCTGCGTGACTCGGTGCGTCTTGTCGTACTCCGGCTTCAGGAGCCGCTCCCAGCCCTCGAACTCCTTCACCTCGGGCGCCCTGACCTCCTCGCTGTCCTCGAAGGAGATCTCCGCCACCTTGAAGGAGTCCATGAGCTTACTGAGAGCGTTATTTTCCCCTTTCCTAGTTTCTTTAACCGGCGCGTCGTCGGCCTCCCGGTGCAACAAGGCACTCACGGCCTCGTCGTCCCACACGATGGCCTTGCCCGTCTGGTTCCCGTCGCCGTACTTCTCGGCTCTAGTTCCTTCGGACGTCTCCGAAGTGTCGCTGAAGAGTTCGGCGGCACCGTACCTCAAGACATCATCGAGTTCGGCCCTCGACAAATTCTTGGACCCGCCGTTGCCGCCGCTGACGACGACGTGTTCCAGGCAGAGCTTCCGCTTCGCCACGGCGACGATGCGTTCCTCCACGGTCGCTCTGCAAACAAACCTATACACTCGTACCGCGTCCCTCTGGCCTAACCGATGCGCCCGCGCCAACGCCTGCAAATCGTTGTGCGGGTTCCAGTCCGCGTCGTAGATCACGACGGTATTCGCGGTGGCTAGGTTGACCCCCAACCCGCCGGCCCGCGTCGACAGGAGGAACAGAAACAATTTCGAGTCCGGCGCGTTGAAGGCGTCGATGCGCCTTTGCCGCACGTCGGCCGCGGTGGACCCGTCCAAACGTGTCGTGCCGTACCTTTTTAAGGCCGCGAACTCCTCGAGTACGTCCAACGTACGCGTCATCTGCGAAAACAACAAAACTCGAGCTTTTGCATCTCTTAGTTTCAGCAGCATGCGATCCAACAACGCGAGTTTGCCACTACCAGCTAACAAAGCGTCGACCCGGTCCCCCTCGACCATGTCCTCCGGGAATTTGTCCCGCATAAGCTCCGCGTGGTTGCACACTTTTCTGAGTTGCATCACAATATTTTGCAAGGCCGGCGCGGGGGCCTTCTTCTTCTTGTCGTCCGTTACCGCCAGGGCGGGGAAGTTCGACGTGAGGACTGCTCTATATAATTTCTTCTGTAAGGGCGTGAGCTCCACGCGAACCACAAGTTCCTTCTTCGCTTTTATCACACCCTTCAGCACGTCATCCTTTAGACGGCGGAGCATGCGGCCCTGCAACAACCCGCGTAGAGACTTCAAGCGCTGCTGGGTCTCCGCGTCGTCATCTCCTTGAAACACTTGATCTAAGGCGGCCACGGCGTTGGTCGTGCCCTCCGCACTGCACTCCTTCTTCACCCGTTCCGGGTCTAGGAAGAGTAGTAAATGGTACAGTTCATCTAAGGAGTTCTGCAACGGTGTGCCGGTCAACAGCAGGCGAAAGGTCGCATCCAAGTCGTGCAGTTCCCGAAACAACTTCCCGGCCGAGCCGGATTTGAGGCGGTGCCCCTCGTCCACGATCAACGCGGACCACGCGCCCACCTGTTTGAGCGCGGCCTTCTCCGACGACGCCGTTTCATACGACGTGATGCACACGTGGAAGCGGTTCGTCTGGTCGAATTCGGCGTCCTTGCACACGTCCCGGGCGGAGGCCGCGCCCGTCAACACGACGCAGTGCAGCTCCGCACACCACGTCTCCAACTCGCGTTCCCAGTTCTGGAGTGTGGACAGCGGCGCGACCACGAGCGCCGGCCGCCAGTCCTTGGGATCCCGTTCATAGATGAGGGACGCGATGAGCCCGGCGGACTGGATGGTCTTGCCCAGGCCCATCTCGTCCGCCAGGATGCAACTGGTGCCGGAGGCGCGCTGCATTCTTAACCAATCTATTCCGGTAATTTGGTAGTCGCGCAGCGTGCCGCTGTCGAACCAGGCCGGCTGGACATTGTTGAAGGGCTTGCGTCTTGTGGTCAAGCCTAAAGCTCGTTTTTGTTGAATCTGGGCCGTGTCCACGGACGTCTCCCTTTGATCGAACGCTTCCCTGAAGGACGTCCCGCACCGATCCAAGTCCTGGGCGCGCTCCCAGGAAGATTCATCATAAGGCCTATTGCGCCACTTCACCAACAGATCCCGCATTTTTGTCGGGCGCCCGTCGATACTGAACGGCCGCTCCGCCAACACTCTCTGCGGCACCGTGGAAAAGCCGGTCCCCGAATTTCTAGTAGCTGCCGCCAGCCTTCGTAGGAAACGAGCGTCGCCTCGTTTCCATTGTGGATAGTCGTCGTCCTCGTCCTCGTCCCCCGTTTCGTGACTCAGCTCGAGCCCGACGCCGTAGTCGTTCACGCGTTTCAAATAATTCCGCACCTTGCCCTTGGACAGGCCCTCCACTCGTTTCCGGTGGACCCAGCTCGCGTGCCAGTCCGCGCTGCTCTTCCACGTACAGAGGAACCAGTCGCCCGCGTGACTCTCGATGGCCTGCAAGCCCGCGACGGCTTCGCAGCGGAAGCAGCGCCACAGGTCGCCGGCCGGACGGCGCTGCCCGTTCTCCACCAGGGCCTGCTCGCAGTACCGGCGGCCGCAGTGCCCGCATCTATAATCCGCTTTCTTGTTACCGGCCTTACCACCACCACAACTTTCATGACATAAATTCTTCGCTTCGCACGCATCGCATTCAAAAACCCCGGCGTCCGGCACGCGTTCTCTACCGGCGCATTTCATACTAAAGGGCAAGGTACAGATGGCGCAGGGCTCCGTCGGGACTTTTAGTTTGCACACCGAACACGCCACGGTCTTTTGTTTCTTAACAGGACTCCTATCCAGATTGTCCTGGAAGATGTCGTCCTCAATATCATCTAAAGCGTCGTCCTTTTTCGTGGCCTTCCTGGCTCGGGGAGAGGCCTTCCGCGCCGGGGGCGCCTTCACGGGCTTAGAAGCCATCCACTCGGTCAACGCCGCCTCCAAGGCCGCCGCGTCCCTCCCTCGTCTCGGCCCGTCAAAATTTGGGTCGCCGACGACCGCGTCGAAGTCGTCGCCCCCATGCCGGTGCAGCGCGGGCAGCAGCCACGAATCGTCCTCGACGTAGGCGCCGCCGTCGCTGGGGGCCTGTTGCTTGGTCCGCTTGCGCTTCGGGGGCGCGTCGGCGTCGGCCGCACGCTTCTTGGCCATCTCGATGTGCACTGCTCTCTCTGCTTTCAGAGAGCTTGGTGCCCGCGCGGGTGCGGCGGCGCCTTGAGCGCTGCTCCACTGGTTCAGCAACTCTCAAACGGCTGCAGAGCGTGCGGCAGTGCCTGATATGGGAACGCTGGGCTCGCAAAAAGTAGCAATCCACGCGTCACGGGTTTTATGAAAACCCGTGCAGATTTGCTGTTTCGCGTTTGGGGTCCCACGGGTCGCTATCATACCGTAGGAGATCTGTCGGCAACGGAGCATGGCTGCGCTCTATTTAGCCTCTGAGCTTTGGCCCTATTGGCCAAGCGCGGAGTCGTTCCCTGCACGCCGTGCTCGCCGCCGCTTACCGCTGACAGAACACAGCGCTGCGTGCGTAGGACCTCCACGGGTGTATCTGTCGCGTGATCTATCAACGCCCAGCCAGCTCGGTCTGTGTGCCGAGTGCAAAGGCGAACCGCCGACCCCACGTTTGCGGCCCGAACCGCGCCGCACGGCTCGACGCACGCGCCGCGCGGCGAGCCAGCGCGCCATCGCTGCCGCGCCGCCTGCGCGCCACCACCACCGCATCACTCAAAGCGCCGTCGCCGCGCCGCCGGAATCACCGCGCGCGGCCAGAGACCAAGAAACATGGACTGCGAACTCATCTTCGACGACGCCGCGCCCTGCGCGACGCAATGCAACTTCTGCCGGAAGTGCGTCTTCTACCGCGTGAACCGCGACACCCAGCGGCGCCAGGAGCGCGACCGCCGGCGCGGCCGCGCGCCCGTCGTGCCGCCGGCGCCCCCGCCCGCGCCGCCGCCCCCGAAGCGGGCGCGGACGGCGCCGGCCTCGGCGGAGCCCTTCGTCCGCGTGCTGCTGGCCGCGGCGCGGGACCCGCTCGCGCCACCGCCCGCCGACGCCGCGATGGCGCCGCCGCCGCCGCGCGCGGCGCCCCGGCCGGCGAAGCGCCCGCGCGCGGAGCCGCCGCCGCCCGCCGAGGCGTTCGAGGTCATCGCGATCGACGACACGCCCCCGGCCGAGCGGCCGCCCGCGCCGCGTGTTGACGGGACGCCCCCCGAGGTGCCGGCGCCGGCGCCGGAGGTGACGCCCCGGGACGAGGAGCCCGACGTCCGCCGGCCGCCGAAGCCCCAGTCCCTCCCGTTACGCCTCGAGGAGACGCCGCCCGTCCTCGTGCAGCGCTCCCACACGGCGCCGCCCTCGGACAGCACGCGCCTCTACAAGGATTCTCAATCGCCGAAGCGGGGCTTGTTGACGGGCTACACGTTGGTCTTCGCGGTGGGGAGCGGGCTGTGCAAGCCCCAGGCCGAGATTCTGGCGGGCAAAAGGTCCGGCTCGCGGCGGGCCGTTTGGTGAAGGGCGCCGGCAAGAAGGCGAGCGACGGCATTGTAAGGGAGCGGGCATTAATTGAAGACCGGCAGCGCTGTTTTGATGCGGCGGACGTCATTATTTGTGGGCCCCAGGCGCGCGCGGACGCGCCCGAGCTCCAGGGCGCGCGCAAACCTATCGCCACGGTCACGTGGCTGACGGACGTCTTCGGTTCGAAGCGCCTAGGGGACCGCGCGGACTACCCGCCCTTACCGGCGGTCGTTGTGGTGGCGAAGCCCAAGGTTGAACCACCAAAACCAAAAACGAGCTGGCCCGAGCGCATGAAGCAAGGTTTAGCGTGCCAGAAGGTGCCGGCGGCCGAGGGCGAGGCCCCGCCGAACGACAAAGTGGTAAAAAAGCTCGAGGAGTTCGTCGAGTTCTACGAGAGCGACGACAACCCCGCGAACCAGTTCAAGCTGCGCATCACGCGGCGGGCGGTGAACAAGCTGAAGGTGCTGGGTCGCGAGCTCACGGACGACGACCTGGAGGAGAGTTGCTTGAAGCAGATCCTGGGCGCGAAGATCGCCAAGGGCGGGTGCGCCAGTACAGTGCAGAAGATCCAGGAGATCTTCGAGACGGGCGACCACAGTAGACTAAGGGAGTACCGGAAAGACGCCGACCGCTGCGCCATCCTAGACCTCAGCAAGGTCTGGGGCATCGGTTTGAAGAAAGCGCGGAAGTTACTACGGGACCACAAAATCTGGAGCGTGTCGGAATTGATAGCCTTTGCGGAGCACACGCCGTCGATCGTCGAGGCGCGCGTGCACCGCACGCTGCGGTGCCACGACGATTTACAGGAGCGCATGTCGCGGGAGGAGGCCACGGAGATCGGAGATCGGGTGAGAGCGACGGCGCGCGAGGTCTTCGCGGAATTGCTGCCGCGCCAGGACCTGGCCAAGCTCAAGGTCGAGGGGCCCATTGGCTCGTTTAGGCGGGGCCAGAAGGACTGCGGCGACGTGGACATCTTGATCACGCACGACGAGGCCTGGCACGATGACCCGAGTCGCCAGATGTCGATGTCATTGGAGCAGTCGCAGGCGTCGGGCGCGAGCCGGTCGTCCTACGCGCGGACGCGGACGCTGGGCGAGGAGGACGCCACGGAGGGCGAGGACCCGGACTACGGGGCCCAGCGGAGTCGGGCATCTAGAGAATTATTCCTCAAGCGGCTGAAGGAGCGCTTACACGCCATCGACTTTTTAACGGACGACCTGACCATGGGCAATGCGTTCGAGAAGAAGACGACCACCGTCCAGGGCGAGGTCCCCGGGGCAGGCTGCGCGTCGTACATGGGCATTTGTAAGCCCCACGCGACCCACCGGCGCCTCGATGTGAAGGTCTACGCGCCGCAGCACTATGCCTACGCGATGATCTACTTCACGGGCAACGACTACTTCAACCGGAGCATGCGGTGCTACGCCAAGACGTGCGGGTATTCGTTGTGCGACAAGGGGCTGCGGAAGGCGGCGCGTCGCGGCGTCTCGCACAAGGACGGGAAATATATTGATAACAAAGTGGCCGTCGGGCGCTTAGTGGTCTGCGACGAGGAGCGCGACGTCTTCGACGTCCTAGGGCTGCAGTGGAAGGAGCCGCACGAGCGCGCCGTGTCCGACAACGCGTCGGCCGTGGCGGAGGCGGCTCGACGGTTGTTTCAAGAGAAGCGGCGGGCGGGCGAGGAGATCGACTCGGATTCGGACGAGGAGGAGGAGAAGGGGACGCGGTTCCGGCTGTAAAAGTGTGTGATTACTATACTTAGTACAATTAGCCTAGTAGCCGCCTATACGCCGCCGCCGCTACAGGACACATTCTTACTCAACCGCGTTCGGCGGGAGCTTCAACAGCATGCGCTCGATGACCTCCTCGATATCGTCCAGCAACGCGCGCGACACGTCCCGCTCCGCCAGCACGCGCCGCAGCCCGCCGTCCAGGGCCTCGACGCGCGCGAAGGCCAGGAATCGTCTGACCGACACAGGAAGTAAATTCGCGAAGAGCCGCAGCGGCAAGCGCAGCACCGGCGTGAGGTTGCAGACGATCGTGGGCCCCGCGATCGAGGGGAACAGGTCGTCCGCGCGCCGCGCGCCGGCCACGAGAGCCGCGCGGAACTGGCCCGCTAATTTCGAGCCCCGGAAGTCGACGCCTTTTAAATCATTTGCCGTCGCGACCGTGAAGAACGCTCCCGTTTTCAAGGAGAGCATGGCACAGGCCCGGGCGTTGATCGCCTTGGAATACAAAAAGGAGTGCTGTAATCGTCTTTGCGCGAGCGTCTCGCCTTCTACAATATCCACACAATTCAGCGCATAATCGTCCGGCGACGTCACCGCCTCCAGCGCGGTCATCAGGCCGTCCTCGTCGATCTTCGCCCCTTGGATGCAGCACACGAGGCGCGCGCGTTGGCCGTCGAGGACGTAGGTTAGCTGCTCGTCGGTCAGGAATTCCCCAATCGCAAACACGTGGGGCGACAACTGCTGGACCGGCGCGTTCGCCCAGCGGCCCGTCTGGCGCGCCGTCGTCGGCGCGGTCGCGTCCGCCGTGACGTTGCTCGCGAGGTCTACTGCCTCTTGGGCCTTTTCGAGCACGGGCCGCCCCACGCCTCGTCTCCACGCGAGGCTCTCCCGCAGCGTCGACTCAGCGTCCGCCAGGTCGATGCCGTCGCGCACGCCTTCCACAAAACGCAGGAGCCAGTGGTCCAGCGCCGCGTCTCGCTCGAGCGCCGGGTAGTAGCCGTCCAGGAGCAGCGCCGCCTCCTCTTCAGCAGGGAGGACGTCCGCGCAGCGTGTTTTCAGCTCTCGTATCCGCGCCTCTTGTGCTGCCAATCTCGCCTTCAGCAGGTGTGGTGCCAGTGAGAGTGTGAGGAGCGGCAGCGCTGCGAGCAGCCATCGGTGCATCGTACGACGGCGTAACGCGTACGATCAATGCAGCAGAGCACTGCCTTGATTACAGCTGCAGCAAAATGATGCGTTCGTGGTGTTATGGATGCGCTGCAGCGGCGTGTGCTGCCGGAACCGATGATAAACGTGCGTAGTGCTCTCCAGAGCGATTGGTGCAGGCAAACAGCGTCGTCTTGGCCCTGCGGTTTTGAGATGAAACCCGCACGAATTCGACTCGGATCGAACCACGGTCAAATGTCGCCGAAGGACTCGTCGGATGTCCTGCGGAGAGGTAGACGGGCAGCGGCGACGGTCGACGCGACCAAAAGCGAGCCCATCGCCTCAGCTCAGCTATCCGTATAGTAGCCGCACAGCTCCACCGCTGTCCACCCCATAGCCTCACAGCCCCGCGCTGCGCCAATATAGACCCGCTGCGCGCAGCTCTAAAACGCGCGCCGCCAATTGGCGTCTGACCGAACAAGTTCACTACAGCAGGCAGCAGCTAGCCCGTCGGGAGCGCCGCCGCATACATCGCCGCGCGCGCCCGCCAGACCCATCCCACGATGCCGCGCCTCAAAGCGGCCGTCCAGGCCCGGAAGGAGACGGCCCTGGAATCGCTAAGAGACGCGCTGCGGACGACGGGCCGCCTCATCCGGCCGCGGCTGGGGTGCCCCGGCTACGGCGCCGTCCGGGTGGC
>Ga0114994_10004391_pt1 | contig 10249 bp, 5 predicted proteins | sample ArcticOcean_MG_C_9_FD_87043 | JGI IMG/M metagenome (GOLD analysis project Ga0114994, IMG submission 87043) | Marine microbial communities from western Arctic Ocean - ArcticOcean_MG_CB2_152 | ecosystem: Environmental > Aquatic > Marine > Oceanic | place: Arctic Ocean: Canada Basin | collected... | reverse complement strand
GCAGGACACGCGCCGTCGGAGAAGGTGACCCCGATGGGGGACTCGAGCCCCACCGAGTCGAGCGGCGGCGGATGGGACCGAAAGAGAGACGAGGACGAGATCCTCCTGCACTCCATCGTGATCGGGTCGAAGACCGGGGGGGTGGACGGAGCGCACGAGGGGAGCGACAGCAGCGAGGGAAGCGAGAACGCGACGGCGACGACTGCGGCGTCTGCGGCGCCTCGGCGGGCTCCGGCGACGAGGCCTGTTCCTCAGGCACGGCGTCGAGCGCCTCGCGCGGGGCGAGCCTGGCGTACTTCCGCTTGTCGTGTCGTTTGGGCTGCTCGTCGTACTGCGTGTCCGCGTGGTCGCCGGTCGACGCGCTACACGAATTCTTCCACTCGGGCGCCCGGCTCGTCGGCTTGAAGGGCCAGAGCGCGCGTTTTCCCTTGTCGGCGTCGAGGGCACGGGCCGTGACGGGCTCCATGTCGACGTCCGCCGGCGCCTCGTGCGTACACAGCGGGGGCACGTCCGCCGCGCCGAGGGGGTCGCGCGGCTTGTTCGGGAACTCCTCCTCCTCTTCAGAAGATGAGTCCTCGACGGGCGGCCCGCGGTCCGTCACGCGCACGAAGCCGGAGTCGAGGTCATATTTTAAATCCTTCTTCGCCCCGCCCATGCTCAGGTACTCACGCGCGGTCGTCGCGGTCGTGTAGCGCTCGTAGCGCGGCGCCCGGTGCTTACAGGTGCGCTGGATGGGCGCGTCCCGGGCGATTAACGAACTCACGTCCTCGGCGAGCGACGGCAGCGGCGCGCCCGGCCGCGCCTCGGCCGGCGCCGGATCCTTCTTGGCGCCAAAGGCGTGGCCGTAGGCGCAGTTGGCTTTGCGCGCGTGCACCTTCGCGTGGCACGCAGAGCACGTCTTCTGGGGCGGGGCCCGCTTGGCGGGCGACTCCGGTTTATACGTTTTGCCGCCGTCCACGAGCTCGACGAAGCGGCGCGCGCCGCCCTTGGCGCGCCGCCCGCGCCCCAGGTCGGGTTTCGACGTCTGGGCGCTCGCGCGCCGCTTGCGCCGGCCCGGCTTTGATGGGTGGTCGCCCTCGAAGGGCTCGATGGGTCTATCGCTCACGAGCATCTTTTGGACGTCCGCGCGGGGGTGGTCCGTGAAAGTCCCGTCCTCCCACGAGACGACGACGCGGCCCATGCTCTTGACCGTGCCGTGGCACCGGCCCTCCCGGCGGAAGTACTTCTCCACCCTGGAGCCGACGGCGACGCCGTCTTGACTTGAGGGCGCGCCGGGCAGCTGCGTCTGCGTCTCGTCGTCGTCCCGGGGCCGCGCCTGGCTCTCGTAGGGCACCGTCGGCGCGGCGTCGTCGACCTGCGTCTCGTCCAGCGCCCTCTGCGGCGGCGGCGGCGCCACGAGCTGCGTACCCTCGTCCTCGGACTCGGGTGCATCCGTGTTCAGGAGCAGCGCTCGGGCGCCCGCGGCCGCGCGGTGCAGGTCGCGCAGCACGAACGCGAGGTCTGCCCTCACCGCCAGTTCTACTTCTCCAGCGAATTGTGGCGCTAGGCCCTCGAGCGGCTCTATGGACCGCTCCAGATTGCGCAAGAACGCGGGTAACGAGTCTGTCATGTTTTCAGATCAAACGCGCCGGCGCGGCGTTGAGGCGATGTCGCTACGCGCTGTCACTGTGGTTATAACTGGCCAACTGCGAATGGCAGCTTTTTTCGCCTCGAGATGTCGGCGCGGCGTCCGGCTCGCTGGCTCTACGGCGTCGCAGACATTCAGCACGAATTACAACAAACGCGCGTGACCACAGAGTGAATAGGGTCTAAGTGCGGACAGCGCACCGGGCCGGCTTTTGTTTTTTTTGGTTTTTTGAGCTTGACGACCCGCACGAAAATAATACCCGCACGAACGCGCAAACTGGCGCAAAAACCGTCGTCGTGTGGCGTCACTGGATTACAAAGCAGCATCTCTCGAGAGGAGGTGTACGCTTGCCTGCCATCGTATCCTGTAGCAGCGTATCGCTCGCTCATCAACACGGTGCAGCATCAGTAGCAGTCATTGGACGCAAAGGAGTCTGCTGAGCACGCAGCAGCAGTCGCTAATGGCAGAGGCCAGAAGTCCCACCTCTCCAAATGGCAGAGGCCGCGCCGCATCAGCAGCCTCATTAGATGAGGTCGCCGACGCGCGGCAGACGTACGCGGCGCGCGGCGTTTGCAAGGCCGCGCTAGGCAAGTCCTTCCTCTTCGGCCGGCGCTGGACCATGGGCGCCTACGCCGTCGACGTCGAGCGGAGCCACGTCGTGCGCTTCGAACATGAATGGGATACGCCCGCGAACCGCTACGCGTTTGCCGGCGACTGTCTGATAACAAACGCGGGCGACACCTGGGACGCCGTGCTTGAGCTGTCGCGGGTCGCCGACTTGTTGTCGAAGGACGCTAAATTAACGACGCTGGCTCTGAAGTTCCCGACGTCGACGCGGCGCGACGCGTTCCGCCGGGCCATCGAGGACGCGCGCTCGCGCGCGCCCCCGGACGCCGCCGCCGAGGCCCTGCAGTTCGCGCGGGCGCAGGTGCGCGACGACCATTTCGCGCCGCCCGGTTCGCAAACGCAGAAGCGCCGGTTGCCCTCGCCCGCGCCCGCGAAGAAAGCGCCGGCGTCGCCGCGCTCGAAACTAAAGGAACTGCGCGCTACTTTAGACGACGACCTCGGGCCCACGGTGGCCGTCTTGGCCGCGGGGCTGGCGGACGACCCGGACGAGGCCTGGAAGGCCCAGGCGCGGGCAAGCGTCGCGCAACTCAACGGGCGATTAGACCGGCTGCAGTTCGTGGGCGTCGACGGCGTCGTGACTGCGGACATCGAGGACGAGGCGGAGCGCTCGGCGTGCCGCGACGCGCGCAAGGCGCTGAATCGGGACGTGGAGCGGGTACGGGGCCGCGTCCAGGGGCTCTTCGAGGAGCTCAAGGCTGCGCTGAGTTAACAATTTTATGTAGTCTAGTCAGGAGTCCACAACAAAGACTAGTCCAGACTCACAACGGGCTCGTCTCCGTCGTCGGAGAAGCCGTCACTTGGCACCGCCCGTTCCAGCGCGGCCGCCCAGCCCCCGAGGTCGCCTCTCAGGCACAGCTTGGCCCGGCGCCCGTCACGCGTCAGGTTTTCGATGGTCAGGCGGTCCCGATGCACCTTTACAGAAGTCGTCAGCCCCAGGCGGAAGACCGCGCGCAGCTCCCCGCAGGCCTCCGCGCGCGCCGCGTCCTCACACTTCAGGACCGCGAGCACGCTCCCGCGCAGCACGAAGTGGCGCCGCTGCCACTTCGACACCAACCGCTTCGTGGCGCTCGACGAGGGGAGCTTCTCGAGGGCGCCCGCGAAGTCCGGGGCCGTCGCGCCCCACGCGCCCGGGGCCAGGTGCAGGCACCGCTCGACGGCCGAGGCCGGGCCCGCGTCGAGCGCGTCTTTGACCTCGGCGAACACGGCGTCGCGCACCGAGGAAAAACCCATGTAGTCCGCGTTCTCGTCCGCGAATCGCCGGTCCAGGGCCCGCAGGCATAGCGCGAAGGACGCGCCGAAGGCTTCAGGCGTCCCGACGAGCGCGGCCCAGTGTGACGAGTCCGGCGACGTCGCCGGCGGCGGCGCCCCGTGCGCACCCCATAAACCCGCACATTCGCAGAGGAAGGCGCAGACCTCGATGCCCGCGCACGCGACCGGGTAAAACCCGGGCGCCTTCGGGTCGAAGGCGCCCGTGATCCGCCGGCTCGCCAGGATCGCGTGGGCGTAGCGCGGCGACCCTTCCAGAAAGGTCACCAGGGTCTTGAGGCCCAGCACGTTGCACGCTCGCAAATCCGTAACCGGGTCGTCGCCCTGGAACCCCAGCGCCTGCCACTTAGTCGAGCGGCGCGCGAAGGTGCCGTCCAGACCCGCGGTCCACAGCTTTTTGAGCAGGGCTCCGTGCCGCTCCTCGTCGAACGGCGTTTGTAGATCTGCTCTGATGGCGTCGAGCGCCGCGGCCTCGGCCTTGGTCGGCGGGCGTTTTTTCTGACCCATGAGCCTCCGGGTCGCAACGACCGCGACGCTGGCGCCGATGTAAATCCAGAACAGGCCCTCGCCGCTCCCGCCGATTTCGACCGCGGCGCAGGCGGCCAGGCCGCTCCACCACCAGGCCGGCGGGCCGAGCGCTGTGCTTGCCGGAGCAATGGTGCACTCGCCTGGCTGTGCGCAGGCTTCAGCGATGGTGCTCCAAGCCTGTGCTGCACACACTTCAGGCTGCAGTGCTAGAGCTGTATTTTTAGCTTTTGTGGGCTGCAAAACCCGTAACAAAGACCCGTACGAAAAAGGCCATCAGGCTCATCAGCTGCTCTTCACAGGCTACCGTAGCCGTAGGAGTTCTTGCGCCTAGCACTACCATAGCATTGGTGCGCCAGTCGAAGCGTACGCATTCGCAGCCGCGCCGCGGCACGCACTGTGTCGTTTTACTATATCTATTGGCAGCGGTAACGCAGCTATGGAGGGGGCTATGGATCTGGACCTTGGAGCCCGGGAGGGCGAGTGCAACGACGCGCGGTTACACCGGGAGGCGCGCGACGGCCTCAAGCCTGCGCATGCGGGGCAAAGATCCGAACGAGAAGAACCCACGCAAGGTTGTAAAAGCAGCGTACGCCGACTACGTCCACGGGTTCCTGACAAGCAACGGCATGCTAGACGACGAGAATTTCAAAGCGATGCTCGAGGACATGTTCGTATTGTTTGAGGACGAGTTTGTGCAGGCCGCTCCCGAGACAGCGGTACTCACCCCGGCCGAGCGGACCGCCCGCGAGGCGGCGGCGAGGGAATCGTTCGCGGTAGATACCGCGTCTCCGCCGGCGGGCCGCGCGCGCAAGAAGAAGGGTGGAAAGAAAAAGAAACGCTAGTGTGTCGTAGGAGCTTTAAGCCAAAGCCATCTGTCGGATTGTTGCGCCAGCTGCCGGGCTATCGAGCTGTGGTGGGTCACGCGTAACCAGATCGCGGATGGGGGAAAATAATTAAGTTAAAATTACACAGCACACGCGGCGGCGAGCTCCGCCAGGTCGCCCGCGGCCGCTCGTTTCGACGCGTCGCGGACGAACGCCCCCCGGAACACGCCGAGCAAACCCGCGCATCGCTCCAAGTGAGCAAACGGCCGCACCATGTCCGGCGGCGGCAGGTCCCCGTCGCCCGTCAAGAGCACGAAGAAGCGCGGCCAGTCGCTCTGCGCCATGGCTTCGAAGAGCTTGGCCCCCGCCAGCACTTCGTACAACAGGCACCCGAGGGCCCAGCAGTCGGCCTTCGTATCAATGAGCGAAGCGGCGTCCGCGCCCTGCTGCACGCCGTTTAAAATCTCGGGCGCCTGGACGCACTCCGTGCCGTGGGCTTTAGCAAGGCGCACGCCGTCGCGGTCGGGGCCCAAGATACGCGCCTCCCCGAAGTCCCCGAGGCACACGGTTCCATCATGTCGGAGCAATACGTTCTCGGCCTTGAGGTCGAGGTGAATGACATGTGTGGCGTGCATCGCCGACACGGCGCGGCACGTCTTCGCGAAGACCCCCAGGACCTCCGAACAGAGGGCGTCGTCGAGCACCTCGTACGCATCGCGCCAGGTCGCCAGCGTGCCCTGGCACCGCTCAATTATTAATACGTAGCAGTCGCGGCTCAGCCCAAAATCCAGTAACTCCGGCGATGCTCCGGTGCCCCGCAGCAGCCAGAGCGCAGCCACTTCCCCGTAGACGGCGTGGCACACGGAGCGGTCGCGGTTCGAGCGCTCCCTCCTTAATATTTTGGCGCAGACGTCGTCATCAATAGCCACGACGGACCCGAAGCGCCCCCTTCCCACAAACGCGCCCCGCTGCTCCGCCATCAGAGCTTGCCGAAACAAGGCGGGCGGCGCTCCCTCGTGCAGCAACTTTAAGAGACGCTTCGCGCCCTCCGACCGCCCGGGCGACGCCATGGCCGCGCCCCAGGCGTCCAGCCGCTTCAAGACGGAAGGAAGCACCTTCTCAACATGGTTCACCCGCTGGGGATCGTTCAGGTGCTGGTGCAGGGTATCCAGGACGTGGAACGTCAACGCGTCGCCCTCCGTGCCCACGTCCAGCAGCCCCTTGCCCGACCGGAGACTGGCGGAGAGGTCGTCGGGCGTGCTCCGCGCCGACACCAAGGCCGAGCGGGCCGATAACGAGCGCGCCGTTAACGTGCGCCGTCCGGTCACGGGGCCCTCGTCCTTCGCGAAGCGGCCCGAGAGCAGCAATGCCGTGGCCGAGAGGTTCGACGAGGACCGGTTCAAGGCCAATTGGGGACCGGTGCTGGAGAGGGGCGTCGCGGTGCAGAAGGCGGGCTCCAGCTCCCCGCCGTCCGAGGCGCGGCCCACGGCCAGCACCAATAGCAGTGCTAGGACGAGGTCGTGACACGCGTCGTCCGCCACGGCGTCGGGTATACCTTCGGACCGGTTCGGGCTGCGCGGGACGTGCGTGCCCCCTACAATGGACGACAGCGAGTCGCTCTCGCCGTCGGCGCTCCGCCGCGCCGCCGAGACGTCGATGCGCAGGCCCTCGCGCGACGTCCGCTGTTCCCCGTGCTGCGGCACGTCGAGGCACCACGGCTCCTCGTCCCCTGTATTTGGTAAGCGCGGCGACCGGCAGGGTATGGGCTTGTGCAGGCGCGGCGCCTGCACGGGCGGGTCCCTTGTGCTCTTCGGGGCGCGGACCTTCTCCTTCGGCACCGCCTCCCCGCCGCCGGACGCCCACTGTATATCGTAGGAGTGGGTCTCGACGCGTTGTATGGAAGCGCGGAACCAGCGCTCCCGGCCGTTCCGCGCCTCGCCCAGCGCTAATACCACGTCACCTACAGCAAAGTCCGGGATCGCGCAGAACGGCGTCGCCGGCTCCGACACACCGCTTGGCGACGGCGCGAGGAGCGCGACCAATAGGGGGACCACACCGCAGTAGCGGAACGCGTCCACCGTGTCCCTAAAGTCGCACCGCGCCGCCACCACGAGCAGCGCCTCGAGGTGGCACTTTTTGAACGACGTTTTCAATGCTTCGGCGTGGATCGGCACGAGCGACGACGCCACGTGGCGCACGTCGGCGTCGCACCCCACCATGAGCGCGTACGTCGCCGCGCGCAGCGCCACGTAGGCACTCTTCCGCGCCCCGGTCCGGTCCAGGCGATCCGCCGCGAAGGCCAGGGGGCCCTTGGTCGCTCTTAAAACATAACGCACGAGGACCGGCGACTGGGAGAGCAGGTGCCGCAACGCTTTCAGAGCGTGGACCGCTTCAACGTCGTCCTCCGCGAGGCAGGCGTCCACGTGGCGCGTTGAAGCCTGGGCCGTCTCCTCGTCAATCGATTCCACGAGCTCCAGCGCCGCGCGGCACACGGGCACCGACCGCCGGCCCCGGCCGCCCCGCAGCACTTCGCAGGCAAGCTGCTCCGCATGTACGTCCGCGGCTTTCAGGAACGCGCAGAGCAGGGCGCGCTCCTTCACGGCGTCGGTATCCAACGCGCGGAGGCGGTCCGTGGCGTACATTAATGTATCGCCCGTGCGCGTCGCGAGCGCCACCGCGTCATCCACGGATGCCCGCGCACTCACCGCCGCGCAGAACGCCTCGAAGGCGAAGGCGGCGTCGTCCTCCTCATCACCTCGTAGGGCCGCGCACGTCGCGCGCAGGACTTCGAGTGACTTCGCATCGAGCGGCGGCGCACAGACGCGCCGGCGCCAGGCCTCGTCATCCATGCACGCTAGGTATGCGCCCTCGCCATCCAACGCCGCGAAGGCCGCGAAATTCGAAGAGGAGACGACCTCCGCCTTGGATCTAGCGGTCGCCAAGCGGTGCGTCGACCCGTCTTTGTACCGCGTCGTCGAACGGGCGGAGCCGCGCTGGGTCCGCAGGGTCAGGCGCGCCGAGAAGCGCGTCGTCGAGCCCAGGGGCGACATGAGGCTCGGCTTCATGGGGCTCAGCCGCCCCAAGTGCAAATCGGGCACCTCGAACCGTGACTTCGTCATGGAGAAGTCCGGCGAGACCAAAACGATGTCGTCCTGCGCGTCGCTCGTGGTGCGGCCCCAGTGCGTCGGGGACGTCGGGAGCTTCCGCACTTCGTCTTCCTCGAGCGTCTTGGCGCGCGGGCGGTCGTGTCGTTCCGTCACGCGCCGCGCCCATCGTTTCGCGGCGGCTGCATCATTGGTGTGCAATGTCGCAGGCAGGAGCTCCACGGCCTCGGCGCCCGCTGTTTCTAATGCTGCGGCTAGGCCCGCCGGGGCCACTTTCGCACTGGTCCTCGTCAGCCGCGTGAGCGTGCGGAGTTTGCTGAAGAGGCTCGCGGGCCTTTTCTTTTGTGGTGTGGCCATGGGCGGCTCTATGGGCAGCCCTTGGGGCTTTATTGCGCCTTGCCCTGGCACATTACAAACTAGCGCGCTGGGTGGCGCGTTTTTGGGGCCCCGCTTTCGTCGGAGCAGTCTTCCGGCCTTCTCTACACGGGTATGCGTTTGAATTAGTGAGCGATCTGGCTGCTCACCGTGGGACCCCGCACGATAGCATCGTCGACATCGAACGAGCGTAACAAGTCGCGGGCGTATACTCGCGCTCTTACTGCACAAATAGGTGCTGATCCTGCGTTATAATTACGATACGAACCCACAGCAGCGAAGGCGGCGGCGGCCAGGCTCCTGATGCGCCTACACGCCATATCGCCTACTGTACTAAAAACGCGGCATTCGCGGCCGGCGGGCGGCTTCGCCGAGGCCGCGAGCCGGCTCCGCATGCGTGCGCCGGACCGCTAAACCATCGCGACGCACATACGCACGAGAGAGCACCCACAGCAATACATTTCAAACACGGCCGCGAGGGATGCGGAGAGGCGTTGAAAGAGAGCGCTTCACCACCACGCCAACGAGGAGACGCATGTTACTAACGCCTACACACGCAGGTGCCGGCGCGTCATTCGACGAGGGGGAGGACGACATGTTCTTCGGCGGCGGGGGCATCCCGTTCGGCATGGACGACGGCATGGGCGGGGGCATGCCCGGCATGGGCGGCATGGGCGGCGGCCGGCAGCGCGAGGCCGCGGACACGACGGCGCTGTACGAGGTCCTAGGAATCCAAAAGAAGGCGACGCAGTCGGAGATCAAAAAAGCGTTTCGCAAGAAGGCGCTGAAGACGCACCCCGATAAAGGTGGGGACGTCGAAGAATTCAAGAAATTGCAAGCGGCCTACGAAGTCTTAGGCGACGAAGAGAAGCGCGCCAAGTACGACCAGTACGGCCTGGAGGGCTTGGAGGGCGGCGACATGCCCGACGGCACGGACATCTTCGACATGTTCTTCGGGGGCGGGAGAAGGCGCCGCGGGGGCGGCGGCGGCAAGCGGAAGGCCGAGGACACGGTGTACCCCCTCAAGGTGTCCTTGGAAGATTTGTACAACGGCAAGACCGCGAAGTTGGCCATTACGCGAAACGTCATGAAGGGCGAACCGCGGAAATGCTCCACCTGCCGCGGCCAGGGCGTCGTGATCCAGATGCGCCAGATCGGCCCGGGCATGGTCCAGCAACTCCAGGCGAGATGTCCCGACTGCAGCGGCGGCTACAAGGTCACGATGAAGAAGGAGCGCCAGGTGCTGGAGGTCAACGTGGACAAGGGCGCCGCGCACAACACTAAATTACGCTTCTCGGGCATGGGCAACGAGCAGCCCAACACGGAGCCCGGGGACGTCGTGTTCGTGCTCCAGCAGAAGGACCACGCGACGTTCAAGCGCAAGGGCGCCGATCTGTTGATCCAGAAGGACGTGGCGCTGGTGGAGGCTTTATGCGGCTTCGAGTTCGTCGTGAAGCAACTGGACGGGCGCACGCTCATCGTGAAGAGCAAGCCGGGCCAGATCGTGCGGCCCGAGGTCAGCCCGGGCGTGCCGTACGTCATGTGCGTCGACGGCGAGGGCATGCCCAAGGCGGGCAACCCCTTCGACAAGGGGCGGTTGTTTTGCCTGTTCACCATCGTCTTTCCGCCGAACTACTCGCTGGAGGGCGACGCGGCCAAGCTGCTGAAGCAGGCCCTGCCGCCGGCGCTGAACAACGACACGTACGACGCGGCCGAGGCCGAGGAGGCCCTGCTGGAGGAGATCGACCTGGAGGAGCTCGGCAAGGGCCAGGGCGCGGCCGGCGGCGACAGCGAGGACGAGGACGGCGACGACCCGCGGCAGCGCGTCCAGTGCGCCCAGTCGTAGAGGCGCGCCTTTCCCCCGTCTCCCCCCCCGGTTAAACCCATATGTCTCCGCT
>Ga0114994_10004389_pt1 | contig 10250 bp, 8 predicted proteins | sample ArcticOcean_MG_C_9_FD_87043 | JGI IMG/M metagenome (GOLD analysis project Ga0114994, IMG submission 87043) | Marine microbial communities from western Arctic Ocean - ArcticOcean_MG_CB2_152 | ecosystem: Environmental > Aquatic > Marine > Oceanic | place: Arctic Ocean: Canada Basin | collected... | reverse complement strand
TTGAAGGGTTTGCCGTACTCTGGGGAGTTTCCCGTAAATCCATGATTGGGGAATTAACCGGTCAAGCAAATCCTTCAGAAAGGTTGAGTGGGACATTAGGGGTCGCTTCGTTAGCACATTTCGAACAAATCGATATCGTTCGTGTTCATGATGTTGAGGAACACATCGATGTATTCAAAGTATTGAATGCACTTGACTAAAGCCCGAAACTACCCAACAATCCAGCAGCAGCAAACCATGCACCTGCCATACTGCCGACATTTGAAAGGGAAGTCACCATCAATACTCTTCCTGCTTTATTACTCCAAAAGGAACCTAAACTTTCGAGTTTGAGGAATTGTTGCAAATCCTCGGCCGTTGGTTCCCGCATTTTGAGTTGAACATAACCTGCAAACCAGCCTGCTGCGAGAGTTGGATTCAATGAAGTGATTGGCGAGGCGGCAGCGGCAGTGAGTATCGCCAAAGGATGGCCACGAGCAAGCGCACATCCAAGGGCAGCAAAAACGGCATTTGCTGCAGTCCATACGGTGAACATTTTGAGTAAACTAAAACCTTCTCCATTGGCGATAAAATACACCATCAAACTCATCACAAAAAGAGGAATCATCCATGGAATACTTTTTGCAAGCCGTCCAGCCACTGGGAGATGCTCAAGTTGCTGTAAGCCTTCTTCATCAGGCCCGGTTGCATCCGTCAAATGCTTTTCAATGCCTTTGAGGTGGCCTGCACCTACGACTGCGAGAATCTTCTTGTCGGATGGAAGAGATGCAATCTTTCCTGCAAGAAAAGCATCTCTTTCATCGATTAAAACAACACCTGCTCCGGGAGAGAATGTTCGTAGTTCCTCCATAAGTGAAGTCAAGAGATCTTGGTCTTCGAGTAACTCACCAACCCCAGGAGCATCATCGTCTTCATCATCTTCACCCAATAAAGACCACAGAATTCGAACCTTTTCTCGGAAACGCATTTTCTTCCATGCTCTACGTAATGTTGTTTGGATATCACGGTCAATCAGTGCGACTTCAAGTTCAGCCTTTTCTGCTTCCTGAACGGCAACGAGTAATTCGGCTCCCGGTTGCTGTCCTTCATCGAGTCCCATTTTGCGTTGTTCAGCAGCTAACAAAGATTGAAGAAGAACAAGAGGCGCTTTTCCTTCCTTGACGACTTTGAGTAATCCTTCTTTGTCAAGACGGCGATTGCTGGTAAGTGCTTGATGGCGTGAACCACAGAGTTCAACCGCGACGATATCAGGCTGATAGGTTTTGATCTGCTCACGGACTGCATCGACGCTTGCCGTCGAAACGTGAGCAGTACCGAGAATTCGAAGCGTTGGTGAGAAATCAACGAGAGGTGTTTCAGGCATCAGACTACCTCACTTCGGAACAACAGTTCTAATTCTGAACCCATCGCTTGGACGGCCTGACCTGCAGCTTCATCAGGGTCGCCGGGAACGGTTGAGAGAAGGACATCGAATGGAATTTGCCCACCGGCTAACGCTTTGTGACCACCCGACAAACCACCCCCCCATTTTTCAGAGAGTATTCGCCCAAGATGAATCGATTCATCCGTAGTACGAGCAGAAAGAATGATTTTCCCACGGCGTGGACCAAAGACAATGACTGTGTCAATACCTTCTGTAGGGAGAAGGAAGTCGGCAATTTGAGCCAATGAATCTCGGTTTGGCATTGAGGTTAATGGGGCAAGTAATGTCGATTCAAACAAGAAACGAGAACCCAATGCTTCTGCAAATGATTCAAGCGTTTCTTGTGACCTTGGCGGCTCTTCTATAGAACGGAGCAAGTCTTTATCGACAAAGGCATTAAGCCAAGCTAAAGATCGAATATCAACTGGATTGAAATCACGAGTAAAACCAAGGGTATCGGTCCGTATGCCAAAGGCAAGTGCAGTAGCAATACGTTCAGTAATAGGGTGATTAAGGCTCATCAGAAGACTTGCAACAAGCGAGGATGTTGCTGAAAACTCGGGACGGACCAATGAGATATCTGCTGCCACTGACTCTTCCAAAGAATGATGGTCGAGAACAATGTGTGGCACACAATCATCTGGAAGAATATTATTGGCACCTGGACGATGGAAATCAACGGTCATGACAACTGCAGCATCGCGCAGAACATCCTGTACTTCCCAATCAAGAATAAGCCGTCGGACCGGAATGTCGAGCAGCCGCACCATAGCACGATTCTGTTGGTGTTCAATGAGCCCTCCATGCAAGAGTTCGGGAACAAGGCCCATTTGCTGCACGAGATCATACATTGCTAATCCAGCGCCCAATGCATCAGGGTCGGGATTATCATGACAAAAGATGGCCACTTTGGATTGTGGAGGGATTGAACGAAGATAATGTAAAACGACACTTGCCCCATCTTTTTGTTCCCAAGAACGTATACGGTCTTGCATAGCAGCAAAGGAGACATCATCAACACTGATGAGGTCAATGCCATCCCCTTCCAAGGGTAAAGTGGTGAGTATAGGAATATCAGACCAATGATTTTGCAATGCAGCAAGTGGGGCTGCATCAGCCAATGCTTCAGGGTTGAGCAAAAGAACAGCCGTTGGTTTATGGGCATCAAGTGGGAGATCGTTGAGTAAAGTTGGACCTGGGAGGGCAATGATTTCACAACCCTCTAATGGGCCATCGAGAGGAAGATTGGCGGCAAGTCCAACCAATATACTTCGACGACGTTCTGCACACCATTGGCTCAAACGTATGGCGAGTTGCCCTGAACCTATGATGAGAAACATAACTCGTCCCGTTCCCTCTTTCTCCTCTTGCGGTTTGAAGTTACGCCCGAGATGCGAGATAATCGAACTCAAAAGTCGATGATGACGTTCTCGCGCTCTTCGGCAAATACTTCGAACAATTGACGGCGTTCACTGCCTTTCATGTTGGCAACAAATACAGTAGGAATCATTTGAATGGTTTTGTTAAATGATGTCACAGATGAATTGTAAAATTCTCTTCGGTCAGCAACTTGGTTCTCAAGTGCTACCAATTGATTCTGTAAATTGATAAAAGAAGTATTAGCCTTCAAGTCAGGGTACTGCTCAGCAACCATGTTGATTTTTGGCATAAGTCCTGCAAATGCTCCTTCTGCGGCACCTACACCTCGTACGTCACCAGAAGAAAGTGCTCCAGCAGCTGATTGGCGAGCCTTAGCAAATTCCATGAACAAATCTTTTTCATGCTTTGCATAACCCTTTACCATGTTCACGAGATTCGGGATCATATCATAACGCTGTTTGAGGAGAACATCGATATCAGCCCAAGATTTGTTAACATTTTCTTCAAGATTAATCAATCGGTTCCAAGTTGAGAAGAACCAGACGATGAATACAAGAAATACAAGTCCAACAATGAGTCCAACAATAAGAAGCATATCTGCCATATCGACTCCTCAAATCTCTATGTTATGAAACCATTGGTTTCGTCTTTGCAGGAGAGGCAAGGTCTTGAAGCAAGAACTGCTGCGACAAACATCTCTGCATGATAATTTGAACATGGAGGGGAATAAGCAGTGCCGAGGGACTCCAATGATTGCTGAAACTCTCATCATTTCGTTGGCCATTTTCGTGGTTGCCTTTTTCTTTGCCCCCATTGGCATGGGTGGGGGAATGCTGTTTGTACCATTACTCCACTATGGCCTCGGCTGGGAGATCAATGGCGCTCTTTTTGCCGTATCTCTGTCGCTCACGGCAATTGTCAGTTGGGGAAGTGGACTCGCACACAGGGAAGAGAAGCATTACGATGATGAATCTCTTAAAATTGGACTCAAAGGAGCGATAATAGGTGCAATTCTTGGAGTGGGTATTGTCGTATTCATCGGAGACAAAATGGATATTGTCTTCAAGACGCTGAGCCTCATCATGATTTCATGGGCGATTTACAAAACAGCCATAAAAATGCGAACTGATTCTAAAAATAAAGAGATACTTGATAAAGAATCCCAACAAGAGATTCAATCTACACCTCTCCAAATCGGTGCAGGAATCGGAGGTGTACTCTCAAGTGTGTTGGCGATAGGAGCAGGTGTGATTTATGTCCCAGTTTTACGAACTTTTGCTCATCTCAAACCGCGTAAAGCAATTGGAACAAGTCTTCACTTAATGATGGTCGTTGTACCAGTAGCCATTTTCACTCATCTTTTGACATTGCCCACAGAGATGTATTCTAAACTCAGTGAAGAGATTCTACTGATTCTTATGTTCATGGCACTTACTCTTCTCGGTTCTCGAAATGGGGCTAAATACGGAATTAAATACCTTTCAGAACAACAGTTGATGAAAGTATTTCTCTTCATTATCCTCGTCATTGGACTGAAGTATGTGGCAGACCTCGGTGGGTTTTAACCCTCATGTTCGAGAATCAAATCCTCGGAAGGTGCAGTGAAAATCAATTGCGTTGTGTCTTCAACGGCGACAATGCCTCGAATACTGTGTTTTTCTTGAAGTTCAACAGTTGGCTGAGCGAGTTTGACACGAGTGTTGGCAAAAGAGAGTAAATGTCCTGATGAAACATTCCATTCACCTTCTGGCAGCCAGAGGCCGATTGAGCCAAGTTCGGGGTGGTGAACCACAACCAGCGTATCCTGATTCTCATCCACTTCGGCACGTACAACTCGTAAAGTTGCTGCTTCCGGAATTAATTTACTCGAAGGCTGCCAAATATTCCATGTTTCCTCAAAGGGTTGAGTGTGTTCATTGACGCGTACTTCGATGGCCTTGATTTTCTTGGCAAATTCCTCTGCGTCTTCAGAGTTTAATTGATTGAGTCCGTCCAAAAGTGTTCGAAGCCCTTCATGTTGCAGCATGTCGGTTTGTGTCATTGCCGCATTGGCCATCAGTATGTATTCAGAGAGGATCTCGAGTTGCTCTTGGGAATCGGTTTGTAATGCACACTCCATTGCTTCGTCGAGAACTTCTAAGGCTAATCCAGGTTGATCGATGGCCAACAAGGCTTCACCAAGGTCCAGTAACTGGAGGGTAGCCTGTTTTTTATCTACCAAAACAAGTGACTTTGCATCTTGAATATGTTGTTCTGCTTCATCCATCTCACCAAGGAGATGTCGGGAAATTCCCGCACACACAAGATAGGGCAGGCGAGGAGCAAATATCAATCGGGCTTGCTGGTCAGCGGTCTCAAATAATCGAGCAGAACGTTTCCATTTTTCAGATGCAATAGCAAGAAGACCAAGTTGGTAGACGGCGTGCATTTCAGCAAATGAATCATCAATAAGCGTGGCTGATTGAAGCGCTCTGGACAAATGCAATCTCGCAGTTTCACGTTTCCCTGACATCTTAGCCATCAAACCTAAAGCGGTCTCTGTTCGATATAAGTATCCACTCAATGCACTGTTCGCGAGTTCTGCAGAAGATTCATCCAAAGGTGCCAAATTAAGGCCAATTGACTCTAAAACTTCACTGAGGAGGAGGAGAGTTTCATCATACGCTTCCCGAAGGTGTTCGGAGGTGTTGGTCGAAGTAAGTCGAGAGAGGTGAGTGTCAAGCGAAAGGATAGGTCGACAAATCTCCGGAAGAGTACCGAGCATTTTCATGTCTTTTGCTTTAATCTGTTCACCAGCAAGTGTTCGTTGGAGAGCCCGTTTGAGATTACTTTCAGAGATATCTTCGGAGATTGGCCTCTCTGATTGAGGGCGATCTTCAATCAATGAATCAACCATCCAAGTTAATTTGGCTTGAATATCGTATTGGTGTACACGGCTGATTGCATAACGCATTTCAGCAGCTCGTACACGTCGAGAAAGACTTTTCATCCGACCTTTCTTTTTCGAAGGGCTTTGTGAAGACAAACGTTGAATGAAAGTGGACGGAGGGCATGTTGTATAACCGAGATTTGCTTTTTCACCGGATGTTGTCATCTTAAAATCATCAGTAACTAAAATCACTTCTTGACCGTCTCGATGAAGTTGGGATGCGAGAACCATCAATGACAAGTCGACATCTTGAGGTGAAGCCTTTTCACCAATTAATTGGCCGAGGCCTTTGATTTGTGCATCATCAATAGCAATGGTCGACAAGAGCGGTTTGAATTCATCCAAAACTTTCGGTCTTTTCGACCACTTTTGAAATCGTACATTACGTATCTCGTCATGTACACCCGGCGTTACAAAGAGCATCTGATTACTTTTTTTGAGTATCTTTGCAATATCTTTGACAAAAGTATCGGGTGCCATCGAACCAAGATGGATGAAACAATTGGAATCAACGACCCAAGTCTGCGTCATACTATCGCCAGCATGTCGAGGGTCATAGGGTTCACTATGAATTCAAACCCGGAAACACACAGGTTGCAGGCCGCGTGAAGAACCGATGACGATATCGAGCGACAATTCGGTATGCGACATCACGAAGTGGCAAAGGAATCAACCAGAGGAATGGATACCACATTGAATAATACCATTTCAAGTAAAGAAGGCACCGAATACCTGCACCTGAGCGCATGTATGGTTTACCATCACGAATGAGATAAACACTATCTGCATTCTGAAACTTTTCTGGAAAAGTCGAAATGAGTTCTTGGCCTTCTTTGCTTTCGATGGCAATGAATTGTATCGAATTTGGTTGTTTGAGTCGAGGACTGAGAAACACTGCCGTATGGGTACAGAGCCCACAATCACCATCCATCAAAACAGTATCTTTCTTGATCATTCCTTCACCTCTATTGGCTCCACATTCCATGTCCGTACTTTGACACCCGAACTCATGTGCATGTGTTCAGGATGAAGTGGGCGATCAATACCAAGGTTGTAAGATTCCAACAAGGAATTGGTTTTCATTTCCACCTGTGCAACACTATAGTTCCAAGGTTGATGATGAGTATATGCACGATGCAGTACGCCCTTATGCCATGTATACAGACTGTAACGCTCAAACAGAAAATATTCGAGTGAATCTTGTACTGCATGTTCGATTGGACCTGAACTCTTAGCCGTACCAATCAAGGATTCACCACCATTTTTACGTTCAGAGGACCATGAATAGTGTCCATCTTGTTCTACTTTGACTTTGGCTTTTGCATAACGATAAGGAAGGCCATAGGAACGGGGAGCATGGAAACACGTCACTCGACTTTGTGCATCAAGAGTGAGAAACAAAATCCCAGGAACTCCATCTTTCGTGACATATGTACGGATATTGAATTCACCAAACGTCGAGATGAATGGGAGCCAAGGTAGGCCTCTTGGACGAACTTTTTCCATAATGAATGGAATGACGCCGATGTAGGCATCCCCATTATGGAAGTCGATTTCTAATCCTTCAGGGATATAGGGCTCTAACAAGGCAGCATCAACTTTCCAATGCATGAAAGTTAAATGAATCCAATTCTGATGCAGAACACACTTACGTTCGGGCATTGCAAACGGAATATGGCTACAATCCAAGTTGTGGGTCGCTGCCATGGTTCTTGCAACAACCGTATTGATTTCAATACATCCTCTAAACCTTGGTTGATTCGACCGGTTCAGAGTTCGAAGCAATTGATTCTAAATCCTTCACTGACCATGTCGAAAGTATTCCAATCAAGAATCCAAGTGGGCCCATCATTGTACACAAGATGAGAACTGGAGTTGAAACATACATGGGCCGGCCAGCAGCCAACATTCGAAGCCAAACATATCGCCCAACAAACAAATCAAGTGCAAGCAAATGGAGCCATCCCAAGATGATTATTTCGTCTTTTGCAAACATTTCAACCACTATTTCTGGGGTTGGCATTTGGCTTGCAAATGTAAAAAGAACCTCTGGAGCATGTGGAAGAGCCAGAATCGCATATGGAATGAGAAGAGGCAGTATTGACCAACGAATATCCCCCACAAATCGTTTGGTAAGTTCATGCTTCGGCATGAACCACATCAAAGACCAAAACGGTAAAATCAACACGGAAGAAACCCAAAACATGGCTACAGCGAGAGTATTCATTCTTCAGCCTCCATGTGAGTTAATCTAAACCTTTCCGCATCATGTTTGAGGAATGGGGTATAGAAGGCGGGAAGGAGAATTAAACTCGAAAGCAATGCCAACGTAATAGCAACCACGAAGGCTTGTCCAAACAGTCGCAGTGGAAGCAATGCCGACAAATTGAGAACTGAAAATCCACCTGCTGTAGTGAGAGCTGCAGCAAACATAGCACGACCCGTTGTAGCAGATGCATTGGTTACCCACATCTCTTGAGATGCCAGAGGGTTATGCTCAACCTCTTCTTCAAGACGTACTGAAAAGTGAACTGCATAATCAACACCGAGCCCCAATGACAAGGCACCTATAGTGACTGTTTGGGCGTTGATTTGATACCCAGTGAAGCCCATAATTCCGTACACCCAGCCGACAACCATCATCAATGGAATCCAGGAGACAAAACCTCTTGCGAGCCCTTGTTTGAAGTTTTTCTGACGAGTCGTGTGGATTCCCACGAGCATGCCCAAAATTACGAATGCGACGACAGAAGTGGAAATGACGGCTGATTCCGCCACATTTGCACTGGTTTGAGCAACAATAAGGCTACGACCACCTATACGAAGAGTAGCATCGTCATCCAAAGAATCCTCAGTGTTCTGTAATGCAAGAATCAAGCGGTCGTAAAGGTCGATGGTTGCTTGCCAATCCAGCGTCTCTGCTTGGAACGAGAGGACGGTTTGTTGACCGTTTGATGACAAGACAGCCGAGGTTAACTGGCGACCTGTCGAGTTTTCGAGAAGATAGTCAGAAAGTGCTTGATAAGAGGCAGGGGTTGATGCATCCAAATCAGTCATGAGTGCATTCAGTACTGGGTCGCGCCCTTGGGCTTCAGCAAGTAAATTCCACAAACCATTTGGAACACCATTGACATCTTCACTTTGCAAGAGCATCGCTTCAGCAGCATTCCAAGTCATCCTACCTTCATGAGAGATGATCTCGGTATCGACGACCAAATACAACGGTGAACGACTGCTTTGGAAGTCATCTGAAAGCATCAAGAAATCTCCGACTACGGGAATATCCTGGTCTAATTGATCACGCTGATCAAAACCAACTTCCAATTGTTGGAAGCCAAAGTACATCGGCGTTAACAACAACAGCGCAATCACACCAACCTTCACTGGCTGAGTTGACAATCGGCCGATAGCAGATGATATACGGCCAATAGAGAGATTACTTGCTTTCGAGAGTGCGAGACGTTTCGGTGGGAACATCAACATCAACGCCGGTAAAGCCGTGATACTCAGTAAGTAAACGACAAACAATCCAATAGCGATGACCGTTCCAAAGACTTGTAAAAAGGAAAGGGCTGAGAACCTGAATGAAAGAAAACCGACCATATCCGTGAAGATAGCAATGACCAAAGCAATGGATGTCAATACCGTTCCCCTCGATACCGCGATTTTTCGTGCTTCATGAGAGAAGTCCTTGAGAGTCTTTCTTTCTATAGAATCTTGGCTGTCGAGATTTTGCATCTCTTCTCGTATCCTCAGCACCACGTGAAGGCCATAATCGACCCCGATGGCAAGCAATAAGACTGGAATTGAATTCATGGCCGCATTGAAGACCATATTGACCCCCATGAATTGCAACCAGCCTGCTACACCGTAGGTAGCAGCGATGGAAATGATCGTTAGAAAGGTGACGTAGGCTGTATCACGGACACTTCGGAAATTCAACCAAAGAATTCCAGCGAGAAGCAACATTGCAGCACTGGTAAGCATGCCGATTTCTTTACCGAGATTACCATTTGCCCCTATTGCAAGCTGTGAGAATGAAAAGGTACGTACTTGTTCATTTCCTGTTGTGTTCGTCATGTTTCCAAGCATGGTTGATGACCAAGCATCAATATCAGTTTGAACATCATCCAGAACGTCATGGCCATAGTCAGAAGGTTCACTGCTGATGACTAATGTCGTTAGAATTGGCCCTGATAGATTCCATGGGTCATTCCGGTTCTCCACCGGCATGCAACTCAAGATTGCTTCACGATAGTCAATATTTTGAAGAACGGTAAGAGGAATTAGCTGGCTATTCAAAGGCCCTGTAATAGCCATTATTTGACCAACTTCACCAGCATCTCTACCGGCAGTTAGCGCTTCAAGTTGCCCGAGTAAAGAACCCAATCGGGACGAGAGGTTTTGACCCGAATCCATTCGAGCCAGCCATTCGCTTGGCTCATCAGGCGACCATGCCCTTAGATCGGCAGGTGTTACCGCAGAAACCTCTGGGATTGAAGATGCTGCTGTTGAGAC
>Ga0114994_10004387_pt1 | contig 10253 bp, 8 predicted proteins | sample ArcticOcean_MG_C_9_FD_87043 | JGI IMG/M metagenome (GOLD analysis project Ga0114994, IMG submission 87043) | Marine microbial communities from western Arctic Ocean - ArcticOcean_MG_CB2_152 | ecosystem: Environmental > Aquatic > Marine > Oceanic | place: Arctic Ocean: Canada Basin | collected... | reverse complement strand
CATTCTTTGAATCCCAACGCGATAAATAAAAATCCTCCTGACTTGGATTACCCTCTACCCTCCTCGTCATAATCAACACCTGCTTATCCAAACTCATCGATGGATAGTACTCGGATTCTTTAGTATTTATTCCATCACCCAGAGCAATGGGAACAACCTCCATAGACGAATCCTCAACAGCTGATCTTGAAAACTCTAATCCCTTCCTCACCCAATGATAGTACTGAGATAAAGAACTGTCCTTCATTATTTTCGGGAAGGCTTTTGACTCCTTGAATTTATTCAAAGCTTCGAGTCCCAAACTGTATTCACCAGCGCACCAATTCAATTCGGCAACCTCTATCCAACCTCTAGGAAACTCACTATCATCTATCCTAAGCCCTGTATATAATGCTACTAGCGTCGAAGACTCATCTCGCTGATCGCGATAGGTTTGGGCTAAAAAAAAGAATGCTGCGGCAAACTCAGGTGATTTCTCAATAGCTTTCTTCAAAGCGGCTTGAGTAGCGTCTATGTCCTTCTGTTCATAAGCCACTACGGCCTTGTCATACGCCCTCTGAGAAGCCTTCGATATTTGAGCATCGATAGATGTTGTACATAAAATAACACACAATATGATAATGAAACTTCTCACTTTGCTAAGTTGGTGAATAGTCAGCCTTAACGACATTTGTTGTCGAATTATTTCTCCACGTAAATTATCACAATGCGAATAGGCCTTCTTTCCGATACTCATAGCCATATCGACGAGAGAGTGATGAAACACTTGAAGGGTTGTGATGAGATTTGGCATGCGGGAGATATCGGGGATTTGCACGTCACTGACAAGTTGGCAAAAATTGCTCCACTTCGCGCTGTACATGGCAATATTGATGGTGCTGACATTCGTGCTGAGTTCCCTCAAGACTTAGTGTTTTCTCTTCTAGACCAAACCATCTGGCTCACCCATATAGGCGGTCGCCCCCCTCGCTTTGCCCCTGGAATTCTCATCAAACTCCGCAACCTTCGCCCCTCAATCTTCATTTGTGGCCACAGCCATATTTTACTAGCCCGGGGCTGTGACTCGTTCGGTGGCTTACACCTTAATCCCGGTGCAGCTGGCCTCTACGGACAACATGCTGTTCGCACACTTATGAGATTCACTCTAACAACTTCGGGTGTAACCGACTTAGAGGTTGTTGAAATACCACGCACTTAAAATCATTAGGGAATTTGTTAACTCATAGGTTGACTTTTTTCCAAGTCAAAACGCACCTAACACTCAACTTCATAAAAAAAGACCTATATTTGCATTGTCCTTATAGAGGATATCGGGTGTTTTGAGGCAGTTGGCTTGCAAGGCACCATTTCCCAAATAAATTTTATTTACTTCTGATGTACGACATCATAGAACTAAACGGCAAAAAAGTTGCCGAACTCCGAGAAATAGCAACTAAGCTTGAAATAAACAAAGCTGAAAAGCTTAAAAAGCAAGACTTAGTTTACTCTATACTCGACGAACAGGCTCTTCAGCCTTCAAAAGAGAAAACCTCTCCAAAAAAGGAGACAAAAAAAGCTCCTCACAAATCTCCAAAGTCATCTGACAAAAAAGAGAAACCAGCTAGAAACAAACGCGAACCTCGCGAGCCACGTGAACCACGTGAGCCACGTTCAGGTGATAGCATGCGCGAAAGAAGAGATCGCAGAAGAAACGATACTGAACCTTCTGACTCTTCAAGCAGTGATGAAAAGGAGACTGAAGATCACAAACCACGCGAAAAAACTGAAAAAAACGATCGTAATGACCGCAATAACAGGCGCGATAATAAAAACGATCGTAACGAAAGAAACAGTCGAACAGAGCGTAACGATAAAAACGATCGTCCAGAGCGAACAGAACGTACAGAGCGAACAGAGCGAACAGACCGTCCAGAGCGCAACGACAAAAACGAACGCCCAGACCGTAACCGTAACCCTAATCAAAGACGCGGAAAGCAAGATAAGTTTTTAAGTGAGCCAGAAGAGCACGGATATAATTTTGATAATTTAGTTGAGATTGAAGGTGTTCTAGAAGTTCAAACAGAAGGACATGCGATTTTAAGATCTGCAGATTACAATTACCTAAACTCACCTGACGACGTTTATGTTTCTTCTAAACAGATGAAGCAATTCTCTATCCAAAATGGAGACACTGTTGTCGCTGGAATTAGACCTCCAAGAATTGGTGAGAAGTTTTACCCACTTATTAGTGTTAAATCTGTCAATGGGAGATCACTTGATTGGATTAGAGACAGAGTGCCATTTAAGTACTTAACTCCACTATTTCCTCAAGAAAAATTCAACCTGAGTACAGCAAGAGGAGGTATTTCTATGCGTTTGATGGATTTGTTCTCACCTATAGGTAAAGGACAAAGAGGTATGATAGTATCTCAACCGAAAACAGGTAAGACTACATTGCTTAAGGATTTAGCTAACTCCATTTCTATTAACCACCCTGAAGTTTATTTGATCATCCTATTGATTGATGAAAGACCTGAGGAAGTAACAGACATGAAGAGAAGCGTAAATGGAGAGGTTATCGCTTCTACATTTGACGAACCAGCAGATAGACATGTCAGGATTGCTGATTTAGTTCTTGAGAAAGCTAAGCGAATGGTTGAGTGTGGACATGATGTTTGCATACTTCTAGACTCAATTACAAGATTAGCAAGAGCTTATAACACTGTTAGCCCATCATCTGGAAAGATTCTTTCTGGTGGAGTTGAGGCTAACGCATTGCAGAAACCGAAGAGATTTTTCGGGGCAGCACGTAATATTGAAAATGGTGGGTCTCTATCTATAATAGCTACAGCACTTGTAGATACAGGCTCTAAGATGGACGAAGTTATTTTTGAGGAATTCAAAGGAACTGGAAACATGGAACTTATGTTAGACAGGAGAATTTCAAACCGTCGCATCTACCCTGCTATTGACATTCAATCTTCTGGTACTAGAAGGGAAGATCTATTGATGGACAAGGAGGCATTGCAAAGGATTTGGATTTTAAGAAAGCATTTAGCTGACATGAATCCTGTTGAAGCGATGGAGTTCGTTAAGGGAAGATTAGAGTCTACAAAAACTAATGATGAGTTCTTAAACTCTATGAACGGATAGAAAATAGCATGAATCTGAGAATTGCATCACTCCTACTACTTTTTGGATGGATATGGTTAAAGTACACTGTGCTAGGATCAGAATCGTCTTTTATGTTGGGAATGATGTATCATTTCGCAGCAATGCTTGGGATAGGCTTTACAGCTTGTTGGATAGGTATTAAGACTTTCGACATAACACCTGACTTCTTTGATGGATTTAAACACGTTGCAAAACATGTTCTGAGTTACTCCTTGGGTGCGACTGTTAGCATATGGGTTTGGTATCATTACATAATAGCTGATGCTACGCTTGAGAGATTTAACGCAATGAAAGAATTGGTTAAAACTCAATTCAGTTCCGAAACTGAGTATCTGACCTATGTAAGCGAAAATGGGCTGGATCCACATCTACCACTTTCTGACTGGATAACTGCTACGATTAGTCAAATAGAGATTATGTATTCTCCCCAAACTCACATTTCTTTGAGTTTAATGGCATATTTATTATTAGGCCTTTTCATTTCATTAATTGCTTGCGTACTTTGGACGAAGGTTTGGTTTGCACAACAAGTATCTATTGAAAAACGTTAACTCGAAAAGATGAAATTTCAAGCTTGTATAATTAGTGGAGTAATACTATTTACTTCTTTATTTACAATGGATTCGAATGCTCAAGTGGGCAGGAAGAACTTGGCTGGATTTGACAATAAAACCTTCCATTTCGGTTTCCTTTTAAGTGGGAATAGCTCTGATTTTAGTTTTGATATGAATCAAGACACAACATTCAGCACAGGACTGCATGGAATAGCAAATTCTCCTCAAGGGGGATTTAATCTAGCCTTACTCGGATCGGCAAAACTAAGCAGGCATTTAAGTCTAAGGTTTATACCCGGATTGAGTTTTCAGGATAGAGGGTTAATTTATTCATTCGGTAGCTCTCCAGGGAATGTAGAGCAGGTTTTACGTCGCACAGAATCGGTAAATCTAGACATACCCTTACTTCTTAAAATCCGCACGGATAGGCTTACAAACTTCGCCGCTTATGCATTGGTTGGAATTAAGTACAGTAAAGACATGCAGTCCCAAGAGAACGTAAACCAACAACTTCAACAAGATGATATCCTGAGGATACAGGCAACTAACTATTCAACAGACATTGGTGCTGGAATTGATATCTTTCTCCCATTCTTTAAGTTTGCACTAGAATTTAAAACTGAAATAGGGCTCATCGATGTATTAATTCATGACGACAGTGATTACGCTAATCCACTTCAAGGGTTGAAAACCAGGTCTTATATATTTTCGATTTGCTTTGAAGGCTAATAATCATCTTATCGCAGAATCAAGTTCACACTCTGAAAGACTAGAAATCGAAATACCGTGTTATTACGGATCTCGGGATGTTGAGATAGTTGAAAGTAAAGAAGGTAGAATTATTAAGTTAGATCACGTAAAATGAAGGACGATTCCTTTTTATCATTAAAAGGTCGTTCTGAAGGACTATTCAAAGCAAAAGGCTCAAAACACTTCGGGTTTGCTGTGCCTGTGAAGAGTGAAGATGAGGTGAAAGAGTTTTTGGGCTTAATTAGAAAAGAACATCCCACCGCCCGACATTATTGCTTCGCATACAGATTAGGCCATGATGCTGCTATTTCGAAAGCAACAGACGATGGTGAACCAAGTAATTCCGCTGGTCCTCCTATTCTAGGTGTTTTAAGATCTAACAATCTTACTAATGCTCTTGTAGTTGTAGTTAGGTATTTCGGAGGAACGAAGCTAGGTGTAGGTGGATTAATAGAAGCTTATAGGGAAGCAGGAAAAGCTGCAGTAGATACAGGAGATATTATTACTTGCATTAGAACAAACACTTTCAAAATCATATATCCCTATTCAAAAATGGGTGAAGTTATGACGATTCTAAAACGTGTAAATATTTCTCCTGAAAACACAGACTTTCAACTTACGTGTTCATTAGATGCAACAATACGACTTAAGGATTCGGATGCTTTTGAAAATCAAATTAGCAGTATCGATGAGGTTAAAGTGAAGCTCTGTCTCTAAGGTTTCTTAATTAAGAAAACCCACCTTTCGTCTCCTAGACAATATCGGGTGTATCTCTCTTCCCCTATTAGATTCAACATGTCTGCCGCTTCAACCTCGAATCCAGCTTCAGAAAGTCTCTTCGGGTAATCCTCAAATCCGTAAAGCCTTAAATGGTCACTCTGCCAGTAAAGTCTTTCACGTTCGAGTGGGTCAGTAATGGAGCGGTCTTCTTCAGTTTCAGAATTATTCCAATCTATCGGAACTTGTAAAATCCCCCAGCCACCTGGCTTCATAACTCTGAAAAATTCTTTGAGCACCTTTCTATCGTTATCTACGTGTTCCATAAGATGATTTGCCATTAGAATATCAAAAGAGGAATCCTCAAATGGTATATCATGCACATCAAAGTGATAGTCTGCCCAAGGTGAATCAAGATCACCACTAACGTACTCAATGTTAGCTAACTTCCTGAATCGTTTAATATAACAGTACTCTGGAGCCAAATGCAGCATGCGAGCAGGTTCTGTAAAAAAGCTTGTATACTCCATCATATAAATCCAAAGAGCTCTATGTCTTTCTAAGGAAAGTGTACTTGGGGCAAGTGCATTCTGTCTAGTTCTCACTCTACCGTAGGGCAACATCTTACGATACTTCCTAGCATCAATAGGGTCTTCATAATTACTTCCCCAATAAATCCAACTTATAGATTTAAGTCCCACATGAGCTACCCTCTGGAGCAAGGTCCGAGGAATAAATCTAGTTAAACGTGCGATTGTTTTTTGGACCAAGACCTTAAGCTTACTGAACTATAAGTCTTGATTTACCTAATACAATCTCATCTGAAAGTCTACGAACAGTAACCACGTATGATCCTGTAGCCATATCAGAGAGAGAAATGACTGATGAATTAGTAACCTTCACTTCTCTACCCATAACGTCCGTTAGAATAACTTCACATGGCTCTGAAGGCATATTAGAAATCACAATCGTACTATTTCTTCCTGCAGGGTTAGGGAACATGTCTATTGTAATAAGATCTAACTCAAATAAGCCTGTAATAGAAGCTGTAACAGACACTCTCTCAGACTCACATGAGATAGGGAGTGGTTCAACTTGCCAGTTATAGAAGAAATAATAGTAACTGAATTCTGGTCCAGCAGTACTGTTAGTGATGGCTCCTAAAGTTCCTAGATCATATGGGTAATTCAAATCAGAATCTGTACCCTCTCTCCACAGCTGCGGATCACCTGTTGCTGTGCGCAGTCCGTAATTATTACCTTCAAGAACTTCGAAGTTTAATTCTACTGTAAACTCTCCGTCTTCAACAAATAAAGTAGTTGAAGCTAGTACGTTTTCAAATTCATCTATTAGCTCGAAAGTTCTGTCGTATGAACCATTTGCGTAAACCGTTACACTTCGCAATAGCACGTCTTCTGTCACGTCGAATTCTAACCATCTGTTACTGTTAGAATGGTACTGTCCGACTGTTTGGGTTTCTAATTCTCCACCGCTAACTAACTCTCCTGATGTTATGTAAGATGATGTAGCCCAAACCATTAATTCCTCGATCAAATCATTCACAACATATGTATCACCAGAACCTAAAAGGTTTCCTTCGGTTGGTGCATCATACCAGTTTACATTCTCTCCATTATTTGCTGTAAACACAGCTTGGCTGCCCTCATCAACAGTAAAGTCTACAACTGCTGGAGGCCCCACCGGACTTTCATAAACAACTAACATATATTCTTCAGAAACACCTGCATTAGAGCAAATATCTACAACAGACACGCTGTACGAGCCTGACTCTGTTACAGATATTGATTGTGTCTCCTCATTGTTAGACCACAACCAAGAATCAGCTTCTGAAGCTGTCATTGTAATCGCACTACCGTCACAAAGGTTCAGGTCGCCATCAATTTCAACTGTAGGAGAATCGCCAACTATTTCAATTACAGACACAATGTTAGAACTTCCAGCACAACCATCTGCATCAAATACCATAACGCTAATGTTTCCGCTTTCTAAAACTACTATCTCGTGCGTGTCTGAAACACCGTTAGTCCATTGATAAGTCACGAAACCAGTAGGAGCTGTAATTGTAACTGAATCACCAGGACAAAACCCATACTCTGAAGTCGTGATCTCGATATCAACAAGGCATGGAGCTTCGTTAACAACATGGTACTGATCTATCTCAGGATTCTCTATGATGGTCTCTAAACCCGATGGCCATGTTATCACAGCTGTTTCAACAGATTCAGACAATCCTAATCCAAAGTGACAAGAGAACGTACATGTGATTCCGTAACTCTCTCCTGCCCTTACCTCACGTATTTGGGTGCCGAAGTCACCCGTAATAATGACATGTGCACCTACAGCATCAAGGTTAGATTGGAATCCCTCTAGCTCGAATGTAATCCAGTGATTTTCGTTCCCATCATTAACCCATAGGATATCCTCATGTTCGTAATCGGGAGTCACGTAACCTCCGCCATAGCTAGCATAAAGATCGACTGAGCCGTCACGGTTAACATCACCAAAGGCAAAACTATGCATCGTGTCGTCTGCAGGGAAAGTTCCGCCCACTTCCGTGAAAGTTTTATCTCCGTTATTGTGAAAATAACGGTGCGAACCACCAGAATGAACTAGATCTACATACCCATCATTATCAAAATCCTCCATTTTAGCTTGTAAGAAGAAGCCTTCCACATCAAGACCACTTCCTTCAGTGATATTTGTAAAGTACCCAGCACCGTCATTCTCAAAAAGAAAAAGGGTAGTACTATGGTTTGTTACTAAACAATCGAAATCTCCATCATTATCTATATCGGCAAAATCAACAGTCCAACTTTGTTCGAAGAATACTAGACCGCGTTCAGCAGCTTCTTCTGTAAAATTTCCGTTACCGTCGTTTACCCAAAGTTGGTTTATACGACGTGGATCGTAAGGGTCACTAATAAACTGACGACATTTAGCGATGAATAAATCAATGTCTCCATCAGTATCAAAGTCACAGAAGACTGTGCCGTAATTACCTGAATGATCGTTGCCAGAGTAATCTGTTAAGTCGTAATCCATTAAGGGAATCAACTGGGGAGCTGGAGTAAGAGTTCCATCTGAAGCGCCTTGCCACATACGACTTAAAGCATCATCATGACATCCAAAAACGTCTAGATAACCGTCATTATTAATGTCTGCCCAGTTACAAGCTTGCATGTACATTGAGCCGTTTTCAAGCTGAATAGAATTAAACTCTCCAGGAGCTGTAATATGCTGTACCTGGACGCCATCGTAAGACCCACCAGAATAAACATCCTTATGACCATCGTTATCAAAATCAGCAACACACATACCCCACTGACTGCTACCACTTACTGGGCCCAGAGGATAATCTACAAATGAGCCGTCAGGACCTTGATAAAGAATGTGAAGGTTTTTACTTTGGTCTAAAATAACTAAGTCATCAAAGCCATCACCATCCATATCTGTGAATCCAACGCAACCTCCAGAGTGATACTCACCTGGGAGTAAAGACACACCATTAGTGAAGGTTTGGGCATTAAGAGTGAATACTCCAACAAGAAGCATTGATAAAAACGTAAGCGATTTGCGCATGGGGGAAATAATATATTTAACTAAACAGGTGTAGCAAATATAATACACAAGGAATGGATTTATCTTCGCAAAATGATATCAGGTGGCAAAGTTGCATTTCACACTCTTGGATGCAAACTCAATTTCAGCGAAACTTCGACCATAGCAAAACAACTTGCTGAAGGTGGATTCGCTCGCGTTTCAGTAGATGAACAGCCCGATGTGGTTGTTATTAATACGTGTAGCGTAACTGATAATGCAGACGCGAAATGCAGAAATTACGTTAGAAGATCATTGACTGCTAACCCTCTCGCATATATAGTGGTCATTGGATGTTACGCCCAACTTAAGCCGCAAGAGATAGCTGATATTAAGGGTGTAGACTTGGTGCTTGGAGCTCATGAAAAGTTTAATCTAAGTTCTTTGCTCAATGACTTATCAAAGAGACAAGAGGGAGAAGTAATAGCAGGCGAAATCAAGGACGTTAGAGATTTTATTCCAGGTTTTTCTAGTGGCGATAGAACTAGAACTTTTCTCAAGGTACAAGATGGATGTGATTATTTCTGTGCATTTTGCACCATTCCACTTGCTAGAGGCAGGTCTAGATCTGGAACTATTGAATCTACGGTGCTGCAAGCGATTAAAGCTGCTTATACAGGTGCTAAAGAGATAGTACTTACTGGTGTAAACATCGGTGACTTTGGCAAAGCCAATGATGAAAGTCTACTAGGCTTAATTACTGAACTGGATAAAATAGATGGAGTTGAACGTTTCCGAATTTCCAGTATTGAACCTAATTTACTAACTGAGGATATTATCGATTTTGTAGCACAAAGCGATAAATTTCAACCGCATTTTCATATTCCTCTTCAGTCTGGGTCAGACGAAATCCTTTCTGCTATGAGGAGGAGATATAGAACAGAATTATACAGAACACGTATAGAATATATTCGGAAGAAGATGCCTGATGCGGGAATAGGTGTAGATGTAATTGTGGGTTTTCCTGGAGAATGTGACGCAACATTTGAAGAAACTTATGATTTTATCAACTCACTAGATATAAGCTATTTACATGTATTCACCTACAGCGAACGTCCAAAGACAACAGCGCTTAGATTAGAAGATGTCGTGCCCATCCCAACTCGACAGGCAAGGAATAAAAAATTAAGAATTCTCAGCCTTAAAAAACAAAGGTCTCATTATGAGAAATTTGTAGGCGTCATGAAAAAAGTATTAGTTGAATCATCAGAAAGCGAAGGGTTGCTATTTGGTTACACCCCTGAGTATGTACGTGTATCAATAAATGGTAGCGAATCAACCCCTAACACAACAACTAATATATATCTTAACAGAATCAATCCTGAGGGCTATGTTTCAGGAATAATTAAGAAAAGCTAAAATGTACCCAAACCTTTACTTTGTATTTAAAGACCTATTTGGTGTTGAATTACCTTTTTTAAAACTAGTAAACAGTTTTGGGTTTTTCGTGGCGATGGCTTT
>Ga0114994_10004385_pt1 | contig 10254 bp, 7 predicted proteins | sample ArcticOcean_MG_C_9_FD_87043 | JGI IMG/M metagenome (GOLD analysis project Ga0114994, IMG submission 87043) | Marine microbial communities from western Arctic Ocean - ArcticOcean_MG_CB2_152 | ecosystem: Environmental > Aquatic > Marine > Oceanic | place: Arctic Ocean: Canada Basin | collected... | reverse complement strand
GCGGTTCATAAAATCGCGAGGATTCGCTGAACAGAGGGTGTTCGTTTTTGCGCGAGCGAGGAAGAGACGCGTCGAAAATGCCCATAGTAATGAGAGTATTGCGCGCGCTGTTCTTTGTGTGGTCTGTCGGGGAAAGCATTGGAAATTCTTCAAAACGCGCGCAAAACGCGCACTACTTTACACAAAAGCTTCTCTGTTGAACAGATAATGGGGAGAAACGACGACGTGCAGCAGCGGTTGTCGTTCAAAGAGAGCATCTCTTCCCTACTCTCGGAGTATTTTTCCCATCACGCGGACGTTTTGGAATTCGTCAACGCTCTGACGGAATTATGTGTCTCTCAAGAACAGTGGAAGAAGAAGAAGAAGAAGAAGGACACGATGAACAACTCTGTTTTTATTCTCGAGATTGGCGAGATGGTGATTGCAAAAGCGATTCGTTTGACTTTAGACCGAGGGATGAAGGAACGGGAGATGTGCGCGAGGTTGATGGAACGGTTAGCCTTCGGTGTTGTCTGTTTTGGGAATGGTCCCGAGGAGTCTGAGGAGGAGACGAGGACGACGAGTCATTCTTCAACATCATCATCATCATCTGCCAGAGTAACGACCCGGCAGAATCACCACGAGGAGGAGGAGGAGTCGCCGTCTTCTAATTTCTATTTCCCTCCGGAAGCGTTTGAAAACGCGTTCGATTATCTTCTGTCCATGTTAGCGGACGTGGAAATCGACGTCCCGAAGGCGATGGAGGACGTGTCGAGATTTTTAGCGCGCGCGGTGATCGACGACGTCGTTTCGGTGACGTATTTAGAGGCGTGTTTGTCGAGACCGTCGGAGATTTCCACGCGAGGGTGCGAGTGCGCGAGGAAAGGGAAGGAGTTGTTGGAACAACCCGGGGGGGATGTGGTTGTTCGGTCGGTATGGGGCGGCGAGGGGTTGTGCGAGAACAGAGCGGACGATTTGAGAGAACGCGTGAAACGGTTGACGAACGAGTACTTTCAATCGTTGGATTGTAAGGAGTGTTCGAGAAATTTGAGAGCGTTGAATGTGCCGTATTATCATCACGAGTTTGTGTATAGGATATTGTCGGTCGCGATTGAACGAGACGCGATCGATAAGTTTGCGTGCGGGAAACAAACGATTGACGTGCTGAAGTATTTAGGCAAAGAAGGCGCGGTGAATTCGAGTCAGATGGCGAAAGGATTCGCACGGACAGCGATACGATTGAGAGAGTTAGCGTTGGATTATCCAAACGCTCCAGAAACGTTCGAACGATTGGCGGAAACCGCGAAGTCGCGAGGATTGTTACCGACCGGGTTGAGCTCGTGGGCGACGTTGAAAACGAGAAACGTAAGTTCGCACGCGAAGAAGTTGGGATTACGAAAACAGCTTTTGAGATTAGACTCGGCGGAAGATTTGTTGGCGTTGGCGCACGAGAATAGGCGGAGGTATAACCAATCGCCGTTAGGCAGCGTTGCCGAGGGAACTGCGTCGCAAGTAGCTGCACAGGCGAGAGGTGAACAACTGTCTCCATCCTCGGCGAGGTTTCGCGAGCGAACAAACCGAAGAAGAAATACTATGATGTCGTCAACATCGGCGGCGGCGACGGCAACTAAAGCGTTGCATTTCGGAGGAGAAAACACGACGAGTGGTGATTCCGGCGAATCCGACAGCGGCGCCCGAAGTCGTTCGCAATCTCCTCAACCGATGAGTGCGGGTGGATGGCTATCGCCATCCGGGGCGCGAAATCGAAGGCGGATGCAAAATAACGCGGTTGACGTGGCGATGCTTCGAGCGCAACTTGGGTCGACGCACCTCATGCACCGATCGTTGAATGAAACAAGAGGAGCTATTATTGACAACGATAACGGAGAAGAGTCAACATCACAACGCTCTCAAAGAAGAAGAAGCGGTATCGAAGCGCGTGAAGAAAACACGTGGCGGAGGAAGTTTTCCTTGAACAAGGAGCATTTACGCACGCTTCGTGAAATGCGAGCGAGAGATAATCACACCAAACACGTCGCCGAAGGAACGACGTTGAAGATGCGGCGTAGGAATAACGCCATGTATTATGCGAAAATAAACGAAAAGGCGTCTGCTGCGACGAACAACAAACCGTTCTTACGACGCTCGCACTCCGCCCCGGGGGGTCTGCGCGAACTCGACGAACTCGCCAGTTTCGTCAGCGATGTCGGTAAAGTCCACGATTACTTACCATTCAACGATCGTTACGAAGTTGGTGAAACTATGGGTAAAGGTGGCTTCGCCGTCGTTCGGAAAGCTAGACATAAAGAGTCCAACGAAATCATTGCTGTCAAGACTATTTCGATTAAAGAGGTTTTGGAATCAGACGACGATTCCAAAAAGTCCAAATCGGACGGATCCTCCGATGAAAATTCAGACGACGACGACAACGACGACAACAGCGAGGCCGACAGCAACTCGGAAGAGTTCGAAGCGATGACTACTGAAGAAGTCTTAAACGAGCTCGCTTTAATGCAACGCCTTTCCAGTCACCCGCACATTGTTACAATCCGCGAATTCTTTACGGAGCAAAACGGCGCGGTCATTCACGTCGTCATGGACTTGTTGAAAGGTCAAGAACTGGAAGACGCGGTCGCAGAACAACCGAACGGTCGGTTCCCTGAACATATCGCAAAAAAAATTATCCATCATCTCATCGATGCAGTCGCGTTTATGCACACAAAAGGTGTCATTCATCGCGATTTGAAACTTGAGAACATCGTTTTGAAAGAGAAGGACGATTACGACACGGCGACGATTGTCGATTTCGGTTTGGCGAAGGTTTTACGAACCAGACAAACGTCCGCGGGCGTGGACGGAACTGTCGCGTACGTGTCTCCCGAAGCTTTGTTGCAAGGCACATATGGTCAAGGCGTAGATGTGTGGGCGTGCGGCATCGCGCTGTTCGTTTTACTATCCGGCGAATGGCCGTTCGAGGATGAGGACGAGGACGAGTTGATTGAACTCATTTGCGAGGCGAACATTGATTACTTCTTGTTTGATTTTAGCGGCGTTTCGGAAACGGCAAAAGATTTATTGAACGGATTGCTGGAGCCGAATCCAAAGAGACGTTTGTCTGCGGCCGCTGCGCTCGAACACGAGTGGTTCAACCCGGTGCACGAGAAGAACGATTCGCAGCGGTTGCGAAGAGTCCACGGAAAATTGGAGGCGTACTCGTACGTGGAGCATCAACTACCCGAAAGAAGGTTTGAAGAGGGCGAGTATTTATGCGTCAAAGGCCAGCCGTGCTTGGAGACATTTTTGATCACCAGCGGTGAGTGCACTATCGAGGAAGGCAAAAGTGATGACGAGACGGGGAAAATAATGAGATTTCGACGAGCGTCCAACTTGGTCGGCGAAATCGATCCAGACGCGGAAACGTATTCGGTATCGGTCAAGGCGAAAGAAAACACGCGCGCGCTCGTATTTACAAAAGACGATATCGCGTGGGCGAATAAAAGCGATTATCGCTTGACGCAAGCTTTTAACAACGCCATAAGAGAACGCAGACGCGTCGTCGCGAAATACGAGGCGAGACTGCGAAATATTGCGAAGCAGAAAGAGCGCACGGAAACTCGCCATCAATCGGAGTTTGTTCGCCGCTAATAAGCTAAATCATAAAATTCTGTTATTAAAAAACACTGTACTGCTACTATTACAAATCTTCTATGCGTACTTTACTGCTACGGATACTATATCTAGGTACAATACTGGGGGGGAGGCGGTTGATCTGGAATCTGTCCAACTGCGAAATCTCTCGAGCCGAACGGATCGGCAGGATTAAAGTCGGGCGTAAACTGATTTGCGGCTGCTTGATTCTGCGGTGCCAAGGACGTGACCGTGACGACTGGCTTAGCCGCCGGCACGGTCGACGTAAAACCCGCATAAGGAGGAGATGCACTCGGCGTCTGTTGCACGTTCCCAAAACCAGACGACCGTCCAAATCCAATTTGCCCTCCTCCAAAAGATGTTTGTTGTTGTTGTTGCTGCTGCTGTTGTTGAACGCCGCCAAACGGTTGGGCGGGAGAAGGACTCACCGCGCCGAAAGACGCCGTCGCGCCTCCACCAAACGCACCAAAACTACCACCACCAACACCACTACTCATTGCCGTTGGCAAATTCCGTTCGTACGCTTTCCCACCTCCTCCTGATGGTACCATCTGAAACTCAATCTTCCTCTCCGCGCCGGCCGGTTTCATCGTCCCTTGGTCCACCGAATCAAACACCTGTTTCAACTGCGTTTCCGGCATCGACTTCAACACCGTCCGATCGTTCTCTTTCAACCGTTCGTACTCTTTAAACGCATCAAACACCGCTTTGTGCTCCCCTATTCTCGCTCGCGTCGCTCCACTGACCCATCTGAGTTCTTCCACCGACGTGTCCCCGCCCAAGAGATTGTTTTTGGACGCCCCGGGGCCGTAACTCGTGAGCGGCCAGAGTGGAAATTCGACGCCGAAATCGTCTCGCAAAAGGTCTCGTCTCGGTTGCGTGTTCGTGCCTCCTCCGAATCCTTGTCCTCCCCGACCTCCTCCTCGATTTCCTCCTCCTCCTCGACCTCGACCGCCGCCTCGGTGCCACTGGTTGGACATTTTTTACGTGTTGATTTATGAAGAGTTTCCGTCAGCATTCAACTGAAATTCCCCAGAGAACAACTTGAACTCTTTCTCAGAGCAGAATGTCCCCCTTAACCGCCTCAACGGACGAGAACGACGCAACTGAAGTGGTGATAAAGTCGTTCGATTTATTCCACGAACGCGTCGACCGCGCGTTTAAATCCATGGTGGCATCGTCATCGTCTTCAAAGTCGTTTTGGAGAACGAGCGAGGTGTTGGCAATTCGTCTCCCGGGGAAAAACATCACGGCAGACGACGACGACGACGACAAAGAAGAAGAAGAAGAAGAAGAAGATCAAGAGAGGGAGAACAGAATAAACGATTGCTTATTCGGAACGAAGAAAGAAACACGGAAATCGATCGGGAAGTGCGATCGACTCGATCGAGAAACAGAGTTCGACGGAGACGATATGATGGCAGTTGGGACGACGGAAGACTTTATGGTGGTGAGGAAAAAGCGTAAGCGATACGTGATTCCCGATCACGAAAGGTTTCCGGAAAAGTACGTGAAATATAGTTTCGATGAACCCGTCGTCGTTGGGGGCGGTGAGAGTGGTAGAGAGAAAAAGAAACGGAAGAAGGAGAAGACCGACGACGACGACGACGAGGTGCGAGAAGGCGTACCGCCGGACGCGCTCGCGAGAAGCGCAGACGTGGAAAAGACGACGAGGGATGTAGGAGAACCTAGAATTATGCGCGGTAAGAAAAAGAAAGAAGGAGCAGATGCGGAGAAACAAAGTAGAAAGAGAACGAAGAGGGTGACGCGATCTTTGTCGATTGCGACGACGAGCATAGCGGCGCAGGATGTAGAAGAAAACGGAGGGTAGAAAATGTGACTACTACTTTAATGCTATTTACAAAGCTATACATCTACATCTACATCTACATCTACATCTCTGTGCTGATTTAAAGATACGTACTCGTTGGTAGGAAATACGTTTCCATCTCCCAGTACTTTCCGTGTCCAGTAACACCTTCCCAATCAATCTTGTCTACTTTTACCGATTCAAAAGTCGTCAACATCCCGCTCAAGTCCTTCAATTCTTTCGCTATAAGTCTATTGTACACCATGTGAAAGAAGATGTTATCTGGACAAAAACCGTTGAAATACGAGTACGTGCACCGTTTTCCTTCCTCTTTACTCTTTTGAAACAACTTCGGTAAATGTACGTGAAACTCTCTGATTTCGTTATACGTCTCGCCGTAGGTATCGAAAAACGCCCCCGTGAACGAGTATTCTTTCGCCAAGTCGTCGATGACATCTTGCCACCGTCCAAACACTACGACGACATTTTCTTTCTCATCCCAGCCTTTCCTTTTCATGTGCGCGTACACATCCGGATGCGCTTCGATTATCACGTGCGTCTTCGGCTTCAAATCTTGAATGAAGCCGTCGATTATACCAAGCCCGAACCCGACGTTCAACACGACGGCTTCTGATGCCTTCCCATGCTCCACATCGCAAATCTTCTCCGCGTGCAATTTCATCAGAGGTGTTTCCCATTTCATCATCACCGCATCGCCTTGCGCGTCTAACAATCGATCGTTTGCGTCGTACTTTAACTTTTCCGAAAGATACGACGTGTCCGTTTCGTACGCTCCACTCGTCCTGATTTCATCCCCTAATAGCAATTCAACCTCCACGCCATACTCCATCAACTGAGATGCGAGGTGAGGATACTTCTCCGCCGCGTATTCTCCCGCGCAGTGCCCATCGTCGTCCACGTCGTTCCAAGGTGCACCAGATGAGAGTAATAATTCAACGATAGATTCGTTCCCGTGCGTTTCGCAAGCACGCATGAGAGTGGTATTGGAATTGGAAATTTTCTTCAAGACGCAGTCTGTGCCTTGTTCGGAGATGATTCTTTGGACGAGCGCGAGGTCGTTGGCGTCAATGGCTCTAAAAATATCCTCATAATCCTCCTCCTCGTTCGGAGGATGATGATCGTTTTCGTTTTTTTGAGGAGATGACATGTTTAGATGGGCTCTTCGGATTGGAGACTAAGCGCTAAAGAGGCAGCTTTGTGGCGTTTCCGCGTTAGGTAAAATGCAACATTTCATAAACAAACTCTATAGTATTAGTAGTACAACTTTCAAACGCTAAACTTGGTTTTGGTATCAATCTTCGACTTGGTGTGATTGCGTTGCATGAGCCAGACGAAGACCAAAACCACGAACATGCCTGCGTGCGTCAGAGTCGGCACTTTCGGCATGCGCTCGATGTTGCTCAGCAATCGAGCGCCTAAACGGCAGGTGTACCAACTTAAAAGTAACGCGGCGACGCCGAGCCAGCGGTGGATAAAACGAAAGATTGGACGGGGAATCCAGTTGCGGATGTTTCCTAACGTCATTTGGACGACGCACAAACCTAAGGTTTTCAAGCCGAAAGTACCGTGAGGCCCCCACGGCGTGGAGAAACCTCGGAGGAAGAGGATGCCAAAGATACCAAACAGAGTGCCGTAAAGAATGACGGCGCTCAAAGATTTGTGCACGGTGAACCAACCGGTGGCATTACCTTTACCATAGCGAGCGATAGATGCCGAAACCGGTGCAAACACGACCCATAAAATAAACATGCACGCGCCGTGCGCGACTCTGCCGATGGTTCTTCGTTGCAACGATTTCGTCTCTTCCGAAACTCGATCCGAGGCTTTCTTCGCTCTCAGTTTCGGGTCGACTATGTATATGTCTTTGTTGTCGCCTCCTTTCGCCAATTTACTGTGAAATGTTTTGTGGAACTCCTTCTTCTGTCCGTGTTTGGCTTTATATTGCGTTCCCTCTGGATCTTTCGCCGCTAAGAACGCCTCGCGACTCTCCTCTTCTCGTTCTTCGCCGTCGCTACTCCCGCTCGCATCGTCCGTTCCCGTTGGCGCATACCCACCACGCATCGCCGCTCCTAAACTCGGCGCTTTATTCCCATTTCTATCCATCTCTCGCACATCTTCCTCAATCAGCTTCAGACCGTCCACCCCTCCCGCTCTCGCGCTCCCTCTCTCGTACTTCATCTCAAACGCGTACCACGTCTCGTACTCCTCCACCACGGTCACTTTAAACGTCACGCGCTCCGGAACATCCACCGGTACCACCCAAGGTAACACGTCTCTCTTTTGCCCCCCATCTTTCGAGTGTGAAATATCGTGCGTCGCGTGTGTTGGCCCGCACATCGGGTGGATTTGTGCGCGTTCCGGCATGTCCTTTTGCAGCCACTTTCCAATCGGTTTGTTCGTCTTCCCATCGACCGCGTATATCATGAACCCTTTATATTTCCGTTTCCCGAGAATCTGCGCAAACACGGCCGCGCCTGGGACGTTAATCCCGGGTGAACCGAGCGTAAATGTGAAGTCATTATTCAAATCGGACGGTTTCGTCGATGGAAGGCCGTGTAAAACGCCGTCAAAGTCGCAACTTCCCGCGCCAGAGGAGTACGCGTCGACCTTTCCAATCGTCTCAGTTGTCATCGAGAAGAAGAAGACAAAGAACACCGCGTTGCAAAAGAAGAAGAAAAACAAAGACAGCGATTGAATAACGGCAGCACAACCATCATTTTCGCGTTTTGTTCTCCTCATCCTTTTGCTTCTTCTCCTTTGCGTATTCGGCGCCATTTCTTCCCCGCTTACGAGCGCTCTTTATGAAGCGACATTCCCCCAAAAATTCCCCAAAAACATCACACGGAAAGGGAAACAAACGACGAACGGTATAACACGCGACCACAGAGATGACTCTGACATCAAAAAGCGACGATACTATCGACGACGCCGACCTAAATGATGGCAATAACGTCGTTGTTTGGAAACCACTCGCACTGGAAGAGCGCGTGAGACGAGGCGAAGTTCCCGTGCAGGAAAAGTTTATCTGTAAACGCGTGAAACGGTTGACGACGACGGAAACGCGAGTTGCGACGACCGAAGAAGAAAAAGAAGAAGAAAAAGGAAAAACGTCCGGCGGGTTCCAAAAGCGCACGAAAAAGATGAAGAAAGCGATGATGAAGAAAGGAGGGAGAAGAAACCAAGAGGACAAAGAGGTGCAAATGTGTTTCCAATTCCTGAAGTCCTCCTGTGCGAAGGGCGAGAAGTGTCGATTTTCGCACGACGCGGACTATTACAGACTAAAGATTAAGAAGAAAGACTTACCGGGCTGGTGCCCGTTTGGGAGCGAGATGTGCCCGTTTGGCCTCGCGTGTCGATTTTCTGGTTCACACGACGACGATTTCGGAGGGGGAGCGCCGGACGACGAGGACGAGGCGATTGCGTTGTTCGAGGCGCCGGTGGCGAATCCGAGGGACGATATGAACGACGTGACGAACGACGTGAAATATGCACTGGCGAGGAGGACGTTTGATTTTAGCCGCGCGGATGGTATTTTGAAGGCTATGGGTTTACGGACGAGTGATGAGGTGAGGGGTGGAGGAGATAACAATACTAATAATCGGAAGAACAACGACGGCAAAAATCAACATCAACAAAAATACAAGAGAATGAAAACAAGCGAGAACGAGAAGAGAGTCATCGCTGAAAACGCGGACGAGTATTCCGATGACGACGACGACGGCAACAACAACAACAGCAACAACAGCAACAACGTTACTTCGGAACCAGCTTTTGATAAAGAAGACGAAAACAAAACGGCATCCGTCGATCAACTGCTCAAGCCGAAAGAGAAGAAGACGATTGATTTCAAGAACAAGTTATACCTGGCACCGTTAACGACGGTCGGTAATTTACCGTTTCGGCGATTGTGTAAAACGCTAGGCGCGGACATCACGTGCGGCGAGATGGCTTTAGCCACGAGCTTACTCAAAGGCGACGCCAGAGAGTGGGCGTTGGTGCGCCGACATAAATCTGAGGACATATTCGGCGTCCAAATTTGCGGTGGCCATTCCGATTCTTTGGGGAGATGCGTCCAAGCGTTAGACGACACCATCGAGTGCGATTTCATTGACATTAACATGGGATGTCCTATTGATTTAATATGTAACAAAGGCGCGGGGTCGATGTTGCTCGAGAAACCAAAGCGCATGGAAGAACTCGTTCGAAGCTCGAATTTGATTTGCTCCGTGCCGTTGACGTTTAAAACGAGAATGGGGTATAAAGACACGTCGAGGGTTGCGCACACGTTTGTACCAAGAATCAAAGAGTGGGGAGCATCTGCGCTAACGTTACACGGTCGAACGCGAGCGCAAAGATACTCGCGCGAAGCCGATTGGGAGTACATCAGAAAAGTCGCCGACGCGTCTTCGGTGCCAATCATCGGTAACGGCGATATTTATACGTACCACGATTACGTAGAAAACGTAGTGAAGAATCAAGATTCTATAGCCACGTGTATGATTGCTCGAGGTGCCTTAGTGAAACCGTGGATATTTACCGAAATCAAAGAACAACGCAACTGGGACATTAGCAGTCACGAGCGGTTCGAAATTTTGAAAGATTTCGCCAGATTCGGTTTAGAACATTGGGGATCGGACGAACGCGGCGTGGAACAAACTCGGCGATTTCTTCTCGAGTGGATGAGTTTCACGTACCGTTACACACCAGTTGGTATATTAGAAACCATCAACGGTCAACTCCCCAACGTCTCCATGACCCAACGACCTCCGAAATTCGTCGGTCGGGACGACATGGAG
>Ga0114994_10004381_pt1 | contig 10257 bp, 17 predicted proteins | sample ArcticOcean_MG_C_9_FD_87043 | JGI IMG/M metagenome (GOLD analysis project Ga0114994, IMG submission 87043) | Marine microbial communities from western Arctic Ocean - ArcticOcean_MG_CB2_152 | ecosystem: Environmental > Aquatic > Marine > Oceanic | place: Arctic Ocean: Canada Basin | collected... | reverse complement strand
AGCACAGCACAGCACAGCACAACTAACCCATCCCTCCACCCAACCACAACATTGGCAGAATGATCATCCCGGTTCGTTGCTTTACCTGTGGTAAGGTGGTAGGGAACAAGTGGGAGTCTTACCTATATTACCTCGAAGCCAACGAGAAGGAAGAGGATGCGCTTGATTTGTTAGGCCTCAAGCGGTACTGTTGCCGGAGGATGCTCCTTACCCATGTTGACTTAATTGAGAAGCTACTCAATTACAATACCGAGGGCAAGGCCGCTGCTGCGTATGACGAGCAGTTGGAGTGAGCGATGCGCATTTTTGGAGCGGAGTGGATGGTGAAGATTTGAATTTAAATACTACTGTGAGGTCTTGTCAATTTTAATAGAGCTATACATCCAACCCAGCATATTGCCGCTTCCCGTTCTCAGCACCGTAGTTCCCGTACTGGTGATCGCCTGTTTTGTAGTAGTCCATGGGGTAGCCCTCGTCCTCGGATAGCCACTCGCTCTTGCCAAGCATGACCTCAAGCTCGTATACAGACAAAACGGGACTGCTGAAAAAGTGTCCCCAATCGACACTTAGTCGTGGGCAGGCAATCTGTACCCAGGCGTCAGCCCCCATCAGAGCAAGTTTCTTCGCCGGGGTTAGTTAAGTATATGGCTCGCTCGATTTGCTCGCCCGCTCGCTCACCTGGGGAAAAATCTCACTCAACAACACTGTGAAGTTCTCAATCCCCGACTCACTCAAAATTGTAACCACACGGTGCAGAATAGCCGGGTTCCCCTGTCTTCCCAGCGTGCCTAGCACGACTCCAATCGTTTTCGCCTTCCTCGCCTTGTTGACAGCATTCAATCTGATTTCTCTCGTCTTTTTTATGTTGTACTTCTCCTCGGTGAGAGACTTGCTGTAGGGGTCGTACTTATACGCTGTGAGCCGAGGGTTGGCCATCATTGCCGCCTCAAGGTGGAACCGGCCATCAGCAATGAACAGGATTGTTTGGGTTATGTTGTTGTTTTGGAGGTCGTTGGAGTAAAGCTTGTTTGGAGCGGTGCACCCGAGCACTTCGCCTGCCCTCGTTAGTGTGCAGTTAGTGGGTGCGTAGTGGGTGCGTAGTGGGTGCGTAGTGGGTGCGTAGTGGGTGCGTAGTGGGTGCGTAGTGGGTGCGTATGTGGGGGGTTAGATTATATTGGTGTTTGAGGTGTGGAATTACTTAGATTTGTTTCGGGAGAAGCCTCGCTACGCTCGGTTCGCGAAGGACAGAGCTTGCTCGATAAACCTAACTAACTCACCGGGCGACAGCGGCTTTGCCTGGGGAATGTTCGTCACAAACCCCTTGTCTCGGAGAGCCTCGTTCGCGTTGGCAATTGCAGATCGGAACTGGATTGTGCCCATGATCTGGATGCTCACGCTGGAAGGCGGGGTGCCGGAGCTGGCGAAAGTTTCCATCACGCACTCCACTAGGTGCTCCACATCCACTTGGATTTCCACAAAAACATACATCATAGGGACGGTTGTCTTGTTGATGGGGACGAGGCAGCTGTGGCCGTAGTGAACAAGGTAATCGCAGCCCAGATCTCTTGCTGCGAGGTCGTCGACGCAACAAGCGCCATAGGTGACATCGCCAAGGATGATTACGTCTTCTACTGTTGGGCCACCAAAGGAGTGAATAATATCGGATATTGCACAACCGTACATAAGCAAACCCTCGGGCATTTGAAGAGCAATGCGAGTAGCCTTACGAGTGATGATCTGGTGAAGGGTCTTGTGGATCTCAAAAGAATAAGAAACCGGAAGGATCGAGATTGCTGCTGCAATCGATGGGTTGTTCAAGAGAGAATCAGGAATAGCATTGCGCACAACACGCTTTCTTGTGATGCGGCGTTTCGGTTTGTCTGTCGCTGTGCCTGTTGCTGCCGTGCCTGTTGTTGCAGGAAATGCTCCTGGTGCTGTGCCTGGTGTTGATGTGTATGTTGTCGAACATGATGATGCTTTTTTCGTCACTAGTTCTGCCATGAATAGTTGTATTGTGTATGGGTTGAAAACAAATTGGGGATGGCTTTCTGCTCTCAAACGCCGTGGTAAATGTTTGTGTGATTTTTTTTTTTTTTTGGAATTATCACGATAAATGGCTTCCACTTCATAACATATACCACATGCGTATCCTTCTTGTTTTTGTTTTTACAGTTTTGACAATAAGTCTCCGTCACAACAATCTACCATCCCTTAGATCTCATAGGACTCATAGCATTCCACCACAGCTTTATGCCACAACACGAACATTCTCGACAACATCCTCCACCCCTTTGCGAGACCCTCTCCACCGCCAAAAGGCGCGTACTTTGCTCGCTTCCCGCCCACCAGCAACACTTCGGAAGACACGGTTTTTGTACCGAATCTTTGGGAACTTCATAGCTCGAATGTTGGCAGGGGTGATCCTGGCCCTCGCTTCTGAGTCCTCTGGTCTGGAGGTGGAGGTTGCTACCAACAACAACAACAGCAACAACAATTGTTTAGGACACAAGCACTTTGACTATGTTAGAATCTCCTTCTCGCGGCTAGGCTTTCAACCCCTTCAACTTGGCGGTCTCACCGAGCGCGACCTATTCTCGCTGTCTAGCTCGCTCAGCTCACCACACCGCGATGTGAGCATGACAGTTGACGAGGCATTCACCAGAATTGACCTCGACAACAATGGCTTCCTCGATCAAACTGAACTGGCAACTTCTCTCAGAGATGTGTTGCGAGAGGGAGCAGTAGGTGAGTCTCACTCAGTCTCCGCTCGCCTTAATGAAGACGAGCATACGAGCCACTACGAAACTAACTTTATCCCACTTCTTCGCTCTCCCCCCCCCTCGATCCATGAAAATGCGCCTCGCCTCGCTTCGCTCGGCGCAGGTCACCGTGGTCGGCGACAAATCAAGCGATCCAACCCCGAAATGATCAACAATCTCGCCAGTGAGCTTTTGGCGCTCTACGATTTGGACGCTAACGGGAGACTCGACAAGGAGGAGTACAAGCTCATGGTAGAGGACATTGCGTGCATCAAGAAAGAGGAAGAGTTGAAGCGGCGACTGATTTTGACGGAGGAGCGAGAATTTAAGGCCAAGGAGAAGGAAATCTTTTGCAACCAAAGTCTCTTCAAGCTCACAAGGCTCCAGCGCATCGCGAGCTGGTTTCGTCGAATAATTTTGCGGCACAAGGTTGACAATATCATGAACAACTACTACGTGAAGAGTTCTGCCGACGGCGATCTCTGCTCAGTAGATTTTGAGGAGGAGCCTTCCGCAGCTGCAACTGCAACTGGAACTGCAACTGGAACTGCAACTGCAACTGCAACTGCAATTGGATCCATTGAGCTGGACGATTTCACTCTCGACCTGCGGCAGTTTCTGCTCGGGAACCTTCCCTTCTTCAAGCGATTCCGCCCCGGGGGGAATCTCATCCTCACCCCGATTGTAATCAACGCGGAAGGGAGCTTTACAGCCGAAGATATCCTCAACAGTCCTTTGCTGATAGCCGGAATACGCCGCTTGGTAGCGCGAGCGTTCAGGGTGAGGGTGAGGGACGTGAGGGATTTGTTGGATGGAGCATTAATTTTCGGTCGGCAATGGACGCAAAACTCCGAGAACGAACCGAGCGTGGAGGTGAGCGAGCGAAGCGAGCGAGCTTTGAGGAAGACGAAAATACTCGCGATGAATCCCTCGAAATGGCTACAGACATAATATAATGGCTACATCCACTACTGAACTATCATTATCACTCAATTAATTCGTATTTCGTTTGGCTCAATTCACTCGTTTTGCTCTTGCTTCATTAAAAATGCACCTCACTTCGCTCAATGCACAGATCCCCGTCTTCGACGATATTTACTTTGACGAGAACGACAACGCAATCATTTGCGGGCGATTCTATGCGAAGACAAAGCCAGGAGACCCACTCATTGAAAATGCGTTCAGGCTTCGAACAAAGCTAGGGACGAGGCAAGACGGGCAGATCATAGGCTTGGAGAACCCAGAAATTGCTCTCATCCTCGAGTGTCCTTGCTCGTGGGAGAAGAATATTGTAATGACGTGCAAACAGTTCAAAATTAAAGCCCCGCCAAAGGTGAGCGAGCGAGCCACGTTGAAGACAAAGGGCTAACATCATATTTCTAACTCGCAATTGGTTCGCGCAGCCCGACCCGGTCATCGTATACGTCCCGCTCGGGGAACGGCAGCGGTTCAAGGATGCGGACGGCGGGGGATTCGACCTGGGGGAGGATAACAAGATCTCCGCAATTTGGATCGCTGATGGGGCCCTTCGCTTCAAGCTGAGGACGATTTTGCGACCAGGCAAGTTCTTGGACAACCATTTCCTTGCCTTCAGCGTGCCTATAAGGCGGTTCATCATCACCCTAGAGCGAGTCAAAAAAGCGATCCGATCGGCAAGGGCAAATAAGCGGCTTAAGCTGAAAGTGGAGGGCGAGGGGGGCGAGGTCAAATTAGTGACAAACTTGAGAGTTTTGAATCCCAGGTCAGGCAACAAAGAGAAAGAGGAACAGGTAGGCACTTCAGCGTTTAAAAAATTCATTAAGGGCTATCAAAGCAACAATAAAAGAGAGTCGACAAAGGTAGAGGCGTTAGGTCAGAGCTTGGGAGACTGGTTCGAGAAGCAAAAGTTGGAGTAGAACTTATTTAAAACTTTTAGGAACTTAGATAATTTACCAAAAGAGCAACCAAAAAAACAGAACGTGGTGTTACGTGATAAACAACTTTACGGTGTCATGTCCTTGTTCGCATCGTAGTTGGCATAAAACTGGTCGATCCTATTCTTCTGAGGCAATTCTACACTGTAACGCCATCCAAGCCCAGCAACAATGCCGAGAGTAACGCCAATACAGGCCTCTTTGATGAGTGATTGAAGGGGGTGCCTGTGAGACGGGGGGAATAATGAGAAGCAATAGGGTGGTGTTTATTATTGTGTTAGTTTTTTTTTATTTCTTACCCAGGAGAGTTTGATTATTAGCACAAAGTTCAGCACGCCCTTGGTGACCACTGAAGAGACACACTATCCAGGGAGGAGTATCAGACTTACATCGTCGTGACTTATGACTTAAATAGAAACCAATTTTTACCTTACTTTTTTTTTTTTTTTTTTTTTAAAATTTTTTTTTTTTTTTTTTTTTTTCTGAGCGGTTCTTAACCCGACGAGCTGTAACGTAAACACGTAAAGTGGAAGACTTCCGATGCAATAGCATACAAAAAGAAAAGATATTTTTTCATTTGGATGGCAGCCGAAGCTGACCTAGACCGAGAACTCCGGAATGCCCTCCGTGGGCCATCCTACAAGGAACTCGCCCTCCGAAAATTACGCGCTCTCCTCGAGCCCCTTGGCATTTACCTCTCCATCCCCCCTTATCAGCCTGACAATCAAGAATGGGAGATCACCTTCCGAGCTCTCAACTTGGATGAGAAGACGATCTACAAGTTTTGGAAGCTATTCTACAAGATGAATAAAACTGGTGATGGTGAAGTTTCGATCATTGAGTTCATGAACTTCTTCAACCTCGACCGAACAACATATGTCGAGAAGGCCTTCAAGTATTGTGATACCGTTGGTGGAGGCGAGATGGATTTTCTGGAGTTTATTGTGTCCGTGTGGAACATGCTCACACTCAATCCCTCCACGCTCACAAATTTCACTTTTGATTTGTACGACCTTGACGATGATGGCGAGCTCTCCTACGACGAATTGGAGACAATGATCAAGGAACTTTACGGCCCAAAGTGGGAAGAGAGCGGGCTTGCCACCGAGTGCCTCCGCGAGCTCATGCTGACCTCCGAGAAGTACATGGGTGCTATTCCCCAGGATGCGTTTGTTCGTTTTCAGAAGCACCACTCGATGCTGCTGTTCCCGGCTTTTTTGATTCAAAGAAGTTTGCAGGAGGTGAGCGAGTGGAATGGAAGTCGACAATGAGAATACGAGCCACCACTAAACTAACAATAATAATTATATTTATTCCATTCAATACGAAGAGGATTTTGGGCGTGGAATTTTGGGAGGCAAAGGCGAAAGAGCGAGCAAAACCGGTCGAGCACGGCGAACGGCGATTCGACCGTCGCCACGTACAGGCTGTTCTCCGAACGTACAAGACCGGCTCCGCCGCAGCAATCCTCACCCACACGGGTGATCCCAACGAGGGACTCCGAATGTGGATGAAGAAGAAGGACGAGCCCGTCGTCATCGACCACGACGCCATAAAGGCGGAAATTTCGAAACTTCGGGGGGAAAAGCTCACAAAGATTGCCCAGTGGAGGTGAGCGAGCGAAGCGAGCGAGCCTTGATGAAGACGAGAATGATCGCGAGGAAGTGCGAGAAATGGCTATACTAAACTAACACTAACACTGACACTGACACTAACACTAACACTAACACTAACCATCTCAATTCTTTTGACTCGCTTCATTCGGTTTGCTCTTGTTTCATTAAAAAATGCGCCTCGCTCTGCTTTTGCTCGGCGCAGGCGGCTTAAAAACCCAAAAATGAAAATTGCCTGGCGAAACCAGCTGATCAAGGAACTGAAAGAAAAGCGGGCGCAAGCTAAGATTGACGACGAGAAGCGGCTCTTGGTGGCAGAGCAAGAGGCTGCCGAACTTCAGCAGCGAAAATCTGCCGTCATCAAGCTGATAAATGCAGGAACCGCTCTAAACGAGGAGGAAGAGTTCCTCGCAGTTGAGCACGACCTCCGAGTTCAGGCCTTGGCCGGATCCGACTTTCTCCGCGTCCTTGCCGTAGAAGAAAAGGCGGCGGAGGCGCTGGCTCGGAAGGAGAAGGTTATCGAAATAATGAAAATCGAGGATATTCGGCGGCGGTATTTCGACGAGGGAGACGTCATGTCGCAGTTCGACGAATTAGAACAGGCAGTCGTCAACGAGTTGATTGCCACTGGTGGCGGCGAGAAGAGGCAAGAGATTGTTTTGCGTGACTCGGAATTGGATAATGATAATGAAAATGAAAATGGGGAAGATGATATGGAGTCCATCGATGTAACAAGTCGTGAAGACACAAACAACATTAATAATGAGCTCTTGCTCGCTAAGATTGCTGCAGTGGAGAGGGCGAGTACGGAAAGCAGGTGAGCGATAAAATCTAAAATTAATCCTTACAAAACTAAACCTAAAAACTAAAACTAAAACTAAAACTAACCCCCCCGCTCCCTCTCCCCCCCGCGCAGCGTCACGGCGAACATCATTATCCTCCCGTCAAATAAAAAGCTTGAGATTGGCTCGAATGGCCGACTCAAGCGCCCTCGCCGAACCCACTCCCAAAACAACGACGGAAAATTCAGCGACAGACAAAATCCACAAACTTTTTTGGCAATAAAAGCGGTTCAGGACGCTCAGGACGCTCAGGACAAGGAAGAAATGAACGCTCTTTTGCAATTTCAACCATTGGAAGGTGACGAGAACAGCAACACATATTCAGATCAATTCCGAGATAACAACAACAACAGCCCAGGAGTGCAAAGCGAGCGGTCGAAGAAGAGCACCCGCAGCAACAAGGGTGAGAAACGGAAAAGTAGAAAGAAAGCGGTTTCCAAGAGCCACACTTGGAAGAACCGGCTCAGCATGAGCAAGGCGAAAGTAGCACCACTGTAGAAAATATAAAAGTTGAAAATTGTCTATAAATTTGCCTCCCCGCTCCCTTTCCCAGCCACCATTTCAGTGCTCCCTCCCCCAGACGGAGCCTCGTACATGGGCTTCCCGTCCTTGTCAGTCGCCGTCTTGTGCTTCCCAGCCCCACCGTACGCCTTGGGCCCCACGTAGCACAGCAGCACGGGCAGAAAGAAAATGCCGTTGAACAGCCCGAAGATCACCGTCAGGAAGAACTGAATGAACATGCACCTGAACACATAGCTGTGCCGAACGAAACGAGCGAGCCAAGCGAATTGAGTGGGTTGGCTTAGTAGTGGATGAAGCCATTATGTCTGTAGCCATTTCGCGCTCCTTCATCTCGAGTATTCTCGTCTTCCAAAAGGCACGCTCGCTTCGCTCGCTCACCTCTTGCTCGCCCCAAGCACAACAACCGCCAAAAACGTGCTAATCGCCCCGTTCAGAACCGGACTCCCAATATCCGCTAGTGCGTCTATGACCCTCTCGCTCCTGTTATCCCCCTCCTTGAGCATGAAGCAGTGCCCAATGTGGGCCGCGTAGTCAACCGCCAGGCCCACCGCAAGCGTCAAGTAGATGACGCTGCGCCGAGCGAAAGCGAGGCGCATATTTAATGGAGCAGGGGGGAGAGGCGAGCGAGCCAACAAATTGAGAATAATGTTAAGTTTCGTATTGGCTCTATTTCGTCTTCCTCAAAGTTTGCTCGCTTCGCTCGCTCGCTCACCTCACGTTGTCAATGATTAGCCCGCTGAAGTACATCGCGCCGACGATCTCCGCAATTGCAAAGCCAACGCTGATAAAAACCAAGAGCGCCGTGGTTGGGTTGGCAATCAAGATTAGGGTTATAACGAACACCGCCGCCATGCACAAAGCTACGTTGACGACCATTTCGTGCTGGATAATAACGTAGGTTTCCCAAGTGATGAACGCGAACGAGTAGGGGTAAGAGGGGATTTCCCAGGTGACCATTTCGGCACGGATTTGGTCCATGGCCTCTACTTGCTCCATTGCCTCCTCCTCAATCTCGCCCTTGAAGATCGCGGACATCTTGGCCGTGACAATATTGGTTGTGCTGCCGGGAGTGAACACGACCGAGCTGCACCGAGCGAGCCAAACGAATTGAGTTGAATAAAATAATGTTAGTTCAGTAGTGAATGCAGCCTTTATGTCTGTAGCCATGAGCCATTTCGCGGGTGTTGATTCATCGCGAGTATGCTCGTCTTCCTCAAAGCTCGCTAGCTTCGCTCACTCACCTTGCATAACGCCCCCCTGGTCCGTTCAAGTAAGACTGCAAGTTGGTGTAGAACTGATCCTCGTCCGTGCTCAGCCCGTCCGAATCGAGGAGAACGCCACTGCAGCTCCCGTAGCATCCTTCCTGTAGATAGGTGGTGAAGCCAGAGAACCAGCTGAGCGCGAGCGAGCGAAGCGAAGCGTGTTAGTCACATTCTAGTGTATGGCGTTGCTTGCTCTGCTCGCTCACACACACCTGTCAAATGTTGGGCCGGTCGTGTCCTGCAGATGCGCTTTTCCCTTGAGCTTGGTTGGGATCGCCGCCAGCTCCGCCTGATTTGCAAAGTAATCCATCTGTTCCGTCACAATGCTGACGCTAGTGGCATCGTTGGGAAAGTAGAGCTCGTTCATGTCCATCGTATCGAGCACGTAGCTCCCGTCGGGAATGAACGCCTTCAGGTTAGACTTGACCTCCATCTTGCTCGCCCCGAAGATGCCGATGCCGAGCAGGGCGAAACTGAACATGAGCAAGAATGGACGAACTGTCTTGTTGGTGACGAATGCTGGGGGGTGTGGTGTTTTGTGTGGGGGGTATGGGGTGAGTGTGAGTGTGCGTGATTGTGATTATATTAAATTTGTGACTCACGTCCAAACTTCTCTTTCATGAAAATGCTAACGATTCCCCTCTTCATGTCCTCCTGGGTGATGGGCTTGGCGCTCCTTCCCCTGCAAACGCTGCAGCAGTCCAAGAAGTCCCTCTTTCCCGCAAGCTGCCTCCTCCCGTCTAAAACCACAGCCGCTCCGAACATGGTGCACTGGAACATGAAGAGAAACAAAATCCCCGTGGCCGCGTAGAAGCAGAAGCTCGCAAGGGCCGGGAGGGAGGTGGTGGTGGAAATCATAAAGGCAACAAAGTCTGTCATGGAGGTGACGGTGATGGACACACCAGAGTGACTCATGGCCTGGCGCATCCGGACCCTCATGTCGTCATTGACGTTCGTCTGGTCAAAGGCGTTCTGGATCACGAAGGAGTCGTCGACGCCGAGGCCGAGCATAACGAACGGGAGCACGGAGTGAAGGTTGGTGTAGGGTTGGTCAAAATAGGAGGAAAATCCCATGGAGGCCCCAATTGCCAATCCAATCGCCAGCACACTCATCATGCTGCTCGTCACTCTACTCTTGACACCACCACAGCACGAACCCAAGTTGAAGGACAGGTACAGAATGATGATCAAGAAGCCAATGTTCATCAGCACCACATCGCCCTTGATCGCCCCTCCGAACTCGTCGCCGAAGGACCTGGCGGCCTGCGCCGAGCGAAAGCGAGATTGTGCGCATTTTTAATGGAGCAGGGGGGAGCGAGTGAGCAAAACGAATGTAATTGGTTGTT
>Ga0114994_10004379_pt1 | contig 10259 bp, 6 predicted proteins | sample ArcticOcean_MG_C_9_FD_87043 | JGI IMG/M metagenome (GOLD analysis project Ga0114994, IMG submission 87043) | Marine microbial communities from western Arctic Ocean - ArcticOcean_MG_CB2_152 | ecosystem: Environmental > Aquatic > Marine > Oceanic | place: Arctic Ocean: Canada Basin | collected... | reverse complement strand
TCGGCTCTGTAGCGTTTGTCGCGTGAGAAAATGTTTTAATACAACAACAACACTCTTAAAATTTATAAAGTACACACGCACACGAGCGGGAACGTCATCATGCCACAACCCCGCCTGCTTTCTTCGCCGCCACGGCGGCCCCGAATAACTTCCCCACATCCAGTGGTACTCCAGTCAGTGCACAAATCAATGCAAATCCGCCAAACATATACGCGATCGTCCCCACGATATTCACGCTGAACACCGTCAATCCAAACGCCAAGGATTTTTTGTTCCCTGGGACGTATTTTTGGAAAAACTCAACCAACGTATCCGTTTTCGGACTTATCGCGACGCTAAACGCGAACCGTGCCGGTCTCAGGACGTTTTGTATCATCCATAAGCCGAAATACGAACTCGCGAAAACCTTTAACGATTCCGAGGAGGTCACCGGTGACTGCCCGGTCGTTTTGATCGCGGTGTACGTCGCCAGTAATAACGACGAGACGTAGAAGAGATTGCTGACGAAACCGTAGGAAAGCAAACAGGCGCTGCCGAGTGATGCGATGGTTTTCTTGTCGATTTTGGCGGATTTTTGCCACCAGCTTTTGAGAGATTGGATGGGAGAGGAGAGATTACTATTATTACTGCTACTGCTTTGGATTGTCGTCGTCCTCGTCGTTCCCTTGGTCTTCTTCTTCTTCGCGACGATGGTTTGGATGGAATTTTGGAACAATTTCCCTAACGAGAATCTCGAGCTCATCATCGAAGTCGAGGAGGAGGAGGAGGAGGAGGGAACAACTTTGAGGGAAGAACACTGTCGTCGTCGTCTGCTCGAAGGAGAAGAGGAGGTTGTCGCAGAAGTCGTGGCATGAAGGACGAGTCTCGACATGTTGTGTGTTTTTGTGTTTCTTCTCTCGTACTGCTTGAAAAATAAATGAAGAGAAAAATTGAAGAAAACAACATTCTGCGCTATGAATCATCAATCGGCTAAAAGCGAGCGGCAGAAACAGCGCGGATGCTCGCTCGCGCAAGCATCGTCGTCGTCGCCGTCACCGGTGGCTTGCGAGCGCGCTTTCTCCTTTGCTGAGTATTTCTCGACGTTTTTTTTCCCACGGCGTTCTTGGCGTCTTCGGCCTCTTCCGGAGGAGGATCCGGCAGATCCGCTCCAGGGACGGTCAGTCCGAGAGCGGACGCGTTTTGAACCGGTTTCCAGTTGACTTGGAGGTGATTTTCGGTCGATTTGTGTAAAATAGCCTCGGCTAAGCGCCAACCCGATCGCATTGCAGTTTCTACGCTTGGCGATTGATCGTCCGTAGTGAGCCAATCGCCGCACACGCCGACGGAGGCGTTAACGTCTAACAGGTACTCTTTGTTGGCTACCGTTAATCCGTTTGCCGCGCCCCATAGTTGCATTTTGGAGAAAACGACGTTGTTGCTGAGCACGTTCGGAGCTATGCCTAAAGTCTTTTCCAACTCTGTTACTAAATCTAATTGGACTTTATCCGCGAACGCCGCAGGAATTGCTTCTTGCGGGCATTTGTTTCGTTTACCGTATACAGGCGTCGACAAAAGCGTAATCTCTCGGATGAAATTCATCTCATCCTTCTTCTTTTTCTTCAACGTATTGTTCCCAATATACGCCAAACTATCTTTTTCTATCACGTGCGCGCCATCAAACGCGTCCAACTTTTGCATCGTGTCTTCGTCTAAATTTCCAATCGCAACGTTAGCGGACCAAATACTGCTCAAGACCAACTCTCGTTTCTTATACAGAGCCTCTCTCGTCTTGATACCAAAGCTCGCTTTCAGCGCGCTCAAAATCTTGGGACTTTCGTTCTTCTTTTCCGCGCTATTATTCACTGCCGTTTTCATCAAATTAAACGCGCACTTACCGTTATGCGCGATGACGACGAAATCGTATTCTCCCAACTCTCTGTAATTTTTCCTCGATCGATCCTGAGTATTCGCTAAGAGCCACGTGTTGCTCTTGGTTTTTTGCATCGATCCAACCCACTGAGGGCGTTCTATCTTGTTCTTCGCATCAGTCCCGACATCTAAAACGGAATCCTCCAAATGTTTGATAAACGCTCGAAATCCATCTTTTGACGCGTATCTCACGTGTTCGTCCTCAAATCGATGAAAAACGTACTGCTGTTTATCTTCTTCTCTCGATAAGATCCCGTATCGGCTCAAATCATCGATCGCATACAACTCTCCTCTCTTCGTTGCCTCTCGACAGTACTCGGCAAACACCGTTTTGTTGTCTTTCACCGAGAAATACTGCGCCGCGTGATCAAACTCAAAACCGGTTTGTTTATCCACTCGGGACGAAATTCGTCCACCACACGTGCGGTTTCCGGTATCAAAGACGACGATGGAATCGATGCTCGACTCGGACTCGGCAACTAATCGCTGCGCACAGGCGAGGCCAGAGACCCCTCCACCGATGATGGCGATTTTTTTGCCCATTTAGAATACCGATTATGATATTAATGGTCTTTGCGGTGTGTTGTGTTGTGACGACTTACGGTTAGAAAAGGTATGAGACTGAAGAGACTTCTCGTACGCGGACGATTGATGAGTGCGTTTCCTCGCATTCTTATTCTTCGTTCTCGTTTTCTTCCTCGTGGTCGTCGTCGCAAAATGAAATACTCTCTAATAAAGCTTGCTTCATGAATACTACATCGCGTTTTTTACGCGCGTTCTGTTCTTCCTATGGTCTACTGCGTATTTGCGCTCTAATTTTATTCTCCAACGCTCTCCTCCTCCTTCTCTTCCTCTTCTTCTCGTCGCCACCGTTCTCTCTGGTCTTCTTCTTTCAACGTCTCCGCGACAATTCGGGCGACGTTGTGATCGAACCCTCTGCGTTGCAACCACGCGAAGAGTCGTCGGGTTTTCGCCTCGGAATCGTCCTTTAAATATCGCGCGGACGCTCCCGAAACCCACTGCTTTCGAGCGGAGGCGAAGAGCTCGCTCGCGCGTTTCCCGACCACCGCGCTTTCGTCCTCACCTTCCGCTCCAGAGACGTTTACGTCGGATTCGTGCGTAAACCGTAAAACCGTGCTGTTGTTATTCGTAGTACCATCATCGTAAACTCCGCTGCACGCGTCTTCGTAATCCCTGCACGCGTTCAGCAACTCCTCCCTGAGCGACCGCTCCCAATCCGCGTACACCTTCCACAACCCGTCCTCGACGTCGTTCTCATCTGCCCCTCTCCTCTTCAACTCGCTCGCTACTTTCCACTTATTCCACCTCGATTGTCTCCATTTCATTCTCGCCCACTGTTCGCTGTATAACTTGTCCGAATGTAATCCTAACCGTTCGATTTCCTCCAGCGCTTTTCGCGCGTCTTCCACCTCGTACCCTTTGTCTTCCACCAATTTTAGTTCCAATTCTTTCTTCGTCCGAGGTTTCGCCGCGAGAAAGCGCAAGGCTTGCGATTTCGCCTTATCGATCGCAGTTTCCCGGAATCTTCCGTCCGGTTGTTTTTGCTGCAAACCGTCGTCGTTCGAAGAGGTAGAAATCTCTCGAAGAGCGGAGTTTAAAGCGTCTTTTCTCGTTCTCTTTTCCCTTTTGTTGTCGTAAGAAGACGAAGGATTTTCCTCACCAACAACCTCACCAACACCAGCAACAACGCGATGGTTTTGACGACGATGATGATATCGGGTGTTCTTCGATTTCGTCGCCAGAAGATTTAGCAGTCGACCAAAACGCGGAAGAGGTCGGAAGGCGAGCATTAAATTGGAAATTTTAAATATCTGCGCTCGAGCGTGTTGTGAGGAATTCATTCTTGGGAAAATATCAAAAATGTGAGCACATACGCAACTGAACGACTGCAAACGAGCGCGAGAAAAAGAAGAAGATTAAGAAGAAAAAGAAGAGCAGAAGAGAGAAAAGAAAACGTACTACTTTTACGATTGGTTGTTTGACGTGTGTGTTGTTAAATGAATATGAATTAAAAGTACACATATAAATATGATCGTATGATGAAGAATTTTTTTAGTCCTTGGAAGCGAACCAGGTGGACGGCTTCAACCAACGCTTCTCCTCGGCGAGGAGCGACGCTTGAAACTCTCTCGCCTCGCGAGTGGCTTCCTCGCGGGAAACGGTCGCGCCCTTGGCTTTGGCTAACTTTGCCGACGCGGCTCGTTCGGAGCTCGATTTTGGTTTGCACGAGTTGATCGGTCCGTCGTCCTCGGAGTCGCACGTGAATTTGGCTTGGAAGGCGTAGGACTCGTACGTGACGTTGTTCTCACGAGCGCCGTCTTGGACGTTCCACATGGAGATGTCGTTGTCCATGCCTTTGTCTAAAACACCGGCGAACATGCGGGTGAAATCGGTGCAAGAGCTGACGTCCCAGGTGGACAAGTCTTGGTTGAAAGAAAAAGCGTTCTGGAACATGGTGTTCATTTTCTTGACGCTCGAGACGTCCCATCCGCCGATTTTGGCGTTGAACGACGTCGCGTGTTCGAACATACCGGACATATCTTGAACTTTGGACGTGTCCCACTTGTAAAAGTTTTTACCGGTGAACGCGTCCGCGTCTTTGAACATTTGCGACATGGACGTGACCGAGGAAACGTCCCAGTCGCCAATGCGGCCGTTGAACGAAGAAAGTCGGTCGTTGCTGTCCGCTAAAGGCGGGTCGTAGAATAACTTGTCCATGTTGGTGACTTTCTTCGTGTTCCAGGTGTTCATTTTACCCCACTCTCCGTCCGGGCAGTTACCGCTGACCGGGTCGACGGCGAGACACGCCGAGACGGCGGCGTGGATGTTACTGTCCGTGAGCGGGTTCTTGGGCGTAGTAGTTGTAGACGTCGGCGTTGCTGCTGGCGCGTTGGTCGACGCTGAAGTAGTAGAAGCCGCGTTGTTGTTGCCGCTCGTGGTGGTGGTAGACGTGGGAGTAGCCGCCGCCGCTTTCGCCGCTGTCGTCGGGGAAACGTGCTCGTTGGCGTGTTGCTGCGCCGTGTTCGGCGCCGTATTCGGCGCCGCGCCCGGTGCCGCCGGGCACCCGGCCGGGTGGTGATCCGTCGGCACTTCGCACGTGTTCGTATCTCTCATGTTGTAGCACTGACCAAACAAGTACACGTTACCGGCGTTGGATCCATCTTTCGTTCTCGGGTAAAACTCGACGCCGCTCATTTCGTCTTTACCGAAAGACTTTTCCTTCGTGCACTGCGCCATGTTGACGATAACGCGCGTCGGGTAAGCCTTACCGAGACCGAGCGATGGAACCGCTCTCGTCGAAGAAGGCATCTGCTTCCACAACAAGCTGCGTCCTTGTTTCTGTTTCGATTCGTTTTCTTGTTTTTGTTTCTTATTTTGCTGGTCTTTTTTAGAGTATTTTCTCACGGTGACTTCCTTACCACCTAAACTCGCAACCTCGCTCGTAAAATCTTCCGCGGTTTGACATCCCCTCCCGCCTTCCGTGCACAGCATCGTGTAATCCGTGCACTCCCACCCTTCGCATTTTTGCAACGTGCACGTCTGCGCGGCGGCGTCGCAGTCAATGTCTGTCGACGTGTAACCGTTACCGTGGACTAAAATTTTTAACCACGCTCCTAAATCGACGTAGTTCATGCTCGTCACCCCCGTCTCTGAATCCGTGGTGCTCGAAAACTCCGGCCACCAGCCTTGAGTTTGCGCGTCTTCAAACGCCTTTGCGTTTTCCGTCGTTGGCGGCGTCACAAAGTTCCCGTCCGCGTCGATGAACCCGTGCTTCCCGGCGTACGCCACCGCCGCGGCGTTCGTTTTCACCGCCTGCTGGCTCGCGATGTTATCGATGCCATCTTCCAACCTCTTCTTATCGCTGGCGTTTTCTTCCGCGGCCAACTCGCTTTCGGCGCCCCACACGGCGGCGTTCCTCGCCGCCTCCGAAATCGGTCCACCTTCGATAGCTTGCGCGCCAATATCGGACAAATAATTCGTCTCGTTTTTCACGTCGTACAAATAAAACCCAAACTGTTCGCCTTCTTCCAGTTTGTACGCGACCGAGTACGTCCCGCACCCGACTTCCGCCATATCCACCGCGTGTTGGAACGCAAAGTTATGGTCTTTCGACTTCAAGGATAACTTGGCGCCGACTTTACCGACGAAACCGCCGTTCGGGAACGGAAGCAAACCGAGCGTGGAGGAGGACGTGCACCCTAACGTCAGCGTCACCAGTTCCGACGAATCAACTCCGCCGCCCAACGAGACAGCATTGGAGGAGGAGGAGGACAAAAACGACCCTGACGACGCTTTCTTCCCTTTCGCAGAAGCGGCAGAAGAAGAGAGGAGGAAAGACGTCCTCCCGCCAGTACCGCTGCTTTTACTCGAAGAAGAGGACACCAAGGCTGCTCCACCGAAGAGTAACGCGGTCGCTCCAATCATCAACCCCCGAGAAGGAAAAGAATCGTACCGTCTCTTCCCGGTGTTCTTGTTCTTCTCGACGACGAGTAAAGTCTGCTTTCTTTGCGCCCCGTCGTCGTTGGGGAGTAACGGCGACTGTTCTTCAAAGACGGACATGATGATGTCGATCGAAGATGAGCCGCGGCAGCAGAGAGAAAAAGAGTGAAAATCCGAATTTCCTTTCTCTCAAGAGTCAGCTTTACGTGAAAGAAAATATTTACTCTCCGGTGATTCTTTGAACCAAAAAGTGCTTTCTAGCTCTCTCTCTGTTCAGACGAGTGCGCGCGTGTGCGTGTGTGCGTGTGTGTGCGTGTTAAGATCAATAAAGCACTGCGTGTGTGTGTGGTAGAAAAAGTGCCTCTCGTGCCTCTCTTTCGTTCTTTTTCCCGAGAAGGAGGAATCGCGTTTTTTCTCGTGATTTTTGAAACACTAAACATTCATGAAATCCAACCGCCACTTAAAGAAGGAAAAAGAAAGAAGAGTTTTTGGCTGTTGACACGTGTACACGTTTTCGATCTCTCTTTCTCTCTCGTTCTGTCAATCCACGGCCACGAGTGTCTCTTTTGGGTTTGGATATTCTATTTTGAAACTCTTTCCCGGGAATTTTCACACTTTATCTCGCACAGTACCACATCTACACCTAAACACATATCAAATATACGTTTAAGCATGAGTTTTGCATCGACTTCCATTCAATCGTCCTCGTTGGCGTTTTCGACGAGGACTTCTTCTTCGTTCAAGAAGACGACTAATCCGAAATCATCGTCCAGAAGATCTTCTCTTAAAGTGTTGGCATCGGCCGAAGCCGATGCGGCGAAAATCAAAGTCACCGACGTGAAAGATACCTTAGGTCGCGGGTTTATTTTGGTGGACATTCGATCTCCAGAGGAAGTCGCAGAGACTGGGTCGAAGTTTTCCTGGGAGAAAATCCCGATCGCGGCCATGGACGATGAAGGAAATCCAATGAGCAACCCGAACTTTTTGGCTTTGATTAAGAACAAGTTCCCGAACTCGATGAGTCGAATTTTGGTGGCGTGCGACGACGGGACGTTTCGATCGGAGTTGGCGCACAAGCTAATCACGCAGAAATTGGGGTATTCGCAGGTGAAGATTATCGAAGACGGCATCGACGCGTACATTGAGTTTCAGCCGTTGACGAAGGAGGACAAGATCAAGGTTAGAATGGTGGCGCAAGCGGGCAACGACTTGTCCATGCTGGTCTCCGGCGTGGATACCAGACAAGCTGGACAAAAGTTGTATTAAACTTCTGTTTTGTGTTGTCACAGAATTTTCACGCGTTTTTGTTCTCTGTGGATGTATGGAGAAATGCGTGTGTATGAATATAGCTTTTATCTACCCATCCATTTTGTTTATATATATACCCTTTACGTGATGTTCAACTTTGAAAAAATCTTCTCACTTGTACACAGAAAAACGCGCGCGAGATGTATACAACAGCTTTTTCAACGAACAGGACTGTAGAAGGTAGTAGTAGTGGCGGTATCATATTATTAACCTCTGAACTGAACGCTCCTCGAAAGCGTCGTATTATATAGTGTATTACTCTCTCTCTCTCTCTCTCTCTCTCTCTTGCTTTCTCTCTCTAACATAAAAAATTCAGCATATCATCGAATGTGGCAAACATCGAATTGCGCCAGCGCTTGCAAAAGCATGATGACATCCTCGACATCGTCGACGTAATACGGCGCCTTGGACGGTTTTTGACCGACGGTAGAGCAAAATGTAGCGCATCCGGCATAGGATGCGTCCATTTCTTTTCTATTTTCAATCGCGATAAACATTTCCTCGTCCGAACGGTCGTCGCCGATGGATAAAATGAAATCCACCGCGTCGGTGTTGCTTTGTTCTCTCGATAAAACTCGATCAACCGCTAAGCGTTTGTTGACGTCTTGAGCGGTGATTTCGACGACGTTGTTCCCTCTTCGAACATCCACCGGGTCGTGCTCTAAAGCACCTTCTAAGTGGTCGACTAACTCTTTCGCTTGCCAATTACCGAAATCTGCATCCGCGTCGCGATAGTGCCACACGAACGAACTTCCCTTGGCTTGAATGAACGACCCGTCCGTGGCTTCCATGTACTGTTCTAAAATCGGTAACACGGTATCTTTCCACTCGGCAACGTGATCAGCCGTACCAGGAGGTGCTAATTCAATCCATTCGTTGTTCGTATCGTCTCCTCGATACCAGTATCCGTGTTCGGCGACTAAAGAAATATTCGGCACTTTACCGAACCATTCGTCCAGGGTGGCTTTTTCGCGTCCGCTAACAATGCATAAAGTGTTCGCCTTATCGGCGGCTATAGAGGTCAATAAACTCGTCAAATGCGACGTCGGTGGCTGGTTGAAGGAAGCTAACTGCACGAGCGTCCCGTCGTAATCGATGAATAGTTTTCGTTTCCTCGCTTTCTGATAGGTGCCGACGCACCTGTTCGTATCCAACTTGCGAAAGCTCGAATCGAGTTGCACGACTCTAAAATTCAAACCGAAACCTAAACCGTAGCTTCTCGACGACGACGCTCGCGCGCACGTTCTTTGTAACTCACTCAAACAACTTTTCGCCCAAAACCCGACGTTGTGTTCGCCAACGTATTTCCAGTGTTTCTCGTGTCTCATCTCGCTTTCTTTAGAGCTCAAGGATAACGCCTTGTAGACGACATCCGCGACGTCGTCCACGTCCCACGGGTTCACGCGAAACGCCCCGGATAAGGACGGAGACACGCCAGTAAACTCAGAAACGATTAAACTTGACTGTCTTGGTAACGCGTACCCGTCTCTAGTTGCTTTCTCTTCGTCTCTTGGGCCTTGTCTACACGTGACGTATTCGTACGGCGCGAGGTTCATGCCGTCTCTGGTGACGGTGACCACGGCCACGTCGGCGACGGAGTACAAAGCCGCTCTTTCGTGTAAAGGAATAGCCTGTTCACGAAAAATGACCACCTCAGTACCCGCCGCACTGTTAATCTCCTTTACTAACCTGTGCACTTCCCCTCGCAAGTTATCCACGTCTTCGTTTTTCGCTCGCGCTGGGTTACAAATCTGTAACAATACGATCGATTCAACCAACTGCGGATGTTCCCTCAACAACGTCTGGTAGGCTTTTAATTTCAACTCGATGCCTTTAAAGACGTCGAAATCATCGATGGCCAATAGTATACGTTTCCCTCGGTGCGCTCTTAACATATCGTTCCGTATATTCACCGCCCCTGGAGTCGTTAACGCCTCTCTCAATCGATCGGTTTTCACGCCCGTCGGGCAGATTTTCACCGACACTTGCCTTCCGTAATAATCAATACATAACGACCCGCGATTCGTGGTATACGTTAAACCTAACAACCTCGTACAGCAACTCAAAAAGTGTCTCGCGTAATCGAACGTGTGAAACCCAACCACGTCTGCGTTTAACAATCCTCTTAAAATCAACTCTCTATTCGGCAACGTCTTGAAAATCTCCGAAGACGGAAACGGCGTGTGTAAGAAAAACATGCACCGAATAGAATTAAACCTTTTCCGTAAAAACGTCGGTAAAATCATCAAGTGATAATCTTGAATCCACACGTGGTCGTCCTCGGAGCAGACTACTTCCATCAGCGTATCCGCAAAAATTTTATTCGCGCCGACGTGCGCTTGCCACAACGGCTTTTCAAACCTTTGCTCGTTCTGTCCCATCGGCAACACGTAATGCATCATGTTCCACAAATACTCCTTACAAAACCCTTTATAATGCCTCTCCCGTATCTCTGAATCCACCATCACCGGCACACAGTTGAACCTTTTTTGCAAATCCCTCATCAACGCGTCCTCTTCCTCGCCCTCGATATCGCACGCGTTGCTCGGCAACATCCCGACGTTGATCATCACTTTAAAGTC
>Ga0114994_10004375_pt1 | contig 10264 bp, 7 predicted proteins | sample ArcticOcean_MG_C_9_FD_87043 | JGI IMG/M metagenome (GOLD analysis project Ga0114994, IMG submission 87043) | Marine microbial communities from western Arctic Ocean - ArcticOcean_MG_CB2_152 | ecosystem: Environmental > Aquatic > Marine > Oceanic | place: Arctic Ocean: Canada Basin | collected... | reverse complement strand
TTGGCGCTCAAAGAATGATGGTTATACAATCAGTAACGTGGTTGTTCCTAACATTGTTATATCCGCAAGAGGAAAAGACGTTGGTTTCACACCAGGTAAATTTTCATACATTGGCATGACCGCAAGAGCGGTGGGTGCACTTATGGTCCCAAAGGGTAGTAAATATAAAAACCTTAGTGACTTTGTCGCTGCAGCAAAGAAGAATCCAGGCAAAGTGACGGTCGCTGGTGTTGGAAGTACGGGTAAAGCGAATATGGCTGCACTCGCAAGCATTCTTGGCATAAAGCATGCTTATGTCCCTGTCTCTGGCGGTGTTGGAAAAATGATTCCTATGCTGTTAGGTAATCACGTTGATGCTGGAATGACCGCATCATCACATGCTGTGAAACATAGAATGAAGCTTGATACACTTACGGTCGCTGGACCATCTGCCGTGGGGGCTTTGCCAGGCATTCCTAATCAACCAAAGTGGAAGTATATAACCACTTGGGGCGTTATGGCACCTCCAGCAACGCCTGCAGACAGAGTTGCTATTCTAAACGCAGCACTTGTTAAGGCTACAACAGACCCAAAACTTAAAGCTATGGTAATAAAAGGTGGTTTAACACCTATGCGCCAATCACCAGCTGAAGCAAAAGCATATGTTGCGGCCGCAGTAATAAAATACTCAAAATAAAGGCTGTCGTGGTTCCTTGCTGTCCTTGGTCCGAATTGTGGCCTAGGGCAGCAAATTTTTTGTATTTTTCTAACCACCTACTTTCCTCCTACTCCCCCGTACATATTAAGAATTTATGTTATGTCCTCCATAATACATAATACGTTATTAATTTTAGGAGTTTTCTGATGATTGAAGGTCTAATGCAGGCACTGATGCCATCGACTTTGCTTTGGCTCACTGTAGGTGTCTTGATTGGTATGATTGTCGGAACTCTACCAGGCCTGACCGCCACAATGGGTACGGCACTGCTTGTGCCTTTCACCTTTGCTCTCCCAACTGGTGAAGGCATTGCTATGTTGGGTGGGCTCTATGTTTGCGCGATGTTTTCCGATGCTATTCCTGCGTGCCTTGTAAATACACCGGGAACGCCGGCAGCAATGGCAACAGCCTTCGACGGCCATCCGATGACCCTGCAGGGGCGAGGCCAAGAAGCTATTGTAGCATCGTGCTTCAGCTCAGCTATAGGAACTCTGTTTGGCGCGACATGTTACCTGTTACTAGCTTGGCCGTTAATTGCGATTGCGCTTATGTTCGGACCACCTGAGTTCTTCTGGTTAGGAGTTTTTGCCTTAACCATAATTGGTAGCTTAGCTGGCGACTCTATTTTAAAGGGGCTCGCAGGCGCTGGGATAGGACTACTGATTAGTTGCATAGGTATAAGTCATGGAAACGAGTTATCTCGTTTTACCTATGGTATACCAGAGCTTCGTGGTGGCGTCTCCCTAGTAGCTGGACTAATTGGCGTCTTTGCAATCCCGCAGGTTCTTTCAATGGTAGCCGAGTTACGAAAAAAAGATTTCATCGCCGAGTACGAACCTAAGAGTGGAGAAACACTTAAAACAATAAAAAAGGTTCTCGCGCATCCATGGCACGTTCTACGATCCTCTGTAATCGGCAGCTTTATTGGAATTTTACCGGGTGCAGGTAGTCCGATAGCAGCGTTAGTCTCGTATAATGAAGCTCTTCGCTGGGCTAAAGATAAAAGTCAATTTGGCAAAGGAGATCTGCGCGGCGTAACAGCATCAGAAATTGCTAATAATGCAGCGGCTCCAGCGGCAATGATCCCATTGGTTACCCTCGGTGTTCCAGGCTCATCGCCCGCCGCAGTCATAGCTGGTGCACTCATGCTTCGAGGCTTAAACCCTGGGCCTGAACTTTTTCAAAATGATGGAGCGCTCGTTTATTCCTTTGGTTGGTCACTGATGTTCGCTGGTATAGTTACCTTCATACTTGGCAGTTTATTCGCTCCATTGCTGGTTAAAATAATCCGTATTCCTTTGCGACTGCTGGCTCCGCTCATAATGCTATTGGCAGTTATCGGTGCCTATGCTATTCGGAATAATATCTTCGACGTTTATATTATGCTTGCGATTGGAGTCTTCGTTTTCCTTGTTAAACGTCTTGGCTTCCATCCCGGTCCTATCGGTTTAGGCCTAATCCTAGGGCCCATTATAGAACCTTCACTTGTGCAAGCCCTTTATATAGCTGATGCATCTTCGGTCTTCAGGGTCTTCTTCACCGGCACAATCAATATCACACTCATAACACTGAGTATTGTCTCTATAGGCTTTGTAGTTTGGGCACGTCACAAAGATAGCACACAAAAACGTAATCGCGAATCTGTTGCGAGCTAATCACTATTTAATGTTTAACATAGAGAAGACAGCACTATGCAAAGATTAATTGATCGAGACCTTCTATCAGCGTTCGCCCTATTCTGCGTCTATGGGTTATTCTCATCGGGCTCAAGCAACGATGCTAAAGACTGGATATTCCCTAATTTAGCGAGCTATATTGTTCTGTTTACTGCTTTATTTCTAACAGTAAAGGTTTTGTTCAATGCGCTTATGAAGCGCCTCCCCGACAGCGTTCAAATGTCCCCGGACGAACGTACAGCCTCGATTGACGTGCTCGTATTCACATCGGTCATACTGGTATACATGTTTGTAATGTATGGTTTCGGTTTCTGGCTATCCAGTTGGCTTATGTTGTCCCTAACATCAATTTATTTAACAATAGACAAAACCCGTCATAATATTAGGACTGCTTTGATTGTGTCTCTTGGAAGTTGCATATTATTTTACTTTGTCTTCCTTTATTTGTTTTATGTACCATTTCCAAGAGCGACCTGGTGGACCGGCTTTATGCCGGATTAAGAAGCTAATTTTCTACTCGTGAACTCATCAATTTTCGCACAGAAAGATTGCCTCAGGTTCTGGCTATCTAGCTCGCTGATGTTGTGATCCACATCAACCAATATTACCCGGAATCAAACACGCCGCAACATGAGGCTTACCATAAGCATGCCTTTTGCAACTTGTGCCTCATTATTTAGTATTCACGCATGTGTTGGCTTTGACTAAAAGAGCTTATTCTCGGCAGCTAGAGATACGTGAGAATGCTATGATGCAGTTGCAAGAGCTAACTAAACAACGTTGTAAGATCGACCCACTTTTACAAGGCAGCAAGCGATAAATAAGCTGATTTGGGTCAAAAGAAGGCTCTTTTGTTGCCTATCCTTTATGTCTACTTTTTTGGAGGAGGGTAAAGGAGACATCACTTAACGCAACTTTCGACAGTCCCACTGGTATCATAAACTCGCCTTTCCACATACCCTTTCTACCAGTCTCAGCCTCTCGTTCGTCTGCTATATAATCCTTAAATTTACGTCGATAGGAAACTGCTCAGCCATTTTTTACCAACCAACTATTTAAATCAAATGAGTTTGTTCTCCATACTGCAACTTCCATAGTATTAGATCAGCACGTTTTTTCAGTGATTATATGGAAAACCTGTCTTAATCATGGGGTTTGATCTTTTAGTCTATTTTTTTAAAAAAAGCTAGGTAACCGAAGCTACCTAGCAAGTTTAACAGGGAGGTTTCACTTCTGGGAGAAGTTGGATCTCGAAAGACCCAAGCAATACGAGGTCGCTGTTTAATTGTTTAGAAGTATTCGGCTTGATTAACTAAGTGTCATTGAACAACTCCGCTATGCAATTTTTGCATGATCCAATCTCATCAATAACGCGTGTTGAATTTTGAAATATTTAACGGTATGATTGGTTAGTTTGATATTTCAGAGGTGGTTTATATGACTGAGAAACTGGAAATTGGGGATCAGTTCCCTTCTATGTCTGTCTCGTTAGTTGGCGGTGGCGCAATTAATCTCCCAGGAGAGATGGGTGGTAATTATAATGTTGTGTTGTTTTATCGTGGACATTGGTGACCGTATTGTCGTCGGCAGTTAGTCGACTTTGAAAAATATGCCCAAGAATTAGAAGCCCTTGACGTTAAAGTGTTTGCGGCAAGTGTTGATCCTGAAGATAAAGCTCAAGAAGTAAAAGAAGAAGTTTCATTCCCAATTGGTTATGCTGCTGGAACTGAGCATCGTGATTTAATGGGTTCTTGGTGGGAAGATCGTCGTTCGATCATCCAACCGTCTGAATTTCTCTTAAATGGTGAAGGTAAGGTTATGGCTTCATCATATAGTTCGGGCCCGATTGGACGTTTTGATCCTCAGGACGTAATAAAAATGGTAAACTTTTTAGAATCTATGAAGAATAAATAGATAGAAAAAGAATTTTGGACGGAGGGGCGCTTCTTTTAAATTTTGCAGCACCTTGAAGGCATACTTTGAAACAGTTCGAACCCGGACCGGCGTGTTGCAACCCTTCTTACAAAAAGAGTTCTCCCCTTCGATGTCACCAATCTTAGGTAATTGATCACGCAGAATTACTGAAAAGAACTATCACAGTATGATTAAAGCTGATGATATAGCCGCGAGGATAGGTGAGAAGTACAATAAGCTTAAAGTTGCGCCTTTTTCATTGCCGGACGAAGCTCCAGTTCAGGATAAGTTTATAACTACTTGCCAAACTGAAATAACTTTTTGACGATACCGTGATAAAAGAAAGGAGCTATAATATTGCGCTTACCTTAATAAAAAATACCATTAGAATCTAAGAATAAAAAAAGTAAACTAATACTATTCCATAATAGCTAGAATTTTCCAAAGGGAAACTTGCATTCAAGGAACTATATTTGTTTATCCACTAACTCACTATGTACCATCTAAAATAGCTTTGCGTTTTCTCTCAGCATTCTTACTAATTAACACGACGTCCAATCTACCCTCAAAAGCGGATACCATCCCAAGAGAGTAAAAAAACTACTTCTGATCCACTGGAATGATCTCGTTGTTAACTAAATGCGAACGTTGTCTCTAATATTTTAAAATTAGATAATGCCGTTATTAATTATTGTTCGAGAATGGGCCAAAAGCTTGAATAAGAATCTAATAATATTTTCAGAATCTCTGCGCCTGCAATGGTCCCAGCTTATCATTAGCCTATTCATAGGTTTGGTTGGAGCATTATTATTCGCTTATTTAACGCTTCCATTACCCTGGTTAATAGGACCGGCTTTTGCGACAACCATCGCTGCGATGAGCGGTGTTAAAATATGGATGCCAAACGAGCTTCGAATACCGATGTTCTTTCTTATTGGAGCCTCATTTGGATTAAACCTATCGCCAAATATTGGCGAACAAGTTTGGTTATGGATTCCCAGTATAGTTTCAGTAGCTGTTTACGTCGCCGCCACGGTTTTGATGGCTTCAGCGTATCTACACTATTTTGCTCGATTTGATCCAGTAACAGCATATTTCAGTGCTACTCCTGGGGGCTTAATCACAATGTTAGCCCTTGGAGAAAGTTATGGTGGAGATGTTCGGACCATGGCATTGGTACAAGCAGTTAGACTGATCGCAACCATATTAATTATTCCTTTAGCATTCAGGCTTTGGGGGGGATATATACCACCAGACGCTCTTTGGCCCCAAACACTTGAAGCTTCAACTTCAATTAAGGACTTAGCAATATTGGGGGTGATTTGTGTCCCCAGCTATTTTATTGCGCGTAAATTAAGAATTCCTGCTCCTCACCTACTGGGTCCCATGATTGCCATCGGTGCATTTAAATTACTTGGGGCTTTTGATTCTTCAATCCCTCACCCCCTATTATCAATCGCCTTTTTATTTATTGGAACCAGCATCGGAGCATCATTTAATGGCGTTAAAGTAAAAGAGGTTACGAGAACCCTACTACACGGGCTGGCTGTCGGAACAATTATGATCGTCTTGGCTGTTGTTTTCGCGTTGGGCACTTATTCATTTAATGGCGGATCTATCAACGCACTCATACTCGCCTTTGCTCCAGGCGGCTTTGCAGAAATGGCTTTGGTCGCCTCTGGCCTGGGAATTGACGTTGTCTTTGTCATAGCACACCAGCTTGCCCGTTATTTAATGGTCTTAGGGCTTGCCCCCATCGCTATCCGATTGATTAGGCGTAAAAGCCAAAATTAATACATACCCGCAAGCTGTGCTTACTTAGAGTTATTTCCTTCCGTGACTATGCACCTTGTCTTAGTTCAGATTAGGAGAAATATAAACTTGCGAGATACATCTAAGTCCTCATCCGCGAGCTATTAGAAATACCAGAACCCTATATGATTCTAACGCTACCACCTATAAAATGGAGTCCGCCGAATATCTATTCAAATTTGCAAGATCAGACCGGAACGTTCTCCGTTGGGAAAACATCTCTCAGAATTTCTACAAAGTGTATTTTCAACACTGCTTAAAAACCCGATGTATTAGTAAGCGACACCAGGCTATCTAACCCAAGCAGACACTATTTGGTTAAGAGTAAGGGTAAGGCTGTCTCCAATTAACCATTAACAAACTAGAAGTCCCAGCCATCCGTTTGCGAGCCCGGAATGGCGTGGTTCCAATAGCGGCTGACATTAGGCAGATGGTTTGTTAGACTTAAACTATGATTGAACTGTCCGTCCTTGACCTTGCCTACATTGGTGAAGGCTTTGCTCCCGCTGATGCGCTGACCAACGCCCTAGATCTAGCACAACATGCAGAGGCCGCTGGATTCACGCGCTTTTGGCTAGCTGAACACCACAACCTAACCGGCATCGCCAGTGCTGCCACTGCCGTTTGTATTTGTCACGTTGCTGGTGGTACCAAGACGATCCGTATCGGTGCTGGTGGCATTATGCTACCAAACCATTCACCGATGGTGATCGCCGAGCAGTTTGGCACATTAGCAACTTTGTTCCCAGACCGTATAGACCTTGGACTGGGCAGAGCCCCAGGCACGGACCAGCGCACACTGCAGGCGCTACGGCGTGACACTGTATCGTCCGAAAATTTTCCGCAAGATGTGGTCGAGCTTCGAGCCCTGCTCGGCCCGCCGCAGGAGAACCAATCGATCCACTCAATACCTGGTGAGGGCACAAACGTACCGCTGTGGATTCTTGGCTCAAGCCTTTACGGCGCCCAGCTCGCAGCAATGCTCGGCTTACCTTATGCCTTCGCATCGCACTTCGCACCTCAGGCAATAATGGAGGCGGTGTCGATCTACCGTGAACGGTTTGAACCGTCGGCGCAACTCTCCAAACCACACGTGATGATCGGTTGCAATATCATTGTCGCGGACACCGAGGAAGAAGCAAGGAAGCTGTTCACAACATCGCAACAACAGTTCACGCGTATGGTACGAGGCACACGCGGAAAATTACCGCCGCCCGTTGATGATATCGAGATGTTTTGGTCACCGATGGAGAAAGAGCATGTATCATCTATGCTAGCCTGCTCCTTTTACGGCTCACCATCAACAATAAAGGAAAAACTGGCGACGCTGATGGAAGCCACCAAGGCCAACGAACTAATGGTCGTTTCTGCAATCTGGGATCATCAGGCAAGGGTACGCTCATACGAGTTACTGGCCCAAGCCATGGATTAGGCCACTACCAGTAAATAAAGTTTCTGACGGAAATCTTTGAATGACGCTAGCAGAGAAAACATAGATAACGACCCCTTTGGGTCAAAAGCAAACTCTTTGGACTTATCCCATTAATGCCCGCATTCGGGGGTAAAACGAAATTCACCATTATTTCCGCCAAACCGTCGCCAGCCATGGTTGCTGCTCGCGTGGCAAACCTGGTGGGCGGAAATAATGTTGAATTTCATTAAAGCTCGCCGCCGTTAGGAAGCGACGCCAAGTTTCTAGATCATGATAGCAGCAGTAACGCTCGCTTTGAAAGCCTTCTTGGTTGTCACCTCGTGGGTTGGAGCTGAATAGCACGCCGCCAGGCTTCAATGTGGAGTAAAGTTCGTATAAGATACTGGGGAGTTCTTGGCTCGGTACATGAAAGAGCGAGGCGTTTGCAAAAATACCGTCGAAGCGATTTTCCGGAAGGTTCAGTCCGATGAAGTTCTGATGTAAAACTTCGCAGCCAGTCTCGGCACGTGCCATCTCAACGAATTCTGAGGAGCCATCTAGCCCCACAGCTTCCAGCCCTTGGGACTTAAAATAGGCTAAATCGCGACCGGGTCCGCAACCAAGATCAAGGACAGTGTATGGCCCGTCGCCTTTGAGTGAGTCGATCAATGCCTTATAATTCTGCGTGACATCATGATCCCAAGTGCCTTCCCGAAACTCAACAGCCGAGCGACTGTAGTACGCCAGTGTACTTTCCTCGGCATTACAAGGATTAGGTCTAAACGCCATCGAGCGTTTTCCGCTGACCCAAGTCCACATCAAATTGCAATGCCGCTAGGTGGGCGTAGAGAGGACTGGTAATCAGTAATTCTTTATGGGTGCCGATGGCGACGATATGCCCGTGCTCCATTACTACGATCCGATCCGCATTCACCACAGTCGCCAGGCGGTGCGCTATAACTAACGTAGTTCGCCCGGCCTTCAGCGTTTCTAAGGCTTCTTGAACCAGACGTTCGCTTTCCGCATCTAAGGCACTGGTAGCTTCGTCCAATAACAAGACTGGTGAATCGCGTAACAACGCGCGGGCCAGAGAAATGCGTTGGCGTTGTCCGCCAGAAAGGCGAACGCCTTTCTCACCCAAAAATGTCCCGAAACCATCCGGCAACGCATCAAGAAACTCCGCTGCGGCTGCGGCCTCTGCGGCTCGACGCACCGTGGCGTCATCGGCATCCGGGCGACCATAGCGAATGTTTTCCCAGCCGCTGGCACTAAAAAGAACCGGGTCTTGCGGCACAAGGGCAAAACGCTCGCGCACGGCCTTGGGAGTGGCGTCTCGCACGTTAACGCCATCCAATTTCACCGTGCCGCTGATGGGGTCGTAAAAACGCAACAACAACTGAAACACAGTAGATTTCCCTCCGCCAGACGGGCCCACCAAAGCAACGGTTTCGCCAGGATTAACATCTAGGGTAAAGTCGGTGAGCGCCGCTTGGCCGGGGCGTGAGGGATAATGGAAGCTAACATCCTCAAAGCTAACCCGGCCCTGGGCAGGATCAGGGAGGGAGCGCGGTGTGTCGGGCGCTTTGACGTCGGTCTCAGATTCCAACAGCTCTATTAGACGTTCGGTGGCTCCGGCTGCGCGTTGTAATTCGCCATAAACTTCGCTCATCACGCCAACGGAAAATGCAACCAGGGTGGCGTAATAGATGAAGGCCGCCAGTTCGCCGCCGCTAATTTCCCCTGCCAGCATTTGGCGTCCACCGAGCCATAAAATTACCCCAATGGCCCCGAACACCAACAAGATTACAACCGCCATCAAAAATCCACGGGTACGGATGCGAATGATGGCTGTGTCGAACGCATGAGTGACTTCTCCACCAAATCGTTTACGGTCCACGTCTTCGTGTGTGAAGGCTTGCACGGTAGAAATGGCGTTGATGGTTTCTTCCGCAAACGCACCAACATCGGCGATGCGATCTTGGCTGGCGCGAGATAGTTTACGTACACGTCGCCCGAATATCAAAATTGGTACGACCACTACCGGCACAACCAACAGCACCATGGCGGTTAGTCCAGGGTTGGTAATAAACAGCATAATGATGCCGCCCATAAGGTTGAGCATATTGCGCAGCGCTATCGAAGCGGATGAGCCAATCACCGATTGCAATAACGTTGTATCGGTGGTCAACCGAGATAGAACCTCGCCTGTTTTTGTAGTTTCAAAAAAACCGGTGTGCAAAGATAAAACCCTGTTAAAAACTGCTTGGCGCAAATCTGCCACCACCCGCTCGCCCAACCAGGATACAAAATAAAATCGCATGAAGGTGCCTGTGGCCATGATTACGGATAGGACCAGAAGTTGGATAAGCGCGTTGTCGAGTGCGCCCGCATTACTGTTCGCAAGCCCACCGTCAATCAGGTCTTTCAGTCCTTGGCCCAAACCCAGCACTGCAAGACTGGTTACTATCAATGCTGTGATGGCGGCTGTGGTATGCCCAGCATAGGGCTTTAAAAAACCCGCAGTGCGGCGAAGGTATTTGAAATTTCGGCCTTTAGGCCGATCAAATGAAACGGAGTTGCGCACCAAGTTCTTTATTCCAGTCAAACTAAAGGTACACTAAATATGCCTGGATTACTGGAATAGGGCAATCAGAGAGAGGAGAATGAATCAGAGACGACGGAGATTAAAAGCATGTAAAAAATTATTAAAAGAAAGTTGGTGCCATAACAAGCCACGGCAGGTCATTAGCGATG
>Ga0114994_10004374_pt1 | contig 10266 bp, 10 predicted proteins | sample ArcticOcean_MG_C_9_FD_87043 | JGI IMG/M metagenome (GOLD analysis project Ga0114994, IMG submission 87043) | Marine microbial communities from western Arctic Ocean - ArcticOcean_MG_CB2_152 | ecosystem: Environmental > Aquatic > Marine > Oceanic | place: Arctic Ocean: Canada Basin | collected... | reverse complement strand
GTGAAATTAAGAAATTGTTATGAGAAGCCATCTGAAAAGAAAGCTAGAGAGCATTCTGAATCCATAAGAAGAGCAAGAAAATTAGCTAGAAAGAGAGCTATGCGTGAAGGTCTTATCCCTATGAAAAAGACTACTGACGAAAGAAAAACTTACTAAATTATATTATAATATATTTTAAACTATTTTCTATATACTAGCTGATATGTCTTCAGACATTTTCTTTGCATCATCCAAAAGCATCATAGTATTTTCTCTGTAAAACAGATCGTTATCAATGCCAGCATACCCTATCCCAAGACTTCTTTTTACAAATAGAACAGTTTTTGCATTTTCCACTTCTAGTATTGGCATCCCGAATATCGGGCTCTGTGGATCAGATTTTGCTGCTGGATTGGTTACATCATTTGCACCTATAACAAAAGCGACATCTGCTTGAGCAAAGTCAGAATTAATTTCACTCAATTCATAAATATCATCATAAGGCACATCAGCTTCAGCTAATAAAACATTCATATGGCCAGGCATTCTTCCCGCAACTGGATGAATTGCATATGTTACTTTAATTCCCATTTCTTTTAGCTTATCAACCATTTCCTTAAGAGAGTTTTGAGCTCTTGCAACAGCCATACCATAGCCAGGAACTATAATAACTGAGCTAGCATTTTTTAAAATGAATGCCGCATCATCTGCCGATCCAATTTTTACAGGCCGTGTTTCCTTAACTTGCGCTCCGCCGCCAACCTCGTCACCAAATCCACCCATGATAACTGAGAAAAATGATCTATTCATAGCTACACACATTATATAAGAAAGAATAGCTCCAGAAGATCCAACTAGGGCACCAGTTATAACTAGCGCTAGGTTACTAAGAGTAAACCCTATTATGGCTGCAGCAAAACCTGAATAAGAATTTAAAACAGCTATTACGACAGGCATATCCGCTCCGCCAATGGGTATGATCAACAAGAGGCCTAAAAGAAGTGACAAGAGGCTAATAGCTAGAAAAAGAAGTTGGCTAGATTCAGTGCCTGAAATAATTAAATATGAGCAAGAGACGATTAAGAAAATAATAGCAATGCTTAAAATATGACGAAATGGTAAAATAATAGGAGCACTTTTCATTAATCCTTGTAGTTTTAAGAAAGCCACTACGGATCCAGAAAAAGTAATTGCACCCACGAGTATACCTAAAATCATTTCAATCTTGCTCAACGTTTTAATAGAGCCATCAGACGAAACCAACTCGAAAGCAATTGGGGACAAGAAAGCTGCCCAAGCAACTAAAACTGCGGATAGACCACCCATTGAATTTAAAGCAGCAACCATTTGAGGCATATCTGTCATGGCAACTTTTTTAGACAAAATAGTGCCTATTAATCCGCCAATAGAAATCCCAGCCAAAATTAATATTAAATTCATAACCGAAGGATCATTCAGACTAAAGATAGTAACAATAAATGCCAGCGCCATCCCAGACATACTTAAATAGTTTCCTACCCTAGCTGTTTCTGGAGACGATAAACCACGAATACCTAAAATGAAGAATACACCAGAAACCAAATATAATGAGGCAACTAAGTCATTAGATAGTAAATTATTAATCATCTTTTTTTACCTTCTTTTTGTACATTGCTAGCATCCGCTGAGTAACCAAGAATCCTCCGAAAATATTTATTGAGGCAAAAATGAGCGCAAAAAAAGAAACAAATTTTGAAAGTGATGATATTTCATCACTTTTTGCTCCCATTGCAACAATAGCTCCAACAATAATCACAGCTGAAATTGCATTTGTTACAGACATTAATGGTGTATGAAGAGCTGGAGTTACAGACCAGACTACATAATAACCAATAAAAATTGCTAAAACAAAAATACTTCCATAAAAAACTATCGGACTAATATCCATAAACTTTCCTTTATCTACTTATTAAAACCTTCAGAAATTTTCTTATCCTTAACAACTGAAACTGCTAAAACAATCTCATCTTCCCAGTTCAACTTTTTTTCAGATTTTAGATCAACAAAAAGTGATAAGAAAGAATATAAATTTCTTGAGTATAAATTAGATGCATCAGGTGCTAACCCGCTAATCATATTAAGATCTCCAACAATTTTTACACCTTCAACCAAAACATTTTCATTGGACTTTGTAAGCTCACAATTACCGCCTCTCTCTATAGCCATATCAACTATAACAGAACCTTTTTTCATTGATAATACCATCTCTGAGGTTAACAAGATTGGTGCTGGACGTCCGGGTATAAGAGCAGTACAGATAACAATATCTTGAGATTTAAGATGCTCGGCAATTAATTCATTTTGACGTTTTTTATAGTCCTCGGACATTTCTTTAGCATAACCACCTGAATCTTCAGAATCTTCATCCTCATCAACCATAATAAATGAAGCCCCTAAGCTCTCACATTGCTCTCCAGCAGCTCTTCGAACATCAGTTGCTGAAACTACCGCACCCATTCTCTTTGCTGTTGCAATAGCCTGTAATCCAGCAACACCTACGCCCATAATAAAAATTTTAGCAGGTGCAATTGTTCCTGCTGCTGTCATCATCATTGGCATAGCCCTATTAAACATTGATGAGCTGTCTATTATTGCCTTATAGCCAGCTAAATTTGATTGTGATGATAAAACGTCCATAGATTGCGCTCTAGGGGAACGAGGAACAAGTTCCATAGAAAAAGCATTAATACTTTTCTCAGACAGCACTTTAAGGTGATCAATATTATCATATGGATTAAGGAGACCAATCAAAATAGAATTGGCTTTCATTTTGTTAATTACATTAATTTCTGGCATACGCACAGAAAATATAATGTCTGCTTCAGAAACAATCTTTTTAACGTCCTCTACCTTAGCTCCAGCAGATATATAATCATCATCAGAAAAATTACTAAATTCTCCGGCTTTCGACTCTATGGAAACTTCGAAACCATCATTAATAAGTTTTTTTGCTACATCAGGAACTAAAGCAACACGCTTCTCGTTTTCGGTAGTTTCTTTTAAAATACAAATTTTCATTTATTTCAATCTATTGTTAATGAATAAGGTAATATTTGTTACGTTAAAAAACTAATATTTTCTAGTTTTTTTTTAAGCAATTTATTTTTTTTTGAAAGATCATAAAATTTAAGTACAAAAATTAAAGATTATTAAGTAAAAATATACTAAATTTGATATTTTTCTTTCCATACATCATAAGGCATTCCATAAATGATTTCCTTGGCATCCTCTTTTGATAATACCTCTCCGATTTCAGCTGAAGACTCTGCATACCATCGTGAAAGGCAATTTCTACAAAAACCAGATGCTTCCATTACATCAATATTCTGAACATCTGTTCTTTCTTTAAAATGCTTAACCATTTTTTTAAAAACAGCTGATTCTATTTCCATTTTTTTATTTTTATCCAATTTAATCTCCTTTTTATATCTCAGATACAATCTATTAATCCTTTGAACTTATAAATTATTATTTTAAATAATATTTAATTAATTTGGAATAACATCAAATGCTAAGACTATTCTCTCTTCTTTTTTTGACTCAAACGGTACTGTGTGATGAAGTAAAGACGATGGAAAAAGACATAAACTCCCGGTAACTACATCAATACTTTCTTTTTGGTTTTTATTACTTTTTGTTCCGAACTGTCCATCATCTATACAAACAACAAGGTTACCGCTATCAATATTTATTTTTGGAGGCACATTTATATAAATACTCCCAGATAACCAACCATTGTCGTGCATATGAGAATCTAAATTTCCGCCGTTTCTCATACTAATAAGCCACCCATGAAGACTATAATTAGATGGAAATCTTATTATTACACCCTCATCACTATCATTAAAATGGCGCCGATATCTCTCTATCTCTAGATATATAATACTTCTGATTGCATTTATATTATCATCTGTCCGGTCAAATATATTACCAGTAGTCTGATATCCATTATTTACAAGGCTAGTGGACTTAGGCGAAAGCGTATCATCACTTAAAATATCTTTCGTAGTATCAATAAAAATATTTTTAAAGTCATAGTTTTTCTTTAAATCAGTCTTTAAAATATATTTTAGTGGTTCATTACAAAATGGATTAGACTTTTTTAACCCATACCTAATTTCTGAACGACAGCTTAGAGAGCCAATAACTGAATTAATCTCGCCTTTTCTTACCGTATTATCTAATAGTTCATAAAAGGTAGATTGATTATCCTGAAGATAAGAACATTTTAAAGCAAAACTTTTACTGTGGGCAAAATCAATTAACTTAAAGTGCTCAGAGGCCTCTTTATAATTTCTAGACTCAAATAAAGATATTCCCAAACTATAACGCGCCTTTATATTTTCTGGATCTAAATCTATACTTTTTTTATAATTTTTTATAGACTCATCATGCTCACCTAGCTCTCTTAAAACCCTCCCCAGCAACATATAGTAATTAGAGTTTTTTGGTTCTAGATTTATACTCTTTATATAGCTTGCTTTGGACTCCTCAAGTCTACCAAGAGCCTTTAACGCAGAGCCTAAACTTTCGTGAGCTGAAGAGTAATCGGGTTGCAGCTCTACAGCTTTTTTATAACTCAACATAGAATCGTTAAATTTTTTAGAATGTAAATAGAGATTACCCAAGCTACAATAAAATAGATGATTGTCCGGATTAATTTTTATTGCTTTTTTATAACTTTTTTCGGCTTCATCTAATCTATCAAGTGCCAGAAAAGTATTTCCTAAATTATTTTGAGACTCACCGTCAAGTGGGTTTAGCTCTACCGCCTTCTGATGCGCCTCTAGCGCTAGAGAAAGATCACCTTTGTTTTTAAATAAAGTTCCAAGAACCATCCAGCCAAAGTAATTTTTAGGGAATTGTTGGGTGACTGATGTCGCTAGCTTTTCAGCTTCTCCATAATTTCCTTTTTGAAAATACTCAATCAGAGTATTTAATATTTGGGGAGATGGTTCTTTATCTTTGCTTACTGACATTATTCTCTCTTGTGATATTTTGAGCCATTTCTAAAAATAGCTAAATAATATATATTATTTAAATAGCTAACGATTTATATATCTTTTTTTGAAATAAATTAGAATTATTCTTAATTTGAATCAATGGTTTTGTAATTATTTTAGCAAAATATTCTTGACCTTTATCATTTGAAATTAAATCCTGTCTTATTTCTATTAAAGCATTAGGCAGCCCTTGTTTGGTTCCATGCCTATACAAAGTATCATTTTTCATTCTTCCGGAATATGGCTTATTATTACCAATAACTAATTTATTTTGATGCTTCATAAAGTAATTAAAAAAAATATTCGGCACCCGATCGTCACTATCCCACAGAATACCCAGCTCAATTAAACGTTTCTTGTGTTTCCAAAGTGGCGTAAAGCTATGGAGTGAAATTATTGCCGGAAAAACTTCTCTTTTTATTGATTGCTTAATTATATCTGATATTTTTTCATGATAAATATTATAATAAGAATTTATTCTTTTCCTTTTTTCATCACAGTTAACTAAAAAAGATATATTTTTATTACCCTTAATTCTTCTCCCATCGGATATTTTCATAATTAATGTTGGGTCATCGATACCTCTGTTAGCATCAATTAATAATCTTGAAAAATCTGACATTACTAGGGGGCATTGAAGAGAATTAGAGATATAACAAGCTACCTCTTTTATTCCAATATCGTATGCAATATGAGTATCTAGTACTTCCTTGTCTAGACCAAGGTTATTATACTTACTAGGAATATGATTTGATGCATGATCACATATTATTAAAAAATTACTTTCTCTATCTTCATTTAAAGTATTTATCATATTTTATCAATTCCATGAAAATATCTATATATCAAAAGATTTTAACAAAAATATTTTGAATCTGTTAAAAGATAGGCATGAAGAATAAAGAAATTACAAAAAGAAAAACTAAAATACTTGCCACGCTAGGGCCATCATCCAACACAATCAAAAAAATTATTGAACTATCCAATGCTGGAGCAAGTGCATTTCGCCTTAATTGCTCTCACTTAAATGAGCAAGGCCTCAAAGATTATGTAAAAAAAATAAGACGTGTAGAAGAAATACTAAATAAGCCAATAGGAATTTTAGTTGATCTCCAGGGCCCTAAAATCCGAATAGGTACAGTAAAAAATAATGAAAACTTTCTTGAGAAAGGTAATATTTTTGTTCTCGATTTAAAAAAAGAAATAGGAAATAATAAGCGTGTAACCCTACCCCACAAGAAAATTTTTTCATCAGTCAAGAAAGGTCATTTAATTTTGCTAGATGATGGAAAAATTCATCTCAAAGTAACAAGTATAAAAGTAAATCAAATTAGAACTAAGATTTTACAAGGAGGTTACTTAAAATCAAATAAAGGAGTTAATTTACCTCAAACTAACATAAAAAATTCAGCACTGTCTAATATAGATAAGAAGTTTGCTAGTCTTGCAGTTCAAGAGGGTGTTGATTGGATAGCACTTTCATTTGTTCAGAAACCTAATGATATCAAGGAGCTTAGAAAGATATGTTTAAATAAAGCATCTATAATGGCTAAAATAGAAAAACCTTCTGCTTTGAATTACATAGACGATATAACAAGACTCGCGGACGGTATAATGATCGCGAGAGGTGACTTGGGTGTAGAACTCCCAATTGAATCTGTCCCAGGATGGCAAAAAAAGATAATACGCGTGGCAAGAGCAAAAGGAAAGCCAGTAGTAGTTTCCACTCAGATGCTTGAATCTATGACTTCATCACTAACTCCAACTCGAGCAGAGGTTTCAGATGTAGCTAATGCTGTTTTTGAAGGGGCTGATGCTATAATGTTGTCTGCAGAGTCAGCCTCAGGCGATTATCCTGTTGAAACAGTTAAGATGATGAATAAAATTGCTTTAAATATTGAAAAAGATAGCAGCTATAACGATATTCTATCAAGCCAATTAGAGGAAACGCCGGATACAACACCTGATGCAATTGCGATAGCCGCTAAAACTCTTGCAGACGAATTATCTGCACCAATAATTGTTTGTTATACAGAATCTGGATCAACAGGCATTAAAGTTTCTCGAGTAAGGCCAAGTCAAATCATCTTAACAATCACCCCTGTTATTGAGACGGCTAGAAAATTATCTTTAGCCTGGGGAGTTCTTTGTTTTCTTCAAAGAGATGTAGGCGATCTTGAACATATGATTAAACTAACTAAGAAAACAGTTAAGAAAAGTGGACTAGCGCTTATCGGAGATAAAGTGGTCATAACAGCTGGCTTACCACTTAAGGTTCAGGGAACCACAAATTTAATAAGAGTTACAACAGTAAAATAAGGAAATGATTAACCTTGGCGTGCCTTAAAACGAGGGTTTGTTTTATTAATAATATACATACGACCATTTCTTTTAGCGATACGATTATCTCTATGCCTACCTTTTAAAGATTTTAATGAATTTCTAACTTTCATAGCCCTTTCCTATTTATGTCGAGAAACTAGATTGATAATGTGATTAAGTCAATATTAGTTGGGCATTTTAATTAAAATTTAATAGTATAAATTTATTAAGAGATGAAAATGACAAAAAAATATGATTATGCATTAGTTAGCGGTGGCTTTGATCCTGTACATGCTGGGCATTTAAGAATGTTTCAAGATGCAAAAAAAATATCCCATAAATTAATACTACTTTTAAACAATGATGACTGGCTCACTAAAAAGAAAGGGAAGCCATTCATGAATGAAAATCAAAGAAAAGAAATATTGAATGAATTCAAAAGTATTTCTGAGGTAATAATTCAAACTTCTAGCGATAAAAGTAGCAGCCAAGCAATCGAAAGTTTTGTTCGTAATAATCTGAATAAAAGTATTTGTTACTGCAATGGAGGTGATAGGAGCAATATAGAAAATATTCTTGAAGCTGATATATGTAAAAAGCTAGGAATTGATCTAGTATTTGGAGTTGGTGGACAAGAAAAAATTGAAAGCAGCAGTCAACTAACTAAAAATTACTTAGGGAATGTCGAAAAAAGACCTTGGGGTAACTATCATATTATTGCAAAAAATACTGGTTATCAAATCAAGGAAATTAAAGTTGCTGAGGGGGCAAAACTATCCCTACAAAAACATAAAAGTCGTTCAGAGTTTTGGCAGATAGTTAGAGGTAAAAGTAAGATTACTATTGAAGAAAGTGATCACTATTTAAAAGAAAAAGAACATATTTATATACCTAAAAATACAATCCATAGAATAGAAAATATTGGAAAAGAAGAGCTTATATTCATTGAAATTCAACTGGGTGAAAATTTAAGGGAAGATGATATCATAAGAATTGAGGATGATTATGGAAGAGTCTAAATTTTCAAAATTTGAAAGAGCTCCCTACTTAGAACTTAATGAATATAAAGCACCAAATGGCATTAATGCTTATTTTGTTAAAATGGATGATGGTATCAGACTAAGGGTCTGTCATTGGATGAATCAATCCAAAGAGGTAAAGGGTACAGTTTTATTACAGCAAGGTCATAATGAATTTATTGAAAAATACTTTGAGACTATACAAGAATTCTTGGATAAAAACTATTCTGTTATTACCTTTGATTGGCGGGGACAAGGCATGTCTGATCACCAACTTAAAGATATCAATAAAGCATATATAAAGGATTTTTCTAGGCACGATAAAGACTTGGAATGTATTCTGAGTGAGGTGATAGAACATAATTTTCCAAAACCCTTAATTGGCGTAGGTCATTCTATGGGTGGCTGTCTAATGCTATCAGCTTTTCATGATCATCCAGATAAATTCTCTCACGGGATATTATCTGCACCTATGTTAGGCTTTAAAAACGAAAAATTTCTAAAGACAGCCTCATCACTGATGAATATTTTTTCTAGAGATACAGATTATTTAATAGGCTCTAAACCGAATATGGGCAAAGAAACACTATTTGAAGAAAATGATCTTACAAGTGACCCAGAAATATACGAGAGAATACTTCAATTAGTTAGAGAAAAACCTAATATAAGATTATGGGGAGTTACGAATGCTTTTGTAAAAGCAGTTAATAAAAGATTTAAAATAATGCGTAAAAATAATTGGGCTGAAAATATAAATTTAAAAATACTAATTATTAATAATATTAATGATCGTGTTGTAGATTCAAACAAAATAAAAGGAATGAATAACAGATTAAAAAATAGTCAAATTATTGAGTTTATAGAAACTAAGCATGAAATATTTATGGAAAAAAAATCTTCACGTAAAATTCTATGGAAAAAAATTAATCAATTCCTGAATTAAAAATAAGATTAATATTATAATTAATCTATATAATAAGCACGAATATAAAGAAGCTCTAGAATTAGCGATAAAACTAGATAAAAAATACCCTAATTTATATAAAGTTAAAAATATTATTGGAACAATCAATACCTTTTTTGATAACTTTGAAGAAGCAAAGCTCCAATTTACTTTGGCAATAAAACTTAATCCAGTTTTTGCTGAAGCATATAATAATCTAGGCTCGGTCTATCAAGGAGAGGGTAATTATAATAAAGCAAAGACAAATTACTTAAAAGCCATAGATATTAATCCTAAATTTTATCAGGCTTATCAAAATATTGGCGAAATTTATATTATTAATAAAGAATTCAGTTTAGCTGAAGAGAGCTTTAAAAATGCAGAAAAAATTAAACCTTTAAGTGCAAAAAATTATAATATGCTAGGAAATATGTTTTATTTAATAAAAAACTATAGTGAGGCAATAAAAAATTATAAAAAATCAATAAATATTGAATTAAATAATCCTGAACCATATTATAATCTTGGAGTTATATCAGAAAAATTACATGAGCTAAAAAAAGCATCAACCTATTATATTAAAGCTTTAAAATTGAAACCTAATTTTCATCAAGCATTAAATAATTATGGAAATATACTAAATCAAATTAATAAATCAAAAGAAGCAATACCCTTTTTCATGAAGGCTATATCAATAGATCCAAAATTTGCAGAAGCACATAATAATTTAGGAAATGTTTATAATAACCTTGGAAAATTTGAAGAAGCAGAAAAATTCTTCAATAATGCCATAGAACTTAGCCCAAAATATTTTGAAGCTTATCGAAACTTGAGTCTGGTTAAAGAATTCAAAAAAAAAGATCCATTATTTGAAATAATGATAGAGATGCTTAAAGAAAAATTAATTTCTGATGACGATAAAATACAATTAAATTTTGCACTTGGTAAGGCGTTTGAAGAT
>Ga0114994_10004371_pt1 | contig 10270 bp, 7 predicted proteins | sample ArcticOcean_MG_C_9_FD_87043 | JGI IMG/M metagenome (GOLD analysis project Ga0114994, IMG submission 87043) | Marine microbial communities from western Arctic Ocean - ArcticOcean_MG_CB2_152 | ecosystem: Environmental > Aquatic > Marine > Oceanic | place: Arctic Ocean: Canada Basin | collected... | reverse complement strand
TTGTATTTACAAAAGTTGTTTTAATGTTAAACTTTGGTAAATAGTTTTTCATAAAAGCATAAGTACCTCCATAAATTGTACGGCTACTGATTATTTCATCTCCAGTACTACATAATTGCAAAAGAGTTGTAGTAATAGCTCCCATTCCTGATGCTGAAAGGATAGCGCCTTTAGTATACTCCATATTGGCGATTGCTTGTCCTAAATAAGATGTAGATGGGTTTGTATGACGAGAATAAAGGTAACATCCTTCTTGTGTTCCTTCAAAAACATCTCCCATAGTTTTCCCTGCTAAATAGGTAAATGTCGATGAATCTGCTATAGATGGATTTACGCCTCCAAATTCACCAAAAAACTGTAGATCTTGTATTTTATTTGCGGGTCTACCTTTTTTATTACTCATGCTTTTAAATTTTTGCAAAATTGTTGAAAATAAAAGGATTTAGTAAATTTCAAAAAATAGGAAAGTTTTGATGCATATCTATAAAAGTATATTTAAATATCTTGTTTTTTTTATCACTTTCTTTTCATTAATTGCTCAAGATAATAATCAACAATTAATTGGTACCTGGTTTTTTGAGTCAATGACAACAATTACCAAATCACCACGAGAGGAAATAACTATCGTTTATAAGGATAAAAAGAACCTCGAAACACTATCCTTTAGAGATTCAAATTTAATAAAATATAATGTGATGAATGATGGCATAAAAAAAGAAGGGAATGGTTTTTGGTCTTCAGACGATAATTTTATTACGATTATTGTCGATAAGGATACAACCTTTGGCTCATTCACAATTAAAAATAAAGAATTATCAATTATAACCTCAGAAGCTGAATCAGACAGTTTCTATGCAAGTAGTACTATTTTAAAATATAAAATTAATTAAAAATAAAAGTTTAAAATTGGTTTCGCATAAATATTCACGTTTAAAAAAATATAGAAAAAAATATCTTGGCTGGTTGTTAACTGCTTTTTTCATCGGATTTGCTCTTTATTTTGGAGTAGACAAAAAAATAATCATTTTCATTACTTTTACTATCACAATTTTTACGGAAATATTTGTTGGCCTTAGTGCGTTAATTGCTACGATTCCAATAATTGGGCCACTAATAATAAAAGCTATTTCAATACCTATTTTTTGGATATTAAATGCATTGGGTACTATTGTTTCTGGTTTAGCAATTAAAAAAGGTTACGCAACAGAATTGGGGAAAGGAAGGATTGTCACTCTAGCACTTCTGATCGGAATTATACTTGGTTATATTTTAGGGAACTTAATTCCACTAAAATGAATATTTTAATTTTACAAGGTCCTAATATGAACTTATTAGGCTTAAAATCATCTCAAAATACAGAGAAACTAACTTTAGCTAAATTAAATAAAGCTATTAGATTGGACCTTCGTTCTAAAAACGTAAACTTGAAAATTCTACAAACACATAAAGAATTTCAAGCTCTGAACTTTCTTCAAAGAAATAGAAGTTGGGCTGAAGGGTTACTTCTCATTCCAACATCTTGGGCAAGAAATAATTACAATATATACGAAACCTTAAAAGTTATCAGTCTTAAAACATCTATAATTTATTTTTCAAATCCGTTTTCTTTTGGAACAAATGAAAAAAATTCAATTATAAGTGGAAAAGACATAAAGTCCTTCACTGGAAATCCAATAGAGACCTGCCTTGAGGGATTAAATTCTCTTTTAAAATAAATGAATAAAACTCTATTTTTTCTCATCATGGGAAATTTTTTATTTTCTCAAACCTCGGAACAATCAAAAAACTCTGCACTTTATCTTCTTTCAACTATTTCAAAGAAGGATACATCTATTACACAAATTATAGAGGACTTTAAACCTGAATGGGTAGACTCCTTAAAATTAATTTTACCTTGCGAGGGAGTAATGGTTCCTAAAAGATCTATGAGACTACCCAACGCACCAAGAGACTATCGTAATGGAATACATCGTGGTATAGATTTTTTTGCTAATTGGGGTACTCCTGTAAGAGCTGTTGCGGATGGTATTGTCGTTAGGTCGGATACTTATTATAAAGAGGTTCCTGCTGATTTTAGAGAGACTATGCTCGATGCTAGCGCAAAAGTTGGAAATACTCCATCTGATATTTTTAATAGTATCCTTCTTGGGCAAGCTATTTTTTTAGATCATGGTTTTGATTTAATACCTGGGTTTAGAGTCATAACTATATATGCACACCTTTCACATATAAAAAAGAAAATAAAACCTGGAGAACAAATTAAAGCGGGTCAAATAATAGGTAAATCCGGCAATACTGGGATGAGAGAGAGTACACTTGGTTCAAAATCTGGATCACATTTACATTGGGAAATGATTCTCCAGCGAGATAAAGAAGAAATATATTTAGGTCGTAATATGAGTAATCCTGAATTATTTAATATGTTAACTCGTATTTTTAATTAAAAAAAAAGGGTAGATAAATCTACCCTTTTTTTCTTTTAATCAATAAAGTTTAGAACAATAATCCCAAACTAAGAACGCTGCTAGGATCAAACGAGTCTGTACCTCTATAAGTATAATCAACGACCATGTTAACACCATAAAGAGCATATTTTAAACCAGCACCAAAATTTGTGCTGAATAGAGTTTCATCTTTATTAGCGGAGTCCTCTTCAAGCAATGCTGAAGTAAGACCACCCCTAAGGTAAATCATATCATTTATAGTGTACTCTGCACCAAAATTTAACTCATCATAAGAAAAATTATGACTTGTGTATGTCATTCCAAGGATTGCACCTGATACACTATACGATAAAGACATATTATAGGTTGATGGTAATTTATCATGAGATGCTTCAGAATTATAAAAATCTTGAACACCATCTGAACCAGTAGCTTGAGTCGTTAAACCACTTCCACTATAATTCATATCCGTACCAATATTCATTAAAGCTAGAGCAAGTCCTAACCCCTCAATATTAGCAAAACCTGTATATTGAACACCGATATCAAGAGCTAATGCTGATGCACTAGCACGAGGAATACTCTCATAAACTAATTTACCCGTAACTCCAAAAAAAGCACGATCTGAGAATGCATTTGCATATGTTAGTCCAAATGTTGAAAGAGTAGGTTTGTAAGTACCTCCTCCAACACCATCCATATCTTGGACAGTTGTTACAGGAATATCACCCATATCAATTGTTTTAACCGTTACACCAAGTGCACCGGTTTGTCCAACACTAGATGAAACTCCAAAGTAGTTAACACCAACATCACCAAACATGTCCATACTAGTTGCTAATGCTGAAGTATTTGTATTCCTTGCAAGTCCTGCAGGGTTCCAATAAATAGACTCAAGTCCTCCTGAAAAAACTCGCTCGGATCCAGCCATAGCTATACCTCTTGCGCCTACAGGAACAAGTACTTGGTTTCCACCACTTGTACCAATCCTAGACTCATCACCACCGAACAGTACTCCTAGAGCTAATACCGATGGTAAAACTATTTTAAGTGTTTTAATCATTTTTATATCTCCGTTATCGAATTTGTTTAATAGTACTGGACGACTTGATTACGCTGAACAATGTAAAGCTTTAGAATCTTCTCGCCATGATCGGTAAGAATATTTACAACGTATGGTCCACTTCCAACAGGAAGTCCGCTTCCATTTCTCAAATCCCACTTCACATATTGACTCGCCGTTGAGTTATGTTCCATTTTTCTAACAAGAACACCATCAATTGAATATATTTTGATATGAACATCCGTTCCATCATCCGGAAGATGGCTAAAGGTAACGAAATTATCAAATCTGCTAGTTTCTTGTTCATTAGCAGCGTAATAAGGATTTGGAAATACATTAATCATCTCTAAATCTGATTTTTTCTTATCATCTGATGCTGTTGGTGCGACAGATGTAAACTCAAAAATATCAGTTGCGGTATTCCCTTTCGCTGTTTGAAACTTAAAATAATGATCAACAGCTAACATTGTACCTGTTTTATCATAATTACCAGCTTTCGGAAGGGATGATGCTCCACCAGCAGCAGAACCATCTACATAACTACCCGCTTCATTTGGTCCATAATAACAACCAAAAAGCGTTGCGGTAACAAAAGGATATGCAAACTCACCAGGAGATGAACCCCATGCTGAGTTTGAGGATAAATTTAGACCATCATAAAATTCACCATCAATGGTTTGTCCTTTTCCATATGCAATATAAGCGTTAACAGAGTCAGGGTTATAGCTTCTTTCTGAACCATCAACATTATAACCTTGAACAGCATAAATAGGTTCCCATGACTCAACTCCAAACGTTGGTGTAACCCAGTCATAAATAAGTTCTCCCGGTGCATCTGGGTCGTCTTCTGAATTAACACTCCAATGACCATCATTATTACTATCCCAGAATCCAGCAAATAATCTAAGTGTATCTCCACCAAATGGCTTCACGCGATACATGGCAAATGGCTGATAAACAGGATCTCCATATGTAGGACTTGAGGCATCCGATGAATCGGTATGCAACCAACCAGAGTAATACTCCCAACTAAGAGAAGAATCACCAAAGTCAATAATCACATCATCAAAACCCCAATAATCAAAACGATCATAATCTCTAGCATAAGATGGCTGATTAACAGCTCCAGCTCTATTATCCCATATCATCCCTGACTGTGAAAGACTTGGTGATAAATGAGAATCCGTTGTTCCATCTACAAGAGTTTCAGAGCTCGGCCATGATGAATATTCATCAATCTCAATAATTGTCTGAGGAGCGGGGCCACTAACAACAACTTGTAATCCTTGGGCAATCGGTTGATCAACATCATTTTGATCAGCAGCTTGCTTAAAAAATGGTACTAATACCTCATTTGTTGTCGTATTAGTCAAACTCCACAAGTCACCACTTATAGTTTCACCATTATAATGAACATAGGAAGTATCTTGAGTAAAAGAGACACGATATGAATCACCAGTAAGCTCTGCTGGGTTTGTTACCGTAGCAGAAACAGCACCTTGTCCAGGTCCAGTATGAGTTATTTCAAGTCCGTCTCCAGCTGCAGATGTATAAGTTTTTCCGAAACCAGCAGGAGTTAATTTCACAGGAATAGGTGTAAGAGCTGTTTCAAGTGCTTTATCCTCAATCAAAGGAGGTTCGGCATTATAATTATAAGCACTTACTGCAAAAAAGTATTCTGAGCCAACATAAAGTGGGCCACCTGTTAAATAGTCTTTTGAAATGACTATTTGTCTTTTCACACCTTTGTCAAGACCATATTGAACCGGAATTTCAACAGTCTGACCATATTCAGGGATAAAAACATTACCCATAATTGTCTGAACACCATCATTTAAATCAAAAGTTCCAATACGTACGGCATCACCAACGGTTGATGTGGCACTAGGAAGCTGATAAACATTGTAACCTTGGAATGCATACCCTGAAACAACTGAGCTTTCTGTTGCTTGCACAGATACAGAACCAGACCAGTCCAATAGAACCTGCTCTTCAAAAGCCGTAGCAATAACTACTGGTGCTGGTGGTGCAGAAGGAACCGATGAAAAAAGATCATCAAATAATGTTTGAGCTACTAAATCAGTATTTTTGACATCAGTAACAGAGGTTAAATAAGTATCGCCTATTCCGCCAATTACAGCGGTAACTATATCCTGTGTGTCTCCAACTGCCAATACAAAAGGACCAGCATTAATCAACATACGTCTATCAGCTGGACCCGAATCAAGTTCACCAGTTCCAGCAACAGGATCTCCAGATAAAGGAAATTTTGTAACAGTTCCATCAGCGTTTGTCCAAGGGTCTGGATTTTCCAGATCAATAGCAGGAGTAAAACCTCTCATTAAATTATAATATCTTTGAGCTGAGGTAACATCACCATATGGACTAGGATCAGAATATTCACCACCAGCAACAAAATAGCCAAAACTAGAAGCTGGTAAGTTTTTATAGCCAGGTTTCTTTTTTAAGTTGAAAATTGCTGTATCACCAACACTTTCAACAATTGGACCTGCAAAAAAATCGTAACCAACAGCAGCTGGCGCAAGACCGAAAGCAGCATAATCACCATCATCGGCAACACCATTGTATCCAAACATCATACTTGTAGAAGTATCCACACCTACAAAGTCATTTGTGTAATCTCCGATATCTGGATCACACCATAATGAAATATATGCATCAGAAAGGTTTTTAGAACCTTTATTAATCAGACGTATATTTTTAAATATTATTTGCCCTAGTGCAGCGCCTGGCTGATTATATCCCCAGAGCGTAAACTGCATTTCTAAGCCAATTGGATCTGTACCATATAAAGAAGCGGTAGCTCCAACATCTGCATCAGTAGCCACATACCAGATGACCTGATCTGCATCGGCAATACCCGGTGTTTCATATACCATAACACCATCTGCATCAAGGTAGCCCAATGGTTCATAAAGACCATCATTATCTAAATCATAAAAAGGAGCACCTAAATGAGTAGGCCAATTATTCCAATCTTCCTCATATTGATCTAAAATAGCTTGTATTTGAGCATCAGAAACTCCAGAAACCGTTGTTTCATTCATTTCAGCAGCATCAACTCTCACTTGATCGTACGTAAGTGTTTCCCATCCTTTCCTGATACGATATAACCTTACATCGTCACCAGTCGTTAAATTTCCACCGACTCCATCAATATACCCCGAGACCAAACCATTTGTATAAATAGATCCCGACACATGTAATAAATCACCTGTACCATCATTATCTGAATCCGTATATCCACCGACTAAAACACCATCAAGGTAGACGTTAGCAGCAGTCCCTCTAGGATAGATACCACCACTTCCAGCACTTGGAGTATGAGCTGATGTAGCATCAGATTTTTGCCAATACCCAAAATTCCCGATATTAATCAAGGAATATGCTGGGTTATCTGCAGCAAGTTTTGGAGAAAATCGTAAGTTGCTCCAGGAATTATTTTCTGGAAGATCTTTCGCATATAAACTGGAAGCTAAAAGCAGTCCAGCAGTCATGTAATTAAGATATTTCATGTTTCCTCTTTTCTTTTAATTATTAGAGTTAGAAGTTAATCGCAAAGCCAATGAAGACCTGCCTTGGAGCACTGATGAGGTTATCTCCTGTAGCAACTCTATAAGACTCATCATTATCTATATTAATAGCTTTGTACATCTCTTCGTAATCTGTTACGCCATCACCGTCTGGATCATCGCCATAAAGATCAACAAATGACTCTGAATAAACATCATTACCATAAAAACCATCATCTGAAGCGGAACCAGTTGCCTGGTATACATTGAGAGCATTTCTACGATCTAAAAGATTGTTTACCCTCGCAAAAACTTTTAGACCATAATTACCAAAGGTAAAATCCTTATCAAGTTTTAAATCAAGATTATAAACCCAAGGTGTTGTAGAAGCTCCAACTGGCTCAAGAGCTTGCCTGGAGCGTGTGTCGTCCATGTAATCAACACCAGCATCAAAGGCACTAACCTGTCCACCAACGGGGCGATAAACATATGTAAAAGCGTGTCCACTATTAAAAGTAAATAGCAAATTACTTCCTAACCCATCAAGAAATGTTTGTGTACCATTTAACCTGTAGTCTAGGTTAATTGAACCAGAATGAGTCTGATTAAAGTCAACAGGATTAATCATCGTAGGAGCTTGAGTTCCTCTGTCTAGGGCCGCTAAATAACTTGACCTTCCTGAACCAGTACCCTCTGCTTGACCTGCTGTGTAATTCATGTCAACCGTTAATCCGTTTGAACTTCTCAAAGCCAAGGTAAACTCTACACCTTTCGTTGTTGCAAAATCTCCATTGCGAACATAATTATAAGGAGTATCTAGATCCCCAGCAAGTGTTTGACTTGAAACACGATCAGCTTGGATAAGCCCTTTTTGATTTTTATAGAAACCTGTCACTTTCAATGCAGCATCATTAGAAATTTGCTGCTTAAAACCAATCTCGTACTGAGTTGTACGAACTGGCTCTAGACCAAAACCAATTGGATTGTTATAAAAATTTCCACCTACACCCATTTGCGTTCTGTAATCATAGGCAGTGTAGTACATTGAATTAAGATCTACTAGCTGAGAAAAACGCCCATAATAACCGTAGACATTAGTTTTGTCTGTAAACGGAAATGAAATACCTATTCTAGGTTGGATTTCAGTGTAAGGGTCAATTTTGTCCCATGAAGTTGGATCAACATATTTTGAGACATCATAGAATGTTAATGAATCTGCTCTAGCTGGTGCTGTTTCAGACGGATCTAATTGATCAATTCTAAGACCAACGTTTACAATAATATCATCAAACTCCATTTTATCTTGGATATAAAAACCAATCTCTGAAGGTGTTTTTGCTCCATCAAGATAGGAGACGTCTACCCCTGTCTGACCTGCCGGTGTTCCTGTGTATTCTTGTCTAGCATCTATTTCAGAACCATTAACATCATAACCAAATCCATCAATATACGGTCTCCAAATCCAGGCAGGAATGTTCTCAAATGAACCATAAGTCGTATAACCGTACGAACCCGCAGCATCTTGAGCAAACTTCATAACCGTGGGATTAGCAAAATAATTTCTAATTGTATGCTTATTATAATCAACGCCGGCTTTGATATCATGGTTACCCATAACATGTTGCAAACTAGCGGAAAATCCTGTTTTTTCATAGGCACCCTTATAGTAACCACCCGGCATAGTGCCAGGTCTTGTTACCGGCATCCCATTTATTAAATAGTCTGCTTTTTCTACATAACGACTAATAAATGGTGTATAACCAAAACTCGTAGTTTCATAACCAGTAGTATCACCATCATCGTTTAAAACAGGAACAGATACATCAGTATCGGAAAAACCCAGCTTGGCTTGAACAGCTACTGAATCGCCCCATAATGTCCAGTCTGTGCCTAATAAATTATCTTTTGCTTCGTATTCATTTTTAAAACTGCTTGCATTTGCTCTTAAAATTGTATTGTTACTGAGAGCGTAAGTTAATTCAGCAACTAACATGTTGTTCGCATACTCATTTGTTCTAAACCTAGGACTTACGTCAAATGAGTTAAGGAATGCACCAGTATCATTTTGCGTGTTAACCATTGCCCCACCCCATTGCAGTTGAGACATAATGCCACCACCATTATTTGTGGTACCGCTATTGTTCACAATACCAACGTTAGCTCTTAAAGGACCACCGTCATATGATAATGAACCGGTAAAGTTCAAGTATTCATCTTGGCGACCAGGAGATGTTCCATCTTTCCAAGATAAATCAAATTGGTCAACATATGCAGAATTATCTGTTCTTTCATCTTGCTGATCTAAGAATTCAAATCCATTTGCAATTTTTACAAAAGAATCTTCTTCTTTGCTACTTTCAACAGCTCCAAAAAATTTCAAACTTTCACTTCCAGGTAATAAAGGACCGCCAACAGAAGCTAAAACTGTTTGGTGACCATATGAGTAACCGTCGCCAAATGATCCCTCTCCAGAACCCGCTCCATCATTCTGGAGTGAAAAAGATCCAGAATATTCAGATGTTCCTTGCTTAAGCGTACGTTTGATAACTCCAGAGTTCGCACCACTTATTTCCGCATCATAACCACCAACTTGAACCTGAAGTTCTTCAACAGCTTCTTGCGGAACATAAACAAGGTTTGACCTATCCCCTAAGTTTGTTGTACCTGCACCATTTAAATAATAGGCTACTTCATTATTCCTACCACCTCTAATATATACTTCATCGTTCTGGACTACAACACCAGGAATCGTAGCCAAAACTGAGTTTAAATCTCTAATTGGCATATTCCTAAGTTGTTGGCTTGAAACAGTACTAACAGATGATGTCTCATCTTTTTGAATTAAAGGTTTCACAGCCATAACCTGAACAACTTCTCCTTCAATTGAGCTCGTAGAGAGCGAAAAGTTCAACTCAGTACTTAATCCAGATATAACCTGTACATTCGTAATTTCTTGAGTTGCATAACCAATATATGTGGCCATAACCGTATAAGAACCAGCCGGAACATTTAAAATGGTGAAATCACCTTCTGCTCCAGCAGAAGCACCCGATCCAGTTCCGAGAACAATCACGTTTGCACCAACTAGTGAAGAGCCATCGGCATCTTTAACATCACCAACAAGTTTTCCAGTTGTTTGAGACCAACCCGCTGTTAAAAACAGGGATAGGTAGGTTAAGTACATAATTCGTTTCATTATACAGCCTCCGTTATAGAGTTTTATTAAAAAT
>Ga0114994_10004368_pt1 | contig 10274 bp, 15 predicted proteins | sample ArcticOcean_MG_C_9_FD_87043 | JGI IMG/M metagenome (GOLD analysis project Ga0114994, IMG submission 87043) | Marine microbial communities from western Arctic Ocean - ArcticOcean_MG_CB2_152 | ecosystem: Environmental > Aquatic > Marine > Oceanic | place: Arctic Ocean: Canada Basin | collected... | reverse complement strand
GAAGGAAGGGAAGGAAGTATGTAATACTTCCCTTACTTCCTACTAAATCATCAAGGAAGCTATGAAAAGTTATATAGAAGAATCTTTAGAAGATAAATTAAAAAAACTAAGAACTTATGAATCTGAGTTATATGAAAAGTGGGGTAACAGAAAACGTATCTTTAAAATGACTGGTGTTAATTTTGAGATTAAATTCTGTAGAGCTGAGATGATGTTTAAGGAATCTTTACAAAAAGATAACGCTAAAAAGAAAATGCAAATGTTAGAAATGATGGAAAGAGCATTGGAGCATTTAAATATAGAATGTGAAAAAAGTGGTTATCATATAATTCAGCCTAGTTATAAGTGTTTTTCTTTTCAAGATAAAATTGCTATGGTTTGCAATACGGATGATCAAATGCCATTAATGAGAAAAATATATAAAGATGAAGATGATGTAATGTTTTTTAGTATAGAAGAATTATTTAGATGTATACCTAAAGATGTTATGGAGCTTAGAGCAAGATTATCTAAATTATCTAAAGATGTTAGTTTTAAGAGTATTGAATATAAATGAGTAGACCTAAATACGAATCTACAAAAGACCTAGATAATGAAAAATATGTAGCGAGCCTTTTTGAAAAGGTGTGGAATTGTAAATTTATAAAATTAAATCCTACAAAGTGGATTGTAGATTTTCTTATTCAAAAAGATGATAAATATAGTTGGTGTGAGGTTAAGAAATTCAATGCAAACTTTGGCAAATACGTTTTTATGATTTCCTATAAAAAAATTGAAGCTGCAAAAATTTTAAGCGAAACTTCAGGTTATAAATTTATAATTATTTTTAATTGCAATGATTGTGTTTGTTATCATGTTTGGGATTTTGAGAAAAAATATAAATTTGAATATGGTGGTAGAACCATGACCACTAGAGATTCTATGGATATAGAACCTGTTTTTAGAATTAATCCAAGTGATTGCATAAGGATTGATAACAATGTCTGATTTTGATGGTGGCAAAGGATCAAAGCGCAGACCTGAAGATAAAAAACAAGTAGATGCAAATTGGGACTTAATATTTAACAAAAAGAAAAAAGGAAAGAAGGATGCCAGCAAAACTAAAACCAAGTCAAAAGATAAGAAATAAAGCTACAGGCAAACATACTACTGAGCATTTTTATCTTAAACGTATGAGTATTGATGCGCTAAATAAATATATAGATGCATCTAACAGTAAACCAAAAACTATGCAGAAGTGTAGGAATGAATTAGTAAGGAGAAATAAATTGTAAGAATGTATGAATGTTGGACTAAATTAATAGATAGACTACTTGAGTGGTCATTTCAAAGAACTGCAAATAAGTTATCAAGGAGAAATAAATGAGTAAAGATATGGTAAACAAACCACCACATTACAATGAAGGTGGTGTTGAATGTATTGATTATATTAAACAGCAATTAGGTAAAGACTTTCCTGCATACTTAGAAGGATCAGCAGTTAAATACTTGCACCGCCACAAATACAAAGACGCTAATATACAAGACTTAGAGAAGTGTGTTTGGTATATTAATAGACTAATAGAACACTATAAGAGCTTGTAATATGAAAATAGATAAAGAAAAACTAAAGAAACAAATAAGGGCTGGTAAGTCTAGCCATGATGTAGCTATGTCTTATGGCGTTGCACCTAGCACTATAAGAAGAAAAGCTGCTGAACTGGGGTTAAGGTTTAAGGGTAAGTCTTACTGGAGAAAAGGATGAGGATAGATATTAAATCAAATAATAAAGAAGTAACTAAGGGTATGAGTTCTATACAGAAGCAGCAAATACCTTTTGCTACCATGCTTGCGCTTAATGATACAGCCTTTAATCTACAAAAAGTTTACAAGGTACAAACAAAACAAAAATTTACTAATGCCACAAAGCACACACAAACAGGCTTCATGGTTGAAAAAGCTAAAAAGAATAACCTTACCGCTACTGTATTTGTTAGTAAGAAGCGCGAAGATTATATGAAGCTACAGGTTGATGGTGGAATCAGGACACCCAAGAATAGTGCAATAGTTATCGCTAATAAAAATAACTCAGGAGGTATCGCTAAGTTTCCTTCAGGTAATATTAATAAAGGCGCAATGAATAAATTAAAAAGAAATAAGAAAAAATATTTCTTTGGCGTGCCTAAAGGCAATCAGGGTAGCGAAGGTATATGGGAAAGATATGGTAGAGAATCTGCTGGAAGTTCTGCTGGTCATAGAATAAGACAGGTGGCTAAACTAACTAAGCAAGGTAAATACAGAGCTAAATATCCATTTGAATCTATTGGTAATGGCGTGGCGTTTTCAAGATCAAAAGGCTTTGATAGCGCATTTGCAAAGAGGTTAAGACAAGCCTTAAAGACTGCCAAATGAAAATCGTAGGTTCTTCTGCGCAAGCTGTTATGGGTAATTGGACAGCTCAATCTTTTCTTAGATACAGCCTTCTTTCAATCAGGTAATTTACAAACTAAATGGCTACACAAAGAGAACTAGCTGATCACCTTGATTTAAGCGTAAAACGTATCTCAGAGCTAATAAGGGATGGTATTTTGCCTTCTAAGATGGGTAGGAGTCCTTTAAATATAGATGTTTGCAGAATAGCTTACATTTCTTACCTCAGAAAACTGGGTGGCTATAACAAACGTAGTGGATCAGGCGATCTTGCAGAAGAAAAGACAAAACTAACAGCAGCTCAAGCTAGAAAAGCAGAATTAGAAGTTGAAGAAATAGAAGGCAACCTAATACCATCTCAATTAGTTGAAGATACTTGGGTTTCTTATGTGTCCAATGTAAGGGCAAAGCTATTAGGACTACCAAGCAGAATAGCACATCAAGTTATAACAGTTGATAAATACCACGAAGCAGAATTAATAATAAAAGAACAAGTGCATGATGCGCTTAACGAGTTAGCAGAAGATGGAATACCACCAAAATATAGAAAAGCTGATGCAGAACTTGAGGAACACTTGGATACCACCCAAGAATCTCAAGATATCTGATTGGGCGGATCACTACAGAAAACTATCTCCTGAATCTTCAGCAGAAGCAGGTCAATGGCGCACTGATAGAGCAGAGTATCAGCGTGAGATTATGGATGCCTTCAACGATCCTGATATACAAAGAATTATCTTTATGAAATCTGCGCAAGTTGGTGCTACTGAAATATTACTAAATGTTATTGGTTATTATATAGATCAAGACCCATCCCCAATGCTTATCATGCAACCAACACTACAGATGGCTCAAGCCTTTTCTAAAGATAGACTTGCCATGATGATTAGGGACTCTGAAAAGATTAGAGATTGTGTTAAAGATGCTAGAAGCAGAGATAGCAATAATACAGTTTTATCTAAAAAGTTTGCTGGCGGTAACTTAAATATAGTTGGTTCTAATAGTGCAAGCGGATTAAGTTCACGACCTATAAGATTGGTCTTAGCAGATGAGGTCGATCGCTACGAAGCATCAGCTGGAGCTGAGGGCGATCCAATATCACTAGCCACCAAAAGAACTACTACCTTTTGGAATAAAAAGATTTATATGTGTTCAACACCAACAATAAAAGGGCTATCAAGAATAGAAACTGCTTTTGAAGAATCAGATAAACGCTACTACCATGTGCCATGCCCTGAATGTAATGTTAAGCAAGTTTTAAAATGGAAGAATGTTGTATGGGAAGAAGATAAACCTGAATCAGCTAATTATGCTTGCGGTGAATGTGGAGCAGTTATTAATGAAGCTAAAAAACAATGGATGCTCAAGCATGGCGAGTGGATAGCTTCAGCCACTAAATCAGATACAGCAGGATTTCATATATCAGAATTATATTCTGTTTGGTCTACTTGGGCGGATATGGCTAAATCATTTCTTGAAGCTAAAAAGAATCCTGAAATGTTAAAAACTTGGATTAATACGTCACTGGGCGAATCTTGGGAAGAACAGGGAGAGTCTGTTGAGTATGAAACTTTATTGGCTAGAAGATTAAATTATGATTACACAACTATTCCTGAAGATGTTTTAGTTTTAACTGCTGGTGTTGATACACAAAAAGATCGTCTTGAGCTTCAGTTAGTTGGATGGGGTAAGAATTATGAAGCATGGGTTTGTGATTACAAGATATTTTGGGGTGATCCCAATGCTATAAATGTTTGGAATGATTTAGATGCTTATTTAAAGAAAAGATTTAAAACTGAATCTGAAAGATTAATGCCTATATCCTGTTGTACTATCGATAGTGGTGGGCATCATACAAACCAAGTTTACCAATTTACCAAACCAAGACAAGCTAGAAGAATATTTGCAGTTAAAGGTTTATCAGTAGCAGGCAAACCAATAGCAAATAGACCTAGTTATGTTGGTAAGAATAAAGCAGCTCTTTATGGTGTTGGTACTGATAGTGCTAAAGAAGCTATCTTTGCTAGATTATCAACTGAACCTGATAAAACTACGCTACATTTTTGCAGCGATGTAGATGAAGAATACTTTAAACAGCTTACAGCAGAGAAAAGGATCACTAAATTTGTTAGAGGTAGAAAGACGCTTGCTTGGAAGCAAATAAGACCAAGAAACGAAGCATTAGATACATTGGTATATAACTTTGCAGCTATCTATATCCTCAACCCCAACTTTGATACCATTGAGCATAGAATACTTACACAAGAATCTAAACCAAGAGAAAAACCACAAAACAAACCACAAAAGGGCATAAATCGCGGTAATTTTGCTACTTCTTGGAAATAAAGGCACTTTTTTTCATATTTTTCCACCTATTTATATATTTTTATATATAATGTACAGTATGTTAAACAAAAAGGAGTTAAATAACATGAGAATGACAACATTAATACAAGTAACTTATGAGATACCTGATAATGATATATCTGTTAGCGATATTGTTGCATGGGATGAGGGCGAATGGTCTGATTACAAAATGGTTAAACACTTTCAAGAGAATGGCAAAGTCGTTGATGAAAAAATAATAGTTGATGACAATGGCAGTTGTTATAATTGGGATAATTACAGCCACGAGGTAGCATAATGAATAGATACAAAAACAAAACTTTAGATAAAATAATTCAAAGGCTTACTAATAATGGTGAGCTTATGGTTGATCTTAAAACCTCTTATTCTGAAAGGCATATTTTTGGAGCAAATACAGTTGGACATACTATAAGCCTAAAATCTGATTATAGATTTGATGGCGAATGTATAACGACTGGATTTTATCAGCTTGCAGATTTAGTAGATTACCTAAAAACTGAAAAAATTTATAGACTATCAAAACCTGAATATCAAAATAGTAATGGGTTTTGGGTACAAGAATATCAAAGAGATTCCAATAATAAAATTATAGACTTTAATCCATTTACATACAGCTCTGTATCTAATAGTTGGATTATTTAAACAACCAACAACCCAAAATAACCAAAGGCTCTTAATTGAGCCTTTTTTATTTTCTGCATTTTTAATATTGACATTACAGCTATGCACCTTAGTCTTAGATATAGATATATCTATAACATTATGAGGTTTTTGCTTGAGCAACAAATTTGATTCAGCTAATTATCCATCTCAAGTACCTGCTGTTTTGCAGAAGGGAGACTTTTGGGCATGGAAAAAATCAGACCTATCTACAGACTACCCTCTAGCATCTTATTCATTAAAGTATAAATTCTATTTGATAGATGGCTCTACTGCATCTAATTTCACACTAAATGCTACTGAGAGTAATAATGAATATATTATTTCTACATCTAGCACTAGCTCCCATGCTGCTGGTGATTATAGATGGGATGCAATAATAATTAGAGGTTCAGATAATGCTGAAGTAATAGTTGGTGATGGTTATAGCGCCATTTTAGATAATGCTGTTAGATCGCATGCAAAAATTGTTCTTGATGCAATACAGGCTGTTATTGAAAACAGGGCATCAATGGATCAATCTTCAATGTCTATTGCTGGAAGGTCTTTATCAAGACTTTCAATAGATGAACTATTAACCTTTAAAGATAGATATAAGGCTGAATGGCTAAAAGAAGTAAAAATGGCAAGAATTAAAAACAATCAAGGTTCAGGCAATACTATTAAAGTACGTTTTGGATCATCAACTAATAAGAACGTAACAGATTTAACTTAATATGGCTTGGTACAACAACATATTCAGCAGAAATACTGCTAAACAAAAAAAGAGAAGCGCTTATAGAAGAAGCTATACTGGCGCAAGTACAGGAAGGCTGTTTTCAGACTTTCTAACAAGCTCAACAAGCGCTGATGCTGAGATAAAAGATAACATAAGAGTTTTAAGAGATAGGGCAAGGGAATTAGCAAGAAACGATGGCTACATTGCAAGATACTTAAATCTGATGGTATCTAATGTTATCGGCAAGCATGGCGTAAGAATTAGCAGTAAAAGTAGAAATGACAATGGTTCATTAGACTTAGCTGCTAATCAGCTCATCGAGGCGGCTTGGAAAGACTGGTCTAAGCTAGGCAACTGCACAACCAATGGAAGATTATCTTTTCTAGATTGCCAAAAAATATTCATAGAATCTTTATGTAGAGATGGCGAAGTTTTAATAAGAAAAATAAAAGAACCAAGCTCACCATTTGGATTTCAATTACAGTTTTTAGAAGCAGACCATTTAGATGAAAACAAGAATGATATCTTTAAATCTACTGGCAATAAAATTAAAATGGGCGTTGAGGTTGATAAGCATGATAAACCAGTAGCTTACTGGTTATTTAAAGACCATCCGTATGATAGAACTTATTTAAACGAAAACCAGCACATTAGAGTTCCTGCTGATGAGATTATCCACGCCTACCTACCTGCTAGGGCAGAACAAACTAGAGGAGTTTCTTTAATTGCTACATCAATGGCTAACGTGAAGGTTTTTAATGGCTACATTGAAGCAGAAATAGTCGCGGCACGCGTTGGGGCTAGCAAAATGGGCTTCTTCACTTCTCCTGATGGCGATGGTTATGTTGGTGATGGCGCTTATGAAGATACATTTAACCCAACCATGAACGCTCAAGCTGGAGTATTTGAGCAACTTCCTGCTGGCATGGACTTTAAAACTTTTGACCCCAATCATCCAAACTCAGCGTTTGAATCATTTACCACTACTGTTTTAAGAGGTATAGCTTCAGGATTAAACATCTCTTATCACTCGCTTTCAAACGATCTCACAAGTGTTAATTATTCTTCAATCCGTCAAGGAGCTTTAGAGGATCGCAGCATGTATCAGATATATCAACAGTTTGTAATTGAGCATTTTATAAACCCAGTGTTTGAATCTTGGTTAGAAATGGCAATTATTGCTGGTTATATTAATTTGCCTATGGGTAAATTTAACAAATTTGCAAGATCAGTTAATTTTATTCCTAGATCATTCGCTTGGATTGATCCTCTTAAAGAGATGCAAGCTAATGTTATGGGTTTACAAAATGGGACACTTACCTATGCTGATATCAGCGCTAGCTTTGGCAGAGATACAGAAGAATTATTTGAACAGCACCAAAAAGAAATAGAGCTAGCTAAACAATATGATATTGAGCTGGCATATCAGCCATTTGGTCAAAAGCTACCTGTAGAAGCAAAGATACAAGGCGGAAATGATGATGAATAAAGATTTACAAAGTTTTGATTCGCAAGAATCAGAAAAACATCCTTTACTAAAAGGTAAAGAGGAGAAAACTATGAATAAAGAAAATAGACATATCCTTAATGTAACAGAAACAGATGACACGGTTGTTGTTGAGTTTGCGAAGCATGAGGATGTAGAACAAGAGGTTGAAGAAGTAGAAATAACTGATGAAGTCTCTATGACTGATAAAGAAGATAAGGAAAGAAATGTAATTGATATGCCTATGAAATATAGAACTATTGATTTATCTAAACACTCTTATCTTGATGAAGAAAGTCGTACAGTAAGAATTGGTGTTTCTTCTGAAGAACCAGTTGAAAGAAGTTTTGGTATGGAAGTGCTAGGACATTCTGAAGGTGATATAAACATGGAGTTTATAGCATCAGGGCGCGCTCCCTTACTCTTAGATCACGATATGACTAAGCAAATAGGCGTAATTGAAGAATTTAAACTTGACGAAACTGCGAAAAGAACAATCGCAGTAGTTCGCTTTGGAAAAAGTGAATTAGCTCGTGAAGTATTTGAGGATGTAAAAGACGGAATTAGAATGAACATATCCGTTGGCTACAGAATCGACAAACTAAACAGAATGAATGATAACGATGAGACTTATTACAAGGCTCAGTGGACACCAATGGAAGTTTCTTCTGTAAGTGTTCCTGCTGACCAGTCTAGGCTTGTTGGAGTTGGACGTTCTAAAGATAAACAAAAAACACAAACTACAAAGGTGGAAATAATGGAAAACGAAAAACAAGAAATTAATCTTGATGAAGTTAGATCACAAAGTGTTGCTGAAGCAAAAGCTGAATTTAAAAGAGATTCTAAAGAAATCATCGATTTAGCTGCTAGACACAACAAAAGAGATTTAGCTGATAAAGCAATTTCAAACGGTGTTTCTGTAGAAGAATTTAGAGGACAATTGCTAAACGAATTAGCTAATAATACTCCTCTTGACACTCCTTCAAATATCGGAATGAATGAAAAAGAAGTAAAAAGATTCAGTTTAGTAAAAGCAATTAGAGCTTTAGCTAACCCAACTGATAGACGCGCACAAGAAGCTGCTGCATTTGAATTTGAATGTTCAACTGCTGCTGGTCAAGCTGAAGGTAAAACTTCACAAGGCATAATGCTTCCTGCGGATGTATTAAGAAACTGGTCAAGAGACATGAACTCATCTGATGATTCAACTCTTGTAGCAGAAGACTATAGAGGCGGAGATTTTATTGATGTATTAAGAAATTCATCATCAGTAATGGCTGCCGGCGCAACGGTATTACAGGGGCTTCAAGGGAATATTGTTATACCTAAGAAAACTGCTGCTTCTACTGCTAACTGGATTGCTACAGAGGGTGCTGCTTCTACTGAGTCAGAAATGACTACAGGAAGTACAACTATGACACCGAAGGTAATTGGCGCGTTTACGGACGCAACTCGATTACTTTTGAGCCAGTCATCATTAAGTGTTGAAAACTTAATTAGAGATGATTTAGCCAAAGGTATTGCTCAAGCAATAGACATTGGCGCTTTAATGGGTTCAGGTTCATCAGGACAACCAACTGGAATCAGAAACACATCAGGAATCAACACCAGCACTTTTGCTGCTGCTGCTCCTACATGGGCTGAAATAGTAAGCATGGAATCTGCAATTAGCGGAGATAATGCTTTATTTGGAAATCTACATTACATTTGTAGACCTTCTGAGTATGGAACTATGAAAGTAACTACTAAAGATAGTGGATCAGGACAATTTATTGTCTCTCCTGATGGAATGGTAAATGGATATGATGTAATTAGATCAAATTCAGTTACTTCAGGTGACTTCTATTTTGGTAATTTTGCAGACTTGCTAGTTGGATTATTCGGTGGTTTAGATATTACTGTAGACCCATATAGCCTGTCTAGCACTGGTTCAGTCAGGATTGTGGCGCTACAAAATGTCGATACTGCGGTTAGACATGCTGAGTCATTTATCCTTTCTAACGACGGCTGATAAATAGATGCTTAAATGGAATAGGGGCGGCAACGCCCCTGTCTTAAATATGAAAAAATACTTAATAACACAAGATACTATCTGTAATGGTCAAAGAGTCTCTGCTGGAGATGTAGTTGATATTACAGAGGATGAAGGTTTTAACTTAATTGCTTGCAATAAAGCAGAAGTATATGTTGAAAAACCTAAAGCTAAAAAAACTGAAAGAAGTGTAGGTTTAGAAACTTCAGAGGTTAAAGCTCCTAAGAAAAGAGCTAAAAAATAAATCATGCCTATTGAAAGTGCTGCTGATTTTTCTTCATACCTAGATACAACTACAGGTCATGGAGTTACAGCCACTTTTTTTGAAGTTCAATCGGTATTATGGGACCAAAGAACAGGATTAATTGATACTTGGTTTGATATTGATTCAGGCGATGCATACAGCATTAATATTATTATAGATCAAGAATATTTTAATATTGAAGGTGGAACTATACCCGTTGCTGGTTATCAACCAAGAGCAGTAGTTAAATCTTCAGATGTTCCATATATATCTCAAGAAGATAAATTAATAGTAAATGCAATTACTACAAATAAGGGCAATGTTTTAAAGCCTGAAACCACATTTTTAATAAAAACAG
>Ga0114994_10004365_pt1 | contig 10278 bp, 7 predicted proteins | sample ArcticOcean_MG_C_9_FD_87043 | JGI IMG/M metagenome (GOLD analysis project Ga0114994, IMG submission 87043) | Marine microbial communities from western Arctic Ocean - ArcticOcean_MG_CB2_152 | ecosystem: Environmental > Aquatic > Marine > Oceanic | place: Arctic Ocean: Canada Basin | collected... | reverse complement strand
TAGAATTCTTCTCCCGCCCTCCGAGCGCGGGCTATCGGCTCCAGTTCCGTCGGATATGAATGAAAACTGGGCCGGAGTACTTATATTGTACTAACCAGATGACAGATGGCGGCGTCAATCGCTTGTGTACTTTGGGAAGCCGCAAGACTAATCCGTGAATGTCCCCGCGGGGCACTAATTTCCGGGAGCCGCGAGGGTATGTTCCCCGGCCATTTCGAGTAAACAGGTGGTCTCGCTGACCGATTATGGTGCTAACTTAATTTGGGAGCTCGTTTATTTCATGCCACCTACCCGGGGAGATACCAAAGTCCATTTTTGGGCCTTCGGGCGGCCGCGGGAATTTCAAAACAATGTTCGATTCTGACGGGCACGTGGTGTTAGACATTCTACTCATGCGTTCTAATTACGGTGGACGCGGGGCGTCCCAAAAAGTCAGTTTTCGGGTGAACGCGGCGACCCCGCACGGGAAGCCGTCAAAATATAATTCCGGGGCCGGAGAGCATGCAACATACCCGACTGGCTCCCACCTAGCTCCCACGCCGCCGACGCACAAGTCTTCGCGGTAACTGCGCGCGCTAATGAAGATATAACTTACACGCCCCCCGGCGACGCGGTGAAGGCCGGCATGGACCACCCGAAGCCCGGCGGCTCCAGGTCCATCTCCCCCTCGCCGCCCTGGGGCGTGGGCTGCGCCGCCTGCAGCGCGAGGTGCGCTTTAAATGAACGCATGAAGGCCTTGCGGCACCGCTTCTCGGCCTTGCGCATTTTCGGCCAGTGCGGGGCCACGTGCCGCGCCGTCTCCGCCACGGCGCGCTTCGCCCGCAGCGAGGCCTCGCCCAGGTCGTCGTCGGACGGTCTCTCCGCCCCGAGCAAAGCGCCGACGCACGCGGCGTAGCTTCGGGAAACGGAGATGCAGTTGTAGCCGCCCTCTAAACATAAAGCGATGCCCCGGCTCGGCGCCAACTCAATCAACCCGTGCAATAAACGGGCGTAGCCCCGGGGCGTTAAATCACAACCACCAAGAGGGTCGCCCCGCGCCGAGTCGAAGCCCGCGCTCACGATGATCAGCTCGGGCCGGTACAAACGGAACAACGGCAAGAGGAACGCTTCGAAGGCGTACGCGTAGTCCGAATCGCCCGAGCCGCCGCCGTCCCAGCCCACGTTCACGTTGAAGCCCGCGCCCGTCCCGACGCCTACTTTAAAGGGCGCGCCGCCGTCGCCCGGCGGATAGAAGTTGCCGCGGTCGTGCCGATGTAAGGAACAAAAAAGCACGCGCGGGTCGCCCTCGAACATGTTCTGGGTCCCGTTGCCGTGGTGCACGTCCCAGTCCACGACCAGGATGCGCTTGACCGGATGGGTCGGGTGGTTCAGCGCCGCGGCCGCGGCGACGGCCACGTTGTTATAGAGGCAAAAGCCCATCATGCAGTGGCACTCGGCGTGGTGGCCCGGCGGCCGGATCAACGCCGCGGCGTGCTCGAAGGTGCCGTCCGCCACCTTGCACACGGCGTCCACGGCACCCGCCGCCGATAAGAGGGCGCAGTCCACGGAGTACTCGTTCAGGTAGACGGAGTTCTCCCGTTGGGCCACGCCCTCGAGCCACTGCTTGAGCTGGCCGACGACCTCCAGATTCTCTCTCCTCACGATCTCGTCGCACCGCCTTCCTAGTTGTAGCGTGGCCTCCACGTAGCGCGCTTCGTGCACTCTACAAAGCTCCACTGGACCCGCTCGCCTATACGGGATCATCGTAACTTTCGACAGTAAATCTTGCCGTCCTAGTTCGTCGTACGACATCGTAATCCTCTCAGGTCTTTCCGGGTGGTTCGACGCGTTGTCCTCGTGCCGCGCCATCAGTTCATCATAGGCCAGCCCGACCCTGCGATGACCGCCTTTAAACTCACTCGCGAAGGGCTCTGCCACGTCCAATAGCCACGAGTCGCCCATGTCGTCGGACCCGGCGTCCTCCCAGTCGGCGTCGTCCTCGCTATCGTCCTCAGAATCAAGGGTACCGAGCAGTGTGGCGACGCCCTCCTGCTTGGGCGCAGCTCTAAAATCGTCGTCGGAGTCGTCCGCGTCCACCTTGGGTTTGGGGGCTGCGAAGTCGTCCGAGCTGTCGCTCAGCTTGCGCGGCGTCATGGAGCTGACGCGCGGGTCCTCGACGGGCGTCTCGCTGCCGCTCCCGGACGCGTCCTCGTCCAGGGACGCGGCCCGCTCCTTCGCCGCGGCCGCGGCTTGGGAGTGCGGCGACACCCAGCGCGCGTCGGGGTTCCCGTCGAAGACGAGCATGCGCACGTCGCCCTCGCTCCCCGAATCGTCCTCCGACGACTCCGTCCCGGACGAGGACTCCGCCAACGCCGCGTCGAGGTACTCCTGCTCGCGCTTGCCGCGGAGCCAGGCCCAGAACTTCTGCGCGCGCAGCCAGTGCTTGCGGCGCTGGAGGTACTTCATTTGTTTTGTGCTTTGGCTGCTTTTGCAGCCGCGGCGGCTGGCGCGGTGTGGTCCTTCTGGCTAGATGGTGTTGCAGCGATGCGTACTGCTGCGTGAGCTGTTCTCGACGCCTCTTGCTGTGCCGCTCTCCGTGCAATAGCGAATTTAGCGCGATTTTGCTAAAAAACCCGTTTTGACCACGGAAAAGGAACGCCATACGAGCCGTCGCCAAAGCGTCGCAAGACTCAGGTTTATGCTACGCAGTTTCAGTAGCTATCGGCGCCGCCCGCAAGCCATGTGGCATGTGCTTCTCTGGACAAAGCTGCAGCCAATCCATTACGGTCGCGCCGTTGCAGCATACATACTACGCGTCGTTGCGCGTGAACGCCGCCGGACTTCTGCACGGAATACTTCGAATTGCTGCGGTTCAGCTCGCGCACGCTGCTCAGAGGCTGAGGGCCAAGCACCCACGCTGCACACACAACCGCAGCGATGCAGCGCGAGGCCGACGCCCCGACGACGGGCTACGGCGCCGCCGCGCGCGAGCCGCCGCGCGTGGACGGCAAGCCCCTCGGCCGCACGTCGCTGCCGCGCGGCGCGGCGCTCATCGGCGGCTTCGGCTCGTACGCCTTAGTGGTGAACAACATCAGCGGCCCGGGCATGCTGGACTTCCCCCAGGCCTTCCAGGCCGCGGGCTGGCTCCCGTGCGTTTTATGTATTTTGTGCGTGGCGGCGGTCTCGGCGGCCGTCGCCTGCGCCCTGTCCGACGCGCACGCCTCGTTGCGAAAGGAAAAAGCCAGCCACGGGGCGAATGCGTCGAGTACTAGTAGAGCCGGCCGCTGGCGCGCCAAGTCCTGGGTGGCCACGGCCCAGGATTCCGTGGAATTCTCGGAAATGTTCGGGGCCGCCTACGGCGGGACTGTCTTCCGGGGCACGCAGTTCCTGTACTTCCTCAACCTGTTCTCGCAGAACGTCGCGGCCATCGTCACCACGGCCCAGGCCACGGATTCCATGATCGCGGCCTTGGTCGGCGAGTCGTACGGGATAAACGCGTCCTCGTTCGAATTTGTGACGTGGGAGGGCTGCCACCGGGAGGGCTGCGTGCCTTTTAGGTTGGCGCCGCCCGGGCTCTTGCTGACGGCGGGCTACGCGTTCTGCTTTTTTACCCTGGGGCCCCTCGGCTTTTTCACGCTACAGGAAAACATGCTGGCCCAGAAGGTAAGCTTCGTGCTCCTGGTGGCGTTGACGTTGCAATTCCTGGCGTACTTTATGACCGAGAGCTGGGCGCAAACGATCGCGGCCGTGGGCCCGCGGCCCTGGGACGTCATGGGCGTCGTCATCTTCAACTTTGCTTTTTGCGTCACCGTACCCGCCTGGCTCAATGAAAAGGAGACGGGCGTCTCGGCCAAAAAGACCATCTGGGCCGCCTGCATGTCCAGCGCGGTGGCCTACTGCCTCGTGGGCTATTTCGGAGGCGTGGCCATCCGCAAGGCGTCGGACAACGTGCTGGACGAGCTCACGTCGTCCTTGGCGCCGACCGCAGTGAGATTAGGTGGCGGCGTCTTCGCGTTTGCCATTATCGGTCTCGGTGTCCCGGTCTACTGCGTCCTCATGCGGTACAATTTGCGGGCGGGCGGCCTCGGCGCGGTCTGGAGCCACATTCTAGCCGGCGCGGGGCCCTGGGCCGTGTCCTGGTTGTTATATAGGGGCCACGGCATCCTGCACGTGCTCTCGTGGTCGGGCCTCATCCTGAACGCGGGCATCGACTTCATCGCCCCGATGATCCTGATGGTGCACTCTTCCTCCAAAGCCGCGACCGCGTCCAAGTTCCGGCGCGGCGACTCGCTGGGGCCCAACGACCATAGGCGGGCCGTCGTTCTATTGGTGCTCGTGGTCGTGCTGGTGGCGACGGGCCTGGCGCTGAAGGTCGTCGAGGCCTTTGCGGGGGAAGGGGGGGACATCGTCGACCAGGTCCACGGCGACGTCGCGGGTGTCAAGCCCGATTAATAGTGTGCAGTAAGGTGCGTTATGTGTTATCGAATTCTTAGGCCTTCGCCACGGCAAACCTCCGCGGCTGCCCCGATGACTGGAGTGGCGGCCCCTTCGGTAGCAGCGCCTGGAACTTGTACTTGCTGATCTCGCGCGCGAGGTCCGCGTCGACGTCCAAGTCCTCGGGGTCCACGTCCAGCGCTTCGCCGCCCGGCCACGTCGTCCGTTCGCCGGCCGCGCGCTGTGCTGCTACTCGATCCTCGAGAGCGCAGCGGTCGACGCACGCGCGCGCGCCGGGAATCCGCACGGGCTCGTCCATAAGCGCCTTCGTCAGGACGCACAGATACGCGTCGGGCGCCGCCTGGGCGAGCGGTGGCAATCTATGGGGCGTCCAGGCCGCCGCCTTCGGAGGCGCGAGCCTCGGCGGCGACGACGAGTCCTCGCGCACATCACCCAGAGCCGCCGCGAGTCGTTCGCAGAAAGCGGCACGCACTGGCCGACCGGACCCGTCGAAGTCGTCAAAAAAGGTGGGCGAACAGGCTTTGGCCGGGGTGTTTTGCGGCGCCCGCATAGGGGAGCCGTTCACGCTGTCCATGGACAACGAACAGGTAGACCGGGACGACGCGGTCTTCGCCTCCGCCCGAGGCGACGCCCGCGCGGCCCCGACCTTGGCAAAAATCGGCCAGGCCCGACCGCCGCGGTTCACCGGCACGTCGTCGTGCAGCGCCATGTGGCGCCGCAGCATCTCCCGGGCGGTACCATCCAGCGCCGCCGCGGCGTCCGACAACCGCCGCGCGTTCGCCTCCGATATTGAGCGCCACGCCGGGCCGAAGCCTCCGTCGATATTTGTGTTGAGCTTCACCAGCAGCGCAATGAGGCCGCCCTCGCCCCGGAACTCCCCACAGATCTGCAGGAGCTTCTCCGTCGGGTTGGACTCGCAGACGCTCCGCCGCGCCGCCCTCAATTTAAACGTGATGACGACAAGGACCCGCGTCAGCGTGAGCGCCCGCGGCCACGACCGCGCATCGCAGCGCGCGCAGCACCGGTCCAAGAGCGGTAGGATCACGTCATTCGCGAGGTCGCCGCAGTCGCAGGCCACGTGGCGCCTGAGCTTCGCCTGGAAGGCCGTCGCGCGCGTCATCGTGTTGGCGACGGCCGCGAGCGTCGACGCGAGCGCCGCGTCCCGTCCTTCCGCGAAGAGCCGCGGTAGGATGCGCGCATCCAGGAGAGCCTTGGCCACGGCTGACGCGCGCCCGCCGAAGACCTTGGCGCGGATCGCGATCGGCGCGTCATCTTCTTCTTCATTCAAATAGTAGGCCGTGGGCAGCGTTAGATCTTCCAAGCAGATTGCCCAGCGCTCGAGCTCCGGCCCCAGTTCGTCGAAGGCGCCCACGACGGCATCGGGCGCGTGCGCGGCGCCGACCAGTTCGACGACGTCAGCGCCGCGCGGCGCCTCGGCGTGCGCTGCGGCCGCGAGTCGTGTCACTAGCACGACGATCCATTTACGCAGCTCGTTCGCATCGACGTCGTCGTCGTTCATCTTTAATGCAGCATCGATGCGCTGCTGCAGCCCTTCCAATCGTCGAATAAGGCTGCCGTGGCAGGACGCGTCGTCGCGGGCGTCGCGCGCCATCAACGCGACATCTCTCGCCAGTTCGGCAGCCATATTCTGCGTCGTGTGCGCGGGGCAGCAGCTACGTGCGGTAAGACTGCGCTGCGCACAGCGCTTTTTCACATGAAACCCGAATAAGAAGCAATAGTTGCCTGCGTGACTCGTCGGGAGACTCGCCGTATGCTTCGTTGGGAGACTCGGAGGACTGGAGACTGGCACCAGGGAAAAACCAGCGGGTGTCAGGAACCCGAAAATAAAAAGCCACTTCTGTGATAAATTTGGGGATCCGAGGTGCTCCTGTGTTGCAGTAGACGTGCCGAAAACCTCGCGTCTCTATTGTACGCCCACTATCAAACCCACAGCCTAGTCTCTACGGCGGTGCCGGCGACAGCCGCCCGAAAAAAATTTGCCAGGGTTCGGCTCCGAAATTGCCCAGACCTGTGCCACGGTGCGTTAAAATTGCCACAGCTTGTCGACAGCGGGTGCCTGTGGTGTCTTCTTGCCCGGCGCGTCGAGCTCCGTGCCCACGGCGTGGTCCTTTGCACACCGCGCGCGCCGCGCCAACCGCCGACCCCCCGCCGCCGACCCCCCGCGGGTGGTGCTCTTCGGCCATTGACCTGCGTGATCATCACCGCACCGCCACACCACCGCGAACCCCGCCTGCGTAACCCGGTGCACCATGGCCGAGGAGGAGTCGCTGAAGAAGGACCCGATCGCCTACAGCAAGCGGCTCCTCCACCTCGCGGAGCACGGCGACTACGAGGGCCTCGCGGCGTGGATCGCCAACGACGGAAGCCTCTTCAACGGCGTGCACGTGTGCCGGTCCACGGGCCTCCGCGCGCAGGGCTCGGTCAACAACCGGTTCCTCGCGTCCGGCGAGTTCTTCGCGGAGCTCGGCCGCGTGCGGCCCGGCGTGACGGTCATGGTCGTGGTCAAGGGGCGCGGGCACCTGGCGCCCGCCGCCGCCCAACGCTACGCGCACCCCGGCGGCGCCTGCGTCCTGAAGCAGCAGGGCGGCAACCAAATTACCAAAACGCACCAGAGCGAGGCGCGGTTCCGCGTCCCCCGTCGCGGTGCGTCCACCCCCACGCCATTGCATCGCAGGCGCTGGAAAAATTCTACTTCGGGCCCGACGACGACTCGTACCTGATCGTCGACCCGGCGTGCGCCGCCGACCCGTCGCCGCACTCCTACCGCGTGCGCGTGACGGTGTGGTGCCGGTCCGAGGACTTCGCGGAGGAGATCTCGGAGGAGGAGGGGCTCGACGTCGTGCACATCCTGGAAGTTAGTAAGTGCCAACAGAAGAACTACGGGCGGCCAAGCAAGAAGCCCCGAGGGGCGACGAAGAAACCGGCGCGCCGGCGCCGCTCGCCGCCGCGGGAGCCGCTATTACCGGCCACCGTCGCGCCGCCGTCCCTACAGTCGCCGGGCTCGAAGATCGACGCCGCGCTCGCCTCTCCCGACGCGCCGCCGCCCCCGCAGTCTCCCCCCGACGAACCGGCCGCCCTGCCGGAATGGGAGTCGCGATTCCTCTAATGACGAGTAGTCACACGCTATCTCACAGGAGTCAAGTTATTTCTTAGAGAAGAACGAGGCGATCGTCTTCTTCTGCTTTTTGGCGGGCGGCGCGCGCGCGGGCGGGGCGCCGGGCTTCTTCGCCGCGAAGAAGGACGTGATGCGCGCGACCTTGGCGTGGGGCTGCGCGTCGCCGGCGGCCTTCTTCGGCGGAGAAACCCCGGAGACGGGGACATGAGAAAGCAACAGAGACACGGCCACGTGGTCGGACCACGTCGGTGGCGTGTAGATGATGCCCGTGTGCGGCGGTCTTGTAAAATGGTGCGCGTAGTCCTCGGCCCTCCCGTCCCGGATGCCAGAACCATCAAAACCCGCCGGCTGCCAGCGGCCGTCGAGCGTGCACGCGTGAAGGGCAGTACCATTGGACCGCCCCGCATCCAGGGCGCCACTCACCGGCGCCGCGGTGCGCCACAGGGCGCGGTCCACAATAACATAGTCGATGCGGCTCCCCTCGTTCTCGTAGCGCCTATTGGTGTACTGGTTCCAGCACGTGAACCTATCAATACGTTGCGGGTGTAAGGCGTCCAGCGAGTCCACATAACCGTCCTGGAGGAGGCCGCGGAGCCAGGCTTGCGAGGACACGGGTGCGGCGTTCAAAGGCGTCGGTGGGTCTTGCAAGGGATCGAGCGCGCCGGTGGCCGCGGCTAGGTTTAAATGAGCCTCTGTGAGTGTCACGCCGCTTAAATTAGTCAGCGCTTCCTTCAAACAAGAGCCCGTGAGGCAGTTCGGCCCCCGTTGCGGAAAGCGGCCTGATGTCGAGCCCAAGAGGAGCTCGCCGCCCAATTCGACACTGAGGCCGTCGACCTCGTAGGAGGCGGACGCATACACTTCGCTGGTTTCGGCCGGACTTAATTGGATGGCGTCCCCGGTCCGGGTGTGTGCGGCGCGGCAGCGGAACTTGCTAAAGGTCTCGCTCGTTCGCGAGTTGGCCGTCTGCGCTGAGACGACGGTCCGCGCCCTTAGAGAAGCGCAGACGGCGGGCCACGCGGCCGCCGCCTGGTTCAACGCTTGCGTCGCGGCCGCGTCACTCAGTAAAGCCGCGGCCTGCTTGAGTCGAGACGCGTCCAGACTGCGGTTCAGGAAGCACCGGTCCCGGGGATGGAGAGCGATGTTCAGGTCCCCCGCTAGTAACACGTGCTTGCCCCTGGCCCTTTCCACGGCCATGGCCCGCCGTAAAGCACTGAGCCACCGCAACTTGTACGCGAGGCGCTTACCTCCTGACCCGTTTGGCACGTAGACGTTGAACAAGACAAAAGTACCGTGGTCCGTGAGGACGCACCGGCCCTCGTCGTCCAATTCCTTGTCGCCCAGGGGTCGCGCGGACGCACGTATGACTGCAAACGCGGTATTCCTTACAAAGGTCGCGACGCCATTTAAACCCGCCCGCTGGCCTTGGGTCCCCTCGTTGCAGGCCCAGAAGCTGCGCCACTTATCACCGTCCGCGGACGCGCAGAGCGCGCGCGCGTCCTGCTCCACCTGCCTCGCGGTGAGCTTCGTCTCCTGGAGGCACAAGATATCACAATCGAGTTTAGTGAGCCACGTATGTATGCACTCCTGCTTCTCCTCGACCTCCTTTGTCGTCGCCGCCGGGCCCATCCGCGTGGTGCGCGTGATTTCATTTAAAGCTGTCCTCCACCCAGCCGCGTTCCAGCTCACTACATGTAAACGGCTCATGGCTTCTCCTCGTCGTTTTTTTTGCGCAAACGTTCCAGCTGCATCTGGCGCAGGGGCTCGAGCCAGATGTAGAAGCCGCCGATGAGGCCCGCAAACCCACCGATCACGTACATGTGCCAGTCGCCGGACCGGCGGCGGAGGACCACGCCCTGCTGCTGGCGGAAGAGGAGCTGGAGCATGGCTGGCTGTAGCGTTAGCGGACGAGCTACGTGGTCTTGACCGTAAAACCCGTCCAGCGAATAAAACCCGTCCGGGCGATTTCATAAATGGGCTCGACTCGAGGAGACAGGCACAGGCGGCATTGCTGGTCAACGGCGCGTCATTGCTGCCACACATCATTATGGTTTCGACGCGCGGAGGTGCAACCAGCAATAGTCCGCCGCGCCAGGCGAGCAAAAGCCCAGCTGCCAAGCCGCGGGGGCGGCGCAAGAGCAGCGATGCCTCGGAGCCCGCTGCGCGTGGCAGGCGCAACTCCAGCGAGGCAGAGCCGGCGCCGGCCGCCAAGCCGCGCGCACGTCGAAAGAGCAGCACCGGCGACGCGCCGGAGGCCGCCAAGCCGCGGGCCCGCCGCAAGAGCAGCGTCGGCGACGCGCCGGCGGCCGCAAAGCCGCGGGCCCGACGCAAGGGCAGCGTCGGCGACGCGCCGGCACCGCGCCGCAGGAGCAGCGCCGCGGCACCGCCGAAACCGCCGGACGACGTCCTCGACGAGTGGGAGCCCCTCTTCTTCGGCGCGGGGCAACAACAAACAGAACTGGAGCAAGCGGAGGAGGACGCGCCGCTCTTCGTGCTGGACGCCGCGCCGGCCGCCGCGAACGTCGTGCGCGTCGCGTACGACGGCGGCGAGGCGGAGCTCCCCGCGCCGGCCTACTTCGGCGCGCTCCGCGCCGCGACGGCCGCCGCGCGCGTGGACGCGCTCGAGCGGACGGCGCGCCGCGCGGAGCGCACGTTGCTGGACGCGGCGTCGGACGACGAGGACCGGCCCCGGGCCCGGGCGCGGGCCGGGG
>Ga0114994_10004364_pt1 | contig 10280 bp, 10 predicted proteins | sample ArcticOcean_MG_C_9_FD_87043 | JGI IMG/M metagenome (GOLD analysis project Ga0114994, IMG submission 87043) | Marine microbial communities from western Arctic Ocean - ArcticOcean_MG_CB2_152 | ecosystem: Environmental > Aquatic > Marine > Oceanic | place: Arctic Ocean: Canada Basin | collected... | reverse complement strand
GGTCAGCAAACTATAGCGCGTCGGACTGCATACAGTCGCGGGGCTGTGCGCATCGGTGAAGCGCATCCCCTCTTTCGCAAGTTGATCAAGATTGGGCGTCGGGATCTGGGACTGCGGATTATAGCAGGCAACATCACCGTAGCCGAGATCGTCCGCTAAAATGAATACGATGTTCGGGGGCGAGGTAGCGGCGGCCTTGCCCATCAAGATCATCCCCAGGAAGAGGGCGCTCGCATAAAATCTCATCACTTTTCCTATCACGGCCACCGCCACCATGAAGAGCCTCAATTTCCCTCAGGTAAAAAGGACATTCACCTCGCGAGGCCCACTCGCTATACCTCGCCCATCCAATGAAACGACTTCTCCCTCTCACAGCTCCCCTTGTTCTCCTTGGTGTGGCGATCGGCATCAAGACCGAGACCTCCGCCCCGAAGGTCGAAAAAGTTTCGCCCGAGCTGCGCGAAGAATTCAATCTCGCTCCCTTTTACCAAAAGGCGCTCGTGATCGAATCCTTCCCCATTCTCTCGTCCGAAAAGGTCCCCGATGCCGCGCTCTATGAAGCCGCCAACGTGATCCAGACGATGCTCAAAAACCGGCCCGACATTCTCCGCGAACTGGGGAAGAACAAAGTGCGCTACTCTATCATGTCGACTGGTGAACGCACCTGCGAAATCCCGGAGCACTCCGACCTCAAGCCTTCCATCTTCTGGAACCGGCGCGCCCGCGGATTGGGAGCAACCCCGCAGCGCCCGTCGGTTTCCTGCGGCGAAGAAAACCTCCTGGCCAATCCCGGCGATCCTTACGCGGCCGAATCGATCTGCGTGCACGAGTTCGCCCACGCCATTCACGACACCGCGATGGTCTCGCTCGATCCCACCTTCGACAAGCGCCTCGAGAAAACCTTCAAATCAGCGATGACGAAAGGCCTCTGGGCCGACAAATACGCCGCGACCAACAAACACGAATACTGGGCCGAGTCCGTGCAGTCCTGGTTCGGCACAAACCGCGAAGACGACCACGATCACAACCACGTGAACACGCGCGCCGAGCTCGTGGAATACGACCCCGGCGTCGCAAAACTCTGTCAGGAAATCTTTGGCGATAATGAGTGGATCTACCTCCGTCCCGACCATCCTTCTCGAAAAAACGAGGCGCATCTCAAGGATCTCGATCGCTCAAAGCTCTCGAGCTTCCAGTGGTCCAAAAAAGAACAAGCGGACTACGACGCCTACTCGAGAAAAGAGCAATCTGATTACGACGTCCCTCAAAAAAAACGATAACGTGCCCGGGGTTCCTCCCGCTACACACTTACTCGATCCCATGGCACGTACCTTTGGCCCTTTGAGATGGTTATAAATCAACTCTGAGAGGAGACTTCGGAAAAGGAACTGGGTTGCCCTTATTTCGGCCGCTTCCCGTAAACATCCACTGCTTTGAGATGGAGGTGCTCGGGGGTTTTTCGGTCGAGGCCGAGCTTGAGGTAACGCGCGGTCACGGGAGATTTGAGAAGGACATCCCAAGCTGGTTGAACCGACTCGCTGGCCCACGCCTTTTCCCAAGTACTGCCATCGGATGACGTCCATAGCGTAAGACTCTCGGCGCGGGCGACCTGACTGCTTCGATTAGTAATACGGAGGGCGCGGACTTCGCAAGCATCCTGAAGATCGATGACGATGTGCGCATCTTTTTCAGCAGCAGTATGGAAGGCGAACCCGCCCTTGGCATGACGCCCTTTCATGAGCGTGGGGTAATCCTCGGGATTGCCGTGCTGCTCGGAGGACAAAGAATACCTCGCATGGTCGCGGCTGATGTTCGCACCCATCTCCTTTCCGGTCAGGACGGAATCAGCCGGTAAAATTTCGCGCAGCGGTATTCCCGCAACCCTCAGTCCATAGCGCCAGATCGCCTTGCCATTTGGTCCATCCGGATCGGTCTCGCGTGCTTCTTGAAAGAGAATCCAGGCCTCGGAAAGCTGATCTTGCGCCACCAGAGCGTGGGCTTTCGCCCCGAGAATGAGGGCGCGCTGCTCCGGGCTGTGACGGGAAACGGAGAGAAGGCGGTCTGCTTCCGTAACTGCTTCCACGAGTTTTCTTTCTTTGATGAGACCACTCACGCGCCGCATGAATTCCCAGTTCCCAAATCCAAGGCGCGCCTGCCAACCGGTCGAGTCATCGGGGTCAACCGCTTTAAGTTGCTCGATGATTTTCGGTTCGTCGTCGAGTGGAAGTTCGATCAAACGGCTGAGCGCCTCGAGTTCTGCTTCACGCTTCTTTTCTTCACGCGCTTTTACGATGGCCACGAGGAAATCGCGTCGCAGAGCCGCATAACCAAGGACCTCGCAAATCTCTGCGGTGACGAGCGCCGCCGAAACCAGCTCGCGCATTTCCCGGCCCTGAATCGTTTTCAAAAGATGCCCATCGTTTCCAAAAATTTGAATCGCGGGGAAGGTCCGCACGGTCCCGCGCTTCCATCCTTTGAGTTTCTCGACCTGCGCCTTCGCCTCTTCCTCGCTAAGCTGCTGACCCAAGTGGATCTCGGTGAGAGTAACCTCATCCGGAAGGGACTCACGAAACGCCGCACTCTCCCAAATCTTCTCTCGGAAGATTCGGCTCGCGGGGTGCCACGAGCTGCCATGAATGTAGATCACGAAGGGACACTTTTCCTTCTCGGCGAGCGCGGAGGCACCCGTAAAATCTTCACCCGTCTTTGGGGCCGCGTTGAGGACGAATGGAACGACTAGCACGGCCAGGATGAGGCCATTAGTTCTTCTTGTAGCCATAGACGTGGAGTTTGTGAAAGTGGAGTGAGGGCTGTGAAGGATGAATCACGCGGACGAATCCGACGTCAATTTTTTGATCGGATAGGTCGATACGCTGGACCTGGGAGACCTTGGAAAAGGTGTGCACCGATTTCCAGTTCTCGCCGTCGATTGAGGTCTCAATCTGCGCGCCATTGAGACGACCAACGCTTCCGCCGCGCGTGACAATCACGACTCCGGTGACGCGACCATAATTTCCCAACTGAACCGTCGCGGTGGCGGGTGTGGTGTCGGTATGAAAGTCGCCGCCGTGTTCCTCGATGACGCCCCAGTGACGGCTCGGATTGTCCCATCGGTTTCCCGGTTTCTGGATTCCAAAGGTGCCGCCCGAGCTGAGCAGGATCCCGGGGAAGGTCTCCGGAGAAATCGGATGCGGCTCGTAGTTCTTGGAGGTGAGCTTTCCAATGTATTGGAAGGTCGCCTTGTCCCTGCGCTTCGCCGCCTGCGGAAGAACGGTGCGGGCAAGGGTGTCGGTGACATTGCTGAGGTCGGCTCCCTTTTGCTTGGAAAGAGTTTGGGCAATCGCGGTCATGAATTGACGCAGCCGTTTTTCGTCTTCGCCCACTCGCTCCATCTGGAGCGCGAGAATGTCGGGCGTGAAAAGGTTCTTTTCGGCATGTGCTCCGAAGGCATCGACGATGAAGGCGTCCTGCTCTTTGCGATCGTTTCCAATGAGCGCGACTTGCTTGGAAAGATCGCCCCGGAAATCCCAGCGGCCCAGGCCCCAATCGGGAACCGCCTTTTGAAAAGAGAGAAGAATCTTCCGGCGTTGGTCGGAGCGATCCTCGCCCTTCGGAAGAACCTGCGGATAAACGTGCTTGTTTAGGAGATAAAAGGAAATCTCTCCACTGAGGGGCGCAAGCGTTTTGAGGACATCCTGGTGGAGCTCCTGCCAGTCTTTTTCGTGGGCCTTGCTCTCGGTGAGGACATCGACCGAGTGCTGCCAATTCTCCCACGCCAGTGGATGATCGAGGCGCGCGACACGGGAAATTTCCCGGGCCTTGGTCAGGTTTTCCTTTTCTAAATAGTAGGACGACAGTCGGCGAAGGTCGGCCGACTTCCGGGTCGCGGCGACATCTTGCTGCGCCTTGGTGTTGAGCATATGCCAACCCCAGCTGCCATGATGAAACGAGGTATGAAGTCCTCGTTTCCAGGAAAGGCTGTAGGCCGGTTGCCAGTGTCCGGGCTTCGTTAAAATGGCGTAGGCGCAATGACCAGGCTCGCCCATCGTCACTCCCGGGACGCCATTTGCGAGCGCCGCGGCTGCGCCGAAGTTCGACAAGGATCCGCACACGCCGCCGACGTTGCGTACGACTTCGGCATAGCTTTCCCAACTTTCCTGAAAGGGATGGTAGTAAAGAGGACCGTGGATCGAATCGCCAAAGGGATTGTGCAAAATCCAGCGCGCATACCAGCAAGCGACGGTGTAAGCCTCTGAGGGAAGACAGACTTCCTGATTGTGATACTCCATCGATTCCGCGGAGTTGAAGCCGCCGTGTTGGACGCCCCGGGCGAGGTAGCGTCGCTCGAAAACACTGAGGTTTTCATACATCGCGTTGAGGAGGCCGAACTTCCACTTGTCGCGGAAGTAGGAGTAACGTCGGACCACTTCCGTGGAATCGTATTTTTTCCCGGGGCCTTCGAGGACACAAGCCGTCGCCATCGCTCGGTCGAGGGGACGAGTGCTTAGATCGGGATCCCCTTTCCAAAGCTCGAAAAGATGGGTCACGGTTTTCGACGAATCGCTCAGCGGGCCGGAATCGAGCAGCTCGTGCTGCCAATCCGGGGAGGCGAGGAACGCTTTCGAAAAGGTCGCCGCTTCAGGGCCCTCGAGGTCCGCTCCTTGAATGATCTTTTGGGCTTCAAGCTTGAGAAGCTCATTTGCCGTTGGCAGAGCGTGAAGGAGGGACGCGGAGGCAAGGAAGATTCCGAACGCGACGCAACTTGGTTTTCGAGAGAAATTCATGGTCGGGGATCTTCTCAGACGTTCATCGAAAGAGTTTTCTTTCTCAAAAAATGTATCGAATCGATCATTTCTGGGCAAGCTGGATGATGAGGGGGAGATTTGAGAGGCCAAGATAATCACTAGACGAATGAGAATTTCTCATTGAAGGTCTATTTATTATGAATAAGAAATCATTTCTGATCGGAGCATTTGCCGTCGTCATCGCCGTGGCAGTTCCCTCACTCGCGCAGGATGCCAAGGACCCCGCCGTTCCTAAGGACGTCGCGGCTGCGCCCAAGGATGCCGAGAAGACCAAGTCCGGCTTGAAGTCCAAGGTTCTCAAGAAAGGCAAAGGCGCCAAGCCCGAGGCCACCGACACCGTGACAGTACACTACTCTGGCTGGACCACCGACGGTAAGTTATTCGATAGCTCTGTCAAACGCGGAAGCCCTGCAAGCTTCCCGCTCAATCGCGTTATCAAGGGATGGACCGAAGGCCTTCAGCTCATGGAAGTCGGCGAAAAGCGGCGCTTCTGGATTCCTGCAGACCTTGCCTACGGAAATAGCCCTGGTGGCGGACGTCCCGGCGGCCTTTTGGTCTTCGATGTCGAGTTGCTCAGCATCAAGTAAGCGCCCTATTCTTTTCAAAAAAAAGCCGGTCCCGCCAAAGCGGGACCGGTTTTTCAACGGGGTGATCTTTCAGCCTCTTAGCGGAGAAAGCTGAATCGTGACGCGACGGTTAAGCTGACGTCCATTCGCGCTGCCGTTACTCGATACCGGCTCATCAGGTCCACGACCGGTGACATTGAAGCGACGGGAGTCGACCCGTTGAGCCTTCAGGTAGTCGGCGACATTCGAAGCCCGGGTCTCCGAAAGGCGGTAGTTGTAACTGCGCCCGCCTACATTGTCGGTGTGACCAGTGACATCGACCAAGGTCTTATTATACTTATTGACGACTCTCGCAACCGATCCGAGGACAGCAAAAAAGTCTGGGCTGATGCGCGCTTCGCCAGTTGGGAAAGTGACATCGCCCGGCATATTGAGAACTACCCAGTCACCTTGCCGCGAGATACTCACGCCCGTGCCTTGCAGCTCGACGCGAAGCTCAGCTTCCTGCTTGTCCATGTAGTTTCCGATTCCACCGCCAGCGAGAGCTCCAATTCCCGCTCCGAGAAGAGCGCGCTGACGGCTGTCGGTTCCACCGTCCCCGGTGAGCGCTCCGATTGCCGCGCCAAGCGCACCCCCAATGATGGCACCGTTGGTGGTCTTGGACGGTTGGTTTTTTCCGGTGTAGGGATTCACAGTCTGCTGGCATGAAGCAAGGGTCAGAGCCGCAACTAGAGAAGACACAATTGATTTCGCAGTGATTTGCATATTTGTAAAATAGATCAGTTGGGCTGGAATGCAAAAGGTGATTCACCTTTGGACCAGAACGATGGCCAACAGTGCTGACCAAAACGAAGTCCGTGACAGCGCAAATCCCTCGTTTCCAAGCCTCCAAAAAAATAACCCTTTCCGCCAAAAGACAAGAGGGTTTGAAAATTCCTAAGCGGTCTGTTTTTTACAGCGCTGAGATCGCGCGCCAGACTTGCTTGCGAATCTCGGGAAGATGGGGATTCCCGAGGTTACGCGATTGCACCGCTTCCACCACTTGATCCGCGACATAGCCAGCGAGCGCTTCTATGCGACCAAGCAGCTGATCCCCGCGATACTTCGTAAAGCTTAATCCCTGCACCAGTTCCGTGAGCGTCTCTTGTAGTGAGGACATCCTTTGAGCATCAAGTCCACTGAGCGGCTGATCCTCTTCACCCAGAAGAGGAGCCATCATCTCAAAGAAAGGCTCGGCCATGGTGTTCAGACGTTTGTATTCCTTCTCCGCTTCCACCAACTCAACCTTCAAGAAATTCATTCCCGTGAGGTTCTCTCGCAGAGATTCCTGAATGAGGTTGAACTCGCGTTCGCCAATCTGGCCACTTCCAATGACATCGCGGCAGCGATCCAGGCAGGCAGTCAGGGCGTGGTCGGGGATTTCATCGCAAGCGCGAACCGCAAGAGTGGGTTCCTCAGCCTTAAAGCTTTCAGTCATCCGCTCAGTCAGCGAGCTGACGCGGGTCGCAACAGAGTCCTGGCCCACCGTAGTGTTTTGGTAACAGAAAGAGTTCTGTGACATCGTGAAGTTGGAATTGTGGTTCTTCATCGTAGCGTCGGTGTGTTTCTTTTTGGGTGCCGAATCAGCACTAGCAAAAAATTAGTCAAAACAGGGTCTCTCGACAAGGAGATCTTAGATTTTTTCTAATTTTATTCCCTCGATATCAACCAAAGCTAATTAAACTTGCGCAATTTTTTAAAAAAACTAGTATTTATACATGGAACAGCCCTCCAAATTAGTAAATCTCGCCGACGAGCTGTGGAAGCTTAGCACCGAAGAACTAGAGGGATTCCTTGAAGTAATCTCTAAGATTATTGAAACAAAAGCAATTCTGCGCAACACGGCAGAGGGCAGCGCTACCAACCAGGATCGGGCTGCTGCCGATGATTTACGCGAAATTAGACGCGCCTTAGAGGATACTAATATTACGCTATCGGGTCCCGAGTCTGTCTTACTTGCCTCCTTTTATAAAGAACTCGAAGGCGCCGAATCTCTCGACACCCGCGCCCTTAATATTACGCTCGATAGCTACGCCCGGAAGCCCTCGAACACCACAACCACCATCGAAAATCTCGAAAAAAAGGGCCACATTGAACTCATGAAAGGCGCAAACCCTCACGCTCATAAGACCTTCCGTCTCACCGAGAGCGGAAAGAACGAGGGCCGCGCACTCCTCGATCGCATCGCACGAGCGAGCGGCTAACGCTAGTTTGTGCCCGCTCGCTAAATTAGTCTTCCCTGAGAGCATCTGAAATCACGGTAATTACCTCGATTTCACCTTTTAATAAGGAGCGCCTATCGCTATTCCTCCAGCGGCCTTCCGGCACAATCCTCATTCACCGCATCCCATAAGACCATGCCTATCAAAATTGAAATGCCCAAGCTATCGGACACCATGGAAGAAGGCACCGTTGTCCGCTGGCTCAAGAAAGAAGGTGAAGAAGTCGAAATCGGTGACATCATCGCCGAAATCGAAACCGATAAGGCCACCATGGAAATGGAAGCTTTTGACGAAGGCACCCTTTCCTCAATCTCCGTGCCCGAAGGTGGCAGGGCCCCCGTCGGATCGGTCATCGCGATCCTCTTAGAAGACGGCGAGTCTACCGATGACTCTGCCGCCGCACCCGCACCCACCCCTGCTGCCAAAACGCCGGCCGCTATTGCTGCTCCAGTTGCTGCTCCAGTTGCTGCTCCCACCGCTACCAATGATGGTGGACGTCTCAAAGTTTCTCCGCTCGCTCGTAAGATCGCCGCGGCCGAGGGCATCGACCTCTCGACGGTCACCGGCACCGGCCCTGGAGGTCGCATTGTTAAAACCGATCTCTCTGGCGCAGCTGCCTCGGCTCCTGCCGCGGCAACTCCTGCTCCCGTCGCCGCACCGACTCCAGCGAAGGCCGCACCGGTTCCTCTTTCCCCGGTCGCCTCCGGCGAAGACAAAAGGGTCGAACTTTCCTCCATGCGGAAGATCATCGCCGGCCGTCTCCTCCTTTCCAAAACGACGATCCCCCACTTCTATCTTCACCTCGAGGTCGACGCGGCCCCGCTCATGGAATTGCGCAAGCAGATCAATGCCCAGTCCGAAGCGTCCCACGGTAACAAGTATTCCGTGAACGACTTCGTCGTTAAAGCGCTCATCAACGCCTCCGTCGCGGTCCCCGAAGCCAATGCTTCTTTCAATGGCGACCATATCGTCCAGTTCGCCCACGTCGGCATCTCCGTCGCGATCGCTGTTGAAGACGGTCTCGTCACGCCCGTCGTGAAGAACGCCGAGCAGAAGTCCCTCCTCCAGATCTCCAAGGAAATCAAGGAAATGGCCGTGCGCGCTCGCGACAAAAAACTCATGCCGAATGAATTCGATGGCGGCACCGTCACCATCTCGAACCTCGGCGCATGGGGTATCGAATCCTTCGATGCCATCGTCAATCCACCGCAAGCAGCGATCCTCAGCGTCGGCGGCATCATCGAAAAGCCCGTCGTCAAAGATGGCATGATCGTTCCCGGTCTCCGCATGAACCTCGGCGTCAGCTGCGACCACCGCGTCGTCGACGGAGCCGTCGCCGCGAAGTTCCTAGGCGAGATCAAGCGCCTCATCGAAAACCCAGCTCTTATGTTGGTGTAGTCGGTGGACTGAGATCGGATGACGAAGGTCAGAGCTCACGAATCTGATGGGAGGCTCACAAATCAACTCGGCCAAGGAGCTTCAAGTCTATCAGATGGCCTACGCCCTCTCGATGGAGATCTACCAAATCACCAAATCATTTCCTCCCGAGGAGTGTTTCGCGCTCACCTCGCAAATCAGACGATCATCATGGTCCGTCACAATGAACCTCCAAGAAGCGTGGGCGAAGCGCCGCTACGAAGCTCACTTCATCTCAAAGCTGACCGATTGCGACAGCGAAAAATCAGAAACCGATACCTCTTTGGATTTCGCAAAGGACTGCGCTAACCTCACTCTGGAAGCCCATCAAGCTCTGACCGAAACAAATCGATCGAATGCTCGGAGCCATGCTCAAGCAGCCAGAGAAGTGGGTCCTCAAACCCTGCCCTCCGCCCTCCCCCATGCTCATCGCCTTTAACAAACCCTACGGTGTCCTCAGCCAGTTCAACACGAACCCCAATGAGGAAGAACAGCGGACTCTGAAGGAATTCGGTTTTCCGCCGAAATGTCTCCCACTCGGGCGACTCGATATGGACTCGGAAGGACTCCTCCTTTTTACCGATGAGAAGCCGCTCGAGAACCGGCTTCTCCACCCGCGCTACAAGCACCGCCGCCGCTACCTCGTCCTCGTTGAAGGAGTTCCAGATGAGGAAGCACTCGATAAGCTCCGCAGCGGCACCATCGAAATCAAAGACTATCGCTGCCTCCCCTGCCGGGCCAAAGCTCTTAAACAAGCACCTGATTTCCCAGACCGTGAGCCACCAGTCCGCGTCCGCCAAAAAATCATCGACTCCTGGATCCGTCTCGAACTCCGGGAAGGCAAAAACCGACAGGTCCGCCGCATGACCGCCGCCGTCGGCTACCCCACCCTCAGACTCATCCGTGAAGGCATTGGTACTTTCCCGCTCGGCGACCTACCACTCGGCACATGGAAAGAACTTACTGAGGAGGAACGCGACGCCGTTTTTTCGCGCTAAGCTCTCATTTCTCCTAAAAATAGCGGGCCTGCGCCCTCGCTCGGTCCCTTCTGGTTCAATCGAGAACTAACGCACTCAAGTGTCGCATCGCCGAGCAACGCCCACGTTGCGGATCAGGCGCGGCTATTTGCCGTAGCCTGCATCCGTCTTGTTAGAACTTTCTTTCTTAGCGAACCACGCCATGGGAATGATCGCTGCCTTCAGATGTATCTGCTTTCTGTTCCACGCAGGCCT
>Ga0114994_10004362_pt1 | contig 10284 bp, 10 predicted proteins | sample ArcticOcean_MG_C_9_FD_87043 | JGI IMG/M metagenome (GOLD analysis project Ga0114994, IMG submission 87043) | Marine microbial communities from western Arctic Ocean - ArcticOcean_MG_CB2_152 | ecosystem: Environmental > Aquatic > Marine > Oceanic | place: Arctic Ocean: Canada Basin | collected... | reverse complement strand
GATAAATACTTAATAAAAAAAAAACACTAATTTTGGTAAGAATTTAAGCGTTATGAAGCCAAAAAAAATACTCAACGCTAATGAAATATCAACCATACTTCACAGGTTGTCTTTTCAATTAATCGAAGATCACAATTTATTTAACGATACTATATTAATTGCAATTCAGCCAAGGGGTGGTCTTCTGGCCAAAAGAATTTTAAATCTTATTAATAAACACGAAAAAAATAATAATTTAAAACTTGGTTTTTTAGATATAACTTTTTTTAGAGATGATTTTAGAAGATCTGAAAAAGTTCTTAAAGCAAGTGTAACTGAAATTGACTTTACAATTGAAAATAAGACAGTTGTATTAGTTGACGATGTTCTATTTACAGGAAGAAGCATAAGAGCTGCTTTAAATGCTATTCAGTCATTTGGAAGACCTAAAGCAATTCAATTATTAACTTTAATTGATAGAAGGTTTTCTAGAGAATTACCAATTCAACCAGATTATTGTGGAACTCAAGTTGATTCTAGACTTAATGAAAAAGTAATTGTAAACTGGGATGAGAATGATGCAGAGGATTCTGTTTATTTATATAAAAATAAAAAATGAGTAATTTAAGCGTTGATAACTTATTGGGAATTAAATATTTGAATAAAAGTGATTTAAATTTAATTTTCAAGACCTCTGATAATTTTAAAGAAATTATAAATAGAAAAATAAAAAAAGTACCTTCTTTAAGAGATGTAACAATAGCTAACTTGTTTTTTGAAAACAGTACTAGAACTAAACTTTCTTTTGAATTAGCTCAAAAGAGATTATCTGCTGATGTAGTAAATTTTTCGTCTTCAGGTTCTTCAATTTCAAAAGGGGAAACATTAATTGATACAGTCAATAATATTCTTTCAATGAAAGTTGATATGATTGTTATGCGACACCCTAACCCCGGTGCAAGTGTTTTTCTTTCTAAAAACGTTGACTCTTGTATAATAAATGCCGGCGATGGCACTCATGAACATCCAACTCAAGCATTACTTGATGCCTATTCATTGATTGAAAAAATTGGTGATTTAAAAAATAGAAATATTCTTATTGTAGGAGATATTATGCACTCTCGAGTAGCGTTATCTAATATATTTGCTTATCAAAAACTTGGTGCGAATGTTACTGTTTGTGGACCAAAATCTCTAATTCCAAAAAGTATCGAGTCGCTAAATGTTAGTGTTGAAACTGATTTTAGAAAAGCCTTAAAAAATTCTGATGCCGTAAACATGTTAAGGATTCAAAATGAAAGAATGTCTAACTCCTATTTTCCATCTATAAGAGAGTATGTTCAGCAATATGGTCTAACAATGTCATTATTGAATTCTATTAATAAGGAAATAATAGTAATGCATCCTGGCCCAATAAATAGAGGAGTAGAAATTACAAGTGAGGTTGCAGACTCTGATCAAGCTATAATTTTAGATCAAGTTGAAAATGGTGTAGCCATAAGAATGGCCATAATGTACCTTCTAGCTGCAAAGCTCAAATAGCATGAGTTCATTCAAATCAATAAATACATTATTATTCAATATAAATGACAAAAATATTTTTTTTAGTTCTATAGTTGAAATTAAAAAAGAGATTAAATTAAAAAATATTATCATAGAGTTTAATAAAATAAACTTTGATGAATTTTTAGAAGATTTAAATAAATTATTTATTGAATCAAAAATTAATAAAAGATCTTTTGTAATTGTTAAATCAGATTTTAAATCAGAGTACTATAATTTAAACATTGATATAGTTCCAACCTTACAGGAAGCGTGTGATATAATTGAAATTGAGGAAATAGAGAGAGATTTAGAAATATGATGAAACTAACAATATTAGGTAGTTGTGCAGCTTCTCCATCATCTATTGGCTTCACATCTTCTCAAATATTACAGGTTAATGGAGCTTCTTACTTAATTGATTGTGGGGAAGGAACACAAATTCAATTAAGAAAAAATAAAATAAAGTTTAATACTATTGAACATATTTTCATCTCTCATTTACATGGTGATCATTTTTTTGGACTTCCTGGTCTAATTTCTTCTTTAAACTTATTAGGAAGGAAAAAGCCATTAAATATTTATGGACCTATTGGATTAAAAAAAGCTATTACTCTTTTATTAAAAATAGGACAATCTTGGACTAACTTTAATCTTATTTTTATTGAGTTAGATAATTTGGGACCTTGTGTGTTATTGAACAATGAAAATATTGTAGTTTCTACAATTCCCTTAAAACATAGAATATATACAAACGGATTCATGTTTACTAAAACTACTAAAAATCAAAAATTAATTGTAAAAAAAGTTCAAGAATACAATATAGATAAAACCCAATTTTCTGGGATTAAGTTAGGTAAAGACGGAGTGACAGATAACGGTCAAATAATTAATAACTCAGAACTAGTAGAAACTAAAATTCCAGAAATAAAATATGCGTATTGTAGTGATACTTTATTTTGCAAAGATTTTATAAAACAAATTGAAGGTTGTGATTTATTGTACCATGAGTCTACATTTTTAGAAAATCATAAAGAATTAGCTAAAAAAACGTTTCATTCAACTGCTTTACAAGCTGCTACTATTGCAAAGAATGCTAATGTTAAAAAACTTCTTTTAGGTCATTTTTCATCAAGATATAATAATTTGAATTTGTTTTTAGATGAAGCTAAAACCGTTTTTGAAAATTGTGAATTAGCAATTGACAACAAGAGTTTTATAATTTAATAATAAGTGTTAATTTAGAATATGTCAAAAGATTTGAGTCAATATAGAGATAAGTATCTTAAGGGTGAATTAAATGAAAATGACTTATCAGAAAATCCTTTTGTTTTATTTACAGAATGGTTTAATGAAATTGAAAAATATGGTTCTGAAAGAGAACCTAATGCAATGTCATTATCAACTGTAAGTTCTAGTTCTTCCCCCATTACAAGAATTGTTTTATTAAAAAAATTTTCAGAACTAGGTTTTGTTTTTTTTACTAATTATGATAGTCGAAAAGGTAAAAATATTAGAAATAATTCAAATGTATGTTTGTCATTTTATTGGCCTTCAATGGAAAGACAAGTTATTATTCAGGGTATCGCAAATAAAATTAGTGAACAGGATTCTAATGAATATTTTAATTCTAGGCCAGAAAGTAGCAGAGTTGGAGCTATCATTTCAAATCAAAGTGAGGTTATTCCCTCAAGAAAATACATTGATGATAAATTGAAAAACTTTAATATTAATAATGATAATATGACTAAGCCTAAGAACTGGGGAGGATATAATGTTGTTCCTGGTTCTATCGAATTTTGGCAAGGTAGAGATAATCGTTTACACGACAGAATTGTTTTCTTTAGTGAATCAAAAGTTTGGAAGTTAAAGAGGTTGTCACCTTGAAAAGAATTGTTTTAGTTAGACATGCAAAATCTTCATGGGAACATGATGTAACCGACTTGAAGCGTCCGCTTTCAAATACTGGTTACAATGATGCTCTGTTAATGTCAGGTGTTTTTAATAATTTAAATATAAAAATTGACACTATATTTTCAAGTCCAGCACTTAGGACAAAACAGACTGCAGAAGTATTTTTAAAAAACATTAAGCCTTTTAATCTTAATAATTATAATTTAGATTCTGAACTTTACGATTTTCAGGGTAATAATGTAGAAATGTTTATTAAGAATCTAAACAATAATTTTGAATCAGTTATGATTTTTACTCATAATAATTCATGTAATAATTTATTTTCTAAATTTTCAAATATTAATGGTAAGTGTGTTCCAACATGTGGAATTTTAATTTTTGAATTTGACGTATCTTTATGGAGAAATATTAATTCTGGGAAATCTAGTTATTATTTTCCTAAAAACTTTAAATGATCATCACTCCAAAGAATTTATTTATAAATAGAGAAATCAGTTGGCTTCAATTCAATGAAAGAGTTTTGGAGGAAGCAAATGATTCCAATGTTCCTTTAATTGAAAGAATTAGATTTTTAGGTATTTTCTCAAATAATTTAGATGAGTTTTACAGAGTTAGGTATGCTACAGTAAAGCGTATTGCAGTTAGTAACAATAGTGGAAAAAAAATTTTTAAAGATAGAACAGCAAAGCAATTGTTAAATGATATTTCTGCTAAAGCAACTGATCTTCAGCAAAAAAGTTTCTCGATTTTAAATAATATTATAAAACTTTTAGAAAAAGATAAAATTTATTTTGTAGATGAGTCAAAAGTTAAACCTATTCATAGACAATTTATAGGTAATTATTTTTTTGAAATAATTAGTCCTGCGATAGATGTTATTATCTTAAATAAAAATAAAAAATTTCCAAAGTTTAAAGAAAATTTATCTTTTTTATTAATTAGAATAGAATTAGAGAATGATGAAATTCAGTATGCTATAATTAGATTCCCTAAGGACCTTGACAGATTTGTTAAATTACCATCAGATAACTTAGGTCAAAATATTATATTGATTGATGATATCATTCGATATCATTTAAAAGACATTTTTAAAATATTTAATCCCAAGTCTATTGAAGCTAACATGGTCAAAACAAGTAGAGATGCTGAATTAGATTTTGATGATGATATTTCAAAAAGTTTTTTAGATAAAATTGCCCAAAGTGTTAAAGAAAGATCAAGTGCTGAACCTGTTCGTTTTGTCTATGATAGTGAAATTAGATTAGACACTTTAAATTTCTTACTTAAACAAATGGGAATTAATAATGAAACTGACAGCATTATTCCCGGGGGAAAATACCATAATCGTAGAGATTATATGGATTTTCCCAATCTTCATACTGATTTAGTCTACGAACCTATGCAACCTTTAAATGTAAAAGGTTTTAGTCATAGTGATAATACTTTTGATAAGTTAAAAGAAAAGGATTTTATGATACATACTCCTTATCATAAATTTTCTTATATAATTAGTTTTTTAATGAAATCTTCTATAGATCCCAAGGTTAAGAAAATTTCAATTACAATTTACAGGTTATCTAAATTATCTAAAATTGCAAGTGCATTAATAAATGCAGTTAGAAATGGTAAAAAAGTTATTGTTCAAATAGAGCTTCAGGCAAGATTTGATGAATCAGCGAATATTCGATATGCTAAAGAAATGCAATCACAAGGAATAAAATTAATTTTTGGTTCTCCTAATTTAAAAGTTCACAGTAAAATTTGTCTTATTGAAAGGTTAGAAAATGGTATTTTAAAAAAATACGGTTTTATTAGTACCGGAAATTTTAATGAATCTACAGCAAAAGTTTATACAGATTTGACTTTATTTACATCTAATGGTAAAATCTTAGATGAAGTCTCTAATGTTTTTAATTTTTTTAATGCAAATTATAAAAGGTATATTTTTAAAAATCTATTTGTATCACCAATTAATACTGAATCTAAGATTAAAAAACTTATTATTAACGAAATAAATAATGCAAAAAGTGGTAAGAATGCATGGATAAAAATTAAAATAAACAACATCACAAGTCATAGTTTAATTCGTTCTTTATATGATGCAAGTAGGGCGGGAGTGAAAATAGAAATGATAGTTAGAGGTATATGTTGTCTTATTCCTGGTAAAAAAAATATGAGTGATAATATTGAAGTTATTAGTATAGTCGATAGATTTTTAGAACATACAAGATTTATGATTTTTAATAATGACGGTAATAATAATACTTTTATTTCATCTGCAGATTGGATGACAAGAAACTTAGATAATAGAGTTGAAGTAACTTGTCCTATTTTACAAGATGATTTGAAAAATGAAATTTTAGATATATTTAACATCTGTTGGAGCGATAATATAAAAGCCAGAATGGTAAATGTTAATTTTGATGATAAATCTAGAGTCTCAAATAAAAACGAATATAGATCCCAAAAAAATATTTATAATTATTATTTAAATAAAATTGAAGGAATTTAGTAACGTAAAAAAATATGCAACTATAGATATTGGTTCTAATGCCATTAGACTTTTGATTTCTAATATTTATATCCATAATTCAGAATTGTTTACTACTAAAAATTCTCTTGTAAGAGTGCCTATTAGATTAGGAGAGGATGCTTTCAAAAAAGGGAAAATTTCTAAAAAAAACATTTCTAGATTATTAGACTCTATGATATCTTTTAAACTATTGATGAAAGTTCACAATGTAGATAAATACTTGGCCTACGCTACATCCGCTTTAAGAAGTTCATCAAATGGAGAACGGATTATTGACTTAATTGAACAAAAAGTCAATATTAAAATTCAAATAATTAGCGGGGAAAAAGAAGCTGTATTAATAACTAATAATCCAGCCTTTTTAATTAAAAATAAAACTTTTTGTTTTATAGATGTTGGTGGGGGGAGTACAGAACTTACATTAATTAAAAACAATGAAGTGTTGATTTCTAAGTCTTTTGAAATTGGTGGTGTAAGACTGATAAATAATTTAGTAAATAAATCTACTTGGAAAAAATTTGAAAATTGGATAGAAAATAATTTATCCAATAAAAAGAACATTGAGGTAATTGCACTTGGTGGTAATATTAATAAAATATTTAAACTATCAGGTAATAAGTTAGGAAAGCCATTAACAGTACAGTTAATTGATTCTACTATAAGTGATTTGGAAAAAATGTCTTTTTTTGATAAAATGATTACTTTAAAACTAAATCCAGATAGAGTTGATGTTATAATTCCTGCTGGAAAAATATATCAATTTGTTTTAAATAAAATGGATGTCAATGAGATTTCAGTTCCAAAAATTGGACTTGCTGATGGAATGGTTTACGAATTAATATACGAATTATAAATTAAGTTTAAATTCTTTTCTTAAGCTTTCAATTCTAGGATTTATAGTTTTTAGTTTTTCATATTTTTCGAGAGGAGAATAAATAAATTTTTTTTCTTTTAGTTTATTTACTTTAATATGAATTTTGATACTATTATTTGTTAAATCTGTTCTTAAAAAATTTAACAATTCATTTTTGTTTCTTTCTAATTCTATTTTATTAGTTTCATTAGTAAGAGTGTAAGAAATTTCATTTTCTTCTAAAATTTCTGGTTTTGCTATAGCAAGAATACTTGCAAGATTTTTTCTTCCTTTATTTAATAGCTTATCATGAAATTTATTCCAAGATTTTTCAAGTAAAGTTTGATTAAAAATCGAATCTGAATTTACTGAATGAATTTTTTTGTTTTCATTTTCAGCATTTAAATTTTCAATATTTTTTTTGGCTCTTAAGCTTGAAATTGAAAAACCTGAAATATTTTTATTCTCTATATTCTCTATATTCTCTATATTCTCTATATTCTCTATCTTCTCTACTGGAATTTGAATAGTTTCCTTTGATTTTTTATATGTTATTTCTTCACTAGATAAGATTTTTATTTTTTTTTTTAATTCAACATTTTCGATTGAACATAATTTCATTAAACATATTTCAGTTAGCAGACGCTGGTTTTTACTGTTTTTGTACCTATAACTACAGTCCTCAGCTAAATTAATTGCATTTATTATAAAATTAGAATCTTTAATTTTAGACTGATTAATATATTTAATTTTTAAATTTTCATTTTGTTCTAAAAGAACTTGACTTGCACTGTTTTTAGATATTAGCAAATCTCTAAAGTGAAGACATAATCCATCAATAAAATGTTGGCCACTAAAACCCTGCTCAATTACTTTGTTGAACAATAAAAGACAATTAGTGATATCGTTTTTAACTATTTGTTCAAACGTTTTAAAATAGACATTATGATCTAAAATGTTCAGATTTTTATAAGCTAATTCTTTAGTTATTTTACCATCAGTAAAATTTACTAATCTGTCAAAAATTGATAAAGCATCTCTTAGGGCACCATCACTTTTATTTGCTATCAAATAAAGAGATTCATCATCATATAAAATGTTTTCTTTTTTTGCTATTGTTTCTAAATGATTTTTAATATCCAAAGAACTGATTTTTTTAAAATCATAAATTTGACAACGAGATAAAATGGTAGGAATTACTTTATGTTTTTCTGTTGTTGCTAATATAAAAATTGCATATTTTGGAGGTTCCTCTAATGTTTTTAAAAAAGCATTAAAAGCTTGTCCGGAGAGCATGTGAACCTCATCAATTATGTACACCTTGTAGTTACCTGTTTGAGGAGGTATTCTGACTTGATCTATCAAATTCCTAATATCGTCTACCCCATTATTAGATGCCGCATCTAATTCAAATATGTTATAAGAAAAATCACTTGATTTATTATCGTCATTTATCTGTTTAGCAAGTATTCTTGCACACGTAGTCTTTCCGACTCCACGAGGTCCGCAGAACAACATAGCCTGTGGAAGTTGATTATTTTGTATTGCATTTTCAAGCGTTTTAGTTATTGATTTTTGGCCAACGACTGTTTCAAAACTATTAGGTCTATACTTAAGAGCAGATACAACAAAATTTTCCATCAATACAAATATATAAATAGACTTATAATATTATAAATTTTAAAACTTTAATAATTTTTTTTTATCAACATAATTTTAATCTATTTTTGCAATAAGCAGGCCTTCTTATCGCTTTTATTTATAAAAGAGGAAAGTCCGGACACCAAAGAGCATTATAGCGGGTAACACCCGTCACTATTTATAATAGAGGACAAGTGCAACAGAAAGTATGTACAGTTAGGCTGTAGTGAAACCAGGTAAACTCTATAAGGTGAAACGTCACGTATACCAACGCTTGAGAGCTGCTCGCTCAATGTTGGAGGGTGGGCGGTTTGAACAAAATAGTAATATTTTGTCTAGATAAATGATAAGACATGACAGAATCCGGCTTATGGCCTGCTTTTTTTTATTTTAGATAGCTTAAACTATTAGGCCCCTCATTAAATATTAAATCGATTATACTTAAATCGTTTAAAAAACCATTTTTCTCAGAAAAAACCTGCTTGTATTTTTTATTTTCTGAATTAGATTTTTTTTTACTATCAATTTTTTTTCTTAAATCTAAACTGTTTTCATAATCCATTTTATACTCTTTTGATAATTTTGATTTAAGTTCAATATCTAACCACTCGAGAACTAACTTGATAATATCAAAATTGAATTTCACCAGATTAGTGTATTTCTGATTATAAACCTGTTCTAAAGAATCTTTGTAAAATTCAAAAAAAGGAGATGAACTGTATGCGGTTTGTATTGATCTCCAGTGATTTTTTTGCCAAGCTATTTTATTATCAATTTCAGCATTAAGCATAGAAAACTTAATTTTAGAATGCTTTACAGGAATTGTTAGTTTATGGAGACCATTTGCAGAATGAATAAATGTTCTACTTCTATATGATTGTTTGACGTAGTTTTGATGAACATCCCATAAAATATTAGAATTAATTATTTGTTTCCAATATGAAATTGGGCCAAAATATGCTGGAATCATTATTTTTTGATCCATTAAAATAGTTATTTTCTTCTCTTTTTTATTTCAGAATAAATTAAAACACCAAGAACACCAATTAAAAAATACCATCTATATGATTTTGGTTCTCCATCTAGATTTATTGTCGTAAAAACTCTGTCCCAACGAATTTTCCAATTTTTAAATCCATCATTTATTCCGTCAATACTAAACCAAATAAACACAGGTTTTCCTACTATGTGATCTTCAGGAACAAAACCCCAGCTTCTACTATCTTCAGACCTATATCGATTATCGCCCATCATCCAATAATAATCTTGTTTAAAAGTATAACTGTTTGTTTCAATATTGTTAATTCGGATTGTTCCGTTCAAGTCAAGTGTTAATTCGTTTTTCTCATATTCTCTGATTATTTTCTTATAAATTGGTAAATTATTTTTAGTTAAATCTACTGTAGTATTTCTTTTTGGGATTATAATTGGCCCAAAATTATCTTCATTCCAATTAAATCTTATATTGTTTGGAAAATAAGATGTATTGTAAGATTTTATTTCGTTAAAAGTTCTTTTTAGACTGTCTAAAATATTAGATTTTGAAATTAAATCAGCTTCTTTATTCGTTAGAAAAAGATCAGTTTTTGTATCCTTAATTTCTGTCATAGAAATTCTTGAATTAAGTCTTATTTCGTAGGGTATACCTTTTGACTTAGTAATTACTATAAAATTTTCAGGACTATTATCAATTACGTTCAATAAATATGGTCTTATTTGTTCAAATTTATATTGGTTTATTTCTTGAATTTTAAATTTCCTCTGAATATCAGAAACACCTAATTTAATCAAGCTTGAAGCAGATACGCCTTTGGAATTGTAT
>Ga0114994_10004360_pt1 | contig 10289 bp, 8 predicted proteins | sample ArcticOcean_MG_C_9_FD_87043 | JGI IMG/M metagenome (GOLD analysis project Ga0114994, IMG submission 87043) | Marine microbial communities from western Arctic Ocean - ArcticOcean_MG_CB2_152 | ecosystem: Environmental > Aquatic > Marine > Oceanic | place: Arctic Ocean: Canada Basin | collected... | reverse complement strand
GCGGTGTCTCCCCCCCCGGGCCCCGCCCACTAGTCCTAGCACCGTAACAAAAAGACGAGTCGGGGCGCAGGGCACCGGAGCCCGACGACGCTACGACACGGGTTCCCCCGAATGTTGGCAGTAGATCTGGCAGTGACATTCGTCTAATCAAACAATTGCACTTACCACCCGCTCCCGCTCGTCGCCGAGCCGAAGAAGCCCCCCTCCCGGTCCGGCCGCACGCGGACCTCGATGTCGCCGTACACGTACGTCACGCACGATAAACGATACGAAGCTTCGCACCCTTGGAGGTTGAGGGTGCCGTCCTCGTCGTTCGACTTGCGGTTCGTCGCGGCCGCCCCCTCGGAGACGTCGACGATGCACGTGCCGCACATCTGGTGCCCGGCGCAGTTCGTCCACGCCGTCGTGCCGCGGTAGACGTCCACGCCGTCCTTCACCAAGGCGTCCCGCAGGTTCGCGCCCTGCTCCACCACAATCTCGCGTATCCGTCGGCCCTCGTCCGTGACCGTGATCGTCGCGAAGCCGCTCTGGGCGCGCGGGCTGCGGCCCACGGCCTCCAGCAGCATGTCGCGGTCGCCCCTGAAAAACTCAAGCTTCGTTTCCTTATCGACCCGGGCCAGGCGCGCCATCGCCACGTCGAAAGTCGCGTCGAAGACCGCGTCGCCGTCGATCGCGACCAATTGGTCGCCGGCGCTGACCTGGCCGCTCTGCTCCGCCGCGCCGCCCGGGAGCAGCAAGCGCACGTAGACGCCCACGAAGCTCAGGTCCGTGCCCCACTCCACGCCCGTCGCGCCGCGCGGCAGCGCCACGAGCGACGACCGCGGGTCCGCCACGACCGCGCCCGCGGCGATGCCGGCGGCCTCCCGCGCCAGGTCCGCCGCGGCGTCGGCGACGACGGGCTGCGCGTCGTCATTATTGCGCTTGCTCGGCGGCGTCCAGCGTCGTTTCTTTTGTTTCGGCGGCTGCCAGCGCGTCTCGTCGACGCCCGCGGGCGCGGCGCAGCGGCGCGTCGTTCGTCGCGGCGTAGTGTTGTGGGCACCCGGCGCGTTTACCGGCGCGTGTGGCCCCGCGATGCGCGCCGGCCCTGCGATCAGCGCTGCAGCTTGGAGGGTGAGAAGTGCTAGCCAGGCTGGCGCGTGGCCGCGCGGTGCCATCAGGCAGTGGATAAATGAGGACTGGGAGTCTCTGTGATTTATGCAGGCATAGTGATAGCTTTGCTTGGTGCTACGCTGTTCAACAGCAGTGGCACAGAAACGCGAAACCCGTTTTAAGTTGCAATAATTATAAAAATGGGATTTTTTTAGTCCACTGCCTTCTCTCGGCTCTACGACCTCAACTAGGGACACTGGGCTGCGTTTGGACTCCCCTCGTATAGTGGAGTAATCGTGCCTAAGCGCTACCGCCAGTTCTGCGTGCTTGCCGAGTTACCACAAGTTGCCACAAGGCCCAAGCATCTCAATCATGGTGGTCATCCTCGGAGATGGCACCATCGTCGCGGACGACGACCCGCGCGCACGCCTCCGGCGTGCGCGTACACATCTACCGGATACGCGCTTGAAGCTTGCCGTCGCGACGGTAGCGTTGGCCGCCGCCTACAGCTTCGTCTTCGCGCCCGGGTCAGAGGCCGCCAACGGCAAGGTCCCGGCCATGGCTCGCGCGCCGGGCGACCATTGGTACCACCTCTACCGGTCGCCGTTCCTGATGCGCGATCTCTCGAAGGCCTCGGCGCACCAAGATCTCGGCCTACTTGGCCGCGTCAAGCACCTGTTTCGCCCCAAGGATGACACGCATATGGACAAGACTGGGCGCGAGGCAAACTACGGCGGGGCCGACGGTGCCGCGTTCGAGACTTTCAATATCGATGATCCCGATTCCCATCTTGGCACACGGTGCGCGTCCACCAAATTTGCGTTGTCGGTCTACTTCTGCGGCGCCGCCACGGCGAACGGCGAATCCAACATCTGGAACGGGTGGGCCGGCGCCTCACAACAGCTCCGGGAGACGCTCGAGTCGATGCGCATGCTCTCGATGCGCGACGGTCCAGAAAAGAATGTCCACTCGGCCTTCGTGTATGAACTCGGCCTCGGCCAGATGGAGCGCTCGAATCCGCCACTGGAACATGTTTGGACCGTCGTGGCCCAATCGGACGGAAAGTACATGTGGCTCCAGTCCTATATCGGGCACTACACGCTTCAGCAGTGGATGAAGGAGTCACTACGCCGTGGAGAACAGTACCTTACCTACGAGCAGCTGATCTCGAAGCTCGACAAATACGACGAACTCCGCGCCGCCGCCGCGACAGGATGGACCTCGCGCGCGAACACGCTCTACCAAGAATTATTCTACGTGGACGTCTTAAGAGCAAGAGGAGCCGTCGATTTCACGGCCGAGAACGCCATCAAAGACCTAGGGTGGCAGATCCGCTGCAAGTATCCCACGTCCAGAGCACGCCGCCGCCGCCAGGCCCTGGCGCGCGGTACGAGGAGTCCCGGGGGTCGGAGGCGTAGTGCGCCGCCGGTAAAGCTGTCTAGATACACAAGTAGTTAGACGCGCTTATTCGTCGTCCTTCTTCTTCCGCGGGCTCTTCCGCTTTGAGGTAGCCTTCTTCTTGACCGTCTTCTTTCGCGCGGCCGGCTTCTTTCGCGCGCTCGGGGCGGCGCGCGGCCGTGGCGCGGCGGGCATGCCCGGGATGCCCGCTAATAAGGACGCGGGCAGCCCCGCTAATGCAGCCGCGTACCGCCCGGCGCCGCCGTGATTCCGCGTGTACGCGATGACGTACTCGGGGTAGACCTGGGCGTTGTCAAACACGCCGTACATGGCGCCCTGCGAAGCGCAGTCGTCCACTTTGTCGGGGTCATTGCTCACTGAATCACACAACCGGCCCATACCTCCAGAATTGGGCGGCCGCCGCAACCCGGGCTGGCCCCGACCGCACTCGCCCAGCAGCACCCGGCACACGAGCATCTTCAGCTCGCCCGTCGCGGCCGTCCCCGCGTGCCGGTGCCGCACCAGGGCCGAGTGGTCCGGCATCCTACAGTACTGGTCCGAGTACGACGCCTGGTCGGCGAAGTACGCGCACGCGCCCATGGCCCCCGTGATCTGGCTGAGGCGGAAGTCCACGTTCTCGTCGAGGATGCAGTCGATCACCTGCGGGGCCGCCCCGTGGAAGAGGTAGCGCTCCCGGCACGGGTTCTGGTCCGGCAGGCAGATAGGGTTCTCGGCCTCGTTCAGGACGCCCGGCAGCGTGTCGCTCCGCCAGACCCGCTCCTCCTTCCCGGACATTTGTTCTCGACACGCGGCGTAGGGCGTCCAGAGGTGATCGTTAATGCACCGCTTTATGGACGCAATGTCCGCGTCCGGTAGGTCTCTAGAATGCATCCTCGCGGCCACGGACTCGTACTCGTCCGAGCCCGGGTTCAGCTCCACCAGCAATTTCTCGTCCACGCCGCTATCGTCCGGCAGGCGCTTCCCGTCCGCGTCCCTTCGCCAGTAGACGGGCCGCTTGGCTCGCGAGGCGTCGCTCGACTTTTTTTCCAAGGACGCGACCTGCTGCGCTAATTGTCTTTTCTCGGCCAACAAACTCTTCAGCAGCTTGGCCTGGGCGCCCGCGGACATCTCGCCGGGGTCGTCCAGAAACTGGACCTCGGAGTCCTGGCTGTCCGCTTGGCCCGGGACCCCGCCCATGATCTGGACCTCGTCGTCGCTCTCCGGCGCGGGCGCGGGCGGCGGCGCGACGTAGCCCTCGTCGTCGCTGTCCAATATCTCGATGCACTCGGGGGCCTCGGCCATGTTTTTACTGGCTCCGCGGGCTGCGTCCAGAGTGCGGGACCGGTCTTGAATTCGGCTTGGCGTCCGCGCGCGCTCTGCTGTCTTTACTTGCGCGCAGTCACCGAACTAGAGCTCCTGTGTTGCGGCGTCGTGCCTCCACAGGCTCCAAGGCGTGCAGCGTGGGGCGGTACTGGTCAAGCTCAGCTGCCTTTTTGGGCAGAAACCCGTCTAATTTTCACGGAGGATCTGTAGAGGATCTGTCCACGCGGGCTTCGCGATTGAAAGAAACCTGAAAAGTAGCACACGCGACTCTTTGGGCCATGATCCGACTCGTATAAAACCCGTGCGTTTCTGTTTTTTTAAGGCAAAAGCACCACGCAATTTTCGCTGTAGGGAAGCAGCCAGCCGCCAGGAGCAAAGGCGTTCTCAAGAGGATCCATCCCTGCGACTGCCGGCTGCGCAAACGACGTAAAATGAGGCCCGCCACCGCTCTCCTCCTCTGCGTTGCCGCAGACGCCTTCACGCGGCCACAGGTGCGGCGCGCGCCGGTTGTACGCCGCCGAGTCCGCGTACGCGTCGACCTGAGTACCCTCCCGTCGTACGCGCTGGCCGAGTCCGGCGCCGGCGCGAACGACCCCTTTTTGCTCACGCTCGCGGGCCTCTCGATTGGGCTCTTTGTTTTTGTGGTCGGCGCCGCGGGGTACATGACCTACCAGGAGCAGAGCTCCAAAAAGAACATGGAGGCCGAGGACAACGGGACCAAGCCGAAACTCCTCACGATGGCCGAGTTGGAGGCGCAGGGCGTCGCCGACCCCGACGAATTGGTGAAGGCGGCGGACATGCCCACGGCGACAAACCGCAACGAGCGGCGCCAGAACCGCAAGATGGTCAAGAAGAAGATCAAGCCCGAGCAGGACCGGGCGCGGTTCTAGTAAACATCCAATTAAACAACTGAGGGGACCACGGCGTCGTCGCGGGGAGTCTCGCGCCGATGGCGTCGAGGGAGGGCCACACCGGCGCGACGCATTCCCTTCGTCCAGCAGGACATATGCGGTGGCGTCGTCGCGGGGAGACGCCGTCGACGCGACACACGCCCTTCGTCCACAACAGAACACGCCTAGACGGAGAGCCCGGGAATTGTCCGTGCCGGCGGCGGCACGCAGCGCTTGCAGCGCCTCGACGTGGTCTGCCAGCAGACCTTGGGGGAACAGTCGCAACACACGCAGCGGCCGCAGGCCCGGCAATGGTGTCTGCGGTAGTAAAGCGAGAATTTTTTCCTGCATAGCATACACGACGGCGCGTCCTTGTCGGGTGTCCAGATCGCAGCGGGCGCAATAGCCTCGTACCGCTTCACGAGTTCCGGCGGTGGGGGCTCGACGGCGCGGAGCTTTGCCGACGCATCGCTTCGTCGCCGCCAGAGGTCGGCGGCCGGCGTATAGTATTTCGAAACACGACCCGCGGCTAGCCAGTCGCGCCGCGGAACTCCATGTTGTTCGAGAAAAACGGCGAATGCGGCGTTGTTAGGGTTCGCGTCGCCACCATCGAGGCGCTCGGACCGCACTATGCTGAATGCGACGCCCAGCGCGCGGTGCACGCCAGCGCAGTCGATGCAGAGAGCGATGTTGTGCGTCGCGCAAAGCCATCGGTCGTGGCCACATGACGTGCCGCAGTCAAAGCAGCGGTCGTCGGCCACCGGTGCCGGGTCAACGGCTAGCGGCTCTGCAGCATCTCCAAGCAACCCCCGCGCGTCGCCGCGGTCGCCCCGGAAAGTCCGCAGCGCGACTGAGTTCTCACCACCACTGTGGAGACGTATGCGGGTCTCCGCTTTTGCGAGGTCTCTCTCGAAGGTAAAACCCGTGTGCTCTGAACTCAAGGCAAGCATGAACGAGCAGGCAGCGTCGTCGTGGTCGTGGTCCGACCCCGCGCCATCGGCGTCGCGGAGCTCCAGGAAGAAGTACTGGCGGTTCTTCCGTCGAAGCACCGCGCCCTCGCGATCGTGCTGCGCGACCTCGAGCCGCGCCGGGTGCACATCGATGCCCGTCTCCTCGCGCAACTCTCGCGCGGCTGCTGCTGGAACCGACTCTTCCGCGTCGACGCGGCCGCCCGGCAGCTGGTGGTGTATTCCTTTTTTCTTTTTATATGCTCGGAGGAGAAGGAGTCCATGCGTGGGATGAACGGCGAAGACGAATGCTCGTTGTGCCATATTTAAAACGCCTGACAATCAGTGCACTGCTGCTGCTGCACAGCTCCACCGCTGCTGGTTCCACGGCTACTCTATAGCTCGCACGCCTCCCAACGTGACTCCACGGCTGCTGGATGCTGGATGTACAGCTCTCACGCGCCTCCACTGCTGCTGGCTCCACGGCTGCTGGCTGTACTTTTTTGTAGGTTACCTAGAAAAAACCCGTGCGAAAAACCCGGGACATTGACGTTTTGAGCGGATTCAGAGCGTCTTATTGCTGCCCTCACCGCTCGCTCCTACGTGCACGAATTGCCCACGCGCTGCATCGATGTCGCGCCTGCTATTTGCCCTGATGCTCTCCGCCTCGACGGCGCTGCGCGCGCTCCCGCGGCGAGCGCTCACGGCCCGGCGGTCCGCCATGACCATGAAGGAGGGCGCGACGACCGTCGTGGTCACGGGCGCGTCGCGCGGCATCGGCGCCGCCATCGCCAAGGACCTGGGCGCGCAAGGCTGCAATGTCGTGGTGAATTACGCGGCCAGCGAGGGTCCGGCACAAGAAGTAGTAGCGTTCATCAAGGCGAACGGCGGCGACGCCATCGCCGTCAAGGCGAACATGGCGGAAATCGACGAGGTCAAGGCCATGTTCAAGCAAGTGGCTGCGGAATTCGACGGCTGCGACGTGCTGGTCAACAACGCGGGCATCACAAAGGACGGCCTCGTCATGCGCATGAAGCCGGCCCAGTGGCAGGACGTGATTGACATCAACTTGAGCGGGGTCTTCTACTGCTCCCAACAAGCTTTTAACCAGATGGCCAAGAAGCGCAAGGGCCGGATCATCAACATGTCCTCCGTGGTCGGACTGTTCGGCAACCCGGGCCAGGCGAACTATGCGGCCGCGAAAGGTGGCGTCTGCGGCCTCACCATGTCCAACGCCAAGGAGTTCGCGACGCGCGGCGTGACCGTGAACGCGGTCTGCCCCGGCTTCATCGGCACGGAGATGGCCAACGAGCTCGGCGAGGAGATGCTCGACAAGGTCAAGTCGGCCATTCCCCTGGGGCGGCTGGGCCAGGTCGAGGAGGTCGCTGGTTTGGTCCGGTACCTTGCCTTAGATCCGTCCGCGGGCTACATCACGGGCCACTCGCTCACCATCGACGGCGGCATCGCCATCGGGTCCGGCTTCTAGGTTGTGGGGCGTAACTCGTTGAGATCACTATCCTAGGCCTTTTTGAACACCCCGTTCCGGTGGCGTTTTTCTCTGTCGTTTTTCTCCATCAGAAGCGTGTGGTTTGCCGGCGTATGCCTCCGGTGCGGCGGGGGCGTTGGCCGCGCGTCTCCTCCCTGAATAGACGGGTTGTGCTCTCCGCATCAAGGCTTGCACGACTCCATTGGGGGACGAGGTGCCCGCTTCCGCCATCGACCCAGCGTTCCGCGCGCTGTACAAGGAGCACGTCGGCGGCCAGTACGGTGATGCGTGCGACCCCCGCGTTAAGGAAGGCGAGTAACATATCTATCTCCTTACGCGACCGCGACATCCGTGTCGTCCACCCCCTCGAACTTGGGATAAACACGCTTGTAGAGCTTGAGGAGCACCGTGTCCGCCTGCGACATGGGTCGCGACAAAGCGACCTTGAAGTAGCCATGCGAACCGAGCGCCTGGGTCATGTGGCAGGTCAACCCGCCCTTGGTCACGAGCTGCGCCGGTTTGAAATAAGTGCAATCCTCCGGGTTCTCGAACATCTTGTAGATGGTGGCCTTGCGCTTGTGCGAGCGCAGGGGCACGCCCGAGAGGATGGACCGCTTCAGGATGATGCGGTCGGGGTCGCAGGTCAGGGCCGCGCCGACGGCGCAGGCCTCGCCCGACTGCCGAAAGAGCACGACGGGCGCCGGCGCGAAGGTCAGCGGGCCCAATACCGAACACACGACGTGGTCGCCCGGCCGCAGAAAGCGATTCATAATGCCTCGCGCGTGCTTCGGGCTGTGCGACGAGTAGACGGGCCGCGCGCGCCACCGCCGGTGGCCGCACATAACTTCCACGAGCTCCTTGGCGGGGAGCGGGCCGCCCTCCTCCGTTCCTAATGATACGCGCTTCACTAGGAAGTGCAGCACGGTCAACCGGTTCTCGTGCTTCAGGAGAGAAGACACGCCGGCCGCGTCGCCCACGAGCGTCGACGCGTCGCACGCCTGCGACGTCTCCAGCCGCAGCTTCACAAAGGACCCGACGGCCACGTCGCCTTGTTCAGCCAGGGCGCTCTTCCGCTCGGCGTCGAAGCGCCGCAAGGTATTGACGTAGCCGTACTGCCGCGGTAATGCTCCATGCGCATCAAAAGGCGACGCCTGCACGTCGCGTAACGCGCGATACCGCGCGAACCGCGTGCGCGCCGCGGCCCCGTTCGGCACCTCGACCTCGTCGGGGAACTCGCCGTCCTCGTCGTACTTCTCCTGTAACGTTAAAAGTGCCTTGGCCTCCGTGTCCTCGTACCTCGGCTGGGCGTTCAAGGCCGCCACGTCGATGCCGGCCTCATCGTCGTCGACGTCGTCGTCCGGGTCCCACGCCGCCTGGTAGTCACTTTTCAACTTGCGCGGCTGTTCCTCAATCGTCTCCAGATTCTCCAGATTCTGCTCGCCCATCATCTCGTCCGGCGTCGCTGCTTTATTTAGTGGTTCGTCATTGGACCCTTGTAACACTACAATTGGAGTTGGGGACGTGCTCGTGGCGTAGACTTCGCAGGCGGTGATGCGCGCCGCGCCGAGGCCGCGCACGTGCACTAATCGATTCACGTTCAATGCCGCGTCGCGCACCCAGCCCTCCACATCTAGTAAAGTGCCCTGTGAGGCCGCTTTGAGCACGTGTAACCTAGAGCGAGAACTGCGCCAGTGCGGCAGCTTCGACGTGGCCCCGCGCACCGCTTGCGTGGTGTTCTGGGAACCATCAGCCCAGGGCACGGCGTCGCCGAACTCGCGCCCGAAGAAGCGGCGAGCGATGTCCAAGCGGTAGGCGTCCGGGGCCCGGCCCGTGCAAATACCGACTACACATGGCAGGCCCTGCGCTTTTAAAGCGGTCAGGACGTCGTCGGCCTCGGGCGAGTACGTTTCAGGCGCGTCCTCCTCCATCGAATCGTCGCTTTTCTGCGTGGGCGCCAGGACGACCACGACCACGTCGCACTTTGCCGCCGCCGCGATCGAACCGCGCACGTCGCCGTGGGGCACGGCGAGCACGTGCACGCCGTCCGCGCGCAGAGCACTCAGGACGTCCGTTTCGGCGTTCTGCGCGAGCGGCACGACGGCCACACTTAAAGGCGCGTCCGTGTCGCTGGTCTGGCGCTTCGCCTGCGTCTGGCCCTTGCGCTGGTCCTTGAGCTGCTGGGCGCGCCGCCGCCGCTGGTCCTTGGCGCCCGCGGCGGCGCCCGCCTTTTTGCCGGGGCCCGCGCGCTCGACGCGGCCCGCGCCCGCCGAGCGCTTCTGCCCGCTCTTCGTCGTCTTGGCCGTCTTGTGGGACTTGTTCTTCTGCTTGAGGCCGCTGCCCGAGCGGTGGTGGTGGCCCGCCATGTGTGCTGTGTCTTGTGTACTACTTGTGCGGTCCGGCGCGTCGAGCTGCAGTCAGTCTGGCTTCTCTATTGGAACGTCGACCGTGTTATGATTGGATAGCCTGAGCTGCTTGTGGAGCTCTAGAGCTGCATCGATTTATCGACAAATGCAAAAACCCGTTAAAACTAAAAACTCGGGCCTCGCGTGTATCTCGATACGCACCGGATGGATCGCCTGCGTAAGGATCAGGTGCTTCTCGCGGTGGCAACCTGTCGACTCTCAAATGTGCTCAATGAAATTATCGATGCGTGAGCTAATCCATGCGCTCAAACGAATATAGCAGCAGTAGTAGTACAAGAATGACGCCATCGATGCGATGAACAAAACCACAGAAAGCCCAGGTGCGACTGCACAAAATAACAGCAGCACAGCACAGCTCCCCCCCGCCGCCTGGGAGCTCGCAGGGGTGTCACTCGTCGCCCTCTCCTTATGGCTGGCGATCGGCGGCGCCGCGGCGCCGGGCGGGCCGGTCTTCGCGCTGGAGTGCGTGTTCGTGGCCGGCGTCTTAGGCGGGCGGCTCGTCGCATGCGTCGCAAAAAAGACCGGGGTCCCGCTGCCGCCGCTCGTGGGCATGCTGGGCGCGGGCATTCTCCTGAGGAACGTCCCGGGCCTGCGGACTTATGTGGGCGAGGCCGTCGATGGCGGCAGCTCATCGACATTAAGAACGTGCGCCTTGGCGCTGATCCTCGCGCGGGCCGGCCTGGGCCTCGACGCCCAAGCCCTGAAGCGGTTAAAGTGGGCCGCGGTGCGATTG
>Ga0114994_10004359_pt1 | contig 10289 bp, 13 predicted proteins | sample ArcticOcean_MG_C_9_FD_87043 | JGI IMG/M metagenome (GOLD analysis project Ga0114994, IMG submission 87043) | Marine microbial communities from western Arctic Ocean - ArcticOcean_MG_CB2_152 | ecosystem: Environmental > Aquatic > Marine > Oceanic | place: Arctic Ocean: Canada Basin | collected... | reverse complement strand
TGGGATAGTATGGTGATCATTGGTGGATATATTTGGATATATTGTAAAAAAGGTCGAAAAAAAGGTCAACCTGAGGGAAAGCCATAGCATATAGCATAGAAAGAACCACAAAAAAATCGTAAAACTTTTTTTCTGACATTCTTCTTTCAACTTGCTTTTACACTTCCTTCTTTTATTCTTATTATTGCCTGAATTCAACTCTCTATGACAGTTGAAGGTGGCATGGTCCACTCCCGCTCGGTGGCCGAAGTTGCAATTCGAAAAGCTTCCCTTTCCTCCGACAAGGTAACCTTCGATTCGGATGAAAGAAGCAATATGTCCTTGGGTGGCCGGTTTAGCATGAACAAGAAAGGCTCTTTCTCAGGCATGTCGAAGGAAAAGCGAACCCTTCTGCGCGAGCACATGAAAGAAAATCTCGAATCTCGAGGGTTTGGGAAAGATGGCTCCAACACCAAGTGGAGTCAATTAAAGTTCATGCTTCACGAGGTGTATGTCGACACATGCGACGAATATTTGGGAGTGGACGACCTATTCGACAACAGGTCGATTACGGGGGAGGAGTTGAAGACTCATGGAAGCTTATTCAATCTGATATTATTGGACCAGGAGGAAGAAGAAAACAACATCAACACGAAGAAGGAAAACGGAAATATGATTGCAAAAATGGGTTTCTCAAGCGCCAGTTTAGGATCAGTTAATGAAGATGGGGAAGTTCAACTGGCTGACGACGATTTTGTCGACTCGTTCGAGATCGACCAGCTCGAGGGGCTCAGAGCGAGGAGGCTGAGCGGAGGGAACTTTGGCGTGAGCGAGCAGGCACCCCGAAAATTACAGAAAACCGCTTCCCAGGCTCGATTCATCGAAGAGAGAGCAAACGTTATGAAGCTCGTAATGGAAGGGACGATAGTGAGCGAAGTGACGCCGGGAGAGGAAGGAAAGTTCGATATTCGAGACCAGGTCGATCTTGAAATGTACAGCACGAGTAACCTGGAGCAGAGGCGCCTTGTCAAGCATAATATGACATTTAAAAACGTTGCCTTGGAGGTCTTCGAAATGCTTGCGGATGACAAGAACGACGTCACTCGCAAGATGCTCCCGAAACACACGTACATGATCTTCTGCTTGAAAGTCGGCTTGGTTGCCACCCCCCCGCCCATCGACCTCGAGATCGCTGCTTCGGCAGCTGCGAAAGACTGGGGGTTGGCAGTCGGTGGCGCGGAGGAGATGGACTGGTCAACCTTCTTCGATGAACTTTTCGGGCTTTGCGACATGTGGGTCATCACTGCGCGAGCAGAGGACTATACGAATTTTCTGTTGAAATTATTGAAGGAGGTGACCGTCTCCGAGAACGGAAAAATAGAATTTGTGCCGAACGAGAAGATTCAATTCTGCCGTTTCTTTAATTTCCTTCACGAGGTTGAAGGGGGGCATGTCAGACACGGTGAAGAGTACGAGGGAACGAGTGTGGCGATGGATCTGAACGGAAAGGAAGTGAGAGAGGATGAGCAAAAACACTCCCTCCTCACGCGAGATCTCACGGTGTCCCACCTCATCTCCATCAAGGGCGAGAAAGATGGAATAAAGAGAGAGATGGTCTTGGAAGAAGTAACGGCGCTCATAGCCAACATCTATTCTGCAAAAATGTCTGCGGACGATTACCTCAACCGGCAGGGGGGGAAAGGTGAGTGAGCGGAGCGGGGGGGGGGTTGAGGAAGACGAGCATGCGAGCCAGCGAGCGAAGCGAGCAGCAAGCGAAGCGAGCTAGTCGCAACTAGTGTAGGTGTTGCTGGCGAGCGAAGCCTTGGAGCGAGCCACTACTGATCTAACATTAAATTAAATTATACCATTCATACTTCGTATCCGTTGTGGTTCACTCGCCTCGCCTCGCCTCGCCTCGCTTCGCTCGGCGCAGGGGACAGATTCGATGCTTTCGTTATGCACACCTTTCGCACCCTACACCCGACTCGCCAAGCTGCCCGCAGGCACATGAAGCTGTTTCTTCGCAGCGTGAGAAAATTCTCTGAGGTGCACCCGCGAGTTGGTATGTTTCGAAAGCTCTGTGGAATTCCAACAATCAAGCATGAGACGGTTGCCTTCATTCCCGACCTCGTCAACAGGCACGTCATCCCAACCATTAGAAACTGCTACAAAAAGGTGAGCGAGCGCCGACATTGCTACAGCCCACCCACATCCACCCACATCCACCCACATCCACCCACATCCACCCACATCCACTACTGAACTAACACATTCATTCCACTAATTCGGTTTCGTTTGTTTTTTTGGCACCCTCGTTCGCTCGGCGCAGGATAATGGCGACGTCGCCACCCCCGAGGACGTCAAAACAGGACTGGGAAAGGGGGTCGAGACCCCGACCTTGGTTGCGCTCGGCACTTTTTCCAAGGCGCTTAAGGTGAGGAGGAGCGAGGAGCGCGACGACGAGAATAATCAACTAACAAAAAAAATAATAACTCGCGTTTCGTTTCGTGCCCGGTTAGCCGAATTTTGCGGGCCTGGGAGTGTTTGCCGAGGGAGCATTCAACGGGTTCATTGCCGAGATTAAAGAGAATTGCTGCGTGAATGACGAGGCGACACGGTTTGCCGGGAGCTGGGTCGATGTGGACAAAGCTCTGCTGGAAAGCTACAGGATTTTCGTTTTTGGGAACAAGATGATGAGTTTTAGCATGTGCAAAGGTGTGAGGGCGATTCAACGATGGGTGCGGATGGGCATGCCAGATTGGAGGGTGGATGTGGATGTGGATGTGGATGTGGATGCGGATGTGGAAGCACAAAATGCTCAGCCGTTTGCATCGCCACGTCAAGCTCTACAGGACGCCCAGAAGCTCGACACGGAGATAAATAACGATAATTAATGTATAAACAACTTTTCTACAATTACATTCTGGTCAAGCCACTATCAACCCCGGGCGCCCCCCCCATCATGTGGCTGACGTCCGGGTGATCCAAAAAGTCCTCGTGCACCTGTCCCACCCCTAGCCCCCCGCAGCTCTTTTCGTGTGCCCAGTGGTAGCTCGTCACGAAGACCAAAAAGTGCATGCTAATTACGTACACGAATAGCGTGGTCCTTGCCTTTTTGTTCCCTAGGCTAAAACTAGCCATGCCGTAGACGAACTTTTCGATCTGGCTCATTTTCTCGATTCTCCTCGCCCTTTCCCGCCTCCCAAACTCCCTGAACGGGTCGCTCTTCGTTTCGTACGTCCTCTCCAGTGCCTCCAGGTCCACATCCGCGCTGATCACGCCGGCGTTATAGTTATTGTGGGTTTTTGCCAACGACTGCAAGTAGCGCACTTTCTCGTACAGCTTTGCGTTTTCGCTCTTGTACTTCTCCGCCGACCGCACCTGGCTCGTCAGCTCGTTCTTGAAGCCGTCTCTTTCCGCCTCCATCTCGTCGCATCTGCGCGACATTCGGTCTCGCTGTGATATTATTATGTGGGACATGCTGTTTTCCTCCTCCGCTGTTGTTGCCGCTGTTGTTGCCGCTGTTGCTGCTGTTGCTGCTGGGGACTGTGTTTTTTCTTCGAAGGGTGGCATCGGCGACATCATGCTGGACATGCTGCTGGTTGCATCATCTTGTTTTGGTGACAAGATGTTGCGGAGAATAGCCTGTCCCTCCCCCTCTCCCATCTTCACTGGCGAAACAAATTTGCTGCTGCTAATTTTAGTGTTGTCAACCAACCTAATCAAATCACCCTCCAGCTTCTCAACCAACGCCTCAAGCCGCACCTTGTCGTTCGTCAAATTATTAATAAGCACCTTGCTCATCGAAATTTCCTCCCCCCTGTCAACCCCGACCCGTTTTTCCTTCAGCAGATCAGCCTCGAGCCGTCGAACCCTACTCATCAGTACGCTTTCTAGATCTGGCTCGTTGTCCGCTTCGTTGTTGGTGAGCTCTGGCGAGTAGGACGAGGAGTCGTCGTCGTCGCCGTCTCCGTCGCCATCGTTGGAGTGGAACTGGAGCTTTTTCAGCAAGGATAGCTCCCTAGAGACGCGCTGGAATTTTTCCTTGGTTGGATTGCCCGCAATAGTGGATTGCAGATTATCGATCTGAGCTTCGAGGTCTTCTTTTCCCTTCTGCAGAGTTTCGCACAAAATGGCATGGCTGTTTAGCTGCTGTTGGTGGTCTTCTGCTGTCTGGTGCAGCTCCTGCTTCACCCTTGCCAACACCATCGTCAGCTCGGTGTTTTCGGCCTCATAAGCAAGCAAGTTATTTTTATTATTATTATTACTGTTGGTGGAATCGGAGGAAGTTTTGACGGGAGTGCTGGAACTGCGCCGAGCGAATAAATGATTTAGTTGAATGAATATTCTCGCGTCTTCTTCAAAGGCTCGCTCGCTCACCTGCTCTTTTTGGTTAATTCCAAATTTAACGTCTCCTTCTCCCTCTGCAGCTTGAGGAGCTCCTCATTCAGCCTCTCGGCATCTTCGCAAAGAATTCTCTTCTCCGCCTCCCACTTCGCCTCAACAATTCCACTCGCTTCAAAATCGGCCAAATTGTGTGTCTCGCTCTTGGTTTTGTTCGAGTTGGCAAGTTTTAGTTCGAGGGCGAGCTTCTCCAATTTTCTCAGAGCCTCAGCCTCCCTCGCGAGAGCTTCCTCAATTCGAACCTGAGCCTCCTCCTCCATTTCAACTCGCAAGTTGGCAATGTGCTCGTCAACGCCGGCCGCGTTGTTGTTCTCAAGGTGGTGGATCTGCTTCTGGAGCTGCTTTATCGTGAGATCTTGGTTCTTGAGGGTTTTGAACTCGGCCTCGTAGTCGGCAAGGTCAGCTTCGAGCTTGGCTATTTTCGAAGACGAGGAGGCCGAAAAAGTGACAGAGGCGGACGTGGCTACGGCATCTTTCAGCTGAGAAGCTAAGGAAGAAGTCTGAGAGACCGACTCCAACCAGAGCTCGTTATACGATTGCTCGGCGAACTTTCGAGATTTGGAAAGTGCATCTATCTCCTCCTGGTACAGCTTGAGGAGAGGCTTCACCGAGTCGAGCCGCTCCTGTGCAGTGGTCAACTTTTTGAAAGATTTTGTAGCATCTGCGAGATTCTTTCTGGATGTCGTTGCTCGAGTAGATTGGGCAGTTAGCGTTGACACCGTTGTTGAGCGTGTGGTCAGGTTCATTGATCGACTGTAAGCACGTAAGTGAACTAAAATTATAAATTTGCAGGGGCTTTGAATATGCCATAAGACACAACCTCCAATTTTCCCCTCTCTTCATATAGATCACCACCAGCTAGCCAAGCAATTTTGATCTTTCCCTGTCGAACATCTCTCACTTCTTTAATGCCAGACCTTCTTGAGTTGGCTGGGACACCCATCACCTTCCCGTACAAAACTTATCCTGTCCAAAAGGAGTACATGTCTTCAGTGATTACTGCTCTCAACAACTCAACCAACGCCCTCCTAGAATCTCCCACCGGCACGGGCAAAACTTTATCTCTCCTCTGCTCCACCCTTGCTTGGCAGTCTGAGCAAAAGAAGAAGAAGAAAGTGGGTGGGTATTCAAACTCCTCCTCCTCTTCATCCGACCCCACTCCCGCAACACACCCATCCTCCACGGTAACCTCCGACGTCCGTCTTACCGACAACGTCTACGAGCACACCAATAGCGACAAAAGAACGAACCGAACTCGCGCCCCAACAATCGTATACGCCTCCCGGACCCACTCCCAGCTCACCCAGGTTGTTAACGAGCTGAAGCGAACGATATACACGCCCAAGTATGCGATGCTCGGGGCGAGGGAGCATTTCTGCGTGCACGAGAAGGTGTCAAAGCTAGCTCCCTCCAGTATTTCCCAGGAGTGCAGCAAGGTGAGGAGGCGAGCGGGAGCAGAACAGAATTAAGACCACTAACACGCGCACTATAATATTCATATACATAACATAACCCCCAGCTCTGCACCGATCGCAAGTGCAGGTTCAAAAACAACCTAGAATCGTTCACACCCGAGGTCAACGACATAATGGACATTGAGGAATTGAAAATTTTCGGCAAGTCGAATGCCATTTGTCCCTTTTTCTACAGCCGGGAAGCAGCAACCACAGCGGAACTCGTTCTCCTCCCCTACAACTATCTGTTCGATCCCAACACTCGAACCGCTGTGAACATTGACTGGAAGGGCGCGATTGTGGTGATCGACGAGGCCCACAATCTCGAATCTTTCGCTTCCGACTCTGCCTCGTTCGAGTTCTCCCTGATCGACCTTGGACAGGCAGGTCGCGAGCTCGAGAACGCAGAGAAGTCAATCAGCGCTAGCGCCAACCACGAGGGTCAGGGGGCTCCGACCGGGAGCGTCAACGCCTCGAACATTGCGACGCTGGCGGCGATTTTTCTGAGCTTTGAGAAGCAGGTGAGCGAGCGAAGCCAGCGAGCTTTTTGGAAGACGAGCATACTCGCGATGAAGTGCGCGAAATGGATACAGACAAAATGGTTACATCCACTACAAAGCTAACCCACACAATTCGTTTGTCTCGCTCGTATCGCTCGTCCTTCATTAAAAATGCGCCTCGCTTCGCTCGCTCCGCTCGGCGCTCCACTCGGCGCTCCGCTCGGCGCTCCGCTCGGCGCTCCGCTCGGCGCAGCTCGAAAGAAAGGATTTGAAAGACAAGTCTTTCCCGGGCCGGTACGTCTTTGATTTCTTCAAAGCCTGCAACATCCTCTACTCGAATCACACAACCTTCTTAAAATTCCTGAACGAGGTGGTCGAATATTGCGACCGTAACTCGTTGAACGGCAATGCGATGGCGGGAAAGCTGAGGTTCTTCAGCGACTTGATAACAAAGGCCTTTACAGGAACGGACGAGCTGCAGTGCCAGGCCCGCTCTGCGAACTACCGGTGTCACATCTCCGAGATGAAAGGTGAGCGAGCGAAGCGAGCGATCCTTGATGAAGACGAGAATACTCGCGAGGAATCCCGCGAAATGGCTACAGACGGCTACATCCAAACACTAAACTACCATTATTCCACTCTATTCTTATGACTCGCTCGTTTTCCCTTGCCTCATTAAAAATGCGACAATCTCGCTTCGCTCGGCGCAGGCTCCTCCACCACGAAATCAAACTTGACCAACCGCACGGTGAGTGAGCGAAGCGAGCGAGTCTTGATGAAGACGAGCATACTCGAAATTGGATCTCGCGAAATGGCTGCAGACGGCTACATCCACTACTAAACTAACATTATTCCACTCAATTCGCTTGGTTCGCTCATGCTTCATTAAAAATGCGCCTCGCTTCGCTCGGCGCAGTTCAACTACTGGTGCTTCGCACCCTCTCTGGCGATGCGCGAGCTCTCCAACCTCGGCGTCCGGTCAATAATAGTTACTTCCGGCACCCTCTCCCCGATGCTCTCGTACTCGATCGAGCTCGGAATTCCGTTCCCCGTTCAGCTCGAGAACGACCACGTAATCGGTCCAGATCAGGTCTTGGTCCGAGTCGTTGGGAAGGGCATCTCGACCAAGCTCCTCAAGCAAACGTACGAGAGGAAGGATGACGAGGAGCAGTACTCGGAGCTCGGCAACACGCTGGCGGCGCTGTGCAAGGAGATTCCGGGAGGGGTGCTCGTATTTTTTCCGAGTTACTCGGTCATGAACACGTGCGTGGCGAAGTGGGGGGGGCCGGATAAGACCTACAATAGGTCGGAATATCAGTACGGTGGTGGTGGTGGTGGTGGTAAGGGTAACGGTGGAAACAGTGGCAATAATAGCAGCAGCAGCAACAACAAACACAACTTCTTCGCTCCCAAGAAAAAAACAAACTCGAGCAACAGCAACAGGTGAGCGAGCGAAGCGCGAAGCGCGAAGCGGCTGCATCCATGATATGTCTGGCCGAACTAGCCACCGTGTCCAAATGTGAGCGTCTGAAGATGGTATGCGTTGGAGCTTGGGGTGAATCAGTGCTTTCGCCTTTTTTTTGAGTTATTTTGAGATTGAGATTTCACATTGGCGTGCACATGACCCTGATCTGGACCGTCCCTGAACAATAACTTTGTGCAAAAAGATGCGCTTGGCCAAGCCCGCCACCGTCCATTGCTAAACTATCATTATTCCACGTTTGGCTCGCTCGGCGCAGCAAGAAGCTCGGCGCCGAAGCCTGCGTCTACCCCCACCGCCCAGCCGGCCTCAACCCTGGAAAGCTCAATCCCTGGCAGCGCCTCCTTTCCCAAAAACCTATAATTCTAGAGGTAAGCGAGCGAGCGAACGAGCGGAAATGAAATGGCTACAGCCACCCACCTCCACTACTAAACTAAACGAAACTAAACAAAACTAAAAACACTTCACTCTTTTCACTCGGCGCAGCCAAAATCGGCCGGACAGCTCAAAGAAACGATCCAGGAATTCGATAGGTTGATCTCTGACCAGTCTCAGAAAGGGTGCATTCTGATGGGGGTTTGCAGGGGCAAGCTCTCCGAAGGGATAGGTGCGTTTTTGGCAGAATTGCGACAACAACAATGAATTCAATTTCTCACTCTCACAATCTCGCAGACTTCGCAGACGGCAGGTGCCGAGCTACGATAATAACCGGCCTTCCCTTCCCCCCCTTTATGGACCCAAAGGTGGTCCTAAAGAGGGAGTTCCTCGACGCTGCGAAGAAGGCCCGAATGAACGTCGGCTCCATGCCGGGCGAAGGATTCGGGAAAAAAACTTCCGCCGTCGGCTCAAGCGAAAGCATCTCAGGGAGCACCTGGTACCTGCAGCAGGCCCACAGGGCCATCAACCAGGCTGTTGGGAGGGTTATTCGACACAAATTTGACTACGGCGTTGTGCTGCTTCTCGACATTAGGTTCAATGAAACGAGCACGACGAGTAATTTGTCCAAGTGGCTGAGACCGCACATTACGAAGGATGAAGGTGAGCGAAAGAGGGGAAGAAGAGCTAGCGAGCCGCGAGCGAAGCGAGCCAGCAACCCCATACTCTAGTTGTGACTAGCTCGCTTCGCTCGCCGAGGGAAAACGATGACGCTGACCTTAATTTTAATTACATTTTGTCCAATTGCAGGCTTCGGAAACACAATTCTCAAACTGAAGAGGTTCTTCAAGGACGCGGCGAGCCACCCAATCCTGTCCAAGTACGCCCCCCCCGGAGGTGTCAAGTACGCGGAGGGAGGAGTCGACCACGAGGGAGTCAAGGTTCGGCGGCAGGAGCGAAGGGTTGAGCTGCAGCTCGAGGAAGATGAAGAGAAGAGGAGGGATAGCGAGATGCAGGTGAGCGAGCGAAGCGAGTGAGCCTTGAGGAAGACGAGCATAATCGCGATGAATCCCGCGAAATGGCTACAGACGGCAAAAATCCACGACTTCACTAACATTATTTCCGCTCAATTCGTTTGGCTTGCTTCATTCGTTTTGCTCTTGCATCATAAAAAATGCACCTCGCTTCGCTCGGTGCAGAGACGACTGAGCGGCATAACCGAGAAGACACAACATTCGAAGACCATTGCCCACATAAAAACCAGCGAAAATTCCTCGTCCTCCTTTTTCAGCTCCGACCAAATTAAATTTGTCCAACCACCCCCACCCCCCGATATTCTAAAATCTATGACCGCCTCAAGCAGCTTCAACAAGACAACGAAATTGCGAGGCAATGACGGCAAAAAAACAATTACTTCGCTGAGCGATTTGAAAAAAGCAGGCGGTGATTTTGGCATTTCTCAGCAAAACCAATCTTCCTCCACTTCCTCCTCCTCTCTCTCCCTCAACTACAAAAACACTTCCTACAGCAACAACGCCAACAATCTCCACGTGAGTGTCGCCGACAACATCAGCGCGCGACGAAAAAAACAACAACATATTATTGATTCCGCCAACAACTCCGCCAACAACTCCGCCAAGAACTCCGACGACGACGACGACGACATGTTTGTTTCTCGTCCAGCCCCTAAAAAACACACCGCAAACAGTAAGAGGAAGATCGACCCAACCCTCTTCATAGCAACGATGAAGCTGTGCTTGACCGACAAGGCTGATTTGAAGCTGGGCAAAACGTTGCTCGGCGAAATGCACAAGCTCGGCCAGAAGGCTGACGGCAACGAATATTTACAGTGCTGCACGAAATTCTTGGATCTCGTAGTGCCGTTCCCCGACCTTGTGCGAATGTACTTTAGCTTCGTCCCCGACCGGCACAAGAATAACGTAGAGATGATTCTGCAAAGATTCAAAGACACGGCGAAGGAGGAGATAAGAAAGCAGCTGCAGGTTCAGCAGCAGAGGTCGAAGGAGAGGCGGGCGGGTGGGGATGCTGGCTGGGGGGGGGTAGCGAGGAAGGCGACTGATTTTATAAACGGGGAGG
>Ga0114994_10004357_pt1 | contig 10294 bp, 7 predicted proteins | sample ArcticOcean_MG_C_9_FD_87043 | JGI IMG/M metagenome (GOLD analysis project Ga0114994, IMG submission 87043) | Marine microbial communities from western Arctic Ocean - ArcticOcean_MG_CB2_152 | ecosystem: Environmental > Aquatic > Marine > Oceanic | place: Arctic Ocean: Canada Basin | collected... | reverse complement strand
CGTTCGCCCGGGTGCACACTCGGCACGTCCAGGCGTCGACCGCGGGCGGCGGCTTCGCGGCGCGGCGGGCCGCTGCCGCCGCGCGGGCCGCCACCGCGCGCCGCGCGGCCGCCGACGGCTTCGCCGGGGGCGCCGCGGTCGTCGCGGCCGCGCACGTCGCCGAGAAGGTGGACGCGGCGTGGCCCGCCACGGACGTGGCCCGGACGCGCGCTTCGTACGCGGTCCTCGGCACCAGGTTCTTCTTGCGCGCCGCGGCGCAGGTGACCCGCGCCCCGGCCTCGGGCCAGGCCTGGCCCGCCTTTCGGAAGCAGACCTCGTAGCCGGCGGCGCCGCTCGTGGGCGCCCACACGACAGTTAATGAATGTGGCGACCGTTGGGTCGTCCGCAGGCCCGTGGGCCGCCGCAATAGGGTGAGGGGCTTCGCTGACGAGGGCCGCTTCTTCTTCGTCCGCTTGAACGCGGGCGGCCGCGGCATCATACCCGTGGGCTTTCGTACTCCATCGTACTTGCGCCGCTTCGTCTCATCGGAGAGGACCTCCCACGCCCGTACTAAGACCTGGAAGAGCGTCGTAGTCGTTCCGTTGGACTTGTCCGGGTGGTAGCGTAAACATAAACGCCGGTAGCTCTTGCGGACGTCGGCCACGGACGAAGTGGGCGCTACGCAGAGGGCCGCGTAGTGGTCCGTGAGCTTGGCGAAGCAGGCTTCGAGGAGGGGCCCGCAGGCCTCGCCTTTTGTGGCCTTGTGCTGCAGCACTAATGCAATGGCCGCGTGGTAGCTGCGGTGCTGCTTGAGCTTCACGGCCGCCTTGTAGGTCTCGGGCGCGCACCGCGTGGCCTTGAGCGTCGCCCCGAGCTTGGCGTCCATGGTGTGGGCTGCCTCCTGTCGGCGGGGCCCAATTGCCACCGGCGCCACAACGACAACGATTTCTAGTTCTAGTGGCGCACTACCCAGGATCGGCTCCTACCGGTGCCGCCGGGCCGCGGAGACCTCCTGCAGACCGGACTCGGCAACAGCCGTGCGCGAGTAAAACCCGTGAAAGCTCTCCGATTTTGGCAATTGCAGCTTCTGTCTATCTCTGGCTGCCTGGTCCAGCACGGCTTCGGCACACTCGCAACTCCCACCGCACAGCTCGGACCCGCAGCAACGAGCAGCAATGCGCCTCGCCGTCGCCGCGTTAGCGGTCACCTGCGTCCAGACCCTGGTGCCGCCGCAGCCGCGCCGGGTACCGCGCATGGAACTCTACGCCAACGCCAGCCCGCAAGTCGTGGAGGCCGCGAAGAACCAGGTCGCCGCCTTCAAGGAGACGCACGGGGGACACGTCTGCGACGAGCTGAAGGCCGTTGAGGCCGCGATTTCGAAGGACGAGGCCACGGAGGAGATCGGGGCCAAGATGTACGAGCTCCTGTGCACGTCTTTGCTCGATTACGACCGGGACGAGGGCGACGAGGACAAATTGGTCCCCTCCCCCAATAAGGGCGCGGCCATCCCCAAGGACGCGCCGGGCCTCATCGAGGTCATGACCAATTTGTACGTGTACGGCATCCGCATGATCCCGTCGGGCTTCATCGAGGTGGACCGGTGCAAGCTCATCGTCGAGGAGCGGCTGGCCAAGCGCGTGGGCATGACGGGCGCGGAGCTGGACGACTGGCTCGACGTGCCGGACATGGGGGTATAGCGTAAGAATTAGGGTGCACAGGCCCGCGGCGGCGGCCGCCGCCGCGCCGGGACGGACTCGAAGCCGTCCTCGTCGATGACCGGCAGGGGCACCGGCGCCCGCGGCGCGGCCTCCTCCACCTCGCCGGCCTCGTCCTCCCGCCCGACGCTCGCGCCGAGGTCGCTGGCCGCCGTCGCCGCCGCGATGAACGCCTGGGCGTTCGCGACGTCGCCGGCGGCGCACTCGGCCCGGAGCCGCATGATCGTCCGCGCGATCTCCTCGACGGACCCGTCCTCGGCCTGGGAGTTGAACGTGCCCTCGATGGCGTCGTGCAGAAAGTCCGCGATCTCGGACTCGTCCGGCGGCCGCCGCACCGTGGGCGCGACGAGTTCGAGCACGCGCTCCACGAGCTCGTTGGCCTTCTGGGCCTCGTCGCCGTCGGCCCAGCCCTGGTCCACCGCCAATCGTAACAGCGTCCAGCGCGAGAAGATGGCGCGGACCACGTCATTGTAGATTTGCGCCGCGTCGATGGGTGGTTGTGCGAGGGCGCTCATCGTGCCCTGCTGTGGGTCCAGTCAGTAATATTTCCGCAGGGCTATTGCCGCTGAGGGCGCTGCGATCGCCGGCTTAATGGCTATTAGCAGGGCAGTGGCACCTGAGTCTCGGGGCGCCCACAGACAGCTACGGTTGCACGGCGTCGACGAGGCGTGCTGTGCGGCACCAGTGCGCCACCGGTAGTGGCTGTAGCGGCGGTATAAGCTATATACTCGGGCGATTTAGCCTGATCACACTAACGTGCGGGTTTTAGAAATTAATGCACGGGTTTAGCCACGAAGTCGGCAGCGAAGGGCTGTATCTCAGCCTCAGCGTGCACAGCAGAGGTGCCAGCTGCACCGGGTGCCTACGTTGTGTCCCATCTTGCAGGCGCACGCAATCACGCTAGCGGCTTGCCGTAACTAGCCTCAGCAGCAAGGCTCGCGCTTTCGGCCCCACCACGCTAGAACCCCCACGAAGCCATGGCCTCCCTCGCCTTCGAGGACATCGCGCCGAGCAAGGAGCCCCCCAAACAAATTGAAGAGGACCTCCAGGAGCTGCAGCTGGAGGAGGCCGAGCCGGCCCCGCCCTGGGCCTGCTCGTACTGCGGCTTGGCGGACCCCGCGTGCGTGGCCAAGTGCGTGGACACGGGCAAGTGGTTCTGCAACTGGTCCGGCGGCACCAGTGGCAGCCACCTCGTGCAGCATTTAGTAAGAGGCAAGCACCGGACCGTTTGTTTACATCGCGACTCGCCCCTCGGCGAGACGGTCCTGGAGTGCTACAACTGCGGCTGCCGGAACGTCTTCGTGATTGGGTTCGTCCCGGCCAAGGCCGACAGCGTCGTGGTGTTATTGTGTAGGGGGTGCGTTGAAGGAGTCCCTTCTTTAAAGAGCATGGACTGGGCCCTGGATGAGTGGCTTCCTCTCATTGCGGATAGAAGGTTCCTACCTTGGTTGGTGAGAGAACCGGAAGATAGGGACACCGTGGCTTTACGACCCCCGTCCGCGAGTCAAATCAGACGCCTGGAGGACTTGTGGTCCAAAAAACCGGACGCGGACTTGAACGACCTCGATCTGGACGAGGAGGGCCAGGCCGACGTCGAGCCCGTGCGCTTAGCTTACGACGACGGCTACCACTACCAGAACGTATTGGCGCCCCTCGTGAAGTTAGAGGCGGACCATGATAGAGCCCAGGTGGCCCAGAAGGCCAAGGAAGATGTCAGTGTGCGGTGGGAGCGCGGGTTGTCCAAGAAGCACATTGCGGTCTTTCGCATTGACGATCGGACGTCAAGTTCGTACGTGGGCATGTCGGACGAGCAACACAAATTACAAGTGGGCGATAGCATGGGTTTACGGTTGAATTCCGGCGGCATTTGCCAAAGGGGCAAGAAGTGGGAGGCCGAGGGGCGCGTGGTACGGTACCAGGACGGTGAGGTCGCGTTAGAAATTAGGGGCGACTGCCCCACGACAATAGAAGAGGCGTCGTACATCGTGGACTTCTGCTGGAAGGGGACGTCGTTTGATCGGATGCAGGGGGCGCTGAAGACGCTGGCGGTGGAGGACGCGTCTTTATCCGGTTATCTGTACCACCGGTTGTTGGGGCACGACGTCGAGTCCCAGGTGTTGAAGGGGAGCAAGGAGCCCGCGAAGGAGGTGCCCGGCCTGCCGGCTCTGAATCCTTCCCAAGCGGCGGCGGTGCGCGCCGTCGTGCGGGAACCCTTGGCTCTGATCCAAGGGCCGCCCGGCACGGGCAAGACGGTCACGTCCGCGGCCATCGTGTACCACATGGCCAAGCAGAAGCTGGGCCAGGTCTTAGTCTGTGCGCCGTCCAACATCGCCGTGGACCAGCTCACGGAGAAGATCCACGCGACGGGTCTGAAAGTCGTGAGATTAATGGCCAAGTCCAAAGAAAATGAACCGAGCCACGTGGACCATTTGTCACTTCATGTCGTATTAAGACATGTGGACGCCCCGGAAGTCGCGGAGCTAAGGAAACTCACCAAGCTCAAGGAGGAGGTCGGCGAATTAGGACCGTCCGACATGAAACGATTTAAACGATTAAAAGCCCAGGCGGAACGAGCTATTCTGAAAGCGGCAGAAGTAGTATGTTGCACCTGCGTGGGCGCCGGCGACCCGCGCCTCGCCGGCATGCGCTTCAAGCAGGTGCTCATGGACGAGGCGACGCAAGCGACGGAGGCCGAGGCCTTGGTGCCGCTGGTGCTCGGGGCGAAGCAGTTGGTCATGGTGGGGGACCACCAGCAGCTGGGTCCTGTCGTGACGTGCGCGGACGCCGTGAAGGCGGGCTTGGGGCAATCTTTGTATGAACGGCTCATTGCGCTTGGATTGAGACCTATTCGCCTGGAGACCCAATATAGATGCCACCCGGCTCTGTCGGAGTTCCCGTCCGCCATGTTCTACGAAGGGCAATTGCAAAACGGCGTTTCTGCGCAAGAGCGCAAGGCCGACTGGCTCGTGCCGGTCGTGCGGGACCCGATCCCCGGGGCCGCACCGGTCGAGTCCAAGGGTGAGCCCTTCCCCTGGCCCAACGCGGACGCGCCCATGCTATTCTACGACTGCCAGGGGTGTGAAGAGTTGAGCGCGTCGGGGACGTCGTTTCTTAATAGGTCTGAGGCGGCGGCGATCGAGCGGGTCGCGACGCACTTTTTGAAGGCGGGCTTGGAAGCGGACCAGTTGGGCGTGATCACGCCGTACTCCGGCCAGACGGCCTACGTGCGGCACCACTTGCAGTGCTCCGGGAGCCTCCCCGCTTCCGCGTATGAGGGCGTGCAGGTCGCGTCCGTGGACGCGTTCCAGGGCCGGGAGAAGGACGTCATTATTCTCAGTTGTGTGCGCAGCAACGAGCACCAGGGCATCGGGTTCTTGAGCGACCCCAGGCGGCTCAATGTTGCGTTAACGAGAGCCAGATACGGTTTGATCTTATTAGGCAACGCGCGCGTTCTGGCGCAGGACCCCCTGTGGCACGCCCTGTTGACGCACATGCAGGGGAATAATTGTTTGGCCGAAGGGACCTTAGCGAACTTGAAGCCGTCGCTGGTGCAATTGCCTCGCCCGCGGCGCGGCGGCCAGGGTACCGAGCGGCGCTTGCGAAGGACCGCACTGGGCCGCCCCGAGGGCTACTTCGACCAAGCGCGAGGCGACAACCGGGACGACCACTGGGCGGGCGACGTGCACGATCCTGATTACGACCGGGACAGCGCGCAGCGGCCGCCGCGCCAGCGCTACGGTGGGGGCGGCGACGGCTTTTACGGCGGCGGCATCCCGGGGGCCGCGAACTTCGACGACTCGTACGGTTACGGCGGCTTCCAAAGCCAGTCCCAGTCCCAGGCGTTCGGGGGCAGCCAGGGCGGCTACTCGCAGTCGCAGGGCTACTCCCAGTCCCAGTCGGGCTACGGGTCGCAGCAGGGCTACTCGCAGTCCCAGGACGGCTACGGCTACTCGCAGTCCCAGGGCTCGCAGGACATGCACTACTAGGGTCGGTGCACTTTTCGGTCTGGTGACCTCAGCATGCCGCTTTTGGTGGTGCCCTCGCGGCTCACGCCGGGCTCACCCTTGCGCGCGCACAACCGCACGCGGCGCCTCCTCTCACGGCGGGAGTGCGCGCGCAACACTTACCGCTTCCGAGGCGGCGACCGCCCGGGGGATGACTAACGGAATCTCTAGGTGAGTTTTTAGCTACTTACTTACTGGCCTTGGCTTTCCGTTTGTAGGCCGCAGGGTCCGCGGCCTTCCCGTCTTTCCAGACGCCCCTTTTCAGCAGCCTCGCCCGGTTCTCGATCACATTCCAGTCCGCCTCCGTACGTCCGGAGCCGTACTCGGCGCCTCCGGACCGGTAGACGGTGGCGAGGCCGTTGGCGAGGAGCTCCTCCGAGAGATCTTTGCGAAACAGTCCGTATGAGAGCTTGGCGACCGCGCATAACTAATCCTTCGACTGCAACGTCATTCTCACGCGCTTCCCGTCGAGGCGCTCGCGCGCAAGGGCCGTCGCCTCGTCGCCAAGCGGCATCCCCTTGTTGCCGAACTTCGCCGTTTCGGGCGCGTCGACGGCGTAGAGGCGGATCTGCAGCGTCTCCTCGGACAACTTTAGCTTGCCGCCCTCGGCCCGGCTCTTTGGTCGCCAACGGCCTCGCGTGAAGTCCAGAGCTGGGACGTGGCACCCGCGCATCGTGTCGCCGTCGGCAACCTTAACGATGACGACCGAAAAACTATCGTGGTCCTGGAAACGGTGGTTCGGGATGTCCGCCACGGTATGATAGCGCTCGAAGACGTCCATCACGGGCGCCGCGGCGAACAGGCCGGCGCCGACGCCGACCGCGAGCGCCGCGCTGACGGCCGCGAGAGGATACCGCATTATCGCGGCGCGGGCGCTCTTCACCACGGCACCACCGCGCCACGCTTTCGTGGTCGTGAGGCGCCGATGCCGCTGAAAGGAAGGAGCTCTATTGACACTTGCAGGCCAGGCCCTAGGGAGCTGGAAGGCCTCTATCGAGGGGATCACCACGAACACTGTGGCGCGGAGTCGCATTGATCCTTAATATTATAAGTGATGCACAACGACGCGTCAGCAAGGCGCATGCGTGAAAATGCGAGTTGGCTGTGGAAAACCCGTTTTGACGAAAACCCGTTTTGACCAGCGGCGAACGGGCACATCAGATACAAAACGACTTCTTATTAGGTATGCGGGGTACTACCTCGCCGTGAACATCTGCATCGGCCGCCGCAGGATGGCGTGCGTCTCGCCCCAGCAGCCCGCCTCCTCGGCGGTCACCCGGTCCTCCTCGCGCACGCCCGTCAGCGACGTCGGCTGCAGCTCCGGTAGGTGGCCCTCGGACTCGGTGATGGACCGGAAACTTTCGTGAAATTGCGCCGCCGGGCAGTCCCGCTCGCACAGCCGAAACTCGAGCCCGGCCTGCCAGGGCGTGGCCACGACGAGCTGCCCCGCGTTCGTGCCGTTCCGGCCCACGTGGTCGAAGCCGACGCCGGCCCGCCGCAATTGGTCGGCCGTGTGCGCGACCGAGTCGCAGCGGAACACTAAAGCCGCGGCGCTCGAGGACAGCGGCTGCACGCGCCAGTCCACGCCACCGCTCCGGATGACGCCCGGCGGCGCGCCGCGCGGGCGCGGGGCCCGCCGCCGCACCGATTCAAAAAACGCGTCGGCCGCGTCCAATTTGGACGACGACACGACGACCTCCCGCAACAAGCCTTTGGTCGTCTTGGCCGCCTCCAACGCGGCGTCCTTGAGCACGGCCGGGCTGTCGCCCAGCAACGCCTGCCGTGCGAGCCACGAGCTCGCTAGCGCCAAGGGCGCCGGGGCGCTCGTGTTCGGCCCGCTGGCTATTAACGCACCCAACCGCGGCGCTCGTCGCAGCCGCCTCAACTCCGAGAGCCAGCCCACCTCGCGGAGCTCCACGCGCACGTTGTCCGCGGCGGCGACGGCGCGGCAGCCGCCCGCAACGCGCTGGAGCGGCGACGTCGCGAGGCCGAGCTTCGAGAGCGTGTCCGACGCCGCGCGCACGGCGTGCACCGAGTCCGTGAGGATGGTCAGGCGCAGCATGGCGCGTTTTGGCTGCTGTGTGTGCTGGGGGTCCAGAGATCGCGTTCCCGCGCGAACGCGGCAAGGTTACAGTTGGTCGCGAGCTGAGATATTTACTTGAGCTGTGGTATGCCGGTGTCTGTGCTGGGTTTCGTGCCCGTCACCTCGCGTGCGTAGTGATTTATCCTCGGTGCAGCTCCAAAACTTTTACACGTGCGGTCTTAACAGACGCGGAACTTAACGATACGGAAGAAGGAGGACGTATGTGATAGGCAGAAGACGCTGTGGCGCGGCTCATTGTCCTGGGACGACGCAAAACCCGTTTTGGGGCCGATTTATTGGCAAAAACAAAGCATGAATAGCAGCTCAGGCGGCATGAACGACCTCCTGTAGTCCTGTACCAGACTGCGACAGATGCTGCGACAAATGCTGCGACAGCACCGGTAATATACCCACAAGACCATGTGCCCAAACCCAAACCACCCGCGGAGACCCCGGCCCACGCCCGTCCCGCAGATCCGCCCGACGCGACTGCTGCCGGTCGCGCCGCCGACCGCTCTAGGACCGCTGCCGCTCGGCGCGGCGCCGCCGCGCATGCCGCAGCACCAGCTCGCGGGCTTCCGATCGTACGTGCCGGTGCTGCAGCCGCTGCCGGTCTACGCGCCGATGCCGGACCTCGTGCGGGCGCCGCCGCAGTGGCAGCAGGAGGAGGTCTGGCGCGCGCGGGCCGAGGCAACCCTGTGCAACTTCTGGCGCGCGCCCGGCGGCTGCCGCAACGGCGCGGCCTGCCGCTTCGCGCACCCAGCGACCCCTCCGCCGCCGCACATGGCGCCGCAGTACGCGCCGATGGCGATGGTGCCGCCGCAGTACGCGCCAGTGCCCATGGCGCCGCCACAATCGATATACGCGCCCGTGCCCCTGGCCCCGCCCCGACCAACGTACGCGCCGCCGCCTCAACCGACGCCGCCGCCGAAGCAGTCGTTCTCGAACGACGGCTCGTTCCTCGAGGCCATGAAGCGCAAGCTCGCGGCAGCGACGCCCGCACCTGTGCCTGCGCCGGTGGTGGATGACGCGCCGGCGGAGGAGGTTATCGCGCCGCCGCCGGCGAAGCGCCAGCGGTCCGCGGCCGCGGCAAAGGCCCGGCGCCTGCGCGCCGCCGAGGCCCCGGCGGCTGCAGCGCCGCGCGGGTCGGGCCGCCTGGCGCCCGGGGCGTTGACGCTCTCGCTGCTGGACGACGACGACGACGATATCCAGCCGCAGGGCTACGACGCCGACGGCGCGACGCGGGGCGAGGAGGAGCTCTGGAGCTCCAAAGCCGACGCCAAGGCGCTCGCCTTGGCGCAGGCCCGTGCGCGGTGCGCTCTGCGGCGCGCCGAGGCGCCCCAGCAGGCGCCGGCGCCAGCGCCGACACTCGTGGAGATGGCCCTCGCCGCGGCGAGGGATGCTCTGTCCTAATTTTGTCCTGTTGTACGTTAGGCGCCCTACTTCTTGCCGCCGCGGGGAACGCATACGCCGTTCTGGAGCCACTCCGTGCGAAAGTTCTCGCAGGTGCGGCAGTAGCCCCCGTCGCCGCTCTTCTGGCGCGCCGCGACCTCCTTCACGGCCTCCTTGATGTTCTCCGCGACGGCCTCGACGGCGTCGGCAACCGCTTCAGCGAGGGGCGGCGGGGCTTCCTCGTCGGCGAACGCCACAAGGGGTGCGAGCAGCGCCGCCGGCGCCAGTTTTGCAACGACGTTCCTGCGCGACCTGCGAGGGTTCAACTCACACGTCGTGTATTGGACATCCCATCGATGGCGTGGGGTGTAATCAAACAGATCTTGGATGCATGTCATCCCGAGTGCGGCGCGCGTCGTCGTCGTCGAGGGCACTTATGCCCACCGCGCAACGATTTTGCCGCGTCCGTCGCGCCGATGGCGTCATGTGCACACAAATAGGTGGACACCGGAATCAGACTGCAAGGGCTGCAGTGCAACAGAGCAGTGCAACAGCAGAGCACAGATAATGTGTTTAGGCATGTTTCACGCAGCAGAATTGCTGATTGTGTCGTGCGTCGGTGTCGTGATGCACGGCGATCTCTCAGTCACCGTTTTGAGCCTTTGTGCTAATATACGTAGGCGCTGCGCGGCTGCTGACATGACTGATGCATTAAAGGCTCTCTCTGCGGCACACGCGCCCCGCGGACCCCCGAGATGCCCCGCAACAAAGTCCTATAAACGCGCACGGTATCCCTGCGACAACCCCCAAGACAAATACCAGGGCGCCGAGGGCCATGGAGGCGCCAGTGCCCGGCGGCGGGAGACGGCAGAAGAGTAAGATGCAAATAACCGATAAACCCCCCACTACTACCAGCGCCGGCCCAGGTTCCTCCGCGGCGTCGGACCCCGGTCGTAGTCCGCGTCCCGCGGCCCCGTGTGGCGCCGCTGCTGGGGCTCCTCGGGGATCTCGTTGTCCTCGAGCCGCCGCGATGGCGCGGGCCGCCGCGGCCCGCCCCGGTCGTAGTCCGGGTCGCGGTCGTCGTCCTCCTGGCGCTTGGCCAGTTGGAACGTGGCCGCCTT
>Ga0114994_10004356_pt1 | contig 10296 bp, 8 predicted proteins | sample ArcticOcean_MG_C_9_FD_87043 | JGI IMG/M metagenome (GOLD analysis project Ga0114994, IMG submission 87043) | Marine microbial communities from western Arctic Ocean - ArcticOcean_MG_CB2_152 | ecosystem: Environmental > Aquatic > Marine > Oceanic | place: Arctic Ocean: Canada Basin | collected... | reverse complement strand
CGGACCCCGGAAGGAGCGAATCCGAACCGCCGGTAGAGGGCGATGGCCGCCGCATTCGAGACCCTCACCTCCAGGGTCATGGCAACCAGGCCACGACGCCCGGCGTCACGGCACAGAGCCGCCAGCAGGACCCTCCCGACACCCATGCGCTGGTGGTCCGGGGTCACGGCCACCGTGATGACGTGCCCCTCGTCGGCCACCACGAGAAGGGCACCATGACCGACCAGACCACCGTTCAGCTCCGCCACCAGGTTCGTCCTCGAATCCGGGAGGTCGAGATGGGAACGCAGGAAGTCAGGCGACCAGGCGGTCGAATGGACGAGAGCGTCAAGGGCCAACACGGCATCCACGTCGGCATCGCGCATGGGCCGCAGCCGCACCTGTGCATGCAGCGCCGGCACGGTCCTCATGCCCCACCCTCACGGGTCGACCAGTTGATCTGGGCATCCGGCAGGCGGAGGTAGACAGGCTCCAACTCCCACGGCTGCACGAACTCCTCGCGCATTGCCCTGGCATGTGCCAGCTGCACCAGGTACCGGGCACTCGGGTTGGCCAACCCCTGCTCGGCCATCTCCACGCCCTTCAGGCCAGCGAACGAATCCACATGGCGGAGCGCCCCGTCCCCGATGAAGAGCGTCGGTTCATCGAGCGCCTGGATCTCCGCTGAGAGTTCCTCCGGAGTGGACACAGCGGCATCCCGGACCCGCTGGACACCACCCGGAACCTTGCGGAACAGGGCCGTGAAGAGCTCACCCCTGCGGGCATCCAGGGCAACCACGATGAGGCGGCCGGACCAGCGGGCCGGAAAGGCCATCAGGTCCAGACTGGGCACCGGGATCATCGGCACCCCCAACCCGTATGCCATGGCCACCGCCGTGGCGATGCCGACCCGGAGGCCGGTGAACAGGCCCGGCCCGACGTCGACGGCTATCGCCCCGACCTCGGACAACTCGATACCAGCCTGGCGACGCACGAAATCGATCTGGGGAGCCAGCGCCTCGGCGTGGCGACGGCCCCGGCCGGAATGCGCCGACGCCAGCACGCCCTCGTGGCCACCCACCGCGCAGCCCACCTGAGTTCCCGCGGTCTCGATTCCGAGAATCAGCACCGGTCGCCTCCAGCCGTCAGGGCTCTGAGGCCCGCATCCCGGTCCGACCACTCCGAACCCACGATCCGAAAGTCCAACAGCCGGTCATCGGGGCCGTCGCCGAGACGGATCCGGACCTCCAGATAGCCACCCGGCAGCGCCCCTGCGATCGCATCGCCCCACTCCACGAGCGTCACCGAACGGCTGTCCACCAACTCGTGGAGGCCCAGGTCACGGACCTCGTCGATGTGGTCCAGGCGGTAGACGTCGAGGTGGTTGAGGGTCAGGTCAGTGCCCTCATAGCGATTGGCAAGCGTGAACGTCGGCGAGGTGACAGGCGTCGTAACGCCCAGTGCACGACCGAAGCCCTGCGTGAAAGCCGTCTTGCCGGCCCCGAGGTCGCCACACAGCACCACCAGGTCACCCGCCCTGGCCAAGCCGGCCAGGGACGCAGCCACCGCCATGGTTCCCTCCGCCGATGCGGTGCCCAGCGTGGGCAGTGGAGTCGCCATGGTCACCGTGCCGCCACGAGCACCCCGGCCCGCCTCAGGTCATCGCGCATCCGTGCCAGCACGTCGGCACCGCCGCGCAGGGCGGCCGCCGGGTGGAACGTCGGAACCAGGTGTCGTTCGGGATCACCGAACCGGTACGCCTGCCCCCGCAACTTCGTTATGCCTACACCGGTCCCCAGGAGCAGCTTCGACGAGAAGTTGCCCAGCGTGACGACGACGGTCGGATCCACCAGACCCAGCTGCCGTTCCAGATACGGCCGACAGGCCGCAATCTCGTCGGGTCGTGGATCCCGGTTCTCCGGGGGACGGCACTTGACCACGTTGGCGATGTAGCAGTCCGACCTGTCCATGCCCAGTTCCTCGGTCAGGAGGCGATCCAGGAGCTGGCCCGACCTGCCCACGAACGGAACCCCCTGCTCGTCTTCCCGGGCACCCGGAGCCTCTCCCACGAACATCAGATCCGCCGTAGGAGAACCGGAACCGAAGACCACGGTCGTGCGTCCGGCAGCCAGCCCGCAGCCGGTGCAGGTGGAGGCCTCCTCAGCCAGGACTCTCAGGTCGGTCGTCACCCCGTCACGTTAGCGACGCGCTACCGCCCGGATGGCGTGCCCGGCTGCGCCGTGTACCCGGCGTCGGAGCCCGGCCCGCATGCTGTCGTGACGGCACGTTCCACAGCTGCCACCGTCATCGCCCGCAGCACGTCCAGATCGGCATCCGAAGCGGGTCGCGCCCCGGTCGCCGCCGCTACCAGGGCATCGCCGTCGGAACGTGTGTGGGGTGGGAACACCGCCCGGGCCAGACCGTCATGGGCTGATCCCGCCATCAGGAGACAACCGTCGCGGCCGACGTCGGCATTCGTGACGACCATCCCGATCGTCGTGTTGCCACGTGCATCGAACAGGCCACCGGCGTCCTGCGGCCAGTCCACGAAGGTCCCATCGGCAATCGCCTCTGACGTTCCGGAGCGCCCCACATCACCCGCTGCGTTCACCGCCAGAAAGGCCGCCACCACCAGGTCGTCGCGGCGCACCACGGCCATCCCGATGCCACCCGGGCGCGCCCTCCCACGGCCACGCCAGGTACCGACCATCGCGCCGGTCCCCGCACCGACGCGGCCCACCTGCACGTCTTCTGAAGCCGCCTCGCTCGCTGCCCGGCCCTCTGGGGGACCCGGCCGGACCGAGGCGTCGCCCTCCAACAGGTCGAACAGGGAGAGCCCCACCACGATCGGGACCGGACCGGCCCCCGTTCGATAGCCCACGCCTGCGGCCTCCAGGTGGGCCATCACGCCATCAGCCGTTGAGAGACCGAAGGCCGAACCACCTGAGAGCACCAGGGCATCCAGGCGATTGACCGTGCGCCCCGGGGCGAGGAGGTCGAACTCGCGTGTGGCGGGCGCACCACCGCGCACCTCGCCGGAAGCAACCGTGCCGTCAGGAAACAGCACCACCGTGCAACCTGTCCGGGCGCCCTCATCGGTCCAGTGGCCGACCCGCACACCGTCGATCTGGAACCTCACGGGCGCAACGCTAGTTCGCACCCCGGAAAGGTCCGGCGGTGGCCAACCTCTCCAGGCGCTCGTCGTAGTCCGACACCACGGTCCGCCAGTCGAACCGGCGGATCCAGTCATCCAGGCCAACAGCGCGGGCACGCCACGCCGGCAGGTCCACCAGCACCTCGCGCAGGCGATCGGTGAGACCGCCCTCCGGGTAGAGGGCAGCATCGGCCCAGCCTCCCACCAACCCCGGGTAGCTCAGGGCGTTCGGGAGTACCGGGACGCAGCCGGCGGCCATGGCCTCCACCACGGCTATGCCGAAGAACTCATGATGCGCAGCGCTGACGACCACGTCGGCACGTCCCAGCAGGTCCACGTAGTCCTCCCTGCCCACGAATCCGAACTGCACCACCCGGTCGCCGAGGCGCTCACGGGCAGCAGTGAACTCCCGGGGATCGGCCCGCACGTTCTCACCCACCACAGCGACGCTGAACGCCACGCCCTCGTCAGCGATACGCCCCAGGGCGTTGAACACCGCTGACGGGTTCTTGTCGTGGTCCCACCGCTGGTTCCAGAGCACCAACGGCACCTCCGGTAACTGCGCCCCGGAGCCACGTAAAGGCACATCGGCCAGGTCGACCCCGACGGGAACGACGTGGCAGCGGCCGGCCACGGCCGGCAGGAACCCCGTGTGCGGCTCGTCAGGTGCCATCTCCAGCAGCGCTGGCAGGGCATGTAGGAGACCGTCGAGCTGAAACGACGAGTTGCACCACACCTCGTCCGCTGCAGCCATCGACATCCAGTTGCAGAGCGGGAACTCGTCGTCGGCCTTCTGGTTCGGGCTCAACGGATACGCCAACTGGTTCTCGTGCAGGTACAACACGACGGCCGGATCCCCCAGGAACCGCCGGGTGAAGCCCAGCCACCGCGCCAGGTCAACCATTGCCGAGACCAGGACCACGTCAGGCGGGCCGTGCTCGTGAACCACCTCATCGGTGGCCTGGGCCAGCGTCAGGGCGGCCCCCCGCATCCGCCAACGCCAGAAGGCCCCGGGATGCGAGACGGCAACGACATCGTGGCGGCTGTGGGCTATCAGGCCTTCGGCCCAGGCCCCATGGGATCCGCCGTGGAACGGCTCTACAAGCAGGATCCGGGCCATCGTGAACCCCTACGGGTAGAGCCTGGGCGGGCGCTGGCCCAGACGGCTGAGAATCTCCCACGGGATCAGGCCCAACCTCTCGGCGACCTCCGCCACCCCGATCTCCTCATCGCCCTGGCTGCCGAGCAGCACCACCTCGTCACCGATCGCCACACCCTCGTCGACCTCGACGACCAGGGAGTCCATGGAGATGGCGCCGCACAGCGGCCGACGCGCACCTCCCACCAGCGCAACGCCTCCCAGGCCCCAGTCCCGGGTGAGGCCGTCCGCGTAGCCCACCGGCACTGTGGCCAGGCGTGTGTCGGCCACGCTCCGCCAAAGATGCCCGTAGCCGACACCCTCGCCCCCAGCGACGTCGAACAGGTGCGTCACCCTCGAGTGGATCGAGAGGGCCTGGCGAAGGCCCACCGATCGGCTCCTATCGGCCATTTCCGGGCCCGGGGAGACCCCGTAGGCGCCGATGCCGATCCTGACCATCGAGTACGCCGCATCGGTGCGACCCAGGGCGGTTGCCGTGTTGGCCATGTGGACCACAGGAGGCCGGATCCCGGCGGTGGCCAACTCTGCCAGGACGGCATCGAACCTCTGCACCTGGAGGGAGGTCAACGGATCCTCCGGCTCGTCGGCCATCGCACAATGGGAGAAGACGCCCTCCAGATCGAGGCCCGAATCCAGTATCCGACGGGCCACGGCCACCGCCGCATCCATGGTGGTCCCCACCCGGTGCATCCCCGTGTCGACCTTCAGGTGGACCGGGGCACCGTCGGCAGCCACCGACGCGAAGGCGTCCACGCCGGCATCGGAATAGAGGGTCGGACGCACGCCACCCAGGGCCGCCAGGTCGGCCATCTCGTCAGGCCGCGGCTCGGAGAGCACGAGGATCGGGGCGTTCAGCCCGGACTCCCGCAGTCCTGCCGCCTCCTCCAGGAAGGCGACAGCCAGCCAGGTGGCGCCCGCCTCCAGAGCGGCTACGGCCACGGCAGCGGCGCCATGGCCGTAGCCATCGGCCTTCACGACCATGCAGACCTCCGCCGGTGCCACCAGGCCACGAAACACCCGGATGTTGTGGGCCACGGCATCGAGGTCGACGGAGAACCAGGTGGAGCGCATCAGGCCAGCCCCCCGGCATCGACGCCCAGATCCACCAGCACATCCACCAGGACCGACGACAGGTCACCGGCCACGACCCCGGTCGGCGCAAGGCGCGCGCTGAGACGCCCGTGGACGTGGGCGGCGGCCGAGGCCGCGTCGAACGGATCGGCGCCCCTGGCTAGGAACGCCCCGATGATGCCGGCCAGGACGTCACCGGTGCCGGCGGTCGCCAGGCGCTGGTCGCCTGCCGCCGCCAGGCGTACCCGTCCGTCCGGTGACGCCACGACAGTGGTCGGTCCCTTGCAGAGGACCACCGCACGGCAGCGCCCAGCGAGCGACCGGACCGATGCGATCCGATCCGCCCCGGGTGGCGCTCCGGCCAGGCGCTCGAACTCGCCGTCATGCGGGGTGAGCACGACCGGCACCGATCGCCCCCCGCAGACCCCGGCAACGTCACCGGCGGCCAGCGCCGTCAGCCCGTCACCGTCAACCACCAGCGGGCGGTCGACCCCAGCCACCAGGCGACGCACCCCTGCGGCCGTGGATTCGTCGCCGCCCAGGCCGGGACCCACCACCATGGCGGCGAAGCGACCCACATCAATGCTGTCCAGCGTCAGGTCCGGACCGATCGGAGACTGCACCACCTCTGCTGCAGGGTGGGCTGTCGAACCATCCGGAATGGACAGGCGCACGTATCCGGCGCCGGCCCGCAACGCCGCTTCGGCGGCCAGCGCAGCCGCCCCCGGCATGGCTGCCGAACCGGCCACCACCCAGCAGGCACCACGCCACTTGTGGGCATCGACGCGACGGGCGGGGACCAGATCGGCAATGTCGGAGTCTGCCAGGAGGTGCACCGTCGCTCCCGACACGTCCAGGCCAATGCCGGCGACCTCCACCCGACCAGCCAGGGCAGGGCCGTCGGCGAACAGCAGGCCGGGCTTGAGGGCACCGAAGGTGACCGTACGAGCCGCCACCGATGGGCTGCCGCACACCTCGCCCGTGAGGCCATCGAGGCCTGAGGGCAGGTCCACGGCGAGTACCGGCACACAGCTGGTGGGTGCCACGTAGGGGCGACCCAGACCGGTCCCGTATGCGGCGTCCACCACCAGGTCGATTGGTGGCATGCCGACAGTCGGTAGCGACCCTGCCGAGTGGGCCGCGTCCAGCACGATGGTCCGGACGCCACGACGTTCCAGGCGTGCCGCCGCCACCCGTCCATCGGCACCGTTGGATCCTCTGCCGGCCACGACGACGACCCGCCTGCCGTAGGCCCCGCCCAGCAGGTCGATGACGCTGCGTGCCACGGCGCTGCCGGCCCTCTCCACCAGCACCTCGAACGGTTCGGGGGCGGCCTCGTCGACGGCGGCCATCTCCACGGGGGTGAGGACCGGGATCATCGGGGAGCGCCCGTCCGGCGCCTCACAACGCCACGACCGTCGCCTGGGCCAGGGTGGAGGTGTGGCTCATGGTCACGAGCCAACGCTGCACCCCGGCCGCACCGGCGACCTCGGCGGCCACACCGTGGAGCACCAGCCCGGGCGGACCCAGGCCATCGCGCACCACCTCGATGTCGTACATGGGCATGCCGCCGAGGCCGAGGCCGAGCGCCTTGAGAGCCGCCTCCTTGGCGGCGAATCGCACCGCGTAGCGCGAGGCCGGATCCACGTGGGAATCGGCGTAGGCCCTTTCGCCGGGGCGAAACAGCCGGTCCCTCAACGACGGCGTCCGCGACAGCGACCGACGAAACCGGTCGATGTCGACCAGGTCAACCCCGATCCCGATCACCTCGCGTATACCGCCATGAGCCAGTCAGCCCCGCAACCTGTCGGCGATGGTCTGCACCGGTTCGGTCAGCAGGTCCACGATTCTCTGGGCCGCCAGGAGGTCGTCGCGCAGGTCCGGCTCCGTCTCGCAAACTGCGTCGCGCACCGCCCCGTAGCGGTTGTCATACCCCTGCAGGACGCCACGCACCACGTCGGGCGAAAGCCTGTCGCGCAGCACCACGTGCAGCAGGGTGATGCCCACAGCCTCACGGTCCTTGACCTCCGGAACCAGCACGATCGTCCGACCGTCCCGGGCACCGCGGGTGACCAGCACGACACGCTCCACAGCGACCCGGTGCTTGGTGCCGCGCAGTGTGGGATCCCGGTCGGTGCGCGACTCGATCCCCACCGACACGCCACCACGATCCACGATCGCCACCGTGGGAAGCTCGCCGCCCAGTCCGTCCACCCGGTACCGGGTGAAACCAACCACGTCGGCCACAGCCGGGTCGAGCGCCACCAGGACCCTCAGGGTTCGATAGCTGAGGGAGTCCCGCGGGGCACCAGATGCAAGCACCTCGCGGGCCAGGCGGGCCTCGAAGAGAGTCTCGTCGGTGCGTGAGATGCCCACGGTGACGGTCTTGGCCTGATGCTTGATGGCATCGATCGGACGGGTCAGTTCCTCGATGGCCACCGTCAGCGCTGCAGCCAGGCCGTCAAGGACAGCCGCCGGCGTGCCGACACGACCGAACTCCAACTGGTACGACTCCAGGGGCACATCGCCCAGGGCGAAGCGGAAGTGGGTCGAGAGGCGAACAGCCGTAGACGCCTCCAGGTGACCGTTCAGTCGCCCGCTGCGCAACTCGTCGGCGAAATAGCCGGCCGCTTTCCCGAGTTCCACCTGCAGTTGGTCCGCGACGGGCGCTCCCGCCGCAGCGACCCCGGGCTGGGGTCGTTGCGCCTCGCTCTCGATGGCGGCACGTGCCGCCCGGAGCGGCCCGGCCTGGGCATCGATGGCCCTGGCCGCCTCGTAGCCGAACAGGTGGCCGACCATCGTGGACAGCACGAACGAAAGGCCGGGATGCACCGGGGGAACCGCAATGACATCCAGGGCGTCGGCGAACCGGGAGGACCCGGCATCGGCAATGACCACCGGCGCTGCCCTGTGCGCACGGTAGATGGCCACCTCCTTGGCGATGTCGTCAGCCGTGGACCCCACGAGGCCGGTGGCGCACACCAGGATCATCGGCTCAGCCGACAGGTCGATGTGCTTCTTGTCCTCGGTGGCATCCGCCGGTATCGACTTGTAGCAGAGCTCCGAAAGCTTGATCCTGATCTCCCGGGCGGCAACGAGGTTCGGGCCGCTCCCCACGACGGCCCAGTACCTTCGCGACGGGGCGTGCCTGTCGGCGATCTCGGCGATCCTGTCGCGCATGGCCAGCACCTCGACCATGGCGTCCGGCAGCTCCACCAGACCCGCCAGTAGCCCGGGCCGATCCGGAGATCCCGGCAGCCCGGCTGCGTCGGCCACCGCCACGGCCAGAAGCATCCCGGCCACCACCTGGCCGTAGAAGGCCTTGGTGGAGGCGACGCTCATCTCCACGTCGCGCCCGTCGGACGTGTAGAGGACGCCATCGGAACGATCCACCAGGTCACTGTTGCGACGGTTCACGATCGCAACCACACGGGCCCCACGGGACCGCACCAGGTCGACGGTCCGGTTCGTGTCCGTTGTCGTCCCCGACTGGCTGATCGCCACGACCAGCACGTCGGACATGTCAGCCGTGAGCCCGAACCCTGACAGCTCGGTGGCCGGCATGGCCTCCACCACCATGGGCGAACCGACCAGCTCGGCTCTCAGCGACCCGGCAACAGCGATGGCTGCCACCGCCGCCGTGCCCTGACCGATGACCAGCAGCCTGCGTACCGCCCCCGATGAGAGGTCGTCGCGCAGCCCGACACCGAGGGCCGCCTCTCCCAACCGGACCTCGAACCCACCATCGGCGTCACCCGAGAGGCGGCCCCGGAGGGTCGATCGGACCGACGCCGGCGACTCCCCGATCTCCTTCAGCAGGAAATGGGGGTGGTCACCCCTGTCTATGTCACGTGTCGTGATCTCGGCCCGGACCAGGTCACCAGCGCCCACGATCAGGTTGCGGCCGTCATACGAGTAGCGGCGGATCCCCTCGACCGTCCCCGCCAGGGCGGCGTCCAACTCCACGATCTGTCCCCTGCTGGCTCCCGGATCATCCGGATCGGCAGGCGTCTCGCCGTCCATCCTCAGGTACTCGTCGGTCATCTCCACGACCCCGTACGGCTCGCTGGCCACCACGAAGGCATCCTCGGCCAGACCCACGTAGAGACCCTGACCGCTGCCGCGCAGTGCCAGCAGCAGACGATCAGGTGCGTCGCCGACCATCGCCCCGATCGCCAACGAACCCTCGAAGGCGCTCACGGTCCGCCGGAAGGCCTCACGGTGGTCGTGGCCGGCCGCCAGATGGATGGCACACAACGCCGGCACCACCTTGGCGTCGGTCGTGATCTCCGGCGCCACGCTGAGGCCATCAGAGACGACCAGGTCGGCGTGGTTGTCCACGTCGCCGTTCTGGACAGCCATGACCACGGGGGTCTGACGACCATCAGCACGCGTGGAGTCCAACGGATGGGCGTTCGGCTCGCAGACGAGACCCACGCTGGCCCAACGGGTGTGGCCCAGGAGGGACCCCTCCACGTCGGGTGCCGCCAGCGCCCGGGCCAGCAATCCATCTGTCGAGAGGGCCGCACGCATGGCCGCCGTGTTGTCACCCAGCTCCCCGATCTCGGCCGCCACCTTGACCACGAACGCCAGGGCCCCACCTTCAAGGAGACGGACGCTGCCGCTGCGGTGCAACTGGTCCCCGAGACGGGCAACGACCATCGGGTCGGTCGGATGGATGCCGTGGTTCCAGACCGTGACCTGCAGGCCAGCCGAATCCCTACCCCTCACCTCCAGCCGGTCGATCGCGGAAAGCGCCTGCTGGGTGGAGAGCAGGACCGCCAGTCCCGCATCGCTGGGAGACGGAGAAGTACTGCGCAGGGTCGACACCCCGTCGTGGCTGCCGAGGCGGTCACGGGTCACGGCCCACACGGCATCGCGGACACGAACGAGGGCGGCGTTGTCCTCCTCCATCTGGTCCGATCCCCCGAGG
>Ga0114994_10004354_pt1 | contig 10297 bp, 14 predicted proteins | sample ArcticOcean_MG_C_9_FD_87043 | JGI IMG/M metagenome (GOLD analysis project Ga0114994, IMG submission 87043) | Marine microbial communities from western Arctic Ocean - ArcticOcean_MG_CB2_152 | ecosystem: Environmental > Aquatic > Marine > Oceanic | place: Arctic Ocean: Canada Basin | collected... | reverse complement strand
GTGGGAGCGAGCGGCACGCACAACAGAAAAAAAACAAAAACTAACAAAAAAATAAAACACCTCCTACCCCCCGCAGTCCCACGGACAGTCCTACGGCAAACCCCACGGCAAGCCCGACGGAAAGTCCCAGCACTAGCCCCTCGGCTATCCCTACTGGTAGTCCCACGGCAAGGTGAGTGGGAGCGAGGCGGCACGACAACAGAAAAAAAATAAAAACAAACTCACCAATTTCAAATGACCTCCTACCCCCCCCGCAGTCCCACGGACAGTCCTACGGCAAACCCCACGGCAAGCCCGACGGACAGTCCCAGCACTAGCCCTTCGGCTATCCCTACTGGTAGTCCCACGGCAAGGTGAGTGGGAGCGGGCGGCACGCACAACAGAAAAACAACAAAAATAATTAACAAACTCCACCCCCCCCTCGCAGTCCAACTGCTAGCCCGACGGCCTCACCTACGGCAAACCCCACAGCAAGCCTCACAGACAGCCCCACGAGCAGCCCCACCATTTCTCCTGCTCCCACGGCAAGTCCCACAGACAGTGCCACGGCAAACCCTACTGAAAGCACTACGGAAAGTCCCAAGACAGCTTGCGCGAACGCAAATGGAAACGTTGATTGGGTCGCAGACGGTTGGTGTGACGATCAGAACAACATCGAGGAGTGTATGTGGGATGGCGGCGATTGTTGTGTCGGCACTTGCGGGGTGCAAGACGTTGACTGGCCCGAACCATTTAATCGCTATTGCTCTACTGGTTGTGTCGATTGTGGACCAGAAAAAACTGCTGACAAGTGCAAAGGTGAGCGAGCGAAGCGAGTGAGCCTTTTGGAAGACTGGAGTTAGCCTTTTGGAAGATGAGAATACTTGTGATGAATCCCGCGAAATGGCTCCTGATGGCCAACATCCACAACTGAACTAACATTATTTGGCTCGCTCGTTTTTACTCTTGCTTCATTAAAAATGCGCCTCGCTTCGCTCGGTGCAGACACCCGGTTGCCCAAGAACCCGACGGCAAGCCCCACAGCAAGCCCCACGAGTCCCGGGGCAGCATGCTTAGCACTGGGAGGAAACCTCGGTTGGGTCGCAGACGGTTACTGTGACCGTCAGAACAACAAGGTTGAATGTGGTTGGGACGGCGGTGACTGTTGCAAGCAAACGTGCGGGAATGCAGATTGCAATGGTTGGTACACGGGAGAGTTCAACCCTTACTGCACAAACAGTTGCTCGGGTAATTGGCAAGAGGACAAGGATGACCCAGATTGCTGCAATAATTGTGGAGATGGTTTCAATTGCCAAGACCCGGCATTTTTCCTCATAATGGGTGAGATTGAAAGGAATGAGAGAGAAAATTGAAAAAAAAGACAGAAAAAAGGAGTTCCACTGGCAACTTTGATGGTACATAAATACATTACATTAATACATTAAAGAATCTAAACAATCTAAATACAAAATTCCTTAACCTACTTCTCATCCTCCTCCTCAACCTCCCTCATCAGCTGCTCAAAATCTAACTCCTCGTACATGCCGCCTTTGCTTGAACTGCCAAAGATCTTCCCCTCGCGCTCTCCAACGTCGTAGAATTCGAGCGTAACGTTGAACCGACCCCGGCGGACGCGCCGCCGAACCTCGCCAGACAGCCACCGTGCCAAGTTAGAATTAGTCCGGGTTCCATTCTCGTCTATGGAGGGGGAGAGGTTGGCCTTCAAGATGGCCGTATGGGGCTGAGTGGGGAAGACCGAGTAGATTATCTTCGCCTTCTGCAGGTCTGGAGAGAGCGTACACGAAAGTAGGTCGATCATGGGAGTGGATTCAGTGTTCTTGAAGAGTTTTGACTTTGATTTGTTTTTGCCCTTGCCCTTGCCTTTGCTGCTTGTGCTGTGCAAGCCCAGTAACGTCTGCACACCAAGCGGGGACTGGAAAACATCCGATACGGCTCGCTCTATTATGGATGACACGCGACGCTGCTTCAAAGTGTCGCCTAGCTGTAATAGGTTTTCGACCGACTCCATTGAGATATCGCTTGACAAGGCTTGAGATGAGCCGAACTCGTCCGTGAGATCATTGATGGCCGGGAAAAGGGGCTGGTTGAGCTTCTTGTAAACGATGGAAGGCTTTGTTGGTGTAATGGGGGAGAATTTAACCGAGGAAGAAGAGGTGTCAGCTGCTGCAGCAAGAGACGAAGGTGACGATAGAATCGAAGGAATTGAAAGCAATCGAAGGTTGAGGCGGCGGCAGCAGCTGCAGCAGGAGACACGTTGTGTGGTATGAAGAAACATTTGCATTACACTCTGAAAATTACAATATTTCGATGCTTTCATATTCACACAGCAACGACACGCACTTGCTCATCTTGGCCATTTTCATTCATACCCATTCTCCTCCCTTGCCGCTGGCCCTGGCCTATCACCCCCCCCCTCTCATTGAGATTTTTTTTTTTCAATAACCCCCTCCACAACCCTCTCACCCCATATGCCCTTGATGAGTATGTTGGTCTGATAGTGCACGAAGGTAGAGACAACGTCGTTACCTCCGAGATCCTCTGCTTGCTCCCCACCCCAAACTTAATTTCAAAAAGAAGAAGGAAGGATTTGTAGAGAGCCAACAAGGCAACCAGTGAATACTACGTGTGATGTGGTCATTCCGTGCGTGGTTGGTACATGAAATTGATAACATTAAACCACCGATTCTCATATTAACTTAAAAAAAGGACTTGCAACGTCCGTCTATCTTCGACAAAGTCTGCAGCCCCAACGCCTCCCACTGTCCAATCGGCAGCGTGATGAAAAATATCAGGCTGAAGTAGCATATGTATAGGCACATTTTCCCACTCGTCACGCCAACGTACGTGTACAAATACTGGCTACCGAACGCCAACACGAGAAATATTCCAGATATCGTTTTCACCACTGCCCGTTGTTTATCATTGCAAACGTCCTCGACAACAAACCCCAAAACAACCCCCAACAAGCTTCCAAAAAAAACATCCAACGGGTAGTGCCTCCCTTTCGCAATTCTGCTCCACCCCACTCCAAAACTTAGCGGCAGAAGAAATCTGGCGCGGAAATTCGAAAACAAAGTTTTCACCAACATGTTTCGACTTATCCAGAAGGGAATGTAGAAACTCCGCAGCGCGTGACCACTCGGGAAGCTGTACCATTCGCCTGGAACCGCATAACCAGTCAGCTGCTGGACTGCATATTCCGGTCTATTTCTCCGGAAGAGATTTTTCAACCCAGTCTCGACCAGAATGCAAGTTGCCGAGAACCCGAACATGTCCCAGAGGCTCTCTTCCACACAGCCCATCGTCGGAACTTCCGCCATCAACGATGATTGCCAATTGACTGCTTGCGCAACCGCGGCAAGCCACCTCACCAACCTGGTGAAGGAGATGATAACTCCAAACACAGTTGGAACTCCAAACCAAATCAGCTCGTCCCCAAGGAACGAAAATACCTCAGCCAGCAGCTTCAGCGAGGATGATTTTGAAGTGAAGGTGAAAATTCCACGGCCTAGCTTCTGGTCAATTGTTTTAATTCGCGAGATCTTCTTAGGTGAGTTTGTTGATATTTCGAGTGTGATGATTGCAATAATCATCATGACAATTAGTTTCACATACTTTATATCCAGAGTGTATTCACTATCTTGCGCCATGATTTGTAAGAAGTTCAATTTGAGTTTACACTTGAAAAAATATTGAATAAACAATCGCGGACTTGCACAAACCCTCCTCTTTCACAAAACATTTCCTTCCACTACCCTCCCTTTTTTTAAACCCACCCCACTCCCCCACAACATTCCCCACAACTATCCCCATGTCAAAAATCAAGTGGAAGATAGAATATGACAAAAATGTCATCTGTCAAAGCTTTGACAGAAAGGGTTGGCAGCGAACCGAAGAGAACGATTGGAACATTTTCTGGGCTTCAGTAGTTACCGTGAAGCAAATCTTCAACCCTGATTTTGGCTATCGTCTTGGCGACAATCAAGTGATCTGTCACTTTCCCAACCATCACGAGCTCACTCGTAAGGATTTGATGGTGAAGAACATCAAGCGCTATTCGAAGGAGATGCAGAAAGAAGGGAAGCAAATACAGGAAACGCTGCCAGTAACTTACCTCCTCCCTGCCGACTACTCGTTGTTTGTGGAAGAGGTGAGTGAGCCTTGAGGAAGACGAGCAGCGCCTCAACTAAACTAACCATATCACGCGCCTCGCAGTTTCGCCGCTACCCCAATGCTATGTGGATTATGAAGCCCTCGAATCGGGCCCAAGGAAAAGGTATTTTTATTATAAATAAATTGCAACAGATCAAGAAATGGAGCTCCGGGAGGTGGGCGCAAACGGCCGAAACCTACGTCGTGTCTAGGTACATAGACAATCCGTTGTTGGTCGGTGGCAAAAAGTTCGATTTGCGAATTTACGTGCTGGTAACCTCGTTCCGGCCTCTGAGGATGTACCTTGGGGACGGCTTCGCTAGGTTTTGCAACGTGAAATACAGCAACGATGTTGCGGAAATCGACAACCCGTTCATGCACCTGACGAACGTCAGCATTCAGAAGCACGACGACAACTACAATAATTTACACGGTGGGAAGTGGAACATCAGTAAACTGCGGTTGTTCTTGGAGGCGACGCGGGGGCATGCAGCCACTGCGGGGTTGTTTGAGGATATAGATCATTTGTTGGTGCACAGTGCAAAGGTGAGTGTGAGCGAGCCAGCAACACAACACACAAGGGTGTGTGACTAGCGAGCTGTGAGCGAAGCTTTGACGTGCACATGCCAATTTTGAGCTTCGAAAATCTCCATACGTTGGAGTTACGGCCGATTTAGTGAATTCACCCTTTTTAATTTTTTGAGTTTTTGAGTTTTTTTAGTTTTCACTTTGGCGTGCACATGACCCTGATCTGGACCGTCCCTGAACAATCGCTTTGCGCAAAAAAGATGCGCTTGGCCGAACCCGCCACCGTGTCACAATTTGAGCGTCTTAAACCTCCATACGTTGGAGTTACTACCGATTTAAGGTTCTTTTCGCTTCGCTTTTGCACATTTTCTCAACCTAACACAACCCAAACCAGGCCGTGCAAAACGTAATGATCAACGATAGACACTGCTTCGAGTGCTACGGGTACGATTTATTAATTGACGACAACTTGAAACCTTGGTTGGTGGAAGTGAACGCGAGTCCAAGCCTCGCCACCACAACCGAGGCTGATAAAAAAATGAAAAGTACTTTAATACGAGACATCTTGGAGATTGTTGTCCCGGAGAAGAATTTTGGCAGTGTGCAGGGGGCGAATAGGCAAGGACCGATGAAGGACCAAGGAGATTTCGTTGTACTTTACGACGAAGCCGCCGAAGCGGAAAAGTTGGCAGCAGAGGAGACGAAGAACAGTAAGAAGGGGGACCAGAGAAACATTAACAATAGTAGAATGAAGAGTTGGAAATAAATTCTCTGGATATTTCATAAATCGGCAATTTTTTGTGTGCCAACTTACATCTAATTATTAACCGAAACAGTCCCCCCCCACCCGTCATGGCAGTAAAGGAAACGTACGAACATTTATATGGCTACACTTGGAACCCACATCCTCCTCGGCCTTCAGAACTTGGTACTGAGATATATGGAGTTCTTCCAGTGCTAATTTCTACAGTGGGCATCTGGGCGAACTGGGTACTTTTCAAATCAATCATGAAGAATAAGAAGATGAGGAAAGAGGTTGGAACTTCGTTAATTGGCCTCTTGGCAATAACTGATATCTCCATGTCGGTCGCCGGAGTTGTATTTTTCGGCGTAACCACACTAAATGACGGCTTTCCTGGGAAGTGGTTTTGCCACCTGCAAGGGACAACCTACCCTTTCCTTGCCATGACAACCTTTTTCGTCCTTGGCATAATCACCTATGATCGCTACAAGCTTCTCATTCACAATCGTCCGCTTTACCGTGGCGACGCCTTCCGGATGTCGGGCATTGCGTCTCTTCTCTTCCTCGGCTGGGGCGCCATGCCCTGGATCACGAATGACGAGATTGGCTTTGACGAGATCAAGAAGACTGGGCTCGCCTGCTTCGTTACCGGAGGGCAGGGAATTTTCAAGCACGACATTGTCATAGGTGAGCGAGCGAATCGAGCGAGCGCGCCTTGATGAAGACGAGAATACTCGCCTTGAATCCCGCGAATTTGCTACAGACGGCTATATTCACTACTCTAAATTAACCCACTCAATTCTTTTGACTCGCCTTCACTCGTTTTGATCTTGTCATTAAAAATGCGCTTCGCTTCGCTTGGCGGCGCAGCGGTCAACAATTCAGTCTTCATAGTAATTTTTTCTGCCATGTGCTACATGTACTGGAAGATATTGAAACATTTGAGAATGGTGTTTGCCAACAGTAGGTGAGTGAGCGCATGCATGCCGAGGTTGAGCCATCAGAAGCAACCACTCACAAACACCCTATTTACAGCCACAGCGCAAAGGACCACAAAAACAAAACCGTCGAACAAAAAATCCTCTACCAATTCATGATAATCATTGCGTTCTTCCTCGGCTGCTGGATCGTACTGAGCTTTATCTGGTTGGTCGCTCCGTTTGGCTGGCGAATTAGCAACATCCACTTGGACGGCTTCATTGGCATGTTCTGCCACATAAACTCGGCCGCAAACCCAATGGTCTACGGGCTGATGAACAAGAATTTGAGAGCCGCAATGTCCAAAGAGATCTCGCCTAGGACTATGGAATTCCTGTCCAAAGGTCACCAAGTTTTGAAGGTTTTGACTTGCAGACAGGACAGAGAGCGCAGGGTGTCAAGAAAGAGATTTGGAGCCAATCTTTTGGGCAAGGTGAGCGAGCGAGCCTTGATGAAGACGAGAACACGAGTCACTACTGGACTAACATTATATTATTCCACTCAATACGCCTCGCACCTTCTTCGCTCGGCGGCGCAGATTCACCCAACAGGGGCTGCAAGCAGCACTCGGGCGGGCAGCGGAGGTTCGACAGGCGTCACCGTAGACAGCCGACGCACCACCAGCGCTTCGGGAACTACATCCGGAGGAACCGCCAGCTTCAAATCCAGCGCGGCGACTTCAATGGGTTCATCATCAAGCAGAAAGAGCAGCGCGGCGGACATTTCCAAGATGGAGAGTGAGGTTGATTTTCACGACGACAGCTGGATCACCAAGGCTCACGATGCGAGCAGCAGGAGCAGCGTCAGTGGTGCGAGTGGCGCGAGTGGCGCGAGTGGCGCGGAGAGCATGGTGTCAGTGATAGAAAGCACGGTGGTGGAGAGCACGGTGGAGCAGAGCACGGTTGAGGTAGAGCTGCCCGCCGTTATGGAGAGTGTTGTGGAAGAAACGCAGGCAGCCAAACCTCAAACTCGCGATGAACAAGGCGACGAGCAGCTGCAGAAGGAACTGGCGCTGGAGGCAGGAAAGAGAATGATGGCAATGATGAAAGCGGACAGGGGGGTAACTGAAACTAAAAATGAGGATGATAACGACGAGAGGGGGCAGAGGGGCACGGGGAGAATGACAGCCCCCAGGACTAGTAGGGGAACATTCGCGAAGGCAGTCGATTTCTTCAAGGGGGATAATCTTGAGGACGACAAAATGTGGAACTGAGAAAAGTTTTTTTGGTTGTTGTCACCTCCTAAGTTTTATTCTTGAACAGTTTTACAACAACATTAAAACCGAATCGGGCGTGTGCTTAAACATCGCCTTCATCTCATCCGCGTCGTACCCGCTCGAGGGATCCAGGACGACGAGGTCGTAAATCGTCCGGTAGGATTTGTTGATGTTTTGAACGAGTTGTTTTTTGGCCTGTGACTTGATTGCTGGGTTGTTTATGCTGCCTTCGTAAGAAGGGGAAATCGGGGTGAAGAGGGAGCTGTAGAATTTTGACGCAACCTTTTGGAGGGTTGAGGGTTCGAGGCCGACTGAGGAGGAGAGAATGGAGGTGGAGCCTACCAACTCAATGAGACCGTTTTCATCGTTGATTCTATTTTCAAGACGCAGCACATCGAGAATATCACCCAAACCGTTCTTACGGAGGATGATATTTGTTTCTTTATTTACTAACCCCAACACAGCCTTGTTCATTCGCTCCCGTGTGGATTGAAGGAGAGGGCTTGAATTGTCGATTTTTGAAACGCAAGCGATTAAAGCGTCGAAATCATTTACTGAATTGCATAGGATCACCGCGGTGGTTATGACAGTGGATAGGATTGTTGAGATGGAATGGGACGGGGAGGTGGAGGGGAGGCCGAAGCCCGGGGAGGTGTTGTTGGTGTTGACAAGGTCGTTGAGGAGCGCTGCGGCAATGTCGCCGGTGTTGGAGGAGGAGGAGGATTTGACGAAGAGGCGAAGGGACTCGCTGTGGGATTTTAGGGAGGAGAGGAAGGTGGTGGTGGAGGCAGCGATGCCAGCTTCACTTGCGTTTACAACTCCCCCAAGGTTTTCGTATTGTTTTTCAGTTTCAGTTTCAGATTCGTACGCACAAGCAATCCTCTCGAACTTCCCCCCGTAGAACAACATCGTTCCGATGCAACCGTACAAGCACACTATCCGCTCCCGGCTCTTGTCGTGGTCCCCCTGGATAACGTCGCTGCTCTCAAACGCCAAACTGGTGTTGATTTTCGCCAATCTACCAACCAGAATTCTGGGCAGCCCCGACAAAATTGAGGAGAGTAGCGAGCCGACTTGCGAGTTGGTTTTATCAGCATCCTCATTGTTATTGTTTTTCTCATCTTCATCGTTGATGAGCAAATTCTCGACAATTTCCCTCTCCTCAACAATCGCAACGTGCACCAACCCGAGCAGCTCTCCCACAGCGGAAACTTCCCAATGGAAGCGACAACTCTCCGACGAATTGGAATTGGAGTTGCCGCCGCCGGTAGTGCTCTCACCAACCACGCCAACTTCCATGACTGCGCCGAGAGAAGAAGGTGCAAAGTAAATTGAGTGGGTTGGTTTAGTAGTGGCTCGTATGTTTGTCTTCCTCAACCCCCCCCGCTCCGCTCCGCTCACTCACCTTTCCTCATTGTTTCTGCCATGCAAATTCCCCTTCTACCTTTGCTGATCACGGTCAAAAGATGCTCCCAAAGGGGGCGGGAAGTGAGCTTGAGGAGGCGAATGCCTCGGAGCGGGAGAGGGGACGTGTAGGATGTTGGAGGAAGGGACTCGAGATGCTTGAAGAGGATGGTTGAAGATTTTGAGGAGGCTGCCGAGAGAGTGTTGAGCATTGTAAGGTGGAAGGAATTACTATTTTTGGAATTGGACTCTGAAACTTCAGCTTCAGCTTCAGCCTCAGTTGACTCGTCGAAACTTCTCACCAAGGCAGCTTTCACAACGTGAACCTTCTCTACACCGTCGAGGAATGAGGCTATCTGGGAGTCAGTGGTCTCGAGGGAAGGCGAGAAGGCCTCAATCCACGAGATTGCTGATTCGACCGAGAGGGCGCCAGAGTTGTAAAATGACATCATCGACTCGTCCAACACGAAATTTTCTTTCTGGGAGATTAGTTGCTTGAGCTTAAAGATTAGGTTTGTGTTTGTATTTGCGGAGGTGGAGGTGGAAATGGAGGTGGGGGTGGAGGGAACCACATCTTGAAAATACGAGTCAACTTGCGAACAAATTTCCAACACTAGATTGGACACTGATTTGGCTTGGCTGAGAAGCTCCTCAATGTGCCTTTGGAACTCCAAGGAATGGGAAAGGGAAGAATTCTCCAGAAGAGAACGAAGGGAAGTTGACGTTGGAGGAGGGGCCGAAAAAGAATTGGTTTGGGACACGAGAGACTCTAGGAGATTCAGGTTCGTAGGGATAGTTAGTGCTGCAGCCAAAGGGGATGGGGGAAGCAGTAAACCTGTGTTGGTTGATTGCAACACTGAGGAGATTTTTGTTGCGAGGATTGTATGAGTTGGGGTTGGGGCTGGAGTTGGGGGGATCATTGTTCAGTTTTTGCACATATCTGGTTGTGTCTCCAAAATATTTCCAAAAGTCTCAGAAAAAATTGTTCTTCATATTTGCAGCAGGTTATACAGCCTTGCCTTGCCAGCCACCAACTAAACAATTTGATGACCTCAACAGTTAACGAGAAAAAATGTGCATATCAGATCAGGAAGCATCTCACATCTTTGTCTACCTCTTCCACATCATCTTTGACCCCCATACCATCCCACAATGCGATCGTCGAGCATTTGCTTGCGACTTACCGTGAATACCAAAGGAAGGAGCGTTCATCGTTGGAGGAGGTTGTGAAACGAAGCCTGGATTCTTTAAGCGGCCTTACCTCCGCTTCCGCTTCC
>Ga0114994_10004353_pt1 | contig 10299 bp, 12 predicted proteins | sample ArcticOcean_MG_C_9_FD_87043 | JGI IMG/M metagenome (GOLD analysis project Ga0114994, IMG submission 87043) | Marine microbial communities from western Arctic Ocean - ArcticOcean_MG_CB2_152 | ecosystem: Environmental > Aquatic > Marine > Oceanic | place: Arctic Ocean: Canada Basin | collected... | reverse complement strand
TATTAATAATTACTGCAACACTCTTCATATTTATTAAAAGATCAAAATTACATAGTATGTAGCCCTTTTCATCGCATAAGGCTGATGGCTGACCCAGTCCGTTGCTAAGCTTTGAGCAATCAGAAGTAACTTGCCCTTGTAATAAGTTAATTACAGAGTCAAAATCGCCATCAAGACTTAGGGCGGCTAAATGATCGAGCTTATGAGCCCCGAATGTGAGATAGTCAATATTCTTCAATTGCAAGATTTAATGAGTTCCATTTAAAGATAATATATTAACCTAGGAATATGAATACCGAAATCAATAAAACGAAATGGAAGTGTAGGAGGGGCCTGAGAGAGCTAGATTTATTATTTAGAAAATTTAGCAATAATCACCTAGAGTCACTAAATAGAGATGATTTTATTATGTTTAACAGTATTCTTGATTTAGAGGATCAGCCTATTTACGATTTTATTTTTAAAAGCACTTCCCTGAACAATAAAGCGCAAGAAGATTTTATTTTGTTGCACATTAAAAATTTCTTAGATCAGTGAAACTATCGTCTCATCACCTTGTCTAACCAGCAGAGGGAAATAATGTATAAGGAAAAAGGAGATGATATGTTAGTAAAGCAAATAAAAGCTGGTAATTCATTGGCCTTTGAGGCCATGGTTATTAAATATCAGCCCAAGCTTCTATCTTCCTTAATCCAATACACCAAGTCATTTGATCAAGCAGAAGAAATCTCTCAAAAAACCTTCATCAGGGTTTGGCAGAAAATTGATTCTTTTCGAGGCGATAGCGCATTATTCACATGGATTTATCGCATAGGGATCAATCTAGCAAAAAATGAATTCGCAAGTAGCTATTCTAAAAGTTCAAAAAAAACAGATTCCCTAGACTTGTCAGAGCATGAAATCTCAAGTCATATATCTCCTGAAACCGACCTTATCGGTAAGGAATCAGAGAGGAAAATTTTTAACTTTATTGAAACTTTGGAGCTTGATTTAAAAACTGCTTTTATTCTTCGGGAGCTTGATGGAAAATCCTATGAAGATATTGCCATTATTATGGAATGCCCCATTGGAACTGTTCGCTCAAGGATATTTAGAGCAAGGCAGCTTATTTTAGAATTTATGACTCAGGAGAGGATACTCAATGACTAAAGAAATAGAAAAAATCTCGGCTTGGTATGATGGAGAGGTCTCTCAGCAAGACTTTGATAATGGCCTTGAAGAGCTTGCCCTAGACCCGGAGAATAAAAAAATATTGCATCGATATGCGCTGCTTTCTGAGCTAATGCAAAGGCAGTCTCAATCGCAGCCATCAATGATTGCTCGATTTGCAGACTATTTCCCCAAGAAGAATCTCTGGCTTTCAAACAGTTTAACCGCAGCAGCCACAGTTCTAATAACAGTTATGTTTTTGTATCAGGTTGATAGCGATCGCTTTGGAACAGATAAGGCAACTCAGATGCAACTCAGATCTGCGCTTTCAAGTCAGGAAGCAAAAGATCAATTGATAAATGCAGATCAAAATATTATGGATCACATGATTCATATTATGCAGTCGAATCAGTCCCTCGGGCCTACTAGCATTTCAAAAGATTGGATTCCAGTTGGATTTTCAGCCTCGAAACAGAATCCGGGTAGCTATACCAATGGAAATAATAATCTTTCTTTTCACATTGAAAACAATCAACTTGGTATTAACAAGGTAAAATACTTTCAAGCAAACAAGAATTGGGTTTATTTGATCCCACTGAGTGATGGCAGACTTCTTACCGCATATGGTGATGTCCCCCCAGAACTTGCTAAAAAACGTTTTAATGAATTAACCAATAGGAAGAAATAATGAAATTTGTAAAATTTAACATAGTACTTATTTTAATTGCAGGAATAACATTCAATCTTAATGCAGCCTCCGGATTACCAAGCGCTATTTCTGAACTGGTAGAGTCTGCTGCTCCAGCCGTTGTTAATATTACTTCAAAAAAAGAAGTCAAGATGCGTAACAACCCTAGAGGGTTTGATGAGTTTGAAAGATTTTTTGGCATCCCAAGAGGCTACCCTCAACCTCAAGAGCCTCAGACAAGAGAGGCAGTATCATACGGCTCTGGCTTTATTTTTAAAGAAGGCTATTTGTTAACTAACTTTCATGTGATAGATGAAGCTACAGAAATTACCGTTTCGCTTAATGATCGTCGCGAGTATTCTGCAGAGGTCGTAGGGATTGATCCATTGTCAGATCTTGCTGTGTTAAAAATCTCAGGTAAGAACTTACCTAAAGTTTCTATTGGCGATAGTGAAAACTTAAAAGTAGGCGATTGGGTTGTTGCAATTGGCTCTCCTTTTTCGTTTGATTTTTCCGTAACCGCTGGAATAGTTAGCGCTAAGGGCAGAAGCATTCAGAATCAAAATATTGGAAATTATGTTCCATTCATTCAAACTGATGTAGCAATCAATCCTGGTAATTCTGGTGGACCATTATTTGATTTGGATGGCAAGGTTGTAGGAATTAACTCTCAAATATATTCTCGCAGCGGAGGATACCAAGGTCTAGCATTTGCAATACCCATTGATGTGGCTATGGAAGTTGCTGAACAGATTATAGCTACAGGCAATGTAGCAAGAGGCTATTTGGGTGTCCGTGTTGGCGAAGTAGACAATGATTTGGCTGAAGCTTTAAGCATGGATAAGCCTTATGGTGCTTTAATTACAGATGTTGAAAAAGGAGAATCCGGAGCTGATGCCGGCCTTCAACCTGGAGATGTTATTCTAGAATTTGATGGTAGAGAGATTAAATTTGGATCAGATCTTCCTCACGTAGTTGGCAGAATACAGCCTAAATCAAAAGCTAATGCTAAAGTAATAAGAGACGGTAAAACAATTACCTTGAAATTTGTTCTTGGTGAATTACCTGCTGATCAGCGAACATTTGTTCCAGCCAAAACAGAAGTTTCTTCAGATCCCTTGGGACTAAGAATAGAGAATTTATCTGCAGACAATGCTAAGCCCAATGATCCTGATGAAGGCGTGTTGGTAATTCGAGTGAATAATGGATCTCCAGCCAGTGGCAAAATTGCCAAGGGTGACATAATTACTGAGGTTATTGCCAAAGGCAAGCGCTATGCAATTGAAGATGCGACATCTTTTGAGAGCCTTGTCGCTAAATTTTCCTCAGGAGATAAACTTGCTATTGTCGGTAGAAGAAATGGCAACCGCTTCTTTGTCGCAGTCACCGTAAATTAATTACCTCAAAAACTCCAAGAAAAGCTGATCCCATTCAGCTTTTCTTATAGAATAGACATGCATTGCGCATAACATGAAAAATATAAGAAATTTCTCCATAATTGCCCATATTGACCATGGTAAATCAACCCTGTCTGATAGATTAATTGAGGTCTGCGGCGGACTTTCGCAAAGAGAAATGTCTGAGCAGATATTGGATTCGATGGATATTGAGCGAGAGCGTGGCATTACTATCAAGGCTCAAGCCGTTACTTTAGATTACAAAAAAGATGGAGAGGTTTATCAATTAAATTTTATTGATACCCCTGGGCATGTTGATTTCTCATACGAAGTATCTCGATCTCTTTCTGCTTGCGAGGGAGCCTTGCTAGTTGTCGACGGATCGCAGGGAGTTGAAGCGCAAACTTTAGCAAATTGTTACACAGCAGTTGATCAGAGTCTTGAGGTGCTAGCAGTTATCAATAAAATAGATCTTCCCCAAGCAGAACCAGAGAGGGTGAAGCAAGAAATTGAGGATATGATTGGCATAGATGCCTCTGAGGCACCACTTGTCAGCGCGAAAACAGGTGAGGGCATAGAAGAATTGTTAGATCTTATTGTAGAGCACATACCACCTCCAAAAGGAGACCCTGACGCAGATTTTGAAGCCTTGATTATAGACTCATGGTTTGATGCTTATTTGGGAGTAGTTTCATTAATCAAGGTAATCAATGGGTCAATTAAGCAAGGTCAAAAAATAAAAGTTTACTCTACTCAGCAATCGTACATAGCAGATCAAATTGGTATTTTTTCACCAAAAAAATTACAAAAAAAAGTGCTAAGCGTTGGACAAGTTGGTTACATGGTAGCTGGAATAAAGAAGATTCAAGGCGCTCCAGTTGGAGATACGATTATTGATTCTAAAAATGAATCAACCAAAGCCTTGCCCGGTTTTCAAAAAGTTTTACCAAAAGTTTTTGCATCTCTGTTTACTGTTGATTCTGATGATTACGAGAAGTTTAGAGATGCTCTTTCAAAACTCGTACTAAACGATTCTGCGTTGATATATGAACCAGAAGTTTCTGATGCTTTGGGCTTTGGTTTTAGGTGTGGTTTTTTAGGAACTTTGCATTTAGAAGTAGTTCGCGAAAGGTTAGAGAGAGAATATGACCTAGACTTAATCTCTACAGCCCCATCCGTTCAATACCAAGTAGTTAAAACAGATGGCGAGATAATTGATTGTGATAGCCCTTCGCAATTGCCATCTTTAAATTATGTATCAGAGATTCGAGAGCCATACGTTTTAGCAACAATCTTGACCCCAAAAGATTATGTGGGGAATGTTATTACTCTGTGTACTCAAAAAAGAGGCACGCAAAAAGATATGACCTATTTTGGTAATCAAGTATCAATAGTCTTTGAGATGCCATTAGCTGAAGTAATCATCGATTTCTTTGATCGATTGAAATCCACCACCAAAGGCTATGCATCAATTGAATACAATATTATCAATTTCCAAGCTTCCAATCTAGTGAAGCTTGACGTTTTATTAAACAATGACATTGTTGACGCCCTTTCTATTATTATTCACAAAGATTTTGCAATGGCCCGTGGTCGAGATGTGGCGAAGAACTTACAGAAACTTATTCCAAGACAAATGTTTGATATCCCCATTCAGGTTGCCCTTGGATCAAAAATTGTTTCTCGTGAGACTGTAAAAGCGTTGCGTAAAAACGTTACAGCCAAATGTTATGGTGGTGATATTAGTCGTAAGAAAAAATTGCTTGAAAAACAAAAAGAAGGTAAAAAGAAAATGAAACAATTTGGCAGAGTCTCTATCCCTCAGGATGCTTTCTTAAATTACTTTAACTCTGGAGAGAAGTAGTGCTGACTGATCCAATTTTTATTTTATCTTTGATTGCTGTAATTTCACTGATTGGATTTTGGATTTATTTAGTCCTTGCCAATAATCTGAGCGATCAGATGCAACAAACTCTTTATGGCCTAGGAGTAATATCTGCTTTGCTTGGTATTTACAGAATTTTTGTAAATGCTGGAGATCTGGGCATAGTTTTATTCTTGGGATCAATTATCTGCTTAATTATTTTGATTGCCGGAATGATCAAAAAGAATGATTTACTTACATCTACAGGAAGAGGTTGGTTTTTCCCTGTTTTTTTTATCTTTGTACTCAGAACCTTTATTTATGAACCCTATCAAATTCCATCAGGGTCAATGATCCCAGGATTGCAGGTAGGTGATTTTATCCTTGTGAATAAACACAGTTATGGACTTAAAATTAATCGAATTGGAAAGCCGTTTGCCATGGTATCTGATCCTGAGTATGGCGACGTGGTGGTATTTATACCCCCTCACGTTAACGTCCCATATATTAAACGACTGATTGGCAAACCTGGCGATACGATTCGCTATGTTAATAAAAAATTATATATTAACGGTGATCCTATAGATCAAGAGCTAATCTCTCTCAGCGGTGAAGAAACTTTATTGCAAGAAGTATTCAAAGACTCTCAAAGAATTATTAGGGTTCAGGGTGGCAACGCCTCTTATCCTGAAGAATTTTCTGTTCCCGCAGAGCATTATTTTGTGATGGGTGATAACAGGGATAACTCTAGTGACTCAAGGTACTGGGGATTTGTACCAAGAGAAAATTTTATGGGAACCGGTGAGATGATCTGGATGACTTGGGAGTGCTGGACTTGCCTGCCATCATTAAATAGAGCAGGCTTTATTGACTAACAATGAGCAACAGCCCCATCAAAGTCAGCAAACAATACATGGAATTAGCTAGTTTTCAACAAGCTTTAATTCATAAAAGTGTTTCAAAGACCAAAAATAATGAGCGGCTTGAATTTCTTGGTGATGCAGTACTTGAGATTGTAATATCAGAGTATCTGTTCAATACTTTTTCAGATCTTGATGAGGGAGTTTTAACTCAAATGAGGGCATCATTGGTCAATACACAATCTCTATCTGAAATCTTTTTACAGTTAGAATGTAAAAATCAGCTCAAAGTTTCCAAGGGCACTGATAACCTTGACGAAACTCACAAATACTCTATTTACGCTGGCACCTTGGAAGCTTGCATTGGTGCAATATTTGTAGATTTAGGTTCTGAGGAAGCAAAATATTTTATTCTTGATATCTTTTCAACTTGCCTGTCTAATCTTAGCGCAACAGATGAATTCAAAGATGCCAAATCACGATTGCAGGAAGCTTTGCAAGCAATGAATCAAGAGTTACCTCAATACAGCGTCAAGCCCAATCAAGAGGGCACACATTTCTATTGCGAGGTTAATCTTCTGGGTGCAGTTTTTTCCGCATCTTCAGAGATCAAAAAAGACGCTGAGCAACAAGCTGCGGCACTGGCATTGAAAAGTTTAGCGAAATCATGAGTAAGAAATTCTGTGGCTATATTTCGATTGTTGGAAAACCTAACGTTGGTAAATCAACTTTAATCAATACGATTCTAGGTAAGAAAATTTCTATTACTTCGCGCAAATCACAAACCACTCGCAATAATATTTTAGGTGTAAAAACTGATCAGGACCATCAAATGATATTCCTTGATACGCCTGGCATACACTTACAAGCTAAAAAAACCATGAACAAAGTCTTAAATCACTCTGCTCTAAGTGTGATTGAGGATTCTGACCTGGTCCTATTCCTTGTTCAAAGAACGAGTCTCCAGCAGCAGGACAGAGAGGTGCTTCAAAAAATTATAGATACTAAAGTTAATGCAATTTGCGTTTTTAATAAAGTAGATCAAGTTCAAAATAAAAATGAGCTGCTACCCATCATTCAGAAAATTGATTCAGAGTATTCATTTATGGATTACGTACCCATCTCAGCCTTAAACAACGAAGGAGTAGATGATTTGCTGGCTTGCGTTAAAAAAGCCCTGCCAGAAAACAATCATTTGTACCCAGCTGAAATCGAAGAAAAAGAAATACCGGACAACTTTTTTATAAGCGAACTAGTAAGGGAGAAAATTATTCGCTCACTTGGTGATGAGCTTCCGCATGAAACCTATGTTGCAGTTGAAACCAAGGCAATGGAAGAGAAAATGCTCTCCATTGGAGTTGTTATCTATGTTGCTAGAGATAGCCAAAAAAGTATTGTTATAGGCCATCAAGGATCAAACCTTAAAAGAATTGGCCAGCAAACCAGATTGGAGCTTGAGAAAATGCTCAATAAAAAAGTTATGCTCAAAACATTTGTTAAGGTAAATAAAAATTGGAACAATGATGCTCAGTATCTTAGCAGCCTAGGAGTTGGCAGTAACCACGATGCCTCATAGCTGGGAGCCTTGTTTTTTACTCCACGCAAGATCGTTTGGAGATACCTCAATAATTGCCGATGTCTTCAGCGAATCTTCCGGAAAGATTTCCATCATGGCAAAAGGTGCTAAAAATCCTAAATCTAAATTTTTCGGACACTTGCTGCCTTTTTCCGCACTAAAGATTATGCTGACTGGAAAGTCTGAAATGAAAACCCTTACGCAAATTGACTCAAACTATATATCTCAATCAGCAAAAGGCCCCCATGATTTATATACATACCTTTATGTAAATGAGCTAATGATTAGACTGCTTCCAAAGGGCTTGGCTAATGCAGAGCTGTATGGTTTGTACAGCAATTTTGTTGACTTGGCTCGAGCAGATGCAATTAATGAGGCATCTTTAAGAATCTTTGAGTTAGACCTTCTGGATATTCTAGGCTATGGCATTAACTTTGATACGGATATGCATGAGAACTCTGAATTTAAAGACACAATAATTTATTCCTATAAACCAGAAAGAGGATTTTATACCTCGAACGATAGCCAGGGTTTTACAGCAGATGAAATTTCTTTAATCAAAAATCGTGATGTTCAAGGAATAGATAAATTAAAATTAAAGCAACTTTCTGAAATGGCTATTACAGCTTGCTTGGATGGCAGGGAATTAAGCAGTAGAAAGTTTTTTAAAAAAATAAAAATATGATTTTTGGTATAGGCACAGATTTAGTTAACTTGGATCGAATAAAGGCCATCAAATCTTTAACGAGCTTTGCAAAAAAGATTCTCGGTCCGCAAGAATTACTTAAATTTCAAACGGTGTCTGAAGATAACGCGGCGAACTATCTTGCAAAGCAATTTGCTGCAAAAGAAGCTATTGCAAAGGCTTTTGGTTCTGGCTTTGGTGCACCAATATTCCCACAAGCCATTCAAGTGCTAAGAAATGATGAGGGTAAGCCAGAGATTCTATTTTCAAAAGAGATTGAATCCTACGCACAAGGCTTGGGCATCACTAGATCTCATGTTAGTCTTTCCGATGAAAGCCACCTCGTTATAGCATTTGCGGTATTAGAAGCATGAATAAACTATTACTCTTAGGTCCCCCAGGGGCCGGAAAAGGCACTCAAGCCGATTTAATCTGTGGCTCTTTAAATATTCCAAAGATAAGTACAGGAGACATGCTGCGCGCAGCCATTGCCTCTGGTAATGAGCTTGGACAAAAAGTAAGTGGAATTATGAAGTCGGGAGGACTCGTTTCGGATCAAATAATCATAGAATTAATCTTAAATAGGATCGCTCAAGCTGATTGTGCGTCGGGCTTTTTATTCGATGGCGGGATCAGAACAGTGGGCCAAGCAAACTTATGTGAAGAAAATTCTATTGAGTTTACCCACGTTATTGAAATTAACGTTAATGACAGAATCATTATTGATCGGATGTCGGGAAGGAGAGTGCACCCAGGCTCTGGCAGAAACTATCATCTTACCTATCAGCCCCCACAACAAGAGGGCATCGATGATGAAACCGGAGAGCCATTAATCCAAAGAGAAGACGATTTACCTGACACAGTTAAGCATCGCCTAAATGTTTATCACGACGAAACAAAACCCCTGGTCGATTACTATCAATCAAAGTCTGCTGAAAGCCCTTTAATTTATGTCAGGGTTGACGGATCCATGGAAGTTCAAAGAGTTTTTGAGGAAATTAAGAAACATTTTTAGTTCATGAAAATTCTTGCCTTGGACATCAGTGGAACCTACTCATCCATTGCGCTGCTTAATTCTGATGAAGTAAATACTTTTACCCAAACTCATGAGCGAAAGCAAAGACCTGAATGGGATGAATTATTTTCAAGGATAGAGTTTGATCCTTCAAAAGACTTTGATAGCTTAGACGCCTTGGCTTTTGCACAGGGTCCTGGTTCCTACACAGCATTAAGAATTACGGCATCATTTCTTAAAGCAATAGCAGTAGTCAAGAACCTACCTCTGATACCTATTTCTAATTTAAAAGCTATAGCCCATGAAGCATCCAATTGGATTGATGAGGATGAAACGAAGATTTTTGTAACCATCGAAGCGGATAAAAACGAAAGTTATTTTGGGTCTTTTGTAAAATCATCTAAGGGGATCGAAGATCTCAGCGAAGAGTCTGTTATTAGCCTAGATGAATTGAGCACTTATTTATTAAATCATGAAACTTATTTCGCTGGCTCTGGATGGCCTCAAAATATTCAGCAAACAGCAAAGTACTTACCATTAATTCAGCCCGGAGCAGAATCAGTGGCTGCGTTGGCAAAGTATGAACTTGAATCTGGAAAGACATTTGATCCTGAGCATGCCAACCCCGTTTATCTAAAAACTCCCGAGTATCAAAAAAAATGATTAGTGACTTTCTGTTGGCATTATTGCTTGCTTGCATTCAAGGCTTAACAGAATTCTTGCCTGTATCAAGTTCAGCGCATCTATTATTTCCCTCCTTATTGTTTGGTGCAAAAGATTTCGGGTTAATTTTTGATATAGCAGTTCATGCAGGTACGCTTGCAGCTGTTATCTTCTATTTTAAGGATGACTTAAGAGATTTAATTCAATCCTGGCTCCCTTGGACACAATCTCGCAATGAAGAAGATTTCGCGCTTGGTTTGCACTTAATTCTTGCGACCTTGCCCATTGTGTTTGTGGGCCTACTCTTCTCCGACCTAACATCCTCAAGAGTTCACAGCATTGATTCTATTGCTTGGGCAAACCTCATTTTTGCTGGACTGTTGCTCTTCGCCTTTAAGTTTT
>Ga0114994_10004350_pt1 | contig 10301 bp, 8 predicted proteins | sample ArcticOcean_MG_C_9_FD_87043 | JGI IMG/M metagenome (GOLD analysis project Ga0114994, IMG submission 87043) | Marine microbial communities from western Arctic Ocean - ArcticOcean_MG_CB2_152 | ecosystem: Environmental > Aquatic > Marine > Oceanic | place: Arctic Ocean: Canada Basin | collected... | reverse complement strand
CGGTCAAGTCCGCGGACTTCGGCCGCGTCAAGCAGCCGCTGAAGGACCTGGCGCAGCTCTCGGAGGCATTGGATGCTTTGAAGTGGTCGCCGGCCTGGCACGTCTGGGCGCTCTCTACCCAAAACTTCACGGTCTGCCACCGGTGCCGCATAAGTGAAGCCTGCGCCTTCGAGGCGCCCGTTGTGCAAACGCGGCGGAACGCGACGCTGAGCGTCGCCCTGCTCGCCCTGCCCCTGGACGAGGACCTCGAGCCGTCCCTGGTCAAGCGCAGTGTCTGCGCCGCGCGCCAAGCCTTCGGGAGCGTCGTAATTGGGGTGTGCGCCGGGGACGACCTTAAACAGCTGGACCTATTGGATGACACCGCGGACGGCGTTTTTAACCCAAACACCTTATACGACGGCGTCTTCGTCGTGCCCCTGGACTGCAAGGCGGCGCCGAAGGAGCGCGTGACCAGTCGGCACGTCGACCACGCGGCCGCGGCGCCGCTGGCGCTCTGGGCGCACCGGGCCATCAAGAGCGAGGCGGTGGCGTGGCGCGCGCTGTTCTTTGCGGCCGTCGGCGACGTCGTGGCCGTGCGCGACGTGGACGCGCTCTCGGCTGCGGCCGCGCCGACGACCTTCGTCGTGCCGCACCGGCTGCGCGACGGCCGCGACGGCCTTCGCGTCCACGCGCCCTGCGACGCGCGAGAGCGCGACTGGGTGACGCCGCTGTCGGACCCGGCCCGCGGCGACGCGCGGGGCGACCTGACAGCGTACCACCTCGTGCCCCGGTAAGTTTTAGAGTATACTACATGCGCCGCGACGTCGGCGGGCAGAGGCCGGCCTCCGCCGCGCGGACGGCCTGTACGATGGCCGCGTTGATCCGCTCCACGGTCTCGTGGTAGGCCGTCGTGCCCGCCGGGACCGGCAGCTTGGCGTCGACGACGACCACGAGCGCGTCCCGGTCGATGCGCCGCCAGTGGACCCACAGGTTCCGGTCGTCCGTGATCACGTGCGGCAATAATGCAGCCTTGATGCCGGCGACGGCCTCGTGGATGACGCCTTGGTCCTCGAGGCGCAGCCGCAGCTCCGTCCGGTACTGGCCGTAGTTTTGCCGCGAGAGGTTCACCAAGGGCGCGTGCATGATCTGCGAGTTGGGCACTACAATTGTCCGCTCGTCCCATCGCCGGATGCGCGTGTCGAACCAGCCCCAGTTCACGACCGTGCCGGCGACGTCGCCGAAGCTGACCTCGTCGCCGGGCCGGAACTTGTCGCTGAAGGTCAGGAGGAGCCCGTTGATGACATGCTTCAGGGGCTCCTGGCAGGCCAAAGCCACCACGACGCTCGACGCGCCGGAGACGGCCACCAATGAAGCGAAGGCCACGCCCAGTTCCAACGATAAGAGTTCCAGGACGCCCACCGCCACGAGGAGCGCCAAACCCACGTCCACAAGGCGGTCGACCACAAGCACCCGGCCGTCGCCATTCGGTGCCCGGGGCCCCTCGGCCGAGGGGTAGATTTGCAACGTGCGCCGCTTCAGGTTCGACACCAACCGCCCGAACCAGACGGGGTAGAGGAAGCTCGCGACCAGCAGAGGCACGTCGTCGCGCCCCAGCGGCACGCCCAGCGTCCGCACCGCCAGGCACCCGAGGTCCAGAGCGTAGAGCGCCAGCATCGTCGCGGCCAGGCGTTTGAACCCGCGCGCCCAGAGCCGCGCGAAGCTCCGCTCCCACGGGGCGCGCCTTATGCGTTGCAGGCTTTGTAGTAATGGGTTTGCCAGGAGCCAGAGGGCCCCAATGACGGCGAGGTCCGCGAGCGCGGCCGCGTCCATCACTTTGGCCAGGGCCTCGCTCAGGCGCTCGCCCGAGGCGACCGTCTTCCTCAAAGCGGGGAAGAGCTTGCCTGCGATGTGGAGGTCCGGGCCGGTCGGGGCGCCGCCGCCCCGTAGGGCGAGGAGGCTCCGCTCCAGCCTCATGGGCAGCCCTTGCGTTGCGTGCGCGCTGACGGGCGGCGTATGCGGTGGGCGGCGCACTTTGCCAGTTGGCTCAGTGAAACCCGTCAGTTTTTCTGAGTATCTGCTACAGCTGTAGACGCGCGGTGTCTTCCCCCCCAGGGCCCCGCCCACTAGTCCTAGCACCGTAACAAAAAGACACAGCTGTAGATCTAGGGCTCTATCATCTTCGCAATCTTGGCCCGCGGGCACCGGACCCCCCGGGGAAGACGATTGGGAAGACCTCGTTGCAGAGTCACTTATTAACCACAGCGTCAGGCGCGCGGCAGGCCGCCGACGTACCGGTGCCACTCGCCGGCGCACGACGTCAGGCACTTCTCGACCGTGCCGCACCGGTGCGACGTGCGCGCCTGCCCCAGGTCGGCCCAGAGGCAGAGCGCGCCCTCGGCCGGCGTCGGGTGCGCCACCTGGGCCCTGTTCATGCGCCAGGGCTTGACCTCCCCGTTGAAGTGGAGGATCTTGGCCGACTGCGCGTGCGGGCAGACGTAGGGGTAGTGGTCCCCCCGGGCGTACGGGTTGGCCACCCTCCCCGTATACGCCTGGCCCCGCGCCAGGGCTGCGGCCCGCGCCGCGTCCCGCAGCCGCGCAACAGAAGCCATGCGCCGCACCAGGGCCCGCTCGGCCCCCCCGAACCCCGGGAACGCCCGCCGCGTGGCCATGGAGATGGCCCGCCACTCCGGCAACCCGACCGCGTCCCTTCCTAGACCGCGCACGTTCCACGCGCCATCCAGCTTCAAGTAGTTCTCCGCCAGGGCAAGCAAGAAGGGCGGCTGCGAGACGCCGGCCCGGAACAGGGACCCCTTGGAGTGCACGAAGTCGACCACCAACCGCTCGATGCGCTCGGCGAGGCGCTGGGTCCGCCACACTTGGGCGTCAAACAGCACCACGCCCCGGTTGAACACGCACGTCTCGTTCAGAGGGGTAGCGCGCGGAGAAGGCTCGTCCGTCGCCTTGTCCCGGATCCGCCGCTCCGTCGCTTGGCGGTACGCCTCGGCCAGCGGGAAGTCGATGTACTTCCGGAGCACCTGACTGCAGTCCTCCACGGCCGCCGCCGGCTTGCCCTCTAACGGTAATGTGGCGAGCTCGTCCACGTCGCCCCGGACGATGACGTCGGTGTCGAGGTACAGAATGCGCGCCGCATGGCTTAGGACGTGCGGCAGGTAAAAGGCGGCGAAGTTGAACGGGCTCAAGAGTTCCTTCCGCTTGACCCGGGAGGAGTTCCCCAGCATCTGCAGGGCCCGCATGGCCGGCCGCAGCTGCAGCTGGTCCTGCAGGCCCCGGCACACACTGACCCGGAGGTCCAACTTCCGCGTCCCCCGCAGATGGCTAGCGACCAACTTTTCGAGACCGTCGGCCGCCTGGGGTCCCACAAAGGCCACCACGTCCAGCCGCTTCCTCTTCGTGTTGGCGGCCGTGGAGTTGATCGCCGCGAAGATGGGCGCCGCGTCGGGCGCGTCCGACGCCAATGCCACCATGAAGTCGCCGTCTTCGTCGATGGGTTGCTGGCACCGGATACTAGTCCGCTGGGACCAGTTGTCGGGGATCCCGTAGTACATGACCTTTTGGGCGCTCCGGTCCGCGCGGCGGTGGGCCCACTCGTTGGCCCTTAATTCCTTCAGCTTGGCGATCTGCTTCCGTTTCTTGGTGGCGGACATGGCGTTGATAACGCAGAGGAGGAGGGGCCAGCGGAGGCGCGGCATGGTGGTGGGTGACTTTTTTGGCGTGCGCGCGCCGGCCCGCAGCGCAGCGCGCGGGGCGGCCTGGCGTTACTGCGAGCACGCTGCGACAACTGCGAACGAGCGCTGATACGCGCGCGCCGGCAGGCTCAATAATTCAAGGATGGCAAAAAACCCGTCCTGCTGCCCGCCAAATCGATCAAATCGATCAAATCGATCACTAAACCTATACTTGTGCCTCTCAAGAGGTCTTGGCAGCATCGTCTCCTTTTCACGCGTGCGCGGCTCCGCTGCCGCAGCGACGCCAGCCAGGGAATCGCACGACCTCGCATCGCCACATGGCGCTCCCGCCGCCGCCGCCCGCTCCGCGCGCCGCGTCGGACGGGACCTGGCTGGACGGCGCGCCGGACGTCCGGCGCCGCCGCGATTTATTGGTCCAGGGCCTGGCCACGGGCGAGATCCGGAGCACGAGCCAGGCGGCGCTCGCGACGTGCGCGCTTCTGGAGAGCGTCGCACAGGCAGAGGACTGGCGCACGGCCTCGGTGCTGCTCCGGCGCATCAAGCTCGTGGGGGGGAGTGTGGTCCGCAAGAGTCCGGGGTCGTTATGTGTAGCGAACATAATCAGGAGAGCCCTGCTCATCGTGCGGGAGGAGTACGCGCGGAACTTGCGGGAGAGCACCTCGCGGCGGGACGACGCGGGTTTACAAAGGAGCCTGGGGGACGTGCTCGCGGCCGCGCCCCGCCAGGACCCGCGGGCGCGGGACGACCGGCGGGATGTGGAGCTCCCCCCGCTGCGGGAGGACGTCCTGGACCAGTTGAGGGCGCTCGGGGACGAGGTCGCGAGCGCGCGGCAGACGGTCGCGGCGAACGCGCCCGATCTCATTGGTGTCGGCTCCGTCGTGCTCACCCTGGGGCGGTCGCGGGGCGTCGCCGCGTTCCTGGGCAAGGCCCATCCGCGGGAGGTGGTGGTGGTGGACGAAGAGGGTCAAGCGGCCGCGGCGCTCCAACGGGCGCTGCCCGCGTGTCTCATCACGCGCGTCACAAGTGCAACGGCCGCGGCCGTCGCCGGCCGGTGCACCGTCGCGGTCGTGGGCTGCGCGGCCGCCCTGGCGGACGGCGGGGTCATCGCCCCGCCCGGTTCTCGATTAGTGGCGGAGGCGTGCGCGGCACGGGGGAAGCCCGTGCTGGCGCTGTGCGCCCTCTACAAGCTCGCCCCGCTGCACCACCCCGGGGACACGTCGGCGCGCGCGGCCGTTTCCATGCATGCGCCGCCGGCGGCGGCGCTGCCCTATAGCTGCGTCCCGTGCGACCCGGGCGCCGACCCCCTCATCCATCCGGCGCCCTCTGTGCGGAACCCGCGGGCCGACGCCGTGCCGCCGGACCTCGTGGACCTGCTCGTCACGAACGCCGGCGTCCACGCGCCGTCGTACGCGCCCCGCCTGCTGGCGGAGATGTACGCGCCCGAGGACCACGACCTGCTCCGCGCATGAGGGCCTTAAACCACCACAGTGTAGTTATGCCTCCGCATCGTCCGCGCGCACCGCTCGTCGGCCTCGATCATCGTGACGTCCGCCGGAGGCAGCTCCGCCCTCCACCGCGCCGCGACCGCCGCGCCGTCGCGCTTGCACGCCCTGCCCGGCTTGCACTCCGCGTCCGACGTGGCGTTGACTTGCCGGAGCGCGTGGTGGCGCTCCGGCGCGCCCAGGCGCCCGCGGCCGCGCCAGCGCGAGATGCCGTCGAGCTCCGCGGCGGCGCCCGCGACGAGCCGCTCGTAGTAGACGACGCGGTAGTCGCGGCGGGCCCGCAGCCCGAGCCGCTCCTCGTCGGCGTCCTTGAGGGCCATGCGCTTGCACACGGTCCGGGCGCAGCCCTTGATGTCTTTCTTTCTGCACATGTGGCCCCGCACCCGAGAGTTGACCACGGCCCGCGGATCCCGCACGAGACGGAGCGTCCGGTTCACGGCGTCCAGCAGCGCCGTCGGGAGGCCCGCGTCGAGGCGCGTCACCTTGGCGACGCGCGCCCGGGCCGCGCACGCGGCGACGACCGCCGCCGGCTTGGTCGCCCCCACGCGCCGTCCGAGGAAGCCGCGATCCTTGGCCGCGACTTCGCGCCAGACCTTGTCGCCGATTGCGGCGTCGCAAGCCAGGAGCCTCGGCACCAGGGCATCGCAGGGACCGTTCGCGACCTTGCGATTGTGATCGCCGCCCAGCAGTCGGCAGGGTTCGAAGAAGTAGAACGTCGAGGCGTCGGCGACGAGCCCGCCCAGCAGCGTCGAGCCGGAGCGAAACTCCGTCACGATGGCGAGCGTGTCCGTGGAGGCCGCGGCCGCCGTCGCCAAGACGGCGGCGCGCAGCCTCATGCGTCGGCTCGACCGCCCCCCTTTTCAGTATCGCGGTTCTGCACGCCGGCGTGTAGTATCATGTCGACCAAGCCGCCCGAGCCGATGCTAAAACTTTGCTGACAACGAGCCTGGCATGACACGCTCATCTGGGGCAGCTTCTGGGCGCCCATGGGCGCGCTCGGTTGTCACGGGTTTTTAAACCCGTTTTGGACCGCGGCGCGACAGCCGCGTCGTGTCGTAACGTAGCGTAACCTAACCTGCTGACCGTACCCTGTGGGCCAGGCCAATAGTACGTCGTCGCGTTAAAAACATCGTAGACCTGGTACCCCCGCGCCGGCGCCAGCGCTCCCAATCCCCGCCGCGGCCGACATATATGGGCCGCAAGAAGCGCCCGGCCGGCCCGGCCCCGCCGCCCGTCTTCTTCGCGAAGAAGCGCAAGCTGGCCCAGGCGACGCAATTGTCAGCGCTGGTGGCCCTCCACAAGTACTGCGCGGCGTTCAAGCTCGGGGCGCCGGGCTTCCGGCAGGTCGGCGCCAGCCCCTGCTCCGTGTGCGTGGTCATGGACGGCGCGGAGCTGGGCCGGGCGCGGCACGCCGAACGGGCCGGCGCCATGGAGCGCGCGGCGTTGTTGACGCTCCAGCTCCTGGACCCGGAGGCCAAGTCATTGCCGGCGAACGTCGCGTGGCCGGACGGGGCCGCGGTGGCGGCGTTGCAATTAAGGGTGGTCAACGCGACGCCCGACGGGCCACAACCGCCGAGCCGGCCGCCGCCCGCGGCGCGGGCACCCGTAATCACCGCGCCGCGCGCCGCGCCGCCGCCGCCGCCGCCTCTACCAGTACGACCGCCGCGGCCGCACGGCCGCTTCCTGGACGACGGCTCGGAGCTGCTCTGGGGCGACGAGGCAAATAGCGTCGAGGAGCTCCGCGCGAGCCGGAGGCGCTAGATCAGTGCGCCCCTTTTTCGCTTCGTCCCTCATAACGCGCCCTGCAGTCACGACTCCGACGCCCGACGATGACCCTCCGGCGCTCCATTGCTCCATGTCGCGTGACACCGGTGATGGCTCTCTGCGGGTTTGGATCATGTGTCGTCGTGCGTCACCTTGCCATCAGGTCAACGTTCCACCGAGGCAATGCACCGTCGCCATCCAACGGCCAATGGTCCCCTCTCGAGGCGGGTGGCGCCATCCGACCGGCATCGAGGTACTTATCATATCACATTTACGGCACCTCGCTTCGCAGGGTACGTGGACTTGAGACGCTACCGAGGAGTAAGACGACCAACCGCCGCCGGAGTAGCGTAAGGAACAGTTAGTATGACCCCTCGGGGAACTGGATGGGGCCGGCCCTGGAGGGCGGCCAGTACTTGAAGACCGCCCGCCCGATCACGTTCTTCGTGGGCAGGAAACCCCAGACGTGGCCGTCGAGCGACTGGTTCCGGTTGTCGCCTGCGTGGCAATGAAATTGGAGGCGACGTTGCCTTCGTAACCGCATCTGCTCGGCAGCGTGGCGTTCCACGCCATCCGACGTCGTCCCGGTCACCACATCTGCTCGACGGCGTAGCGCTTCACGAAGGTCTCCGCAATGGCTCTCAGGATAACCTACTGGTTGATTTCCACACAGATCGACACCCAGCACGAAGATGTGGCCCGCCGGCACGACCATGCGGGCCATGGTGTAGGCCGGCTGCTCGTTGATGAAGGCTTCTGATTGGGCCACGCCGTTGACGTAGAGCGCGCCGCCCTTGACCTCCACACTCTCGCCCGCGACGGCCACGACGCGCTTGATCAGGGCCTCGTTCCGCGCGCGGGAATTGACGATGTCCTTGAAGGACTGGGGCGGGTTGAAGACCACGACCTCGTTGCGCCGGAAGGGCGCGTCCCGGGGCCGCGCCTTCATCGTAACCTTCTCCACCGCGAGCTGGTCGCCGACGTCGAGGCCGGGGTACATGCTCAGCGAGGGGATAAAGCGCGGCTCCACGAGCAGGAAGCGGATCGCGAGGCAGATGGCCAGCGTCTTGCCGTACACCCGCAGGTCCTCGGCGAGCTCCTCGTCGCCGGTGATCGCCGCGAGCCAGTTCGATTTCGCGTCACTGGTCTCGCCGTCGTCGCCGTTCGTGGCGCGGCGAATCAGGGGCGCCGGGCGCCGGGCGCGGCGCAGGCGGCGGAGCCGCGGCGGCGGCACGAGGGCCGCGGTGGTTCTTATGACCAGCAGCGCGAGCACGGCGCGGCGGCCCATACTTTTAGAGACGGTTACTGATCGAGTGCAGCAATTTGGCAGCTGTGGAGTAGCTCGTGTGGCAGCAATTTGACACACTTGTAAGTAGTTGAGATCACGAGAGGTAGCGAGCTAAGAGAGATACTCGGTACGACGCAGCAGCGGTGCAGCTGGTCGCAGCTCGTGTACTACGCTCGTTGCTCCTATGACGGGCGAGGCCGCGGTGCAGTGCTATGATTGATGTTGGGTTTAATGAGTTTTTTAGTGATAAACCCGCGCGTTTTGTAAGTTGCAAGTTGCGCCCTCTGATCGATGGGTAGGTTGCTAGTTGCAAGAAAACTAGGACGGGTACTTAACTCCTTGAGGCTGTGGGTTGTCGTGCGCCCTGACCTAACGGGTTTTAGACCCCCCTAACGCGAACGCGCAACGAGCCAGTCCTTTCTGGCCCCAGGGAAGCGTCGGCGGAGGCTTCACGGCGCCCTGTGGGGAGCCCCCCCCTCCTCTTTAAGCGGCCTCCCGGCTTCGCGGAGGGGGGGAGTCCGCCCGTACGCCGTATAATATGACATAACTACTCAGGCGCCGCCCCCGGGGCCGGCGCGGCGAGCTCGTCCAGCTCGTCCGCCAGCTGGCGGTGCTCGGCGAGCGCCGCGTCGACGTCGCGGCGGAGGCGCGCTTGCTCCGCCGACAGGCCCGCCAGGACGCCCCGGCAGCGCCCGACGGCCGCCCCGAGCGCCTCGCGCTGCCGCCGCGCCGACGGCGCCGCGGGCGCCGGCGCCGCCGGCTCTCGCGGCGCGCGGAGGCACCGCTCGAAGTGGTCGCGGAACGGCTGCCTCGACTGCTCGTGGTGCTGCCGGTACTTCTGGAGGTGGCTCTTGATGTGCTCCGTGGTGAGGTCCGCGGCCGGCGCGCCCGGCGGCGCGCCCCGCGCCAGCTCGCCCCGGATGACCTGCGCGGAAATGGTGTCGGGGGCGCGGCGGCGGGAAGTTCCGGCGCGGGCGCCGACCTTGGGCGAGCACTGCTTCAGGCCGAGCTCGAAGACCGCGCAGGCGACGGCGCGCTCCACGCGCCGCCGCTCCGCCTCGGGATCCTCGAAAAGTGGGTCCGCCGCGTACCGGCCTGCGCGGACGTCGCCTGTCGGACCCCGCCGCGCCCGCCTCGACGCTCGCCGCGCCTCGACGACGCTCGCCGCGAGGGACCGTCCAGCTGAAGGGACCGGATGACGCCGCGTCGGCGCCGTCGGCCGCCGCCGCGGAGCCCGGCTCCGCGTGGTTGAGGTTCGAGTAGACCTCGCGCAGCGTCTGCATCGTGAGCCGGTCCTGGCGCCAGGCCTCCGCCATGACTGGGCGGTCCAGGCTTCGCGAAGGTTGAGATGAGGGACTCGCAGCAAGCTCTCTCGCGTCCACTCTCACGCCCGCTGTCAGACGTCAAGCAACACGTCAAACACAAGTGATCCACCAGGTCCCAGTTTTTGAGAGCTGAGGGAAAAACCCGTGCCCCATGAGTGCGGGTTTTATCCGCATCCAGCGAGAATCTGCGTAAAAACGGCGTCGCTGCGCGGCTGGCACACGTAGACCACATCCCGAACCCCAGAGGAGTGCTAGCCCACGCGCACTGCCGCATCGTCGAGATGTCAAAAATGCAACGATAGATGGATGGCACAGATAGTTTTACCGGTGAAAATTTAAAAGAGTGGTCGACAAGGAAACGAGCAACGCGCGGGCGCGGAGCGGGGGAGGCTGTCCGACGAGGGGAGCACGGCAGCAGGAACGTAGTGTCTTCGGTGAAAAAGGGTGGTTTCAGAAGAAACCGGGTGTGAAATGAGTTGAGCCGTCGGCCGCTGCTGGTCTTGATCAGCGGCGTCGCGGCGGCCCGGGCTCGGGGGTAAATATTTACCCGCCGAAGCCGTAGAGGGTGCGGCCCTGGCGCTTGAGCGCGTAGACGACGTCCATGGCGGTGACTGTCTTTCTGCGGGCGTGCTCCGTGTAGGTGACGGAGTCGCGGATGACGTTCTCGAGGAAGACCTTGAGCACGCCGCGGGTCTCCTCGTAGATGAGGCCCGAGATGCGCTTGACGCCGCCGCGG